>WNFI01704992.1_pt1 | contig 10675 bp, 10 predicted proteins | sample 5400471 | NCBI WGS metagenome assembly WNFI01 (sample SAMN13153348, study PRJNA577476) | soil metagenome | isolation source: 100 cm saprolite on Douglas fir-dominated hillslope | place: USA:California | collected 2013-09-17 | reverse complement strand
GGCCCCTCGTTGCCTCCGCCTCGCTTGCCCCATTGCGGGTCGTTCAATGACATGAGAATCCTACGTTGTGGCCGCTTGGCCCAGTTTCTTCGAATCTGTCGGTTTCGGCGGGCTCGCCGGAGATGTCTTCAAGGCTGTTGCTTCGACCAGCGCCTGGCGCAGGCCATCCACGCCATCGCCCGTTTTTGCGCTTAGACGAACGCGGCAAATTCTATCATATTCGTTCCGGTCGACTCCCGGTCGAAGGCCGTTCCTGTCGATCTTGTTCCACACCAGGAGCCGCGGAACGGCGCTTGCGCCGATTTCGGTGAGGACCTTGTCCACTTCCAGGATCTGCGCCTCGCGTGCATCGCTCGCGGCATCGACCACGTGCAGCAGCAGGTCGGCGTGGATGGCTTCTTCGAGCGTCGCCCGGAAAGCCGCGACGAGCGTATGCGGCAGATCGCGGATGAACCCGACGGTGTCGGAGATCGCGACGTTCCCTGCCTCGGGCAGGTACAGCCTGCGCGTCGTGGTGTCGAGCGTCGCGAAGAGCCGATCCTCGGCGAGCGCTCCCGCGCGAGTCAATGTGTTGAAAAGCGTCGACTTGCCGGCGTTGGTGTAACCCACGAGCGAGACCGAAAAAGCCCTGCCGCGCTCCCTGGCGCGCCGCTGGACCTCGCGCCGGCGGCCGAGCTTGCCGAGCTTGTCCTTGAGAATCTTGACGCGGTTCGCGATCAGGCGCCTGTCGACCTCGAGCTGCGTCTCGCCCATTCCCCCGAGAAAGCCCCGGCCGCCGCGTTGCCGCTCCAGGTGCGTCCAGCCGCGCACCAGCCGCGTCGCCGCGTGCTCGAGCTGCGCGAGCTCCACCTGGAGCTTGCCCTCGTGACTCTTGGCGCGCTGGGCGAAGATGTTGAGGATCAGACGCGTGCGGTCGACGACCGGACAGCCGAGCGCCTTCTCGAGATTGCGCTCCTGCGCGGGCGACAAGTCGTGATTGAAAATCGCGAGCGAGGCGCCTTGCTCCTGCAGGGCTCGCCTGATCTCCTCGACCTTTCCGGAACCCGCGAAATGGGCGGGGTCAGGCCGGTCGCGGCGCCCGCGCACCAAGGCCCGCGCCCGGATTCCGGCGCTTGCGGCAAGCTGGCTGAGCTCTTCGATGCCCTCGTCGTAGCCGCCCGCGCCGAAGTCCAAGCCCACGAGCACGGCAGCGTTGCGCTCCGACGAACGCTCAACCATCGCGCCAGGTCGGAGTCGATAACGCGTCCGTATCAGCTCTCGGGAGAGGAATGTTCGACCGACAGATTGACCGCACGCGAAGGCACGACGGTGGAGATGGCGTGCTTGTACACCATTTGTGTCACGGTGTTCTTGAGGAGCACGACGTACTGGTCGAAGGACTCGATCTGGCCCTGGAGCTTGATCCCGTTGACAAGATAGATCGATACCGGCACGTGCTCCAGATAGATCGATACCGGCACGTGCTCCTTGCGCAGGGTATTCAGGAACGGATCTTGTAGTAATTGTCCTTTGTTGCTCATGGCTTACCCCGAAGTCGTATTATTTGAAGGTCTACTGTAAAGGGTTTTGCGGAAAATGCCAATGTACTGCCGCCACTCTCAGACACGCCTATCGACGTAAGGGTTCCTGCCGCTGCGAAATTCGATCCGGAGCGGCGTCCCTTCCAGCCGAAACGCCCTGCGGAAATCGGCCTCGAGATAGCGGCGGTAGCTCTCGGACACGGCGCTGAGCGCGGTCCCGTGCACCACGACGATCGGAGGGTTGCTTCCACCCTGATGCGCATAGCGGAGCTTGGGGCGCGAGAGGCCCGCGCGCGGCGGGGCCTGCTTCGCCACGGCGGCGATGAGGGCGCGGGTAAGCCTCGGAGTGGGCAGCTTCGCCATGGCGGCCCTGTAGGCCGAGTCCACCGAATCGAGGAGCTTCGCGAGGCCGCGGCCTTCCCGAGCCGAGACGTAATGAAAGCGCGCAAACGAGAGGAACTTCAGCTTGCGGGCGATGGCGCGCTTCGTCATGTCGCGCTGGTAGCTGTCCACGCCGTCCCATTTGTTCACCGCCACCACCACGGCCCGCCCGCGCTCGAGGATGAATCCGGCGATGTGCGCGTCCTGGTCCGAGATCTCCCCTTGGGCGTCCAGCACGAGGATCGCGACGTTGGCCCGATCGATGGCCTGCAAGGTCTTCACGACCGAGAACTTCTCGACGCTTTCGAAAACCTTCCCGCGGCGTCTCAATCCGGCGGTATCGACGAGGACGTAGCGTCGCCCCTGGATCGCGAGCTCCACGTCGATCGCATCGCGCGTGGTGCCCGGCTCCTCGAACGTCACGACGCGCTCCTCACCGACCAGCGCGTTGACGAGCGTGGACTTCCCGGCGTTGGGGCGGCCCACGATGGCGATCCGGACCGCGCTGTCGGCTTCGCCGCTCTCCTCTTCAACGGGGAAATCGGCAAGTGCGGCTTCAACCAGGTCGTGCACCCCCTCCCCGTGCTCGGCGGAAATCGCGTACGGCACGCCCAGCCCCATTTCGTGGAATTCGAGCGTCGCGAGCGAGGGTTGCATGCCCTCGGCCTTGTTGACCGCGACGAACACGCGCCGGCCGAGGCGCCGCAGCTCCTCTCCGATCGCGCGGTCCCGCGCCGTGAGGCCCTCGCGGGCGTCGGTCACGAGGACGATGACGTCGGCTTCGGCGATTGCGGTTCTCGCCTGCTTGGCCATCTCGACGAATACTCCGCTCGCTTCCGGTTCCAGCCCGCCGGTATCGACCGCGAGGTACGGCCGCTCGCCCAGGCGTCCCACCCCATAGTGGCGGTCTCGCGTCAGACCCGGGACATTGGCGACCAGTGCATCCCGGGTGCGCGTGAGCCGGTTGAACAACGTGGACTTGCCGACATTGGGCCTGCCGACGATGACGAGAGTGGGTTTCATGACGAAGGACCGCGGCTGGTTCTGATCCGCCTACTCCGTGCTCAGGGCGAACAGATTCCCGTCCTGCGTCTGCACCAGGAACCCGCGGTCGAGCCGCACGAGCAACGATCTGATCGGGCTGCCGTCGGTGGCGACGCGGCCGAGGAAGGCCCCGTTTTCCCGCGAAAGGAAATGCACGTAGCCCTCGACGTCGCCCACGGCGACCTCTCGCCCTAGGGCGAGAGGCGCCGTAAGGCGTCTCAGGAACAGGCGATCCTGCTTCCAGATTGTCGCGCCGCCAGCGCGGTCCAGGGCGTGCACCGCGCCTTTTTCATCGCTGACAAAGACGTAGCGCGCGTCGGTCGCCAGTCCGGCCGTGCTCGACAGCTCGCGCGACCAGAGTGCGTTGCCGCTGGCGAGGTCGAAGCAGCCGATCCGCCCCTGGTAGGCGACGGCGCACACTTCGCGCTCGGCAACGATCGGCAGCCCGACCACGTCGGTGACGCGTTCCAGTTCCGTTGCTCCGCGAGGCAACGCGACGGTCGTCTCCCAGCGCACGCCGCCGTTGGCGAGCGCGATCGACACGAGCTTTCCTCCGGCAAACCCGGTAAGGAGATAACCCCGGTCGGCGACCATGCCTACGGGGGAACGGACCGAGAGAGGCGGACTCGATCGCTGGTACAGCCAGCGCCGCTTGCCGTCCCTCGCGTCGAGCGCGAACAGGCGACCGTCGGCGCTGCGCACGATCACCAGATCCCCCGTCACGACGGGCGCCGAAAGAACCTCGCTCGATACGCGCGCGCGCCATCGCGCCTCGCCGGACCGCCCGTCGAGGGCGATGACCTCGCCGTCGAACGTTCCGACCGCTACGAGCGCGCCGTCGGAGCCCACTCCGCCGGAAAGCGTGCGGCCCGCATTGATCCGCCACGATTCCCGCCCGGTCGACGCTTCAAAGCGGGCGACGGTGCCGTCCTGGGCCGCGGCGAAGACCCCGTCGACCGCCAGCACGGGAAACAAAATGGCGTCTCCCGCGTCGCCGACGCTCGCCTGCCACAGCGTGCGCACCGGTATGCTTGCGGGCAATTCCGACAGTTCGGCCATCTTCGGTCCGGTCGAGCCCGAACACCCGGCGACGAGCATCACGCCGGCGAGGAAGAGCCGCTGCATCAGCCTTCTCCGAGCGCCTCGAGCTTGAGCCGCAGCGCATCGCGCAGCGGTCCCGCTCCCGCCTTTTCCAGCGCCGCCTTATAGGCGGCCCGCGCTTCGGAACGCCTCTTCTGCGTGGCGAGAATGTCGCCGCGCTGCGAGGCATAGAGGGCTTCGAAACCCGGATGGGGCTTTGCTTCGAGAATTTTCAGCGCTGCGTCGGGCTCATTGTCGTCGAGCAATACGCTTGCCAGCCTCAAGGTGGCGATCGAGCGTATTTCGTCGCTCCTGGCGTGCTCGACGACCCATTGAAGTTGCGCGCGCGCGGTCTTCAGGTCCCCCGCTTGAAACTGGACCTTGGCCGAAACCAGCGCTGCGAGCGGCGCGTAAGCGCTACGCGGAAAATTCTCCAGAATCGCCCCCGCAGTCTCCCGGGTCGTCTTGAGATCGTTGGCGCGCGCCGCCTTTTGCAGCGTGTCGTACAGCACGGCGGCCTGCGCGGATTGCGAGCGTTGATACCATGTCCAGGCGCTCCATGCTCCGATAGCCGCGAGCACGAGCGTCGCTCCGAGAACGATCGCGCCCCCGTGCTCCTTCCACCAGGCTTTCAGCGCCGCGAGCTGTTCCTGTTCTTCGAGATCGTACGTGCTCATTCTTTTTCACCTGTGCCGAAAAGCAGATCGGATATCGCATCCGCGAGGCGTTCCTGCGGTACGCGGAACTGGCCGCGTTCCTCGCGCAAAGCCTTGATGCCGGCTTCGCCCGCCTGGGCCTCTTCGTCGCCCAAGATCACCGCGACCGGCGCGCCGCTCGCGTCGGCTTTTTTCATCTGCGATTTGAAGCTGCCTCCCCCGCAGTGCTGGGTGACGCTGAAGCCGGCCTCGCGCAAAGCCTCGGCGACGCCAAACGCGGCGCGCGCCGCCCGCTCTCCCTGGTTCACGAGGTACACGTCCGGGCAAAGACGCTCGCCGGAATCCGAGACGAGTGCGAGCAGGCGCTCGATCCCCATCGCCCAGCCGCAGGCCGGAGCCGGCTTGCCGCCGACCTGCTCCAGCAGACCGTCGTAGCGCCCGCCGGCGCACACGGTCCCTTGAGCGCCGAGCCGATCGGTCACCCATTCGAACACGGTGAGATTGTAGTAGTCGAGCCCGCGCACCAGCCGCGGATTGATTTCGTACTGGCGCCCCGCGTCCTTGAGAATCGCCTGCACGCCCTCGAAATGCTTGAGCGACCCCTCGCCCAGCGTATCCAGCAGACGCGGGGCCCCGGCGATCAGCGCTTGCATCGCCGGGTTCTTGCTGTCGAGAACGCGCAAAGGATTGGTGTGCAAGCGCCGCTTCGAGTCTTGGTCGAGGTCCTCTTCGACAGACTGAAGATAGGCCACCAGCGACCTGCGGTACGCGGCGCGCTCCGCCGCCGAACCCAGGCAATTGAGCTGCAGCCGGATGCCGGACAGATTCAGGTCGTCCCACAGCCGGGCGCACATGAGAAGGAGTTCGGCATCGATATCTGGGCCCGGAAACCCGAGCGCCTCGGCTCCGACCTGGTGAAACTGCCGGTAGCGGCCCTTCTGCGGCCTTTCATGACGGTACATGGGGCCGATGTAGTAGAGACGCTGCGCCCCGCCGTAGAGCAGGCTGTGCTCGGCCGCGGCGCGTGCGACCGAAGCCGTAGCTTCGGGACGCAGAGTGAGCGATTCCTTGTTGAGCTCGTCGACGAAACTGTACATCTCCCTCTCGACGATGTCGGTCGTTTCGCCTATCGACCGCCGAAACAGCGCCGTGTGCTCGAGGACGGGAGTACGCACGTTGCGATAGCCGTAGCTGCGGAGCCAGTCGCGCAGCACCTCCTCCAGCGTTTCCCAGCGCTCGGCTTCGTCGGGAAGGATGTCGTTCATTCCGCGCACCGCGCGGATCGGCTCGTTCATGTCGATATCGCGGCGCCAACTACACCGCGGCTTTGATCGGGATGTTTCTCTTCTTTTGCGGCACGTCGCGACGCAGGCGCCCGCCTTCCCCATAGGTCGCGCGGACGTATCCCTCGACCAGTTGCTGGAATTCCTCCGCAATCCGCTCGCCCTTCAGGGTAACGGTCTTTACCCCGTCGACGTAGACCGGCGCGACCGGGCGCTCACCGGACCCGGGAAGGCTGATGCCGATATTGGCGTGCTTGCTTTCGCCGGGCCCGTTGACGACGCAGCCCATGATCGCGACGTGCATGTCCTCGACTCCGGGATAGAGCTCGCGCCACTGGGGCATCTGTTCCCGAAGATAGCGCTGGATTTTTTCGGCGAGTTCCTGGAAATAGGTACTGGTGGTGCGGCCGCAGCCCGGGCAGGCGATCACCATCGGCGAGAACGAGCGCAAACCCATGGTCTGGAGCAGCTCCTGAGCGACGGTGACCTCGCGGGTCCGGTCCCCGCCGGGCTCCGGAGTGAGCGAAATACGAATCGTGTCGCCGATGCCCTCCTGGAGCAACACCCCGAGCGCGGCGGTGGAAGCCACGATGCCTTTCGTTCCCATCCCCGCCTCGGTAAGCCCGAGGTGCAGCGGATAGTCGCAGCGGCGGGCGAGCTCGCGGTAAACGGCGATCAGATCCTGGACGCCGCTCACCTTGCACGAGAGCACGATGCGGTCACCGGCGAGACCCAGAGCTTCCGCGCGCGCCGCCGATTCGAGCGCCGAAACGACCAGCGCCTGCCGCGTTACGGTGTCGGAATCGACAGGTTCGGCGGCGCGCGCGTTTTCGTCCATGAGCCGCGCGAGCAGCTCCTGATCGAGGCTGCCCCAATTGACGCCGATTCTCACGGGCTTGTCGTAGCGGCACGCCATCTCGATCAAGGTTGCGAATTGCTCGTCGCGCTTGGCGCCGCGGCCGACATTGCCCGGGTTGATCCGGTACTTCGCCAGCGCCCGCGCGCAGCCGGGGTGTTCGGCGAGCAGCTTGTGCCCGTTGAAATGAAAATCGCCCACCAAGGGCACGTCGCAACCCATGGCGTCCAGGCGCTCGCGGATGCGCGGGACCTGCGCCGCCGCATCGGCGGTGTTGACCGTCACGCGCACGATTTCCGAACCGGCGCGGGCAAGCTCGCTGACCTGGGTCGCGGTGCTCTGGAGGTCGGCCGTATCGGTATTCGTCATAGATTGCACTAACACCGGCGCACCTCCGCCGATCAGCGCGTGTCCCACGCGGACCTGGCGCGTCTTGTACCTGGGTATGACCGTCATGAGTCGTTCAATTCAGCGTCAATCGCGCGACTTCGATCTGGATGTAGGGTTTCAGATCGACGGGCTTGTCGTTGTAGGTAAGGCGCACGGCCGCCCCGCTGCCGATCACGAGAGACAAAGGAGCCTGCCCGATGACGACCCTGCGGCTTCCGGCGGGATTCAGTTGCGACATCAGCGTCTTGCCGTCCCGGTCCCTGATCTCCACCCAGGATTCCCTGTCGAACTCGAGCCGAATCCGCCCCTCGCCTCCGGCGCCGCCGGAGGGCTGCTGCGCCTGCGCGGCAGGCGTCTCCGCAACACCGACTGAAGGCGCCGCTGGAGCCGCTGGAACTTCCATTTCCGGGCGCGGCGCGGCGGGCTGTACCACGGGGCGCGCCCTGGATTCCTTTTGCGGGGGAGGTGCATTCGACTCGAATCTTGCCCAAGGGAAAGCCCCCGCGCGCCACTCGTAGAGAATCCCGGCCACGACGACGAGGGCGAGGACCGAAAGAGCCAGGTAGACTCGGGTGCCGCGCTTGCCGCTGTGCACGAAGGGGATGCCCTTGTCGCGCAGATCGAGGTCGATCTCCCCGGGGACGTAGCGCTGATCGAGCTCATCGAGCATGGGCTGCGCATCCGTGTCGAGGAGCTTGGCATAACCGCGCACCATCCCGCGGACGAACGTCGCTCCGGGCAGCTTGTCGAACTCCTCCGCCTCGAGCGCCTCGATCTGGCGCACGCCGTACTTGAGTCGTTGCGCGACATCGGCGATCGACAGCTTGCGCTCGGCGCGCAGCTGAGCGAGCATCCGCCCGGGTCCGGCCCTGCCGGAAGGCGCACTGGATTCGGCCGTCTCATTCATTCGAACCGCCCTTTTTGCAGTTCCTGGTACTCCTTCGATCCGGGAAAGCGCCGACGCAGCTGGTTGGCGTAGCTCGTCACGGATGATGAGTCTCCCAGTTTGCGTTCAATCCGCAGCGCAAGCCACAACGATTCCGCGGTCGGTTCGGCGAGCTTGTTGTAACGGCCCACGAGGTTGCGCGCGGCGTCGAGCTCCCCGCGCCGGTACTTGAGCTGGGCGAGATTGATCAACGCCGGATAGTAGTTCGGATCCAGCTTGAGCGCGCGTTCGAGATAATCGTAGGCATCGCGTTCGTTGTTCTTGCGCATCGCACACACCGCCGCCATCGCATAAGACTTTTGCGGCGTGGCGTACAGGGGGTGGCGGACCGCCATCAGGAAATAGCGGATCGATTCTTCCTCGCGTTTGTTTTCGCATAGAAACCACGCGTAGTTGTGATTGGTGTCCGGGTCGTTGGGATTGAGTCTCAGCGAGCGCTCGAACGCCTCTTCCGCCAGGTCCTTTTCGCGCAAGTCGCCGTACACCAGGCCCAGCACGTTGTACGCGGGCGCGTAACCCGAGTCAGCCGCGATCGCGATGCGCGCTTCGGAGAGAGCCACGCCGACCGGCGAGCACCGTCGCGGCGCGAAGCGATCGATTCAAGACCTCATCCCTTCCGAGCGCGCCGGCCTCCGGGTGCGGTCATGGATCTTTCCGGCGAGTTGTCCGCATGCAGCATCGATCTCCTCTCCGCGCGTCTTGCGCGTGGTCGTGACGATCCCGGAAGTGCTGAGCACCTTACTGAACCGTTCGATCACGCGGCGCGGGGAGCGCACGAAGCCCGAGTTCGGGAACGGATTGAACGGAATCAGGTTGATCTTGCACGGCACCCGCGAAACCAAATCTATGAGCTGGCGTGCGTGCTCCTCGGCGTCGTTGACGCCTTCTAGCATGACGTATTCGAAGGTAATGAAGTCGCGCGGCGCGCGCTCGAGGTACCGCCGGCACGCGGCCAGCAACTCGGCGAGCGGGTACTTGCGGTTGATCGGCATGAGCGTGTCGCGCAGCGCGTCGTTCGGCGCGTGCAGCGATACCGCGAGCGCCACCGGGCATTCCGCGGCCAGGCGGTCGATCATCGGCACGATGCCGGACGTGGACAGCGTCACGCGGCGCCGCGAAAGCCCGTAGGCGTCTTCGTCGATCATCAGCTTCAGCGCCGAAACGGTATTGTCGAAGTTGAGCAGGGGTTCGCCCATCCCCATCAACACGACGTTGCTGATGACGCGCTCGCCCCCCGGGGTCGCGCCGAGCTCGCGGTTGGCGAGCCACAGCTGCCCGACGATCTCTGACACCGAGAGATTTCGGTTGAATCCCTGCCTGCCGGTCGAGCAGAACTGGCAGGCAAGGGTGCAACCCGCCTGGGTGGAGATGCACAAAGTACCCCGGTTCGTTTCAGGTATGAATACCGTGTCCACCGCATTGCCTTTGCCGACGTCGAGCAGCCACTTGCGAGTTCCGTCTCGGGCCAAGCTGTCGCTCACGATTCTCGGGGGAGAAATGCACGCGGTCCGCGCGAGCTTTTCACGCAGCGATTTCGCGACGTCGCTCATCCGCGCAAAATCCGATTCGCCGAGGCGGTGCATCCAGCGCTTGAGCTGTCGCGCCCGGAACGGTTTCTCTTCGAGGCTTGCGACGAAGGCGGCGAGCCCTTCGGCGTCCAGATCGAGGAGATTGATGCTCATTTAGCGGGAAAAGATCTCGGAAGCGGAAAAAAAGTATGCGATCTCGGTGCGGGCGGTGTCGGGCCCGTCGGAACCGTGCACCGCGTTCGCATCGATGCTCTCGGCAAAATCGCCGCGTATCGTGCCCTTTGTCGCCTTCTTCGGATCGGTCGCGCCCATCAGTTCGCGGTTCCGCGCAATGGCGTCCTCGCCCTCCAGGACCTGCACCATGATCGGCCCGGAGATCATGAATCTGACCAGATCGCGGAAAAACGGACGCCCGCGATGCACCGCGTAGAAGCCTTCGGCCTCCTGCTGCGACAGATAGCGCATGCGCGCTGCCACGATCTTCAGGCCGGCCTGCTCGAACCTAGAGTAGATTTGTCCGATGGCGTTTTTCGCCACCGCATCCGGCTTGACGATGGACAAGGTTCGCTCTACAGCCATGCAAGATCTCCGGTTGGAATTCTGGAAGCGACACGAGAAACTCGCCTAACGTTTTATTTTATCAGGCTTTTGCCGGAGTGTCGCGCGCGCGCTAGGACTCGTACTGCGGCTCGTCCGCCGCCAGCGGACGACAATCCGGGGCCGGGGAAAACGCGTTCATCATGTCAGCGTCCTGTAAGTCTAGCATCAGGTTATTGCAAGCCTGACCCGCGTACAGTTGCACGCGTAGTCTCTTTCCTCCTCTGTGGCGTGGGGGCGCAACTCGCGCTCCCACGCACTTTTTTCCGGGATGTCCGTGTGCCCAGCTCAAGAACCCGGAGCCCGTCCGCGTGCTATCCTGAACTTCGAACCAGTTCAACCACTTGTCATGCGAGTTCTGATCGTCGAAGACGACAATGCGCTGGCGGACGG
>WNFI01660856.1_pt1 | contig 10675 bp, 10 predicted proteins | sample 5400471 | NCBI WGS metagenome assembly WNFI01 (sample SAMN13153348, study PRJNA577476) | soil metagenome | isolation source: 100 cm saprolite on Douglas fir-dominated hillslope | place: USA:California | collected 2013-09-17 | reverse complement strand
CAGGCTGTTTTTGTCTAGCTTCCGTCATTAGGCTGCCTGACCGTTTCCCTTCTTCTCGATTCCTTCGCCGACCACGTACAGCACGAAGCGCGAGACGGATGCGCCGTGAGCTTTGAGGAGAGCTTCGACGGTCTGCTTTCCTGCTGGGTCCTTGACGAAAATTTGACCGAGCAGCGTTACTTCCCTCACGAACTTCTGCACGCTGCCTTCGACCATCTTCTCGACAATATTTGCGGGTTTGCCCGACTCGGCCGCTTTCGCGGCGGCGATGTCGCGTTCCTTCTTCACGAGTTCTGCCGGAACGTCATCCCGCGACAGGCCGAGCGGTTTGGACGCGGCGATGTGCATGGCCAGATCCCGGCCCAGCTGTTCGCTGCCGCCGGAAAGATCTACAAGGACCCCGATCTTCTTCGCCTCGCCGTGAATATACTGAGACAGGCGGCCCCTGGCCTCGATCCGGGCAAATCTGCGAATAGATATGTTCTCCCTGATACGCCCGAAGAGCGCCTTGAGCGCCTCTTCCACGGTGGCGCCGCCCAAAGGCAGTGCGTTCAGCGCGGCGAGGTCCACAGGATTGCGCTTCGCGACCAGTTGCGCAACAGAAGCGGCAAACTTCTGGAAATCCTCGGTCTTGGCGACGAAATCGGTTTCGCAATTGACTTCCACGATCGCGCCCGTCTTGGCGTCCGGTGCGACGTACACGGCGACGACGCCCTCGGCCGCCGTGCGCGTGGAGGCCCTGGACGCCTTGTTGCCGAGTCTGACGCGCAGCAGCTCCTCGGCTTTGGCCTGATCGCCCTCTGCCTCGACCAGCGCCTTCTTGCACTCCATCATCGGCGCGTCGGTCTTGTCGCGCAGATCCCTGACCATGCTTGCGGTGATTTCCGCCATTACCGGGAACCCTGCTGCTCTGGAAATTCAAAAAAAAGGCGCTGCCGCGCCCCTTTTGGGCCGCAATCGCGGATCATTGCGCCTTCGCGCGAGACTCTTCGACTTCGACGAATTCATCCGAGGCTGCACCGATGATTTCCTGCACGACTTGGCTGCGACCTTCCAGGATCGCATCGGCGATCCCGCGCGCATACAAGCGAATCGCCCGGCTGGAGTCGTCGTTGCCCGGAATCACGTAGGCGATCCCGTCCGGAGAATGGTTGGTATCGACGACCCCGATAACGGGGATGCCGAAGGCTGCCGTCTTCGATCATCGCCTCCATTTCCTTGAGCCGCTTGATCGATTGGCGGACGGTCTTGAAGTTCGTGAGCATCCCGCCGAGCCAGCGATGATCGACGAAGGGCGCGCCGCAGCGCTCCGCCTCCTCGCGGATGATCTCGCGCGCCTGACGCTTGGTTCCGACGAACAGAAGGGTGCCCTTGTTGGAGGCAAGCTGGCGCACGAATTTCATCGCCTCCTGATACATCACCATCGTCTTCTCGAGATTGATGATGTGGATCTTGTTGCGATGACCGAAGATGAAGGGCGCCATCTTCGGATTCCAGTAGCGGGTCTGGTGTCCGAAATGGACGCCCGCTTCGAGCATTTGACGCATCGTGGTCGACATGATGACTCCGGTTAGGGTTACATTTCAGGGCCGCCCCGGCCAAATGACCCGCTGAAAAACTCGCGGGCACCCTAACGGTGGAGCGGCAAAAATTTAGCCGAGCCCAAGCCCGGCTAGAGACTTAAAATGGTAGCACGTGGATCGAAATCGATGCAAGTTTTTCCTGTGCAAACAGAGTTTTACTCCGCCCCCGTCGCAGCCTGCGTGCGGCCATCTTGCAGGGCCGGTGATTTGCTCCGGCGGGGTCGATGACTTATCCTTCGCACCGCTGAAGCATGCCGATACATCTGAAGACCGCCGAGGAAATCGAGCGCATGCGCCTGGCCGGGAAACTCGCCGGGGAAGTGCTCGACTTCGTCGCCCCCCGCGTCAAGCCCGGGATCACGACCGGCGAACTCGATCGTCTTTGCCATGACCTGATCGTCGAGGTGCAAAAGGCGATCCCTGCCCCGCTGAACTACGCTCCGCCCGGCTATAAGCCGTTTCCGAAGTCGATCTGCACCTCGGTCAACCACCAGGTCTGCCACGGCATTCCGGGGGAGCGCGTGCTCAAGGCGGGCGACATCCTGAATATCGACGTCACGGTGATCAAAGATGGTTTCCACGGCGATTCCAGCCGCATGTACTACGTCGGAGAACCTTCCATCCAGGCAAAGCGGCTGTGCGAGACCACCTACGAGTGCATGTGGCTCGGCATTCGGGTGGTGCGGCCCGGCGCTTTTCTCGGCGACGTCGGTGCGGCGATCCAGCAGCATGCCGAAAGTCACGGGTACAGCGTGGTGCGCGAGTTCTGCGGCCATGGAATCGGGCGCAAATTCCACGAAGAGCCGCAGGTGCTGCACTATGGGCGCTCCGGAACCGGCACGCGTCTCCAGCCCGGAATGACCTTCACGATCGAACCGATGATCAACGCCGGCAAGCCCGCGATCCGCGAACTCGCCGACGGCTGGACCATCGTCACCAAGGACCATAGCCTGTCGGCACAGTGGGAGCACACCGTGTTGGTCACCGAGACCGGCTTCGAGGTCCTGACGCTTTCCGCCGGCACTCCCCCCCCGCCGGGGCGTTGACTCCATGTTGTCCCCTCCGACGGTGCTCGCGGACAGTGGCTCAGCGCTCGCCCGCCTGAAGGCCGGCGTGCAGGCCGAGCGCGACGCGCTGCAGGGGAGGTTCCGCGCGACGGCGGATGGCCCGATGGTACTGCGCGAGCACCGCCGATTGGTCGACCGCGTCCTGAAGGACATGTGGCGGCAGCTCCGATTGCCGGCACCCCTTGCGCTGCTCGCGGTCGGCGGCTACGGGCGCGGCGAGCTCTATCCTCATTCCGACATCGATGTGCTGGTGCTGCTGCAGGACTCGGCTTCCGCCGGCCCCGCGGCCAAGATCGAGGAACTGGTAGGACGAGTGTGGGACACGGGGCTCGAGCTCGCCCACAGCGTGCGCACGGTCGCCGAGTGCGTCGAGGAGGCGGCCAAGGACGTGACCGTGATGACGAGCCTCCTCGAGGCGAGACTGCTCGCCGGAAACCGCGGTCTATTCGCCCGTTTCGATCGCGCACGGAAGGAATGCCTCGACGCTCAGGTGTTTTTCAAGGCGAAGCGTCTGGAGCAGGAACAACGCCATACCAAATTCCAGGACAGCCCTTACAGCCTCGAGCCCAACCTCAAGGAAGCACCCGGCGGCCTGCGCGACCTGCAGGTGATCCTGTGGATCAGCCAGGCCTGCGGACTGGGAAATTCCTGGGCGGAACTGGCGCAGCGCGGCTTGATCACTTCGGAGGAAGCGCGCCAGGCGCACCGGCATCACAGATTGCTCCAGAACCTGCGCGTGCGCCTGCACTACACCGCGGGGCGCCGCGAGGACCGGCTCCTGTTCGACTACCAGGAGAGCCTGGCAGCGGAGCTCGGCTATTCCCCTACCGCGCACCGGCGTGCCGGCGAGCAGTTGATGCAGGCGTATTTCCGCGCGGCGAAGGCCGTCACTCAGTTGAACACCATACTGCTCCAGAACATGGGTGCCGAAATTTTTCCGGCGAAAAATTCCGATGGCGCGAAGATCAACGAGAAGTTCAGGCGGGTGGGCGAATTGCTGGAGGCGCATCCCGCCGATCTGTTCGAGCGCGAGCCCGCCGCGATCCTCGAGAGTTTTCTCATCATGCAGCAGCACTCGGAGCTGAAGGGCATGACGGCGCAGACGCTGCGCGCACTGTGGCGCGCGCGCGCGCGCATCGACGCGCCTTTCAGGCGTGATTCGCGGAACCGCGCGACTTTCCTTTCTCTGCTGCAGCAGCCGCGCGGCATCGTGCACGAATTTCGCCGCATGAACCAGTACGGCATCCTGGGAAGGTACCTGCCCGCCTTCCGGCGCATCGTCGGCCAGATGCAACACGATCTTTTCCACGTGTACACCGTGGACCAGCACATCCTCACCGTCGTGCGCAACGTGCGCCGCTTCACCATGCTCGAGTTTGCGCACGAGTATCCGCTGTGCAGCCGCCTCATCGCCAGCCTCGAGCGTCATTGGCTGCTGTACATCGCCGCGATCTTCCATGACATCGCCAAAGGCCGCGGGGGCGATCACTCGCAGCTGGGCAGGGTCGAGGCCCGGCGTTTCTGCCGCGAGCACAGCCTTGCGGCCGAGGACACGCAGCTCGTCGAGTTTCTCGTCGAGCACCATCTCACCATGTCGTCGGTGGCGCAGAAACAGGACCTGTCAGATCCGGAGGTCGTGCGGCGCTTCGCCGGTATCGTTGGCACCGAGCGGCGGCTTGTCGCGCTCTACCTGCTCACGGTCGCGGACATCCGCGGCACGAGCCCCAAGGTGTGGAACGCCTGGAAAGGCAAGCTCCTCGAGGATCTCTTTCGCGCGGCGCAGCACTTCCTCAAGGGCGGAAAACTCGAGGCGGACCAGTACATCCAGGGGAAACAGGACGAAGCCAAGCGCCTGTTGCAGCTCTACGGGCTGTCCGACACCGTCCAGGACCCGCTGTGGCGTCATTTCGACGTCCCCTACTTCCTCCGCCACGACGCCCAGGAAATCGCCTGGCACACACGGCTGCTGCACTACCGGGTCAACGCCGACCAGCCGGTGGTCAAGGCGCGCCTCTCGCCGGCAGGGGAAGGACTGCAGGCCATGATCTACGTGCCCGATCAGCGCGACCTGTTCGCTCGGATTTCCGGCTACTTCGGGTCGGTCGGCTTCAGCATCGTCGACGCCAAGATCTACACCACGCGGCACGGCTACGCGCTCGACACATTCCAAGTCATGGAAATCGGCAACGTCCCGCATCCGCGGGACATGATCGCCCAGATCGAATCCGAATTGGTGGACTGGCTGGCGAAGCAGGTTCCGTTGCCACAGCCGGTTCAGGGACGGGTATCGCGACGCGTCAAGCACTTTCCGATCGCGCCCGAAGTGCACATCGTTCCCGATGAAAAGGGGCAGTACCATTCCCTGTCGATCACTGCGGGCGACCGGCCCGGCCTGCTCTATGCCATCGCGCTGGTGCTCAGCCGCTACGGGGTCAGCCTGCACACCGCCAAGATCGTGACGCTCGGCGAGCGCGCCGAGGACGTGTTCGTCGTGTCCGGCGCCGCGCTCGCCAATCCGAAAACCGTGCTGCAGCTCGAAACCGACCTGCTCAAGGCGCTGGCGTAAGAAGCATTTCACTCGTCGATCAGCTCCTGATCGGGGAACAACACCTCGACGAAGCCGAACTGGGACATGTCGCGAATGCGCATGGGATAGAGGATCCCATCGAGATGGTCGCACTCATGCTGCACGACCCGCGCATGGAACCCCTCGACGCTGCGATCGATCGGATTGCCCGATTCGTCGAAACCCCGGTAGCGCAGCCGCTTGAAGCGCGGCACGACGCCGCGCATGCCGGGCACCGACAGGCATCCTTCCCATGCTTCTTCCATTTCGTCCCCCAGCGGCGTGATGACCGGGTTGATGAGCACCGTGTCCGGGACCTCCTCCGCATCGGGGTAGCGGGGATTGCGCTTCACTCCAAAAATCACCACCCGCAGCGCCACGCCTATCTGTGGGGCGGCGAGCCCCGCCCCGTTCAGGTCCGCCATGGTGTCGCGCATGTCGGCGATCAGCTCGCGCAGCTCGCGCGTGCCGAAAGCCTCCACCGGCTGCGATTTCTCGAGCAGCCGCGGATCACCCATTTTCAGGACCGGGCAGATCATGCAGTCGCCCCTGTCGCGAGCGCCTCGATGATCTTTCGCACCCGGCCCACTGCGTCCTTCAGCACTTCTTCGATCTTTTGCAGCGGCACGCCACGGGCGCTTGCACCGCGGCCGGCGGCGTGATTCACGACCACTGCGATCGCCGCGTAGGCGAGGTCGATCTCGCGCGCCAGGGCTGCCTCGGGCATCCCCGTCATGCCGACGATGTCGGCACCCTCGCGCTCGAGCCCATCGATTTCCGCCGCCGTCTCCAGTCTCGGGCCCTGGGTCGCAGCATAGACCGCGCCGTCGAGGGCGGCCTCGCCGCAGCCTTTTGCCGCGGCGAGAAGCTCGTTTCGCAACTCGTCGGTGTACGGCTCGGTGAAGTCGATATGCTTCACCGGCGCCCCGTTTTCGAAAAACGTGTTCATCCGGCCCCAGGTGTGGTCGATGATCTGGTGCGGGACGACGATCTTTCCCGGACCGAGGTCTGCGCGGATGCCGCCGACAGAGACGACCGCAACGATCTCACGTGCACCGTGTTCCTTGAGCGCCCAAAGGTTCGCGCGGTAGTTCACTTGATGGGGCGGAATGGTATGGCCGTCGCCGTGACGCGCGAGGAACACCACCGGCATGCCGCGGATCGCGCCGAAAGTGAGCGGCCCGGAAGGCTCCCCATAGGGGGTCCGCACCACCTGGCGACGCGAGACATCGAGATTGGCGAGCTGGGTCAACCCGCTGCCGCCGATGATTGCGAGCATGTGCGCTCAGGAATCCTTCACGGCGTAGATTTCCGGCAGGTTGCGCCAGGCCCCGGACACGTCCATTCCGCAACCGAACACGTAGCGGTTGGGCAATTTCAGACCGACGAAATCGGGGACGATGGGCTTGTCGCGGCCGATGTCCTTGTCGGTGAGCACGGCGCTGTAGAAAGCGGCCGCACCGAGCGAGTTCACGCGGTCACGGATCGCCGCCAGCGTTTCCCCGCCGTCGAGGATGTCATCGAGCACAAGCACGCAACGGCCTCTCACGTTCTCCCGCGGCGCCACCGTCCATACTATCCGGCCGCCCGAGGTCGCGTTGCCGTAGCGTGATACGTGGATATAGTCGAACTCGATCGGGAAGCGTAGCTGGGGCAGCAAGTGACCGGCGAAGAAAATCGAGCCGCCCATAACTGCGAGCACAAGGGGATGGTGGTCTTTCAGCCTCGCCGTGATCTGCGCCGCTAGGCGCGCGATCGCGTCGCGCACCGTGGCCTCGTCGCACAATCGATCCGCGCTCTCCAGGATTTTCCAGGCCTCGTCGGGCGTCATGGGGCCAGAAGTATATGCGCCCCGGCCGTGAGTCGCATCACAGTGATTTCAGAAATTTGTCGAACGCTTCTCCGACCTCGGGATGCTTGCGTCCGTACGCCACCGTCGCCTGCAGGTAGCCGAGCTTCGAGCCGCAGTCGTAGCGTGTCCCCTTGAAGCGGTACGCGAGCACACGATCCTCCGCGAGCAGCGCGCTGATCGCGTCGGTGAGCTGAATTTCGCTGCCGGCCCCGGGCGTGGCCTGCTCCAGGTAATGAAAAATTCGCGGCGTCAGGATGTACCGCCCCACCACTCCGAGGTTCGACGGAGCGGCTTCCGGTCTGGGCTTCTCGACGATCCGCATGACGCGATCCAGACCCGTGGTCACGGGCTCGACTTTGACCATGCCGTACTGGAGGCTTTGCTCCGGCGGAATCTGCTGCACGGCAACCATCGGCGACTGATGGCGCTCGAATATCTCGGTCATCTGCCGCAAGGCCGGAGGAGTGCCGTCGATCAGGTCATCGGCCAGAATCACGGCAAACACCTGGTCGTTGACCGCGGGCTGAGCGCACAACACCGCGTGCCCCAACCCCAGAGGCTCGGGCTGCCTGATATAAATGCAGTTGACCGATTTGGGGATGATGTTCCGGATCAGCTCCAGCAGCTCGCTCTTCCCGCGCGCGGCGAGCTCCGACTCGACCTCGTAGGCCTTGTCGAAGTGATCCTCGATGGCGCGCTTGTTTCGCCCCGTAATGAACACCATGTCGCGAATTCCCGACGCCACGGCTTCCTCGACGGCGTATTGAATGAGCGGCTTGTCGACAATCGGCATCATTTCCTTCGGGCTCGCCTTGGTCGCCGGGAGGAAACGGCTGCCCATACCGGCTACGGGGAAGACGGCTTTCGTTACTTTTCTCAAGACTTGGACTCCTCGAACATTTTCCTTAGACCCGCTTGGTCGAGCACTGTGACACCGAGCTCACGCGCCTTTTCAAGCTTGCCTCCCGCGTCGTCGCCGGCGACGACGTAATCGGTGTGCTTCGACACCGAGCCCACGACCTTGCCGCCCCGGCTCCGGATCAACTCTACCGCTTCGTCCCGGGTCATGCCGGGGAGTGTTCCCGTAAGCACGAAGGTCTTGCCTCCGGATTGCCGGTGCGCCGCAGCCGATGGCGGTTTTTCGGCCTGCACGCGAATTCCATGCCCGCCCGCAGTCAATTGCGCGATGACTTCCCGATTGTGCTCCTGCGAAAAAAACTTCTCGAGACTCTCCATCAACTCCGGTCCGACACCCTCGAGCACCGAGGGAAGCGCCGCCTCTCCCCTTCTTTTTCGCGCCGCGTTCTCCTTCTGGATCGCTTTCTTTTGTTCTGCGATGCCGGCCCAGTCGGCGTGGAGCAACGCCTCCAGCTCGCCAAAGTGTTTCGCGAGAATCCGGGCGACTTCTTCTCCGACTCCCGGAATTCCCAGTGCGTAGACGAAGCGGGCAAGAGTCGGCGTCTTTGATTTCTGGATGGCGGCGACGACGTTCTGCGCCGATTTCTCGCCCATTCTTTCCAGTCCGGCGAGCGTGGCCACATCGAGCCGATAGATATCCGCGGGCGTTCGCACGATTTCCAGGTCGACCAGCTGATCGACGAGCTTCTCGCCGAGACCTTCGATGTCCATCGCCCGGCGGGAGGCGAAATGCAGCAGAGCCTGCTTGCGCTGGGCTCGGCAGAACAGCCCCCCGGTGCACCGCGCCGCAGCCTCGCCCTCCAGGCGCACGACTTCGGACCCGCAGACCGGGCACCGCGCGGGCATCTCGAATCGATCGGACGGTGCCCGCGGACCGGCCTTGGAGACGCTCACCACTTCCGGAATCACGTCCCCCGCCCGTCGCACTACGACGGCGTCCCCTCGCCAGACATCCTTTCTGCGCACTTCGTCTTCGTTGTGGAGCGTGGCGTTGGTCACGGTGACACCGCCTACGCTCACGGGTTTCAGGCGCGCCACCGGCGTCAATACTCCGGTGCGCCCGACCTGCACCTCGATATCGATGACCTCGGTCAGCGCTTCTTCGGGCGGGTACTTGTGTGCCACCGCGAACCGCGGCGCGCGCGACACGAAACCGAGCGATTGCTGATAGTCGAGCTGGTTGACCTTGTAGACCACCCCGTCGATCGCGTACGGCAGCTTGTCGCGCTTCTCGCCCATGCTCCGGTAAAAGCCGAACAGCCCGGGCAACCCTCTCACCGTGGCGCGGTCCGCGGACACCGGCAGGCGGCGAATTCCTTTGCTCCCCGTTCGCGCTGGCGTGCGTTCATCCGCTCGAAATCCGCCTTGTACATGATGATCTCCCCGCGCACCTCCACCGAGGCGGGCGGTCGCGCCCCGCGCAGCCTGAGCGGAATCGAGCGCACCGTCCTCAAGTTCGCGGTGACGTCCTCCCCGGTGTAGCCATCACCCCGGGTGGCCCCTTGCACGAAGCGCCCGCGATCGTATACGAGACTGATCGCGAGACCGTCGAATTTCGGCTCCGCCGCGTACTCGATCTCGTCCTGGCCCAGGCCCTCGCGAACCCGGCGATCGAACCCGATCACGTCTGCGTCGGTGAAGGCGTTGTTGAGCGAAAGCATCGGCGTGCGATGGGTTACCTGCGGAAACTCCTTGAGCGGCGTCGCGCCGACCCGCAGAGTCGGCGAATCCGGCGTGAGAAGCTCCGGGTGGGCCCGTTCCAGCTCGACCAGCTCGCGGAACAACTTGTCGTACTCGGCATCCGGGACGGTCGGCGAGTCGAGCACGTGATAGCGGTAGTTATGGGTCTCGATCTCGCGGCGAAGCGCCTCCGCGCGTTGGCGCGTCTTTTCCGCGACCGCCATCAGGAAAAAAGCCGCAGCGCGAGCGCCCCGCCGGGTACGATGCCGCGCGACTCCATGCTCCTGTGTACCGCCTGGAGCTGCGCTCCGATCGCGTCGAACGCTGCGGGCCCCACGGGCTCGCGATTATCGTCGACGATGCGCGCTTTCAAGCCCTGCGCGAGCGTTTGCGCACAATCGCGGAATCGCGCGAACGCGCCGTGAGAGGTCCGCGGGACATCGAGCTCGAGCGTGACTCCACGCGTCGAAAGCGCGTTCAAGCCGTCGGGGGTCAGGGGAGTCTGTTCGAAATTGGCGAGCGCGCAAACGACCCGTCCCGCATCGTCCCGCAGCCTGAACTTGCCGTCCGGTTCGTCGAGCTGGAAACCGGCCGCTTTCGCAACGCCGGCGATCTGAGTCCCCGAAAAAGGCGCCGCAACGCTGACGATATGGACGGCAACCCGGATATCGATTTCTCCGCAAAAGCGATCGAGCTCCGTTGCCTCGGCCCATGCGGACGCCGGGTCGGGCACGCTCGCAAGGGCTCCCACCGACGCGGCAGCTTTCTCTACTACGGCACCGAACGCGGCCAGCTCCTCGGCGTCCGCTGCGCCCTGGCGGTCCACCAGCTGCATGCCCCAGCGCAGCCTCGAATAGCTGCGATCGGGATCAAGCGGCTCCCAGGAGGACGCGGTCTCGTCGAAGCCCTCCAGGGAGATCGCCTTCGAGCAGCGCTCGAGGGCGGCGGCCATGGCGTCGATCAAGGCCGCTCCGGAAACTTCCGTCGGCGCCTCGATCGGAACGATGAA
>WNFI01383578.1_pt1 | contig 10675 bp, 9 predicted proteins | sample 5400471 | NCBI WGS metagenome assembly WNFI01 (sample SAMN13153348, study PRJNA577476) | soil metagenome | isolation source: 100 cm saprolite on Douglas fir-dominated hillslope | place: USA:California | collected 2013-09-17 | reverse complement strand
ATCAAAGCGAGCAGCGCATCAGACCCAATTGGAGGGGGTCAATTTTGGACGCCGATAACCCCCTTCAGGGGGTCAAAATTGCACGCCGAATAACACACGCGTTTGGCCTCAAGCTGGTCGATGGCCCCGATGAGACTGTCGAGGCCGCCGGAGAACAGGCTGACTCCGGCAACGGGCGGCACGATTAGGTCCGGCTGCGGGACGATCTCGGCGAAGCGCGGCGGGCGTGCACGGAATTGGATCGTCCAGCGATCGCCGGTCAGGAAATTCAGCATACGTTCGAGGACCGGCACGGCCACGTTCCAGCGTGCGACATCGCTGACCGGGATGACGACGCGAATTTCACGCGTCCACGCGTCCTCCGATTCCGTCGCGCGCGAAATGCGCGTGTCGGCGGCGTAGACTTGCGCGGCGGTGACGACTAGATCGAGGGCAATCTCGTTCGGGAAGACCTTCTTGGCCTTCAGGTCAGTCAACGCAGCGCCGATGCCGAAGTCCAGGACCTTGTCATAGGCCACGAGGTCGAAGCGCGTCTGCTTTTCGTCGGCCCCGGCGGCGGCAAGGTTTGCGCGGTCGGCAGCACCATAGTGACCTTGGACGAGATGGCGCGTCATGTCTCGCCCTCCGCCTCGCCAAGCGTCTGCAACATGTCGAACGCAGCTTCGTAGACCGCGTCGACATGTTGCAGGGCCTGTTGTTGCGTGAGGGTGCCGGTTACGGCGCGCGCTGCGCTCAAGGCATCACTAACGGCGCGGCCCACGAAATCATACAGCTGGGCCTGGACGCGTTCGACCGCAGCCACGTCGGATGGCAGCTTGATACTGTTCTTGCCGATGTCGTTGCAGATGCGCGCTTCGATGGCGTGTGCGGCAAACATCTCGAACACGGTCTGCATCTGATCCGTCGTCAGGGAGTCGAAATCGGAAATCCCCTGATCGGCGAGATCGGCAATCGTATCGACGAAGGCATCGCGCGCGATGCCTTCGTCGACCGTACCGCCTATGGGGCACACATATTCTGCGATGCCGAGGAAGATATCCTGGATCGGCCGACCGGCGAGCGCTTCGAGATTGAGCGCGCGGAGTGCTTCGACAGGTCCGCGCGCCTGTGCGTCGGCGAGGAACGAATAGAGGCGCGCACCAGCTTGTCGCGACGAGCCCATACGCCGTGCTGCTTGGCGTGCGCCGCCGGCGGCGGTCGAAACATAACCGGAAACCGCACGGCCCAACGCGGCGCGGTCGGTTCCTCCCGAGCGCGCGAAGCGTGAGAAGTTGGTACGCGGCGCGGCGAAGCGGTTGGGCATGGGTGCCTGCCCCGGTACCGGACGCGGCTGCGGTGGGCTCGGTGGTGGCGCCACGGGTGCACCGGGTGGCCCGTTTGGACCGTTCGGCGCGCTGGGAGCGGCTGGTCGGGCTGGGCCTGGCAATACAGGCGCTGATCCTGGCGCCGGATCATTAAGAAAGCCTGGTATAAGTGGGGACCCGTTGCCCGCGCCGCCATAGGAGCCGGACGTACCCATTACGCGCTCCTGATCTTCACTTTACGGGCGGCGGTCGCCGCTGTCTTCAACGTCGACTTCCTTTCGCTGGACGCCCACCGCTCGATGAGATCGGTGAGCCGCGCCGATGCCGATGGATCGGTGATGACGCCTTGCCATCCCGAGACTGGCCAGGCACCGCACCGCTCGCCCGGCAGTGCTTCGAGGAAATCCAGCAGGTTCGTTTGGAGCGCGGGATGCGCTTTCACCAACACGGCGAGGCCGTCGACACCTGGTGGTATGGTGACGAATGAATCCTCAGCCATGATCCGGCCGCGAAGTGCCTCGAACACTTGTGCTGCTTCCGGTGCTTTCAGCGTCTTGAGTTCGGCATCGAGGCCTTGGACGGCGAGCTTCGGTCCGAGGAGCTTTTCGACCACCCCGGCGAGGTGGCCCAGCGCCGATGCCGCGCCGAAATAGTCTTTGCGGTCCTTGGTGACGAAGATATAGGGGCGTAGGTCGACACCGGCGAGCGTGGGACTCACGCGCGACCACGCACGGACTTGTGGCAACGCGAGCCACTCAGTGACGAGTGCGCTCTCGGAAATATCCGCTGCGCCGTCCTTCACCTTGCCCGGCTTGCTGTCGCCTGCCGGCTTTCTTCCGCCATGCGTGGTCTCGGCCGCGGGCACCTCGGCCATCGCCGCCTCCAGCGCGGCGAGATCGCCGCAATGGCCCTTGGGATCGGCTGCGGCGGCAAACGCGATCTGATCGAACAGTCGAGGCATGAAGCGCTCGGCGAGCATCAGTTTTGCCAGCACGGGGAGTTTGACATCATCGCCAAAGCCGCGCGCCTCGGCCGTCTGCTGCCGCAGCAACAGCGAATTGAGGAAGCGCTTGATCTGGCGCGGGTTGCCTTTCGCGCCGCTGGCGAGGATCGGCCCGATCTGGTCGCTAAGCGTGACGGCATTCTGCACCGAACCAGTTGCATCGCCGAGCGCCGCTTTAATCGCTGCGAAATCAAGTGGCGCATTTTCCCATGGACGCTTGAGCCGCTCGCGTGCGGCGGCGATAAGTTTCCCGTATTTCTGGTCCGCTTCACCAAGCTCGGCGCCGATGAGGAGCAGCGTTACATAGATGCGCGTCTCGGTCTCACCCAGCGCCGGGATGCGGAACGGAATCTGGATCAGTTTTTCGAGGTAGTTGCGCGCGTAGTCGCGTGGACCTGTGGTCTCCGGCAGGTCGGGGAAGTGCTTTCGCACCGCGTATTCAATCATCGCTTCGTCGGCAGCGACCACGAAGGCGGTGCCTGAGGTGAAGACGAACAGGCGGATGGCTTCGAGCGTCTCTATCGCGGTGTCGGGAAGGCAGCGATCGAGGTCGTCCACCAACACGATTAGCTGCTTGATACCCGCGTCCTTCAGGAGCTTGTCGAACGCCTTGCGAAATTCGGCGATCTCTTCCGGGATGTTCTTGCCCTCGGCACCGGGCTTGATCACCGACTTCACGCCCTCGATCGCCGCGCCAATGTTTTCCTTTGTCGCCAGCTTGGCTGGATCGGCGAGGATGTGCTCAAGGCCACGGGTGATCGCCGCGATTTGGTCGGGCGTCGGCACGCCGGTGAACGCAGTGAACGCCAAGCCGCCCGCGTGCTTGGCGACCTTGAGCCAATCGATCCTCTTGAACAGGTCTTTGACGGCTTCACTGGCCTTCGTGAGCATCGGGCGTTTTTCAATCAGCCCCGTGACGATACCCTCAATCAACGCGATCTTGGCGTCTTCGAACCCTTGAAAGCGCCAGCCGTTGAACTTCAGGCAGAGCACGTCGTCGCTTCCGGAAAGGCCGGCCTCGATCATTTCGAGGACACTTGATTTGCCAGCACCCCAGTCGCCGTGAACGCCGATCGTCACTGGGTGAGCATGCTGCGCGCGCAACAGTTTTATGATCGTCGCCGCGATCGCTTCGTTGTTGAGCAGGTCTACGCGCGTTTCATTGTCGGGAAGGATCATCCTTCGCCCCCAAGCGATTTGTCCGTCAAATATGCGCTATCGAGCGATGTTCAATCAGCGCGTTCAAAGCGCTAGCCATCGCACGCTGAGCGGCTCCGGGCGGCTTACGCGCCTAGAGCCCTTCCCGAAGCGGACGCGCCAAAGTGCTTCGCTGCCGAGAAGATGGTGCCTTGCGTCTGATGATCCTTGGTCAGGTGCCGCAAAACGTTTGGTGCACGACCTGATCGGGCTGCGGCGGATCGGCGTATCGTCCGAACGCCGGCTGATCCTCGTAAGGCGCGGAAACCACCGACAGCAGATTCTCGAATTGCGAGAAATCGCCTTCATTGACGGCTGCGATGATTACCTCCTCCACCAGATGATTGCGCGGGATGAAAGCTGGGTTAGCCGCGCGCATCGCTGACCGCCGCTCGGTTGATTCCCCGCCCTCTTCTGCAAGCCGATGGCGCCATCTCGCGGCCCATCCGTCGAAGGCGTCCGGATCTGCAAATAGGGTACGCACTCTCGAATCGCCTTCAGGGCAGGCCGCCGCGTTGCTCAGACGGCGGAAGACCAAGGTGAAATCGGCGCTGTTGCGGGCCATGCGCTCGAACAGGTCTTGCGCCAGGGACAGATCGTCCGGCCGCGGTTGGAACAGGCCGAGCTTGCGGCTGAGGCCCGCGGCGTAGGCCGTCTCGAAGGCCTTGGCGAACTCGCCAATTGCCTCTTGCGCCTCTTTGACTGCGACGTCGTTGTCCTCTGCAAGCAGCGGCAACAGCGTTTCCGCCAGACGGACGAGGTTCCACTGGGCGACGCCTGGCTGGTTACCGTAAGCGTAGCGTCCCATCTGATCGATGGAGCTGTAGACCCTCCCGGGATGATACGCGTCCATGAACGCGCAGGGGCCGTAATCGATGGTCTCGCCCGCGATCGACATGTTGTCGGTATTCATTACGCCATGAATAAAGCCGATGAGCTGCCACTTCGCTACAAGGGCTGCTTGGCGCGAGATCACATGGTCGAGGAGAGCGCGGTACCGGTTTGCGGCATCAGCTGCTTCTGGGTAATGCCGCGCGATGACGTGATCAGCGAGACGCCGGATCGCATCCACATCCTGGCGGGCCGCGAAAAACTGGAAGGTGCCGACTCGGATGTGGCTTGATGCGACGCGAGTCAGCACGGCGCCGGGCAAAGTCGTCTCGCGCCAAACCGGCTCGCCGGTGGTTACTGCGGCGAGCGCTCGGGTTGTTGGAATCCCGAGCGCCGCCATTGCTTCGCTGACAATGTACTCGCGCAGCACTGGCCCGAGCGCCGCACGTCCGTCGCCGCGCCGGGAATACGGCGTTGGGCCAGCCCCCTTGAGTTGGATGTCGCGGCGCACGCCGGCGCGATCGACCACCTCGCCGAGAAGAATGGCGCGTCCATCACCGAGTTGAGGGACGAAAGTCCCGAACTGGTCGCCGGCATAAGCCATGGCGAGCGGCTCGCTTCCATTGGGCACCAGATTACCCGCGAGGATCTCCACACCCTCTGGTGCGGCAAATTTTTCCGGATCGAGCCCGAGGTGCAAGGCGAGCTTCGTGTTCAGGCGAACCAGACGGGGCGCGGCGACGGGAGTAGGCCGAAGCCGCGCGAAGAATCGGTTCGGCAGACGGGCGTAGCTGTTGTCGAATGCAGAGAATTCGACTGCTTCGGCTTGTGCGGTCATTACAGTTCCAGCGCGCGGTATTGAGGTCTGCAAGATCGACTATATTGTGAGCCTGTCAATCGTCATCCGATCGGAGATCGGCGCCCAATTAATGGAGCTGTGACCGATCGAGGATCCGCACCAGAGGCAGTTCCGCATCCTCGTGACCGCACAATCATGCCGGCTGTGTGTTCAGCTTTGGTGCTCGCCGGATCATTATGGCCAGGGCAGCAGCGACAAGGCAGGCGGCACCTGCCGTGTAGAATGCCGGAATGTACTTCATCAGCTCGGCCCGCGTGAAGCCAGCTCCGAAGGCCGCGGTGGCCGCGCCAATTTGGTGAGCCGCGAAAATCCAGCCGAACACCACGCCGGCCTTCTCCCGACCGAAAGTGGCCGCCGTGAGCTTCACAGTCCGCGGTACAGTGGCGATCCAATCGAGCCCGTAGAAAAGAGCAAACAGGCTCAGGCAGGCCGTACAGCGTGAAGGGTCGATGACGGCAGGCCGCGTAGACCGCAGTACCAGAACAGAAGCCAACGGTTGTTATACCGGTCCGACAACCAGCCCGATGCGATCGTTCCGGCGAAGTCGAACACTCCCATCTTGGCCAAAGCCGAGGCCGCCTCAACTTGAGGCGTGCCGAAGTCGGCGCACAGCGGGATGAAGTGTGTCTGAATCAGTCCGTTCGTGCTGAGCCCACAGATGAAGAATGTCGAGAACAGGATCCAAAACGTGGACGACCTCGACGCAAAAGCGAAAGCACTGAACGCATGCGAGATCGCGGACTGCTGTCCTGGCCCTCGTCCCGAACGAGGGACAACACGTCCTGTACATTGAATGATCAGTGCTTCTTACTGGGATCTGTTCTCGTTTGGTCTTCCTCGGGATGCTCACACCTTAGAAACAAGTGGCCGGATGGCCCCGAAAAAAAACCGCAAGGCGGTAGCCTTGCGCTCAGCCGAAATGAAGGCCGCCAGGAGCCCGCACTTCGAAGCGGGCGGGAAGCGCCGTCGAGTTTCGGCCGGCGCCAAAGGCGCGCAGTGCGGCGCACCCGCAGGAGCGTCAGCATAGCGTCGCCGCAAGCGGGACGCGGGGGACCGAGTGCGACCGGCCTGAAGCTCTCCGCATGCGGCGCCTGCGCCGCACTACGTCGGGGATCGCCTGAATGGCGGAGGCGCGCCCGGAGATCATGGCCGTATTTTGTCGGAGGCGATTGTGTTGCTCTGGGCGCCACACACTTGGAGCCCGGCCCAAAGGGGACGCGCCAAAAAAGTTTACCCGACCTGCGCGTGCGTCGCCGCCGAATCGTGCGCACGTGATCGTAAAGTGCTTCCTGGCTCGCCACAAGCCTGACGGCAAACGGCGCCAACGCCGGTCGGGTGCCGCGGGAATGCGGTCAGGTAAATTCAGATGATTCAGATGACCATTGCGGTCTAGCATCAGGCGAAAATGGTACCGCAATCGCTACCGGAAGCAGGGTCGATTTTTGCTAAGTGTTGGTCGGAGTGGCAGGATTTGGAGCTGCAAGCCCCTCGGTCCCAAACGAGGTGCGCAGCGCAACGGTCTTTGGCACCAAGAGTTTTCTGCACACATTGCCTATTGCAATCAAATGCGGCGGCACCAAACAAAGTCGCCTGCGGTGCGGAGCCGCATCGTAGAATGGCGCAGAATTAGGCTGTTCTTGCCACACGCGGTCCGGGGCACGATGCACGACGAGTGCTGGATGCTTTGGTGACCCGGTCATTCATTGCGACCAACGCGACGTCACTTGCACACATCCGAAGCCGCCGCTGCCTAAAGCATCTGCTGCGTAATGCACCGTGAATGGCATGAGCATCAAGAGCCAGTCGCCAGCTCAACGCAAGGAGCAGAGGTTCGCCCATTCTGGACGGTAAAAACTGATCGATGCCCCGACGCTCTGCTTCCATCACGCAAGCCGACATCGCCCGCGCAATTCGCGCGGCGAAGCAGGCTGGCGCGGATTGCGTTGAGGTACGTCCCGATGGCACGATCATTGTGCTGCTCAAGAACCCGCCCATAGCACCGGGGGACGACTCGGCGCTTGTGAAGCACGACATCATTTTGTGAGCCCATGCCTAGACCACGCCCCCCGCACCTGCACCGTGAGACAAGCCGCCACGGCGTCACGACGTGGTATGTGCGCCGCGGTCACGGACCACGGATCCGGATCAAATCCGAATTTGGCACCGCCGAATTCGAGGCCGATTATCGAGCGGCCCTAGACGGGACGCCCATGGAGCACCGCAAAAAGGCGGCGGTCGGCTCGCTTGAATGGCTTTTTGACCGATATCGTGAAACGACCGCATGGACGGTGTTATCTCTTGCGACCCGGCGTCAGCGCGAAAACATCATGCGCGGCGTGTTCAAACAAGCCGGCCACGAAACAGCAACCACGATCAGGCGCCAGCATATCGTCGCCGGTCGCGACCGCAGGGCCGACACGCCAGCGCAAGCCCGGAATTTCCTTGACGCGATGCGCGGTCTTTTTCGCTGGGCGGTCGATGCCGGCCACGTCAAGGCCGATCCCACTTCCGGCGTAAAAAACCCGCCGCGCCCGAAAACCGGCGGATTCCCGGCATGGACCGAGGACGACGTTGAGCGGTACGAATCGCGTTGGCCGATCGGCACAAAAGAACGTGTCTGGCTTGGTGTGCTGCTCTACAGCGGCTTGCGCCGCGGCGATGCCGTTTGCCTAGGACGTCAGCACGTTCGCGACGGCGTGGCGACGATCCGGACCGAAAAGACCAGTATAACCGTCACCATTCCCATTCTACCGGCGCTTGATGAAATCCTCCAGGCAGGCCCGTGCGCCGATCTCGCTTTCATCTGTGGCGAGAGCGGCCACTCGCTGACGAAGGAATCCTTCGGCAACCTATTCCGCGATGCCTGCAACGCAGCGGGCGTGGCGAAATCTGCGCACGGCGTCCGCAAGATCGGCGCGACCCGGGCAGCGAACAACGGCGCCACCGTTGCCGAATTGGAAGCGATATTCGGCTGGCAGGGCGGTGGCATGGCTTCGCTCTACACCCGGGCAGCCGATCGGGCGCGCCTGGCAAAGGGCGCCATCGCGAAGCTGGAAAGAACGCCCAGCGAACAATCTATTCCCGCACCTTCGAAAAAGGTGCGGGACACAGCGCAAAAAGATAAATGATTTCCAGTTCTTAGATTTTTGATGGTGCGGTCGAGAGGACTCGAACCTCCACGAGTTGCCCCACTAGCACCTCAAGCTAGCGCGTCTACCAGTTCCGCCACGACCGCATCGGGAAGGACGCCGGTCCCCGAAAGGGCCAGGGCGTCAAGGCAACGCGGAGCATGTAACAAATCAGGGATGGCGGTACAAGAGCGGCGCGACCGGATGAGGGCGGCGACCGTCGCCGCCGCGATGCTTGCATGCGACAACTGGATGCCAACATTTACGGGGGCGCCGGCTGCTGCACAAACGACTGATACGCGAGTCATGACGCGACGTTACGCCTTCACCAACATGGTTAACGAATGATCAAAACCCGCGACCACATCGCGACGCTCGCCCGTGCCGCCCCCGGTGCTCCGGCGGCTTGGCGCATCGAAACTGCGCCGGTGGCCTATGAGAACGCGCTCGCCGTCATGGAGGCGCGGGCGGCCGCCATCGCGGCGGGCGAGGCCTGTGAGTTGGTCTGGCTTATCGAGCATCCTGCGCTCTACACCGCGGGGACGAGCGCCCGGCCGGAGCACCTTGTCGACCCACGGTTTCCCGTGTTTGCCGCCGGCCGCGGCGGCCAGTTCACCTATCACGGGCCCGGCCAGCGCGTCGCCTACGTGATGCTTGACCTTAAGCGGCGTGGCGGCGACGTGCGCCGGTTCGTGGCCGACCTGGAGGAATGGCTGATCCGCACGCTCGCGGCCTTCAACATCCGTGGCGAGCGCCGGGAGGACCGGATCGGCGTGTGGGTGCGCCGGCGCGACAAGGGCGAGGGCTGCGAGGACAAGATCGCCGCCATAGGCATCAGGGTGAAGCGCTGGGTGAGCCTGCACGGCATCAGCCTCAATGTCGATCCCGACCTCGGCCATTTCGGCGGCATCGTGCCGTGCGGGGTCGGCGAGCCGCGCTTTGGGGTGACGAGCTTTCTCGACCTCGGTCATGTGGTGAGCATGGCGGAGGTGGACATGGCGCTAAGGCGCGCATTCGTAGAGGTGTTCGGGCCGGTGCGGGCGGAGAGGGCGCCGTAGGGCCGTAGGGCGGATTAAGCGCAGCGCAATCCGCCGCTCCATCTCAAACATGCTCGCCGGAGCGACGGCACCAGCAATCATGCAGCTTTCGCACCTGGAACGGCGCAATGCGCTGCGCTTATTGCGCCCTACGCCGTCGGCAGGAGCGAGAACGCCTCCCCCGGGCGGCGACTGCCGAGATCGAGTTCGGACGCCTCCTCGATGGCGACCGAGTCCACGCGAGCGAGCGGCGGCCCGTTTCGGCATTGCTCGATGAGCTCCGCTACTGCGGGAGGCGGACCGGCAACCAAAACCTCAACGGAGCCGTCGAGGCGGTTGCGGACCCAACCGTGGGTAGGGAGGGGGTGCTTCTCCGCGTGTTGTTCTGCGCCGACGCCCAACGCGTCAGGCACTTGAGGTAGCGTGGCGGAAACCCGGCATCCCGCGCCGCTTGCGTGACGATATCCAGGTAGCCGGGCCGCGGCCGGCCAGGCACGCCGTCACATCCAATATAAACCAACGCGGCGCGCCGGCGGCGGTGCGACACCACCGCCATTGTAACGGCCCGGTAGAGCCCGCCGGTGAGGTTCTCATAGACATTGAGCGCCGCCACATCGCGCGGCGTCACCCGCCACAGCAGCCCATGCACGATTGATCCCGGCGCCGGCACCACGGAAGCATAGCCAGACCGCATGATGACGAAACGGTAGCCCGGTAGACAGGCGCGGCCTTCAAGCCGCGCGCCCGGGCACCGGCGCCGCATCAGCGCCGCGCTCATGTTGGAACCGTAGGCGAAATGCAACACGCACGTTGTTCCCAAACTGATCTTACAGTGTCATGGTCATGGCCCGCGCAGGAGTATTGAAGAAACAAGCCAACGCTTACGGCGCGATTCCGGTCTGTGCGCTTTGCGACTCGCGGCTGTCCGGTTTGATTCCCCTCCGGGACCTGATAAACCACGCGGCGGAATCGAGAAGCGACAGCGCGGAACATGAGAGCGCATTTTGGAACATATTGAACGGCTTTTCCGGAGTCATGGCCGGGCTTGTCCCGGCCATCCACGTCTTGCTTGCTGAGGTGCCGCAAGAAAGACGTGGATGCCCGCGACAAGCGCGGGCATGACGTCGACGGAGCGGTGCCAGCTGAGCAGAAAGAGCCACGCGGATGACCACCTTCAAGTCCGATTTTCTCAATGTGCTGTCGAGCCGCGGCTTCATCCAGCAGATATCGGAGCCGGACGCGCTCGACGCCTTGGCATGCGAGAAAGAGATTACGGCCTATATCGGGTTCGATTGCACCGCGCCGTCGCTGCATGT
>WNFI01678844.1_pt2 | contig 10676 bp, 7 predicted proteins | sample 5400471 | NCBI WGS metagenome assembly WNFI01 (sample SAMN13153348, study PRJNA577476) | soil metagenome | isolation source: 100 cm saprolite on Douglas fir-dominated hillslope | place: USA:California | collected 2013-09-17 | reverse complement strand
ATGGTTGCTGCGCTGCGATCGTGCGTAGCCCACGGTTTGCATGGTGCGCCAGGCATGCGCGGCGATCATCGACAGCAGCAGCGCGACCCGTTGCGGTGTCGTAGTCGGCGAATGGAGAAAGGCGTAAAGAGCGAAGGACCACGCCAGAATCCGCAGCGAGGATTCCTGTCCACAGATCCAGAGCGGCCCCGACATCGGTGGACTGCTTACGGCCCAGTTCTCGATCGCACTCCAGAAGGCTTCGGCAAAGCGCTCTTCGCCGCTGATGGCATAGGCACGGGCCAGCGGGTAGACGAAAAGGAATCTGGACGGTTCGAGAATGAACTTGAGATCGCCGTAGTCGTCCGAGGAAACCCCCGAAGAAACCCTAGAGGCAACCCCGGAGGCAAACCGCATTTGTGTCCACGGACGGGCGGGCGAAACACGCTGGCCCGTGACCGGATTCTCGAACCATTTCGGAGGAAAACCGCGGGCAAATGACAGGCGGCCAAAGAAGGGAAGGCTGCCTTCGAGAATTCCGCTCGCTTCGGCAACGACTGATTCTTCGCCGTCCGCGCCGAGAATTCTCTTGAGCTCATCTGCCAGACCGCGAGAATCCGAGAAGAAGAAAGGGCGGCCGCCCTGGCGACGAATGCTCAGAAGATCTTCCGGTGAAGTCTTCGGAGCAATGTGTTTCAGGTCCCATGACTCCCAGCCCCGGACCGATTGCATGCGGCGCGACATCAGCCCGCTGCCGCGCTGCAATTCATATCCCGCGCGCAGGAGACCGTCGCGCATTCCGAATGCCCGGCCGACCTGCAAGAGGGCGCCGAGCTTACCCATTGGACCCGCCAGACCCATCGCACTTGCCAGCCACGGGATTCAACCGGTCTTTCTTCACACGGTCATTCATCGGCCGTTCATTCTTCGACCGGCCTTCCTTCAGCCGGCGCGTAGCTACAGCCTTCAACTGCTCATGCATGACAAAGAATTGACAATCTTTTTCCCGGTCGGCCTGCGGGACAGCTGAGATCGTGCCGCGGTCAAGACCGGCCACGGCCTCGGCAAGCAAATCGATTCCCTCCGCGATCATTCGGTTGCGCAAGTCGGCGAGCGATTCGCAGTCGCCGGCGCCGGCGAATTCGCGGCGCAAGAGGACAGGGCCAGTATCAATGCCGCTATCGATGGAATGAATCGTTATGCCAAGGGGAACTCCACACAGGAGCGACCATTCCGGACTGCTCATGCCGCGGATTTCGGGGAGCAGGGCAAGATGTGAGTTCAAAACGCCAAGACGGGGAACCTTCAGCACCTGGTCTCGCAGGATGTTTCCGCCGGTGAAAATCAGCAAATCAGGGAACCACTGCTTTAGGTACGCTACGGCAGGTGGTGAGTTCTGATCGCCGCACGTCACGACCGGAAACCCATAGGTACGGGCGACCTGCCGCAAGCTGCGGAATACTTCGTCTCCGTGCCGCAGTGCTTTCTCGAGATAGGGGTTCAGCACTTGCTTTCGAATCGTGGACTTGCCTGGCGCTAGTTTGGCAGCGGCATAATGGAGCGAATCGTGCAGACCCCATTGTCCAAACTTGCGCGACAGCGTGCCGCGGTCCCAGGATGGCAGCGTCAGCGCTCCAACAGGGACGTATCCGAGTTGCGCCAGTTGAGCGGTGACGGCGCAGCCGGTTTCGCTGTACGGACTCGAGCAGAGGATCGCTACGCGCATCCAGATGAGCCGCATCGGTTGGTACGCTCCCCATATGGGATACGATCCCGCTACCCCGCCCACCACTCCGCGGCGCCCCTTAGCCGGGAGCAACTGCTTCAGCATCTCATTCATTTTGAGGGCCGCGTTGAGGTAGCGCAGATCGCCCGTCACCTCGAACAAACGCAGCCAGACGCAGGACATCTGCGCATTCCCAGTGAGACATGAAAACGTTCGGCCGCCTCTAAAGTCCGGCTCGTATGTCCCCAACAATCGCTTGTGCGTCTCAAACTTGCGGAGGAAAACCCAGGCCGGCTTCGCGGCTGCCTGGATCGCGTCGTCGCGCCGGCGCAGGATTCCGCACTCGAGCGTCCCCTGGATCACGTAAGCAATGAAGTGCAGGTAAACAGGGTGTCCGCGCAGGTTGATGCCGTCAATCCAGCCGCTAGGCTGGACGTGTGCCAGCACCCAGTCGATGTTTCTGTCTGCTGCCACCGCGTGACGAGGATCGTTTGATTCGGCGGACAATAGCGCCAGGGCCCACGAAACCATACTGTAGTAGGTGTGGGCGACCCCTTGATAGGCAGCGAGTCCGGTCCAGGAGCCATCCGCCTGTTGGATTGCGGCCAGCCAATTGCCGGCGGCTACGGCGCGTTCCATGATTTCCGCGTTTCTGGTCTCGGTGTGGGCGCGAACCAGTCCCTGCAAAATCTGGCCGGTATTGAACACAGAGGGCTGCGGGTTGCTGTCGAGGCCGTGAAGCCCGCCGGGAAAAGCGCCGGACGTCATTTGCAGCGAAAGCAGCCAGTCGGTAGCAAGATAAGCGGCATGGCGCGCGGCTAGGTCGCCAGTCAGGCGGCCAAAATCGTACAGCGTTGGAATGATGTAGCCGGTCACCTCGGGATACGACTCGGAATATCCAGTGAGGAAACTGTAGTAGTCCGAAGCGAGCTTCGAAAACAGCGGGATAACACGTTGAGGTGCGCGCAGCAGACCCGCGGCTTCGCTCAGCGCGCGAACGGTTCTGGTGGTCATAAAATCTCGGCTGGAACTGAACTGGAACTCGATTTAGTCATTGACTCATTCAGGCATTGAATCATTGACTCCGTCTCAAGAACCAAATCTCTGTTTATCCGGTCCATGTTGATTCGTTTTGGTTTGCTTGTCCGCGCCGGCTCTGCGCGTATTCGTCTGCGTTCGTTCGAAGCGTCCGCTCAAGCGACGGTCAATTGCTGTGCGCCAATTTGTCGTTGCGCGAACGAGCGCGCTCCACCGTCGAGAAAAAGCTGCATCCAGATTTCCAGCGTCAGCAGTTGCCAGATTTGCATGGACCAGTCTTCCGCGCCCCGGCGGTGCTCGTCAATGTAGCGCCGCACTACTTCCGGCTGAAACAGTCCACGCTTGCGAACCTGGCTCTCCGCAAGGAGATCGTCCACCATGGGCCGCAAATCGTGCGCCAGCCAGTAGTCCACGGGCGCCGCAAAGCCTGCCTTCGGCTGCCGCAGCACCTCTTTGGGCAGCATACTACGCATGGCTTCGCGAAAGATGTGCTTCGTCACCGGACGCCATTTCCCTTTCAGCTTTAACCCTGGCCTCACATTCCAGGCCACGAATTCGGCCAGGTCACGATCTAAAAACGGCACCCGCACCTCAACCGACGACGCCATGCTCATTTTGTCGTTGTAAGTCAGGTTCAGTGTGGGCATGAAAATCTTGGTATCGAGATAGAGCATCTGGTTGAGAAAGTCAGCATGCCGCACTTTGTCGAACGCGGCCAGATGCTGGCCAGCAGGATTGCCCCTCGCTGGCGGCTCCGATTTTGGAGCATATAAGTCTGTCCTCTGCTGTGCGTCGAGATATGTGCAGTTCCGGATGAAAGCTTCCGTCGGGCTGAGTGCCGCGCTGCGCGCCATCTTCTTCGCCAGACGCACCGACCCTTTCATCCGCGTTCCACGCAGTGACGGCAATCCCAGCAGAGTTCGCTCCGCGGCGAAGCGAGCGAAGTCTGGGACGCGCCGGTATTCCTCCGCCCACGCGTGAGCTGCATGCTTGCGATATCCCGCGAAGATCTCGTCTCCGCCCACTCCGGACAGGAGCACAGTCACCTGTTTTCGCGCCTCGTGGCACACCAGATACGCCGTGATGATCGCGGGATCGGCCGCGGGCTCATCCATGTGCCACGTCAGGCTCGGCAACAGACTAACCACATCGGGCTCGACCACGATCTCATGGTGCTCGCAGCCGAGCTTGCGCGCCAGGCGCTGCGGAACGGCGGGGTCGTCAATTGTGGTCTCGCCTACGCGATATTTCTCTGGAAACGTAATCGTGTAGGTCCGTACCGGCTGCTTTCGCGCCATGGCCGCCACCATGGCCGTAACTATGCTCGACGAATCCAGCCCCGCGCTCAAAAACGCGCCGATCGGAACATCGCTCACCATCTGGTGCTCAACCGATGCGCAGAACCTCTCGCGGATCTCGTCCGCCAGATCGTCTTCTGTTCGTTCGAAGCGATGTTCTGCCGGCGGGAAGGTCAGGTCCCAATACTGTTCGATCTTGAACTCGCCGCCTTGCCAGACTGCGTAGTGGCCTGCCGGAAGCTTGCTGATTCCCTCGAACATCGTCAGCGGGTCGGGCACCCAAAGGAATGTCAGGTATCTGTCGAGCGCCTCCCTATTCATGCTCGCTTCGACTCCTGGCACTTCGAGCAGCGCCTTGACCTCGGACGCGAAGGCAAGTTTTCCGCCGCGCTCCGCGTAATAGAGCGGCTTGATTCCGAAATGATCGCGAGCCAGAAACAACTTCGGCGAAGCGCCGCGCAAATCGCAAATCGCGAGGGCAAACATGCCATTCAAGCGGTTCAGGCAGTCTTTGAGGCGGTCGGGACCATATTCTTCGTAGAGATGAACGATGACTTCGGTGTCGGTGTGCGAGCGAAAACGATGCCCTTTACCTTCGAGTTCACGGCGCAGATCGGCGAAGTTGTAGATCTCGCCGTTGTAGGTGATCCACACCGCGCCATCTTCGTTGCTCATGGGCATGCGGCCATCGGGCGAGAGATCGAGAATGGCGAGACGGCGGCTTCCCAGTCCGATGTATCCCCCATCGGGGAAACGCCGTTCCCAGAGCCCGGAGTCATCGGGACCGCGGTGCGTCTGCACGTTCGTCATCCGGGCGAGCGTGTCCGCGTCTCCGCAGTTCACGAGTCCGCTGATGCCGCACATGAGCTCACTTCCCCCCATTCCGCAGCTCGTAGATCTTAGCTTTAATGTGAAAGAATTGAGTGCCTTGCATCGCGCAGTAGATAAGGCCCGGGACACCGTCAAGGAATCCGAGGCTCAATACGTATTTGTAAAAGAAGAACAGGAGCGGCGACCCGGGCAGCCCAAAAAAATGGCGCCGCAACCACCTGCGACGTTGCGCTTGCGTTCCCCAAAGGGAGGGCTGAATGTCCTCCTGGCTGCGGTTGCCATCAAGCCAAACGCGCGCCTCCCAATTCGAATACTCGTTGTGCTTCTGGATGTAACGCGACAAGGACTCGATGTTGTGATGGATGAGAGGATGAATAAGCTTGCGCGTCGCTCCCTTAACGACAATGTGCTCATGCACTTCCATGTCGGCCATGCTGGCGTCCTGATCCCGAAGGCGGCATTCGTAACGCCCCAGTCTCTTGCGGAACAAAGACAGCTTCCACAAGGTTCCTCCGCTATGTCGCAGTCGCCGGCCAAGAAAATGCATTTGCAAGGCAATGTAATAGCCGTCGGTGCTCGGGTCCTGAATTGCCTTTTGGATCTCATCCGCCAGTTCGGGTGTCAGAACCTCGTCGGCATCGAGAAGCAAGATCCATTCGTAAGCCAGAGGCAGCGTGTCCATTGCCCACTGGCGCTTCTTCGGCCAGCCTCCGGCATACTGGAACTGCACAACCTTGGCGTTATGAGACCGCGCGATTGAGCCGGTGTCATCGCTACTCTGCGAATCGACGACATAGATTTCCCCAACCGACTTCAGCGATTCCAGGCAGCGCGGAAGGTTGTGCGCCTCATTGCGGACGGGAATAATCACGGAAAGGGGGAGCACCACCGAGGCTGCCCCCGAACCCAATACTTCAGTTTCTGATTTCGACTCGATCACGTGTGTCCCGGTAGAAGTTTGTACTATCTTAGCCTCCAGCGCCCAGTTTTCACAAAGACGGCTGTGCTAGTATCGCTCTCGGAACTATGTCCCAAGCCTCGCCAGTCCCGGGCTTTAGAGAACCTGGGTCAAACGAACACGCGTTAAAAGAAGAAGTACGGGATTTCTGGAACGCCGATCCCTGCGGCTCGCGCTATCTGGGCGATCTCGCCGACTTCGAAGCCCATGCCCGGGCACGCTACCAACTGGAACCTTACATTCACGAATTTGCCGGATTCGCCCGTTCTGGCGGTCAGCGCGTGCTTGAGGTTGGAGTAGGCATGGGCGCCGATTTTCTGGAATGGTTAAAGGCCGGGGCGCAGGCCACCGGCGTGGATCTTTCGAGCACCTCGCTCGAGCAGGCGAAGCGGCGCTGCGAAATAGCCGGTTACCCACCCGACTTGCGCGTCTCCGATGCCGAGCACCTGCCGTTTCCAAACGACACTTTCGACATCGTGTACTCGTACGGTGTGATGCACCACAGTCCCGACACACCGCAATGTATCCGCGAAGCTTGGCGAGTTCTCAAGCCCGGAGGCTCACTTCGCATTATGATTTACCATCACCCGTCGCTCACCGGATTCATGCTCTGGCTGCGCTACGGGTGGCTGCGCGGCAAGTCATTGCGCCAAGCGGTTTATGATCATCTCGAAAGTCCGGGCACCAAGTCCTACACCCAGGAAGAAGCGCGCGCCATGTTGCAGGGGTTCGAGCAAGTCGAGTTTCGGCAGGCCTTCAGTCCAGGAGACCTGCTCTTGAACGAACCCTCGGCACGCTTTCAAAGGCTGGCGTACCGGATAATCTGGCGCCTGTATCCGCGATTTCTCATCCGCATCTTTGGAGATGAGTGGGGATTGTTCCTTTTGGTCTCCGCCCGCAAACCGGCCGCTGGGTAAGGCAATCACAGATTCTGTCCGCACCACTGCGTCAGCACAAACAGCGACCACGGCCGCGACCAGGAAGTTTCGCCCGCAAAAAATCGGTTCCACACTTCTCGCACGGCGCTAGCGGTGATAGAAGTCTGATCCCAATTACTCTTCAGCAGCGCTTCTTCGACGACCGGTCTCATCTCGCCCCGCAGCCATCGCTCAAACGGCAGTGTGAATCCGCGTTTGGGACGATCCACGATCTCCCTCGGCAACTCGACACCCAAGCTCGCCAGCAACAGGCCCTTCGGCGAGTTCCCTTCCAGCTTTCGTTCACCCGGAATGCGGAAGCAGGCTTCGACCAGCGCCCTGTCGAGAAATGGCACTCGCAACTCGAGACCGTGCGCCATGCTCATAAAATCGGAATCCCGGATCAGCGTGTTGCGCATGTAGAAGTGCGATTCGAGATAAGAGACGCGGTTGACTGGATCAAGGGTTGAACACTGCGCAATGGACTCGCGCAAAACGCTTTCGAGGGCGCGCTCCGAATCTCCGAAACCCTCACCAGCCAGAACCTCGCGCTCCGCAGCCCCAAACAGCATACGCACCAGGAAGTACGGATGAACGACAGAGTCCTGGCCTGTGGCCAACTCGGCGAGCTTGCGGCTACGATCGCCCCTGCCTGCAAACATCGCCATGGAAGCGGCAAGCGGCTGCCGCGCCAGCCTCGGCAGCCGTCCAAATTGTTTGGAGAAGGCTTCCATCCTGGGCACGCGGCGAAAATTCGAATAGCCTGCGAACATCTCGTCGGCGCCCAGACCAGTCAAAGCGACTTTTACTCCTGCGGCCCTAGCCTTGGCGGATACGAGATACGTATTGATGCCGTCAATGGTTGGTTGGTCCATTGCGCAAAGCGCATCGGGCAATACCGCCAGCGTGTCTTGCTGCGAGACTGCGATCTCATGATGCTCGGTTCTGAAGCGGCGGGCGATTTCCCGCGAATACTGCCCTTCGTTGAACTCCGCCTCTTGGAACACCAGCGAGAAGGTGTTCGCGCGCACCCCATTGTGGCTGAGGATGGCAACCAGAGCGCTGGAATCGATTCCGCCCGAGAGGAACAGTCCGACGGGCACGTCGCTCACCAGGTGCGACAACACCGCATCGCGCAGTATCGCAGGCAGTTGATCTGCCGAGCCAATCCCATTCCCCGATGGTGATTGCGACTCGGCCCGCGCAGAATACTGGAGCAAATTCCAATATTCGCGGCTGCTCACCGATCCGTTTTCCACCGTGAGCACATGTCCCGGCGTAACGGCCCTGACTCCTTCCACGATCGTCCAAGGCTCGTACACGGAACCGAATGCCAAGTAGCTTAAAACCCCGGTGGGATCGACCTTTCGTGGCACGAGTCTCGTCCGCAAAAGCGTTCGGACCTCCGAAGCAAAAATAAAAGTCTGCTCTGACTGGTGGTAGTACAGCGGTTTAATTCCCATCGGATCGCGCGCCAACAGCAGACGCTTTCGCGGCGCGTCCCAGAGGGCAAACGCAAACATGCCTCCCAGCCGCGTCAGGCAGGACTCGCCCCACTCGCGATAAGCAGCCAGGATCACTTCGGTATCGGAATGGCTTCTAAACTCGACGCCCGCGGCTTCGAGTTCTGTGCGCAGTTCGCGGAAGTTGTAGATCTCGCCGTTGAAGACGATCCAGTTGCCGGTGTCCGGATCCTGCATGGGCTGATGCCCAAGAGGCGAAAGATCAATGATGGAAAGACGGGTGTGAGCGAAACCCAGTTGGCAGGGGGCAACGCTGCCGTCAACCACGACGGCGCCTGAGTCGTCCGGTCCACGAAGAGCAAGGCACTTCTGCGCGCGCGCCAGAACATCGCGCGACACGTCACCTTCCCGGGAAAGGATTCCGAATATGCCACACATGAGAACAGGCTAGCAGGCATGTCGGCTCAACGAACGGAACCGGGAATTCGTTACGGCAGCCGTGACTTGATCCTGCTCGCTTTCGCTGAGGTCATTGTAGAAGGGTAAGCGCAGTAGCCGCTCGCTAATCTCTTCCGTCACCGGGCAATTCGAGAGACCAGCGGCGAACTTCTGTCCCGCTATCGAAAGATGTAGCGGGGTGTAGTGGAAGACGCTGAGAATACTCTTCGCCTTTAGTTGTGAGATCAACGACTCGCGGTCCCCAACCGAAGGCAGAATCAAGTAGAACATGTGATAGGCTTGCTCGCACTCCGGTGGAATCACCGGCAGTCTCACGTCGTTACTCTCAGCCCAGCCGGCCAGCGATTTATAGTATCGATTCCAGACATGCCGTCGTTTTTCTTGAATCTTCTCGCGGGCTTCAAGCTGCGCGTAAAGAAATGCCGCTAAGAGGTCCGAAGGCAAATAGCTGGATCCCAAGTCGACCCACGTGTATTTGTCTACTTCGCCGCGGAAGAAGCGGCTGCGGTTGGTGCCTTTCTCGCGAATCACGAGTGCTCGCTCCAACAACTCGGCATCGTTGACGATCAGCGCTCCGCCTTCTCCGCAGGTGAAGTTCTTGGTCTCGTGGAAGCTCTGTGTCGCGAGGCAGCCGAGCTTTCCCATGTATGTGCCTTTATAGCGAGAGAAGAGGCCGTGCGCATTGTCCTCCACCACCCGAACCCCGTGGCGGGCTGCGATCGCAAGAATCGAATCCATCTCGCAGGAAACTCCCGCATAGTGAACCACGACGATCGCCTTGGTTCGCGGCGTGACCAGGGATTCCAGACGACTCTCGTCAAGGTTCAGCGTGTCGGGACGAACGTCCGCGAATACCAGACGTGCTCCTCGCAACGCGAAGGCATTCGCCGTGGAGACAAAAGTAAACGACGGGACGATGACTTCGTCCTCAGGGCCGCAGTCGAGCAGGAGCGCCGCCATCTCCAAGGCATGCGTACAGGACGTTGTCAGCAAGACCCGTGAAACCCCTAGTTCCCTTTCGAGAAGTTCGTGACACTTGCGAGTGAAGGGCCCGTCCCCGGAGGCGTGCCCATTGGCAATGGCTTCTGCGATGTACTTGTATTCATTGCCCGCAAGGCAGGGCCGGTTGAAAGGGATGCGATAGGTCATTTCATTTCTCTTCGGGCGTGAACCACTTATGGAAAGTATAGTACGAGTCGCTGGGCTCGAAACCAGTTCGGCACCAGACTTTCTGCATGGACACGTTCGTAACCTGTGTTGAAATTACCATGCGCTTTGCCCCTTGAGCCCGGCACCATTGCAGGCTGCGGATCATGAATAAACGGCAGATCCCTTTTCCTTGCGACCCCGGCGCGACGGCGAAAAGCAGACCCTCGACTTCCTGCGGAGAATTCAATCGCAGAGTGGCAAACCCCGCTACTTTGCCCCCGATCTCCGCGACAAGGACTTCATCAGCGGCCTTACCGGTAGTGCACGACCGTTCAGCCCACGAACGGTAAGCCTCGTCACATTGGCCCGAGTCCAATCGACGATCGGCATGATAGTGCCCTATGTAGCCTTTGAATGCAGCCGATGCCACTTTTGGGATTTCTGCTTCATCTCCCGGCAGGAGCCGCCGTACCCGAACTTCGCACGGGTCTACCGGAATCTCTTTCTTCGTCAGATCGAAGCTGTAGTACAAAAGGGTATCCATCAACAAGAACCCTTTTGACTCCATCCCCTGTGCAGCTTCCAGGTCGCTAGTCCTACAACGTGCAACCAGCAAGTCGATGCGCTCGGTAGCACAGAAATCCAACGCCCTTGACAGGTTATCCGATACGACGCGCGCTCTCGCAATGCGCACCCCGAAACGCTCGCTATCAATTTCTGAGAACGCTATTGTTTCGCGATCCGTGACGCCGGCCATTTTGTTGCTCCTCACCCTCCTCCGATCCGCTAGTTAGTCGTGGAGTTCTTCGACACCAAGGCCTGGCGGACTACGTAGCTGGGACGGTCCATCATTCGAAA
>WNFI01625088.1_pt1 | contig 10676 bp, 12 predicted proteins | sample 5400471 | NCBI WGS metagenome assembly WNFI01 (sample SAMN13153348, study PRJNA577476) | soil metagenome | isolation source: 100 cm saprolite on Douglas fir-dominated hillslope | place: USA:California | collected 2013-09-17 | reverse complement strand
TTCCTGCTCCGACAGTGCCGCCGTCGGACTCCGTGACCGTCTCGTAGGGCGATCCTCAAATGACACGCCCGACCCGCACATATCGCGCAGCGCCCCGGCCCGACTTGGCTCACGATCACGGAGTCTCAGCTGGCTCATCGCGCTGACCTGCGGGTTCTTTGCCCGTAGCCAGGGAAGCTGCGCACTAAACCAGGAACCCCGGAGTTCGCGATTTCGCGGGGGTCTTCGGGGGCGAACCCCGCCGGTGGTCGCCTCTCCTGGCCAGTTCAGGAGCCGACGGCCTGGGGTGGCTGCGTGCCGCCGTCCCGGGTAAGGGGCCGGAGGATGGCCTCGACCGCGCGGTGTCCTGGGCTGTCGGCTGGCTGGCATTCCTCCAAGGGTGTCCTGTGGTGCGTGGGGTCGCGGAGGTTGGGGTCGGCGCCGTGGGCGAGCAGCCGCCGGACGCTGGCGGCCCGGCCGCTACCTGCCGCGGTGTGCAGGGGCAGCCGCTCCCATTCGGCGTCGGCCTCGTTGACCGGCGTTCCCGCCTCGATGAGCTGGTCGATGACGTCCAGCCGCTGATGGTCAGCGGCGAACACCAGCGCCCTGATCCGGCTCTGGTGGGTGAACCGGGCCAGCGGCCAGCCGGTGATATCGCCGGCGGCGGCGGCCATCTCCAGGCTGTGGATCTTGGCCCCGGCGGCTACCAGCACGTCGAGGACCTCGGTCATGCCGAACACGGCCGCATGGTCCACCGCGGTGCCGCTGGGCACGCCGCCAGAATCGGGGGCGGAGATGGCGTCGATGTCGGCCCCGGCGTCGACGAGCACCCTGGCAATTTCGGCGTCGCCGCAGCTGGCGGTGGTGATCAGCGGGGTTTCCTTGTCTTCGGGGCGGCCGTTGACGGGTGCGCCGGCGTCGATCAGTGCCCTGGCGATGGCGCCGGTGCCGGGGAGTTCGCGTGGCAGCCCGAGCTGGTCGTGGTTGAAGCGGAGCATGGCCACGTAGCCGAGCGGCTCCCCGCACTGCTGGTCGGCCCAGTGCTCCATCTTCGTGGTGGCCAGCTCCTTATGCTCGGCCAGCAGGCTGGTCAGCCGGGACAAGTCGCGACTGTTGAGGATGTCGCGGCGTTCCACTTCCAGCTTGAGCTTGGCCCAGCTGGCGAACCCGTACTCACGGGCCACCGCCAGCTGCGCCGAGGAGAGAATGAGCCGGTCAGAGACTGCGCGGATGCGCGCGGCTGCATCGATGTCACCGCGCTGGGCGGCGCGCAGCAGGTCCTTAGCCTGGTGCCGGAGCTGGCCGAGGTCGGGCCGGGCAGGCAGGTCAGCCACGACGTCTCCCTGATCACCCGGTGGTCCGCGTCCGGGCCGGAAGAGAACGTCACCTTCAACGGCCTGCTACGTGCTGACGGAGGTGGACTCTGTCCTGCCCGCGGACCCAGCGGCGCCCTCCAGCGCCTGATGCTCATCGTATCTGCCCGGGCCGATCTCAGCGCAATAGCGGATAGCGGCGGGGTCACTGATGTCGGACAGGCGGGTGAGCTGGAGCGGGTCGCCTCCGCTGGCCTTGGCCGCCGCTACCGGACCATCGAAATCCAGACCGGCTCCCACATCAACACCACCGCCACCGGCCAACCCGGTGACCTCACCATGGCACTCAGACCGGCTATGGTCGCCAGCGTTTCCTCGGTCAGCGGCCGGGCCGCGACCGCGATCACGCTCAGCACCTCGTGCGCGTGACTTCCGCAGCGGCCCGCCCGGATGTCCAAAACGTCGGCCAGCAGGGCTAGGCAGCCCCGGTCAGGCGGTCAGATCGCCGCCGGGCCCGGACAGGCAACAGCTGCCGGCTGCTCGGTCAAAAACGGGTTATCCTCAGCGCGCGTATAGAGCTGGTCGACGAGCGCAGCCGGGACCGGCATGGCTGCCATGGAGGCGATCTGTTCAGCGGTCTCGTCCCGGGACACCTTCCGGTTCTTCACCGGCCAGAATCTGGTTCAATCCGGCGATCGGCGCGCCTTCCTGGAACGGCTAACTTACCTCGCCGAGATCGGACGGCGCTGTCGTAGCCTGATCGAAAAGCAATGAACCGCAGCGGCCCGATGACCAGCGGGACCGCCAAGGTCATTGGGGGCGGTGCCGTTGTAGGGGCGAACCGGTCTGCAGTCGGGAACGGCACTTGCTGATAGGCCGAAGCGGGGCCAGCCGGCGCTGTCTGGGGCCTGGCTTGGCAGGCGTGGTCGATGAACGGCGCCATCCCAGTGCGGGATCTTGGGCGTTCTCGGCGCTCAGGCCACAACCAGTCGGTCGCTCTCCATTTGACGGACGCTTCCCATCCGTCCTGCGCGGACGGACTTAGCGTCCCGATCACCTAGACCGTCCGGACCGGGACGGGTGCCTGCCAGCTCGGAAACATGACATCTCGCGCTGCACCGATGGGACCATTTTGGGACCAGACTTGATCTTCACGAAGATCAATGTGCCCTCTGAGCTGGTGATGCGGGCGGGATGGAGCGACCGACCTTCCGCCTCCGAGCTTCAGCATCGCCGTCTAGACGCGGCCACCCTGCTCGTTCTGCCTGCAGCGCCCCTCCCTGATCTCCCGTTATGCATGAAGATCACCCAGCGCGTTGCCGCAGGTCAGCGCGTGGTCAGGGGCGGGATCGAACCGCCGACCTTCCGCTTTTCAGGTGGAAACAGCCTCACGGAACGCCGCAGGTAGAAGACATGCACTTAGGCTCTGACCTGCCAGGACAGGCCGCCGAAGGTCTGCTGAGGACGCGGGTGGGTGTGCACAGTGGGACCACGGCTGGGACCAGATGGGACCGAGTCTTAGCCCAAGCTCACGCCCTGTTCGATGGATCGAACACATCGGCGAACAAGCACAGCCCAGCCGCCGAGAGGCTACTACGCCGGGCTGTAGGCAGATCCAACGACCTGACTGTTCGAGATTCGTGAGCAGAGCTCAACAGGCCCGGTCAGGCGAGCGGCAGGGAACGCGGCCGACTCCAACCACATCGCCCACCGCCACCTCGGTCTTGACATCAGGCAGATAATCAATGGTCCGCGCGATCCGGACAACGATCCACAGCGGTCTTAGCTCGTACACGGCGTTCTCACCCAGTCGCACAAGCTCGGCGCCTTCAGATGGCCTCGGCCTCGAAGCCGTTGTGTCAACGATCAGTCGAGTCGGGCATTGCGCCGTCCGTCTGGCGGGCGGCTGGCGGGCTGCCGTCCGGTTCGCGTGCTCGACGGTCTCCACAGCGGGTCATCGCCCGCGATCGGGCAGCACGACGGCATTCGCATCGCCTAGGCCAAAATGGCAACGTGCAGACTCCCGCAAGCCTGATCGGATCTCAGGTCTACCAGGTCCGCTTTGACTACCAGACTGAGCTTGAGCTATTCCACCAGGAGGACAGCGGAGCTATCCGCGTCCATGCGCACCTGGTCATCTTCACTCCGTTCGTGCTGCGAAGCCGGGACGGCACAACTCACAATCTTGACCCGGAGACCAGCCGGGCCGCGCTCGGCCCGGTGATCGACTTGTTCCTCGGGACCATCACAGCTGTCACCGTCGACGGCAATGACACGGTCGAACGCGACGGCAACGGCAACCCGATCTCCGGACTCGGCACGCTCACCCTCGACTTCACCGATGGCGCACAGCTCACCGTGCCGCCCAGCGACACCTACGAATCCTGGGACCTCTACGGCGACGGCGTGCCGGGCAACCGCGTCCGCCAGATGGCGCGACGAATTGGACTCAGCCGCCGACTCAAGCCTCGCCTGCGCGTGCACTGAGATCACATTGCCGAATTGCGCCTTCCTAAGATCAGGCGCGGCTCCGCTGCGCTCCGCCGCGACGGCGCTGCCCGCGCCGCGCTCGGAGTTGTCATCGCGGCAGCTCGATGTCAGCCCAGGCCGCTTCCCACAATGTGCTCACGGTCACCCGGATGCTCTTGCGGTCCTGGGGCACGGGCGGCCAGAACCAGAAACTGCCGCTGCCCTCGTGGCCGGGGAATCCCTGCCAGTCGCCGGGCATGCCCTCGTGCTCGTTCCCGGCATCATCGATGGCGCTGACCTGGAAGCAGGGGGTGATCATGGGCCAGTATTCTCCCGTCACCCAGGGGTGGCCGTACAGCTGGATGCTCACCAGCTCACCCTGGGCGGAGACGCTCTCGATCACGGCCGTGGCGTGCTCCAGCGGCAGCCGCACGACCAGCCTGCGATGCTCCGCAGCCCGGAACCTGGCGGCTCGCTGGTGGACGCGGCGGCCCCACCGGCGAGCCAGCTGAACGTGCCAGCCAGCGCCGCTGCCGGGGAACTCGCGCAGCAAGGCGCTGGTGACCGGGACAGCGCCCACCGCGATCAGGCTGTCGGCCACCGTGGCGACAATCTTCGCCGTGTCCTCAGGTCCTGCCGTTGATTCGCTGACCGAGTCGCTGATCGAATAGCTGGCGACGGTGGCGAGTTCGGCGAGGTAGCACTCGGCCGGGGTCGGCCACGCTGCCTCGGTCGTGCCCACCGGCACCGGGGCGGGCGGCGCCAACACCACGCGACCTGATGCCCCCGCACGCGCCGGGGTGAACTCAAGCCAGGCGGATTCCCGAGCCGGGTTCGGGTCGAGGAGCACCTCCCCGTGCCACTCCTGCTCTCCCCGCTCTTGGAGTCGGCTCCAGCCCACGCCCTCGGCGCGTAGATCATGGGACTGGCCCGCGTCGTCGGTGAGCGAGATCTCTGACATCGCCTGGCCCATCACCACATGCGGGGCAGGAGGGTTACCACCGGGATCGGGAGCAGTCGCGCGGAAGCTGAGCTGCCATCCCTTTGACGTCAGCTTCACCCACTCAAAGCACACCCCGGCTACCGAGGTCGGGCAGCACACCCCGGCGGCGGCCACCAGCAACGGGACCTCGCGCAGCCCGCCGGGCCCGGCCATCCGGGACTGCCAGTACTCGTGAGCGCCCGGCCGGACCGTCAGCTCGCCCTTCGTGACCCCCCAGGTGTTCCCGAGGCCCTCGCGCTCCAGCGCCGACTTATGGTCAGCCAAGACAGCCTCGGCCTGCGGCTCGGGCAGCAGGCCCAGCATCACGAACGCATTCGCCACCGCCATCAGGCCCAGCGACACGGGGAACAGCGGCCGGTGCGGATGCGCCCACCGCAAGGCCTCGGCCGCCAGCGACCGCAGACATTCCTCAGGGTCCACCGGGTCCTCGGGCATCGCAAGGAGTCTATGACCGTGCCGCAGAGATAACGAGACCGTGCCCGTCGCGTGCCCGATCGGACGGTAAAACGTGGGCACTCACGGGCAGTCACGAGTCCAGGATCATGGCGATGACCTGCGTAAGCGCTGGTCTGCCAGGGTCTAGTCGCAGCCTTCCAAGCTGGTCATGAGGGCCTTGCCTCTACCGCCACCTGCCGAGCATCTCCCGCGCACGAGCAACTGCCGCCGCCGCCTCGGCCGGGTCGCTGTCGGAGCCGAGGGCCGAGTCGGCCGGGAACGTCACGTACATCGAAGGCTCGTCTTCAATGTCACGCTCAAACACCTGGACGTGGACCTCGCACAGCAAGCGCCCCCGGCGCTGGTTACGCTCGATCTCCCGGCGCTCAACTTCGGCGCGCACATCAGGCGGAAGATGATCCTTCCCAGTCTGCCCAGGCCCGTAGCTGATCCACCCGGTCCATTCGGCATCGGGCTCATTCATACGTTCATCATGCAACTGCCGCCGACTTCGCCAGCACGTGGTCAGCCCAGCGGGTGTACAGCGAGGAAGTACAGCAACGTCCGTTACAGCCGCCAGCCAGCACGACCATCAGCACACCGAGCCACCTGGCACGATGGCCAAACGGCTAGCGGCGCCGCTCGTTCGGGACGAAGAGGCACCGCTGTCCAGAGCCGTCGGTGCGTCAGCGCAACTGACCGGCGGTCCTGTGCGGAAAGACGACGTTGGCGCGCGAGGTTGCGGCGCGCCTGGACGCGCGGCACATCGAACGCGACGCGCTCGGCGATGACGAGGCTCCCGGCTTCGCTGCACTGGTCGCTGCCGCCGTCGAGGCCGCCGGCCGGCGATGGGTGTTCGACGGTGCGCCCTACAACGCTGAGGCGCTGGTGTATCCGCACGCCTGCGAGCGACGTCCGCGGGGCGGCCTGGCGCGCCATCGGCGCGCCCTTGAAAACGTAGTGAAAGTCCTCACAGGGATTCTGTAGGGCGGTGTCCAACTCCGACTGATCGTTGACACAGTGGCTTCATCTGATGCTTGACACCGCCCGCCTGGGCATGCCCCGTCGTGACCTTGTTCGCGGCGGAGGGTGGCCGGGCCGTGCTCGTGGAGTTGGGTGTCATGGAGCAGCGCTATCTCGCAGTCATGGAAGTCGTGTCCGGAGCGCCGGTGACCGAGGTGGCCCGCCGCTATGGCGTTACCCGGCAGGCGGTTCACAACTGGCTCGGCAAGTACAACAAGGAAGGGTTAGCCGGGCTCGCTGATCATTCGCACCGGCCGCACCATCAGCCTAAGCAGCTCAACGCTGAGACCGAGGCGCTGATCTGCCAGCTCCGCGGCGCGCATCCGCGGTGGGGACCGCGACGGCTGGCCTATGAGCTGGGCAAAGCAGGCGTGAGTCCGGTGCCGTCCCGATCGACGGTCTACCGGGTCCTGGTCCGCCACGGCCTGGTGCCGGCGCGTAAGCGCAAGCGCCGCCGCCAGGACTACAAGCGATGGCAGCGCGAGGCGCCGATGCAGTTGTGGCAGCTGGACGTCACCGGGTCTGTCTTCCTGACCGACGGCACGGAGCTGAAGCTGATCTCCGGCATCGACGACCACTCGCGATTCTGCGTCATCGCCGCGGTGGTCCGCCGGGCCACCGCCCGTGCGGTCTGCCGGGCGTTCATCGCCGCGATGCTGACCTACGGGATACCCGACGAAGTCTTGTCAGACAATGGCAAGCAGTTCACCGGCCGGTTCGGCAAGCCCCGCCCGGCCGAGGTACTGTTCGAGCGGATCTGCCGCCGCAACGGCATCCGCCAGCTGCTTACCAAGCCCTATTCCCCGACCACGACCGGCAAGGTGGAACGCTGGCATCAAACCCTGCAGGTCGATTTCCTCAACGACGCTGGCCCATTCGCCTCGATCGAGGAAGCCCAGGCCGCCATCGACAAGTGGCGGGAGGAATACAACCACCACAGGCCCCACCAGTCTCTGGACATGGCATGCCCTGCGGACAAGTTCCGCCCATCACCAGTCACCGGCGACGCGCTCAGTCTGTGGGCTCCCGCCGACCTCGCGCCGGTCACCAGCCCGCCAGCGATTGGTGATACCGTCCCGGCAGTCCAGCAGCCGGCGGGCTGGCCAGACGCCATCGAGATCGACCGGGTCGTCCCGCCGTCCGGGAACATGACTGTCGGCCCGCAGCAGTTCTGGCTCGGCACCAGCAGAACCGGCCAGACTGTCAGCTTCTGGATCGACACCACCACCGTGCACATGAGCATCGCAGGGTGGCGGATCAAGACCGTGCCCTCCCGGCTGTCCGCGGTCGACCTGGCCAGGCTCCGTAACTCTGGCGTACGCCCGGCAGGACCGCCTCCAGCCGGACCTGCTCCAGGACCCCTGGCTGCGACCAGCTGCGTGGAAGTAGAGCGGCTGGTCAACGCCGCCGGCATCATCACCCTCGGCAACCAGGTCATTCAGGTCGGCTCCCCGCTCGCCGGGCAGCGCGCCCGGATCCGCCTCGACGGCCAGGTCATGCACGTCATCACCCAGGACGGCATCTTGTGGCGCACCCTGCCATGCCCTATCCCGCCCGGCCAGCGGCACAGGCTCCAGGGCGTCCGCCTCGCCGGCCCGCAGCCACTCCCGGCAGCCATCCTGGCCATCCAGCGGAAGGTGTCCAGCCGCGGCAGCATCCAGGTAGCCCGGCAGCGCATCCAGGTCGGCCTCCGCCACGCCCGCCAGACCGTCACCATCCAGCTGGGCGACACGGCCCTGCGGATCATCGACCAGCACGGCGAGCTGATCACGACCGTCCCCCGGGTCAGCAATGGCGAGATCAGCCGGTTCAAGGCCTACGGAAGCAGGCAACCACGATTGGCCAGCCAAGCAGAAAGCACACCCGCTACCGGGAAGGCGGCGATCCAATGACAGGAGTAACCCTCAACGCCAGTGACGCAGCCGAGCTGGCTGGCCATGGTCACAGCGCCAGCGGCCTGAACTTACCCAGCCAGACGATCAAGTGATTTCGAGAACATGGCACCAGAGGGTTGACAGAGGATGTCTCCACATTGACCCCGCTGCGGATCCGGCGTTCACTGGCGCCTATCCGGGGTAAGCCACCGCCGCGCACGCCCACTGAGCGCCATGTTCCTGGCCACCTGCTCCCTTCGCTGCGGCGATCTCCGCGGCGGTCGCTCCGGCGACGTCGGCATCGACATCCCATTCCAGCCGGGAGAGCAGAGCAGACGGCGCCTGCTTCTGCGCAGGATGTTCAACAGGCACGAGGTTCAGATCCGTGCTCATCAGCCAGTCGAACAGCACAACGGCATCCGCGCGCCACAGCCGGACGTTGACGGTCGGCAATTCACGCTCCACGCCGAGACAGTCAGGCAACTCCAAGGCAGGCTCGGCCGATGTCATCCAGCGAACAGGCGCGAGCCCTATCTCGTGACCACTGGGAGGCTGACTGCGGAGGGCGGGGGAAATTCGGCGGGAGCTTTCTCCGTGACCCACCAGTACTCCAATCCTGACAGTCGGCCGTCGTCGACGTAGAGGATGAGGCCGCCGTCGTAGCCTTCGCCGTCAACAGCGGCTTGCACCGGAATACGGTGACCGACGATCGCCGCGGGAAGGGATCGATCGACGACCAAATCCACAACCAGCGCGCCTCCGACTGCCAAGGCTGTCTCGGCCTGTGCGCGCAGCTCTGCAACTCCCGCGAACTCTGCAGTTAGCAACGCGTTCAAGGCGGCACGTTCGCGCGGGTGGAGGTCTCGATGCACAAGCAATGCTGACTCAGGATCCACACCGAGCGCTAGCCGGTTTCCGCGAGCTTCCCCGCCCTCCGCGATCCGGTTCGCAGCGGGCGAGTTCTCAAACGGCGTATGGGCTTCTTCGTCCCCCTGCTGAATCAGCCCTGGTCTTCCCACGGCGACTAGACCCGGCCAGGCATGAGGCAAGACAATCGTCCCTAGAATCCGTCATGCCTCACCTGAACACGATCCGTCAACGATCAGCTGGACCTAGTCAGAAGGCGGTACGAGGTGTGCTGTTCCGCTTGAAGCTTGACAGTTTGGCTTCGCGTCGGGCAACGGACCGAGGTGCCGGGCCGCTACCACCTCGTGCAGATAGACGCCGAGTTCATCGGTGTAGGCGTAGGGGCCAGCCGCCGCGACGTTCTGACACGTGGCTGTTGGAGGCTTGCATCGCATTCTGTTCTCCTCTCAGCTGTTGGGTAGGTCGCCGGCAGATCACGCGAGTGCGGTACTCGCTGATGCTCCGCTTGGTAAACGCTGCACCGGCGCTTTCCCGCGCAACAATTTCCTCGACCCGATCCCCCGCGTCGATCCTCGATCCGGGCTCGACGGCGACGCTCGATCCGCCTAGATCCTGTTGCTCGATCCTCGTCCTCGATCCTGCGGCGTCTGCCTCATCGAGCAGCATCCTGGCCAGCCGGCGCAGGGTTGCCTTCGCTTGGCGGCGGGTCGGTCGCCAGGTACCCGCGCAGCAGTTCAGCGGTCCGCTCGGCTTCGTATTGCCGGCGAAGCTCGGGAACACGGTCGGGGTAATACCTCGTGGCAATCGCCATCTTGCCCTGCAAGCTGGCTGCGCTTCTGGACGGCACAGCCGTGGAACGACGCGGCAACGAAACCTCCCGGTAAAAACGCGAAAGGACCTGCGAGCCGCAATCTCCCCGGCTCGGGGTCCTTTCCCAACTGCTCCGCTCAGTGTATCGGGCTGGCGGGGATCGTGCTGGTTACGTCAGCGAAGGCTCACGGTAACGCCGAGGCTGAACGCCGAATCGTGTAGCTCAGCCGTGGTCGGCTTCAGGTACTTCGGCATGTCGAACGCGATCAACCCGTGGACCGCGTTGCTGGGGTTTATATCTTGCAGGAAAACGCTGTTCGAACCGGAGTTGAGGAAGATGTCGGCTTCGGTGCTGGCCGAGAATTTCCTGCCGCCGGCGAACACGAACTGGGCGGAATCATCTAGCGTCTGGCTCTGGCTGCCGATGTTGGTGACCGTCACGTGGAGCACAGCGAAATGGCCTTGCGCGGTCGCGCCGAGGTATTGTCCGCCGGCGTGCTTGGTGTACGTCACCTTCGTGACGACGAACTGGAATTTGCCGTCCCGGACCGGGGTTCCGATTCCGGCCGGGGCAGGGTTCGCCGCCTGGCCGCCGCCCGTGGTGGGATTCGGCGCAGTCGTGGGCGACGTCCCGCCGCCGCCGCTGCCGGCAGCGACACCGATGACGATGACGGCGATAAGCGCGACGCCGACGATGCCGGCACCGATCAGGCAGCCGTTACGCACGCCGTGGCGCTTCCGTGGCGGCGGTCCCTGCGGGTAGCCGGGTGGCGGGTAACCAGGTGGCGGGTAACCAGGCGGGTATGGGCCGCCCCGCGTTTTCCGGACAGCTAAATTGGCGCTAATTCATGCTGCGAGCTGCCGGTTCAGATACTCGTCGTGGACTTCCTGCGGCGTCCGGTA
>WNFI01353379.1_pt1 | contig 10676 bp, 12 predicted proteins | sample 5400471 | NCBI WGS metagenome assembly WNFI01 (sample SAMN13153348, study PRJNA577476) | soil metagenome | isolation source: 100 cm saprolite on Douglas fir-dominated hillslope | place: USA:California | collected 2013-09-17 | reverse complement strand
CAAGGCAGCGGTCTTGCGGCTGATCATATCCAGATACATGGATACTGAAATGTCTTCGCGTCTCTCAAAGCTGAGATCGAGGTACTGTCCCTCGGCGACAACCAGGCATGCGCGGTCCAGCACAGTACCCAGGCGGGCTGCGATCTCACCCTCGACACCTTCTTGCAAAACATCCCATAAGGCCAGGCGGGATAGTGCGAACATCCCATCGCCTGTATTGATGCCCTGCGAACTGCCCCAAACAGTCCAGAGCGTGGGCTGGTGATGGCGTTCTGTATCATGATCCACGATATCATCGTGAATCAGCGTAAAATTGTGCGTGAGTTCGACCGACGCGGCAGCGGGCAGAGCGCGGCGCAGATAGTCTGAGTGGTTCAGAGACTGGTTGGTCAATCCCCAGGCTCCGCTTGCTTCGTAGGCCAGCAGCAGCAAGGTGGGTCGGAGGAGCTTGCCAGGGTTGATAGTCATGGGCGCGAAAGAATTGTCTACCCAGCCCAGATGATACTGCATTTGCCCATAAAAGGGGCTGAGATCGTTCGCCAGCGCGGGCATTTGATTGCTGCCGCGTTGCACTGCCTGGCGCAGCGCTGTCTGAATTTCTCTTTGGTAACGTAAAAGTGTGGCCTGAATGCCTGGTGTGATTGTCATAGTACTGCACAGGCGGAGAAATCCGGTATATCCGCCTGCCTCTGTCCTTTCAGGATGATAGCTAGTTTATTGGATGCGTGCTGGTACTATGTGGGAGAAACCACTTTTACTAGTGATTTCTCCCATGTGTCCCGGCTTTTGCGCAGTGCTCAGGGATGAAAGTAGAAAAAAACGGTCAGGCCCACCGTTCCAGCAACGACGAGCCAGCGCATCAAGCCTTTGACGCCACCAATGCGATAGAAAGGGGCACAGGCATCGCAATAGCGTGCAATGTATTGGTAGCGATGCCCACGCATGCCATCGCGCACGACATGGACGTGCTCGGCTTTGCGCTGCGTATGCTCCTCGTCGCAGACATGGCGGCCACATCCCTGGCACAGGTAATTGTCGATATAGTGAGAAGTACGCGACAGCGACCATTGGTCAGGGTAAACCTGGGTGCCACAGACATAACAGACCTGCGTCTGGGCCAGGTGCATTTGCTTTTCCGCGCAGGGTGAATGTTGCTGCTTGGGAAAGTGGTCCTGGCAGAAGCCTTTATGGCAATCGGGGCAGCGACCCAAAGCTTCCTGGTCGCACTCATGGCAGCGCCGAGCTGCTTCCATAACCTTGCGATGATGCTCGATGAGTTTTTCGTTGTTATCCATAAAAAAAACCTCAATCTATTCGGAGCACTGAGAGATGTCCTCTGTTGTAATACGTTGGGAGAAGTATCTATAGATCATTATAGCAAATCGGTCCTATCCTGACGAGCCATTTCCGTGCTTTTCTGCTCGCAAAAAGGATACAATGAGAGAAAATCATTGGCTGATAGCCAATCAGTGAGGATATATTTCGATGTCACACCTCTTTCCCCCGACTATCTAGGGTCGCTGGCAGTTGAATTGGGGCCAGCGTACACATGTAATGGGTATTCTAAATGTCACGCCCGATTCGTTTTCGGGCGATGGGATGTTGCGTGAAATGCCGACCCAGGATCAGGTACTGGCTCAGGCCCTCGAACAGGCGCGAAGCTTTGTCGCTGAGGGTGCGAGCCTGATCGATGTGGGCGGTGAATCGACGCGCCCCGGTTTCACGTCGTTGCCGCTGGAGGAAGAGCTGAGCCGGGTTATTCCGGTGGTTAAGCTACTGGCCGAGCAGTTGCCGCCGGAGGTAGTTATTTCGGTCGATACCTACAAAGCCGAAGTGGCTCGTCAGGCGCTGGAGGCCGGGGCCGGTATGGTCAACGATATCTGGGCTTTCCAGCGCGATCCTGAGATGGCCGCCCTGGTGGCCGAACGCGGTGTGCCTGTGGTCCTGATGGCCAAGATGCGCGGCTACGAGCGGCGCGAGATTGTGAGCGATGTAACGCGTTTTTTGGCGCGCAGCATCGACCAGGCGCTGGCGGCTGGTGTGGCCTGGGAACATATCATTATCGATCCAGGCATTGGCTTTGGCACGAAGCCTGAGGAGAACCTGACCTTGTTGCGCCGCCTGGGTGAATTGCGCGCGCTGGGACGGCCTATCTTGCTCGGCACCTCGCGCAAATCCACGCTCGGCCTGGTGCTGGGCGACCTGCCGCCCGCCGAACGTCTGGAGGGAACCGCGGCCACCGTAGCTCTGGGCATTGCTCAGGGGGCCGAGATTGTGCGCGTTCATGATGTGCGGGAGATGGTGCGCGTGGTCAAGATGAGTGATGCTATTGTGCGTGCCAATTTCCATGTACCACCTGTCAGCTAAGGTCGGCGTTTAAGGTATATCCCTTTTTCGCCAGATTCGTTGAAACATACCAGAGATAGGAAAAGAATCATGAACTACGCAGAAGCCCTGGCCTATATCTATGGCCTGAGCGACTTTGAACGCAGTGGCAAGTATCGCGACGACCGCGAACAGCATCTTTTACGCGAGGGGCGTTTGCTGGAACTGCTGGGCAATCCGCATCACAGTTATAGCTGCACCTTGATCGCCGGAACCAAGGGCAAGGGCTCCACCGCCGTATGCATCGAGAGCGTGCTGCGCGCTGCTGGCGTGCGCACCGGCCTCTATACCCAGCCGGACCTGCATACATTTCGCGAACGCATGCGTGTGCGGGGTCGTCTGATCAGCGAGGAGGAAGTGGCCAATCTGGTGCCTGAGGTGCGTGCTGTTGCCGAAAAAATCGATCGCGAGGGCACATTTTATCCCTTTATCCCCTACGAAGTAGCCACGGCCCTCGCGTTACTCTATTTCCAGCGTCAAGGGGTTCAGCATACTGTGCTGGAGGTCGGCATCGGCGGGCGACTGGACGCGACCAATGTGACGCAGCCGCTGGTTTCGGTGATTGCCTCAATCAGCTATGACCATATGAACATTCTGGGCACTACCCTGGCCGAGATTGCCACGGAGAAGGCGGGAATTATCAAAACTGGCGGCGTGGTCGTTACTTCCGCGCAATCTCCCGAAGCGCTGCTAGCTATAGCTCGCATCGCGCAAGAGCGATCTGCGCGCCTGGTACGCATCGGCCCGGCGAGCGCTGATCCCGCGCGGGCAGAGGTCGAGGCTGGGAGGTTGCCCGCGCTCAGCTATCGCTATCAATCGCAGGCGCAGAGCGAGGAGGGCCAGACATTTACTGTTTCTACGCCAGAGGGCGCTTATGCTGATCTGGAGATCCCGCTGCTCGGTTTGCACCAGATTGAAAACGCGACCCTGGCTCTTGCCGCGCTGGAAAGCTTACGCGCCAGTGGCAAGCCTGAGTGCACCTGGGATGAAGTAGCCCTGCGCCAGGGTTTGCGCGACGTACGCTGGTCCGCGCGCATGGAGATCGTCGCGCGTCAACCCACCACAATCGTCGATGGGGCACACAATGCCGATTCCATGGAGAAGCTCATGCAGAGTCTGCGCGCGCTTTTCACCTTTCAGCGCCTCTTCGTCGTGCTTGGGTGCAATGCCGACAAAGATCTCTCCGGCATGATCCAGACTCTGGCAGGCGCAGATGGCGTGATCCTTACCCGCGCGCTGAATCCCCGCTCGGCTACACTTGAGCGTTTGCAAGAACTCTGTGCGCAGCACGCACCAGGAGTCACCGTCTACACGGCCAGCGAGAGCCGGGAGGCTATGGAGCTCGCGCGTACGCTGGCCGCGCCAGGCGATCTGATTTGCGCGACCGGTTCACTCTACCTGGCAGCCGAAGTTTTACGCTGGGTCGCCTCTCAGGGCGAAGCGCGGGTCGCGGCCAGCATTGAGGGCGTCGATCATTAGCAATAGATTAATGCCATTTGGATAAATATGGCACATGACTACTCTCTCGCCGCGACCCGCGCTGTACTCGCTCTACGTTCTTGCCCCGCTCCTGGCAAGAGCGAGGGCAGAATAGGTCTATTGAGCTGTGCTCAACTCTTCTGTTTTACGCAAGGCGTAGCGCGCGCTGCCTTTTTTTCCGGCAGCCGAAGCCTCCTCAGCTGTCCATTGGTGGGCTGTACCCCGCGCTTGCGAGGTGCGGCCGCCTTTGCTGGCGATCTCACGACGACGTTCTGGACTCATGGCTGCGAGTCCCCGAGGGCGCTTCGTAGTTTCTGCAATCATCTCTTCCAACCTTTCTTTGTGTGCTCTCATAAACGTTCATCCTGGTCAGAGCAGCCAATATTCTGCAAAGATTTGCCCAAGAAAAGATCTCCGTTAAAGCCGAGTTGCATTATTAACACGGCTCAACCACACACAATGTTACACCGACACAAAGGGTGATATCCTCTGCCTATAAACAGGATACCAGAGATAACAACACTCAGCAATATATTTTAGGACTTTAGCCAAAATTCTCAGCAATTTCTAACAATTGTCCCCTTTATTCTAGATCTTCTCCTGAACATATCAGGCCGCTCCAACTCCAATTCGCAAGCAATATGCTAGCTTCTCCTTTATTGTCGCTGGCATGCCTCTGCTCTACCTCATGCATACGCAAAAAATGCGCCGAAGGATGCATGGGATTTTCCCTTGGGGGATATGGACTTTGCACTGGGGAGGAAACGTGCGCCGCACCGTCAGTCTTGTGGTTCCATCAAATGCCGGAAGGATCATCAGTATCTTTCTCCTCTTCAGAAGTCGCTGCGAGATAGGTTGCCAGTTCATCAAATTGTGTTTCCCAAAACTGCCGATATTGCTCAAGCCACATTGCAGCCTCTCTCATTGACCTGACGGCCAGGCGGAAACGGTGGACGCGTCCTTCCTTCCTGCGCACGATGAGAGCCGCCTGTTCGAGCACACGTAAATGCTTCGAGATCGCCGGGACGGATATTAAGAACGGCTGAGCCAGTTCTGTCCCGGAGGCTTCTCCTTGTGCGAGACGTTCTAAAATGGCCCGACGTGTGGGGTCAGAGAGTGCGAGAAAAACAGCATTGAGGCGCTGTGGTGAATTGTTAACCATAGAGTTAATTGTACCAGGACAAACAACCCTTTGTCAAAAACCTCGTCTACTGCCCATCACTGTGCCCTTACCCCATTTGCTAAATAAGGCGAGGGCGCAGTGATGGGCAAGAACACTTCAGCTCTGTCGTTTACATTACAGGAGATTGAGCGGCTTGCCACTCGTGCGCGAGGTTGGTGGCGGCTCTTTGGCAACCGTGTAGCCTGCATCATCGAGGGCTGCTTCAATCTGCTCCAGCGAGATCTGGTTCGGCTCGTAGCGCAGGTGAACGCTCTTCGTGGGGATATCGGTTGAGATAGCTTCAACGCCTGAAAGGGTAGATAGTGCTCCATCTATTGCCTTTACACAGTGCTCACAGCTCACATCGGGCACAGAAAGCACCACGTCTTGTGCATTTGCCATAAAAATCATGCTCCTCTTCTTTGCCTCACATTTAACGATTGGCCGCCAGGTTATAGAGCTGCACGAGTTCTTCGATTACCTCGTCGCCCTTGCCGCTGGCCATGCCTTCGGGCACGCAGGTATGCAGATGGCTTTCCAACAGAAGTCCCTCTAGCTTCTCGATGGCCTTGCGCACCGCATACGTCTGCCGCAGGATATCGACACAGTATTTGTCCTCTTCAATCATTTTCCGAATCCCACCAAGGTGCCCTTCAATGTAATTGAGTCGTTTGAGGACCTCTTGTTTCTCTGCACGCATCTGCATTTTCCTTTCTTTTCCCTACCCATCTGGGAGGGGTATAGCCATACTGTAACACAAAATGAGGGTGCCTGCAAATCATTGTGATTATATTCTTTACACTGGATAATTTTGCCCACTTGACAAAAGGAGGCATTTCTTTCTATAGTAGTAGTGAAAGCTACTACTATAGAAAGGGCGAGCAAGGTGGCGACTTCCAGCATTGAAGAGATGAAGCGCCTGGGTTTCACAGGCGCTGAGGCCCAGATCTATATGTTCCTGCTCCAGTCTCCGTACGCGACCGGCTACGAGGTCAGCAAAGGGACTGGCTTGCCGAGGGCCAATACTTATCAGGCTTTGGAGACGCTGGCGGCCAAAGAGCACATTACTGCTGTCAGCAAAGACCCGGTGCGTTACGCGGCGCTGCCACCAGCCTTGCTGCTCCGGCGTATTCAAGAGGAGACACGCCAGCGCTGCCAGGATCTGGAACAGCGCCTTGCTATGTTGGAGAAGCCGGATACAGCGGGTCATTTCTGGGAGTTGCGCGAACAGAGTCGCATTGAGCAGCGGCTTAGCGAATTGATTGGCAGGGCTACCCAGCGTATCGCGGCCAGTCTGTGGGCTGAAGATCTGCCGAGACTCAGCAAAGCTTTGCGGACGGCCCGCCAGCGCGGTTGCACCATTATCCTCAACCTTTTCGGCGAGGCCAGAGTCGATTTCGCCACCATTTATCAACACGAAGCGCCAGAGAAGGTCATCGGTGGCCACCTTGTAGCGCTGGCAGTGGACTTCAGCGAGGCTCTTGTCGCCTCGCTTGATGCGCCCGCGACCGGGGTGGTGACGCAGAATCGCACGTTGGTGCGTGTCGTGGAGAAATTGATTCGCGACGAGTCATATCTGGCATCTATTTATGAGCGCTTTCCTGATGAACTGGAAAACGCCTTTGGGCCGCATCTTGTCCATTTGCGGCAGCGTCTCTTACCGGAAGTGGATGCTGCTCGGCTGGTAGCGATCACCACAGTCGACTCAAAGTCTGTGCGTCTTCCTGCCGATTTACAATAGTGAGCGTCATACGTGGCAAGAGAATCATCAATAAGGAGCGAACTTATGTCTGGAAGTGTTACGGTCGTTGTGGGGACGCAGTGGGGTGATGAGGGGAAGGGGAAGCTGGTTGAACTATTAAGTGGGCAGGCGGACGCGTGTATACGTTTTCAAGGTGGGGGGAATGCTGGCCACACGGTCGTCAACGATGCGGGTGAATTCAAACTCCACCAGGTACCCTGCGGCATTTTTAACCCTGCTTGCGTGTGTCTGATGGGCACCGGGACCGTGATTGATCCACCAGCGATTATGGAAGAGTTGGAGGGCCTCTCCCGCAAGGGAGTCGCCGTTGCTCAATTGCTGCTCTCTGATCGCGCGCATGTGGTGATGCCGTATCATAAGTTGCTGGACGAAGTCGAGGATACCGCGCGCGGAGCGTACCGCGTGGAAACGACAAAGCGCGGTATTGGTCCCGCCTATACGGATAAGGTGGCGCGTATCGGTATTCGTTTGCAGGATCTGTTGAGCGCAGATGTTTTGCGAGACAAACTGGAAATTCTCTTGCCGCGTCATAACGCGCTCCTGACGACCCTCTATGGGCAGCAACCATTTGAGCAAGAGCAGGTGCTCGCGGAATGTCTGAAGTGGGGCGAATGGCTCAAGCCGCGTATCGTCGATACAGTGCCGCTGCTGCGTTCGCTGCTGAAAGAGGGCAAGCAGCTTTTGCTCGAAGGGCAGTTGAGCGCGATGAAAGATATCGATTGGGGGTCGTATCCGTTTGTAACCTCCTCATCGCCCACGGCAGCTGGTGCAGCGACTGGTGCCGGGATTGCGCCGCGCCAGATTACCCGCGTGATCGGCGTTGCCAAGGCCTATAGCACGCAGGTGGGCACAGGACCGATGCCTGCGGAGTTGAAAGATGAGCAAGGGGAGAGACTGCGGCGGCTGGGAGGCGAGTTTGGCGCGACAACAGGCCGTCCACGCCGTACCGGTTGGTTTGACGCAGTGGTCACGCGCTATGTGAGCGAGATCAATGGGTGCTCCGACCTTGCCCTGACCAAACTGGACGTGCTGGATACGCTGCCAGAGATCCCCATCTGTGTCGCCTATCGTTACCGGGGCGAGCGCATCGAAGAAGTGCCTGGTCCGGCTACCCATGAGGCCTGCGAGCCTGTGTATGAGGTGCTTCCCGGCTGGCAAACGTCTACCAGTGACGCGCGCGCGCTGCAGGATTTGCCGCGCAACGCCCGCGCCTATCTCGATCGCCTGGCCGAACTGGTGCAGCTTCCCATCCATAGTGTTGGCGTCGGCCCGCACCGCGCCCAGACTATCCTGACTTAACTTCCTTTAAAACGATTTTTATTCAACAAAAATCGTTTTGTACCCCTTGGGTGGGGTGGGGCTGCCCGGATAGGGCTATCTCAAAGCTTGTCAGCAGCTTGGGGAAGGCGTATACTGTAGAGCAAGCATTGTTCCATAGCCAGACCTGGTCAAAATAGCTGCATGGCCGGAAACAGTTGATAAGCATGTATGAACCAAAACACAAGAGCGTAATGCTGCGCCTGCCATCAACGTTGAGCACGTATAGCGGTGGCAAGAGCCAGATTCTTTTGCAAGCGAACACGCTGGAAGAGCTACTGGCCGAGCTAGAGCGTCAACATCCTGCCGTTTGGGCATGTTTATGTACGACTGAGGGCCAGGTGCGCAGCCACGTTAAAATTTTTGTCAACAACTCCCTGGTAGCTGGCGGAGATGATTTGGACATTACGCTCAATCCTGGTCAGGAAGTGATTGTGCTTCCGGCTATCACCTGATATTTTTATGCAAACTGAACCACAAAAACCGCTGGCAGCGGAACAAGCGGATCCGTTGACTGTTGCGAGCAAAGAAGTCCTGGTTGCGAAACGCTCTTTTGGCTCGTGGGGCGTGCTGCGCGACCGCAACTACTCCCTGCTCTTCTGGGGCCAGTTGATCTCATCCGCGGGTACACAGATGCAAGTGGTAGCTGTGGCCTGGCAGGTCTTCTTGCTGACGCACTCGCCTGTAGCATTGGGGCTAATCGGTTTAATGCAGGCCGTCCCGCGCCTGATCTTCTCGCTGGTGGGAGGCGTGCTGGCCGATGTGTTGGATCGACGCAAGATGCTCATGGTTGTCAACCTGGCCATGATGGGCTTCTCAATCATCCTGGCGCTCTGCACCGACTTGCACGCGATCAACATCTCACTGATTTACGCGATCATTCTTCTCAGCTCGATCGCCTCATCCTTTGAATTTCCTACGCGCCAATCCATTATTCCCACGCTGGTTCCCCGCGAGCAGATGGCTGACGCGCTCTCACTCAATTCGGCAATGATGCAACTCACCTTTATCGTTGGTCCGACTGCTGGTGGCTTTGCGATTGCCTGGCTGGGCCTGGCCAACACCTACTGGTTCGATGTCGTCTCGTATCTGGTCGTGATCGGCTCACTTTGTTTCATGCTGGTGCCGCGTATTCCGTTAGAGAAGCGTCCCCAGGCGGGCTTTGGCGCGCTGTTCGATGGAATGCGCTTTCTGCGCGAGCATCCTGTGATCCTGGCCGTACTCTCGCTAGACTTCGGCGCGAACTTCTTCGGCTCGCCCCGCGCCCTGCTGCCGGTCTATGCTCAGGATATCATGCACATCGGCCCGCAGGGGCTTGGTATCCTGCTGGCCGCGACCTCCATTGGCGCGGTGGCGCTAGCACCCTTTACAGGTATCTTCGCACGCATCAAACGCCAGGGTCTGGGCGTGGCGCTGTCAATTATCGTCTGGGGACTCTGTATCACCGCCTTTGGCTTCTTCCCTAATCCTCTCTGGCTCGGCGTGCTCTTCCTGGCTGGCGCGGGCGCGGCCGATATGGTCAGCATGATTCTGCGCGGCATCGTGGTGCAAATGAGCACTCCCGACGAATTTCGCGGGCGCATCAGCGCGGTCAACGCCATGTTTGTGGTCGGTGGCCCCATGCTTGGTCAGTTTGAGTCCGGCCTTATTGGCGGTCTCCTCTCGCCCATGTTCTCCGTCGTCAGCGGCGGCTTCGCCTGTATTTTTGCCACGTTGCTCATCCTCGCTCTGGTGCCAGGTCTGGTGAAGGTGAAAGTAGAATAAGGTCTGATTTTCCTCTTAAATTGTCATGCACGCGTGGGTAAGAGCCGCCTAATACATGGAAGTGCATGAATTTCATTCTCTCCTATACTAAAGACGATGTTGATATGGATTCGTCAAAGGAAGCAGAGGAGGCTTCAACCGTAAGTTTAGATTACAAGATGGAAATCACATCGAAGGAGAACAACATGAGACCATTCGTTGGCTTTGAGTGGCCAGAGGGCCGCTCAAAGCAAGTTGCTTATATCGGCCAGGATCGTCATATTCACGAGTTTCACGTGGGTATCGGCGGCGTATGGCAGCACACAGATCTGACCACACAGGCCAGTGCCCCCCTGGCGATTAGCCGATTCCTCGTGGGCTACGCGTGGCCGGAAGGAGGGACCAAACAGGTGGCCTACGTTGGTCCTACAGGTCACATTCATGAACTCTGGGTCTCTGTGGGAGGCGACTGGCAGCAGACAGACCTGACCACGCTCACCGGAGCACCCCCTGCTCTCATGCTTACGGCTGGTTATAGCTGGACGGCAGGCCACTCCAAGCAAATCGTCTTTATTGGCGATGATTCGCATATCCATGAATTGTGTGCCGAGGTTGGCAGACCGTGGCGGCATGTAGATCTGACCGCTATTACCAATACTCCTCTACCGAGTAGCAATTTTATGGTTGCCTATGAATGGACAGAGAGAGGTTCCAAGCAGGTTATCTATGCTGGCCGGGATGGTCATCTGCATGAATTGTACATAGTGGCTAATGGCATCTGGGAACACTTGGACCTGACCGCTGCTACCAACGCACCGCGCGCGATCG
>WNFI01206636.1_pt1 | contig 10676 bp, 9 predicted proteins | sample 5400471 | NCBI WGS metagenome assembly WNFI01 (sample SAMN13153348, study PRJNA577476) | soil metagenome | isolation source: 100 cm saprolite on Douglas fir-dominated hillslope | place: USA:California | collected 2013-09-17 | reverse complement strand
CGGAAGGGCCGTGAGCTCACGCACCAACCGCGACAGGTCCCAGGGGCTCCCCTCACCCTTACTCCCTCTCCCCTGGGGAGAGGGATGGGGTGAGGGGTGACTCCACAGGTAGCGGCCTAATCGGACCCCTGTCAGGACGATCTCCTTGTAGCCTTTCGAAAGAAGCTGGCGCGCCTCATGGAGCAGTTTGTCGGGAGGCTGGCAGATCAAATCAGGCCGGACGCTGGGGATAATGCAGTAGGTGCAGTGGGCATCACAGCCGTCCTGAACCTTCAGGTACGCGCGGCTGCGGTCCGCCAAGGCGACGACGCCGCCTTTCGCCGCTTCCTGTACGCACGCCGTAGGAACGCCCAGAGAGATCGCGATCAGCGGCTTCTCCCGGTTCCCGAAGACCTCGACTCGCGGCGAAATCGCATGCAGTTCCTTCGGGTCTCTCTCCGCATAACATCCCGTCACCACCACCCGGGAGTCCGGCTGTTCGCGAAGCAATTTACGAACCATTTGACGACAAGAGCTGTCGGCATCTGCGGTCACGCTACAGGAATTGATGACGTTCACGTCGGCTAGATCGCCCATCGGCACGATTTGAAATCCCCCCAGGCGCATCTGCTCCCGGAGTTCCTCGGTTTCGTACTGATTCACCTTGCAACCGAAGGTATGGAAGGCGACAGTCTTAGAAAGGGGCATAGATTCAGTATACACCAAACTCGCGCAGCACAAGTATAACGGCTACAAGGCCGGCGGTTTCGGTACGGAGAAGGGTGGGGCCGAGGCGGACCGGTGTGAGGCCTTGTTGGAGGGCTTGCTCAATTTCTTGGGCGTCCCAGCCGCCTTCGGGACCAATGAAAATATTGACGGCTGCTCCTTTATAGCTTTTGCAAGCCTCGTGGATGGAACGTTCGCTTTCTTTTTCCCATGGGATCAAGGACAGATCATTTTTATCCAGAGAAGCAAAGACCGAAAGTAAAGAATCCGGCTGTTCAACCACCATAAGATCGGTGCGGCCGGATTGTTTGGAAGCCGCGAGGGCAATACGGTTCCAGCGCTTTACTTTCTCTTTGGCCTGAGTGGCATCGAGTTTGATCAAGCTCCGCCGGGTAAAGACCGGGACCAGTCGGGTGACGCCGATTTCGCAGGCTTTTTCCAGGAGCCATTCCCATTTCGTACTCCGGGTCAAAGCCTGATAAAGGGTAATTTGAACGGGCGATGCGGTGGACGGCAAGTTTTCCAAGATCGTGCCGCGGATTTCCTGGGCATCCACTCTGTCGATCCGTCCTTTAAAGGAAGCATCCTTCCCGTCAAAGAGGTCGATCTCGTCTCCCACTCGCTTTCGCAGGACGTGGAGCGCATGGTGGGCTTCGGAACCGGACAGAACAAACGATTTGCCGTGGAGGGCGTACGGCGGGAGAAAAAACCGGGCGGTCATGGCGGGCTAATCTCGCCCGAATATCTTTTTAAGAACGCTGTCTTCGTAATGGGCGGGATTCTCGCCGAGGGTCTTGGCAAATTCTCGCAGGAGTTCGCGCTGTTTGGCATTGAGGGACTTGGGGATATCCACGATGACCCGGACAAACTGTTCCCCTTGCCCGCGCGCGCCTAACCGCGGCATACCGCGATCCCGCAACCTGAAGAGGGCGCCGCTTTGCGTTCCGGGAGGGACCTTCATCGTCACAGGCTCTTCCATGGTTTCCACCGGAATCTCGCTTCCCATGGCGGCTTGCGTAAGAGACACATGCTGCTCTAAATAAAGATCATCGCCTTCACGAGTAAAGCGCGAATGCTTCGCGACATGGAGGACCACAAAGAGATCGCCGGGAGTCCCGCCCCGATGGCCGGCTTGACCGGCCCCCGAGATCCGCAGAGACGTCCCTTCGCGGACACCGGGCGGCACGCGGACTTTCATGCTGGCTGTTTCTTCGACGGCGCCTTTGCCACGGCAGGTCGGACAGGGGTGTTGAATCACCCGGCCCTCGCCGCGGCACGTCGAACAGGTCTGCTGCATGACAAAAAAGCCGCGCTGGATTCGAACCTGACCGCGCCCGCTGCACGCCGTACACGTGACCGGGCTGGTACCCGGCTTGGCCCCGGATCCGTTACAGGTGTCGCAGCGTTTGGTCCTACGGAAGGTGACGGGTTTTTCCGAGCCGTCGTAAGCTTCTTTCAGGCTGACTTGAAGCTCCACGGCAATGTCTTCGCCGCGGGATGCATCGCGGCGCTGCCGGCCGCCGCCGAAAAAATCTTCACGCCCGCCGAAAATATTACCCAGGATATCGCCGAGATCGACATCGCCGGTTTCAAAACCACCGAACCCACCGAATCCCCCTGCTCCCGGGCCCCCGCCCGCACCGCTAACGCCCTCATGGCCGTAATGGTCATAAGCGGCGCGTTTTTGCCCGTCCGAGAGCACTTCATAGGCTTCGTTGATCGCCTTGAATTGCGCCTCGGCGCTCTTGTCGTCGGGATTTTTATCAGGATGGAACCTTATCGCCTGGCGGCGGTAAGCCATTTTGATCTCTTCGGCTGTAGCGGTGCGGCTCATCCCTAGTAACTCGTAATAAACCACTTCGGCATCCACGGCGTCTCCTTGGCCGTGCCCGCCGTTGCCGTCGGGCGAAGGCCCCGCTCCGGAGGTGCCAGCTCCCGCACCTGCACCCGCACCCGCTTGCGCTTTGCTCGCCGCTTCCTTATAGATGATTTCGGCGAGTTTGTGCGATGCCGCCATCAGACTCTCTTTGGCTTTGCGCATGGCTTCAACCGAGTTGCCTTTTAGAGTTTCTTTGGCCTCGGACAACGCCCGGTCAATTGCCAGCCGTTCATCGCCCGACACCTTGTCACCGTGATCGCGGAGCGATTTTTCCGTGGCATAAACCAGTCCGTCGAGTTCGTTTTTGGCTTCGATCTCTTCGCGGTGCCGCTTGTCTTCGTCCGCGAATTGCTCGGCCTGTTTCACAAACTTCTCCACCTCATCCTTCGACAGCTTGCTGGGCGAGGAAATGCGGATGGATTGTTCCTTATTGGTCCCCAGGTCCTTGGCCGTCACATGCAGGATGCCGTTGGCGTCGAGATCAAACGAAACCTCGACCTGCGGCAGGCCGCGCGGCGCCGGCGGGATCCCGTCGAGGATGAATTTCCCCAGCGAGACGTTGTCCTTCGCGAGCGGGCGTTCCCCTTGCAGGACATGGACTTCGACCGAAGGTTGATTGTCCGCGGCGGTCGAGAAGATCTGCGACTTCTTCACCGGGATGGTCGTATTGCGCTCAATGAGCGGCGTGCGAACACCTCCCAGAGTTTCGATACCCAGGGTGAGCGGCGTTACGTCCAAGAGGAGGACGTCTTTGACTTCACCGGTCAGAACGGCGGCTTGGACCGCGGCGCCCAATGCCACACATTCCATCGGATCGATCCCGCGCTCCACTTTCTTGCCGACATATTCTTCCACGAACTTCTGGACGATCGGCATGCGCGTGGGTCCGCCAACCAGAATGATCCGGGTGATATCCTGCACGGATTTCCACGAATGCTTCGGGTTGTTGCGGGCGTCACCCAGGGCGCGATCCACCGGGCCCTTACAACGCTCAATGATGGGAGACACGATGGCTTCCAACTTGGCCCGGGTCAGCTTCGTGTTAAGGTGCTTGGGGCCCGACGCATCCGCCGTGATGAACGGCAGGTTGATATCGGTCTCGAGCACGTTGGACAGCTCGATCTTGGCTTTCTCGACCGCTTCCTTCAGACGGGTCATCGCCAGTTTGTCCTGGCGGAGGTCGATGCCGGATTCCTTGCGAAATTCCACCGCCACGAAATCGATCAAGGCGTTATCCATGTCGGTGCCGCCGAGCTGGGTATCGCCGGATGTGGCGACGACTTCAAACGTCGCGTCTTTCCCCATGCTCGACATATCCATTAACGTGACGTCCAGCGTTCCACCGCCGAGGTCGAACACCATGATCTTCTGGTTTTGTCCGGACTTGTCCAGGCCGTAGGCCAAACAGGCCGCGGTCGGCTCGTTGACCAACCGCACCACTTCCAGACCCGCGATGGAGCCGGCATCTTTGGTGGCCTGCCGCTGGTTGTCGTCAAAATAGGCCGGGACCGTAATCACGGCCTGTTCCACTGTGTCGCCGAGGAATGCTTCGGCGTCTTTCCGGATCTTTTGAAGGATGAAAGCCGAAAGCTGCTGCGGCGTATACTCCTTATTCTGGAGCTTGTACTTGAAGTCAGTCCCCATCTTGCGTTTGAACGCCGTAAACGTACTTTCCGGGTTGCTGACCGCCTGCCGACGGGCCGGTTCTCCGACCAGAAGCTGGTTGTCTTTGGTGATCGCCACGTAGGACGGAAACGCTTTACCGCCGAGCGTGGTCCCCTCCGCAGACGGGATAATCGTGGGCTTGCCGCCCTCCATCACCGCCGCGGCCGAGTTTGAAGTTCCTAGGTCTATTCCTATGATTTTTGCCATAACACGTCCTCCTTATAAATTAAGCTGTCTGGCTCGGTTCTTCCGCTTCCGTTTTCTTGGCGACTCCTACCCGGACACGGCTCGGACGCAGAACACGCCCTTGAAATCGATATCCCTTTTGAATTTCCTCCAGCACGATCCCTACCAAGCTCTCATCGTCGACTTCTTGCTGTGCCAAGGCTTCCGCTAATTCGGGATCGAAGGGTTTTCCCACGAGATCGATGGGCTCAAGCCCTTCCGCTTTTAGGAACTGGGTGAAATTTTTATGCAACATTTCGACGCCTTGAACCACCTGTTTCAAATCTTTAGCCTGATGGACCTGCACCATGGCCTGTTCGAAGACATCCACCAAGGAGACCAGCTGCAACAGGACTTCCTGTTTTCCCCACACCCGGGCTTCACTTTTCTCCCGTTCAGCGCGCTTGCGAAAATTCTCGAACTCGGCCCTCAAGCGCAACAACTGGTCGTAATACTCGGCCGATTTGGCTTTCGCCTCTTCCACGGCCTGGCGCAAGATTTCAAGCTCGGACAGCTTTTCCTCTAGCTCGGGGGATATTTTCGACGGGTCGCTCATCGTTACTCCACGTTCGTATTGAAGCGCGACAGCATCTGATTCACGATGCGGGCGACGCCTTCGACTAATGCGATCATGCGAGCGTATTCCATGCGGCGGGGCCCCATAATCCCCAGAACTCCCATCGCGTTATCCCCGATCTTGTACGTCGATGAGACCAGGGAGACCCCGCGCAATTCGGGACGCTTATTTTCGGACCCAATCTTGATGGTGAGCCCTCCCTTTTTCATTTCCTTTTCCAGGATCGACGCCAAAAGGTTTTTCTCTTCGACGACGCGCAACAAAGATGACAACTGGCTGTAGTCGTGGAGTTCCGGGAAATCGATGATGTTTTCCTTTCCGTCCACGTACAACTGCTGCTCGGGACTTCGCAAATCAAAGACTTGCCGGGCCAATTCTTTCGCCAGGGATAAGCCCTCTTGCTGCTCTTGCTCGGCCGCTTCAATATGGTCCAGGATCTGGGTCCGGACCTCCGACAACGGCAGCCCCTTCAAACGCTCATTCAAAATATTGGAAATAGTGGCCAGGCGGTCCGGAGCGATGTCGCGGTTCAGTGTCACGACCCGGTGTCGGATCAATCCGGTCTGTGAAACCACGACTGCCAGGATTTGGTTCCCGCCGATCGAGATAAGCTGCAGCCGACGCAAGAGCGTGGTGTCCAGTCGCGGTGAAAGCACCATCCCGGTATAGTGCGATAACGCGGAAAGCATCTGCGAGGTCGAGATCATCATGTCTTCCAGTTCTTTGGACCGCGCGCTGTATTCCTTACGGATGTGTTCTTCTTCTCCGGCGGCGAGCGTTTGAATCTCGAGCAGCGTGTCGACATAGAAGCGATAGCCTTTGTCGGTCGGCACACGGCCGGCGCTGGTGTGCGGTTGAATCAAAAAACCTTCTTTTTCTAAATCCGACAATAGATTGCGCACGGTGGCCGACGAAAGGCCAAAGTTGTACTTGTCGACAATCACTTGTGACCCGACCGGTTTGGCTGTCCGGACGTACTGATAGATGACCGCCTGGAGCAGTTTCCGTTTTCGGTTCTCGGATGTTTCCTTATTAAGGACTCTCATAGGGAATTAGCACTCGCTCTAACTGAGTGCTAATATAATATACCAGCCAAACGGGAAGGATGTCAACGGGGCAAAAGAATTTGTTCTACTTCTAGACGCGATTCGAACTGCTAGTTTTGGGGCTTATTTTCCACTTCACGACGCCGCGCACCCAACCATCCCACCCGCCGAGAGCGACCACACTTTCTTTCTCGGCTTCCCATTTCCGGGCCGTCACTTCGAGAATATCCGGGAGCTGCAAGCCGCATTCGCTGATAAAGTCCCGGCTGCCGACCACGATCGCGCGGGGCCGCTGTTCATGCGGAAGCGTGACCAGTCCGCCCACACCGCGATTCGGAAACTCCTGGAATCCCGTGACGGAGACCGGCGCGATCCCATTGATCTGAGCGATGCGTAGGACATCCGCGGCAAGAGGATGGTTACTCCGGGCTTCCAGAGACGCCAGCGCCAGCAAAAAATTCTGCTGCATGAGCGGACTATCGGGCAGAACGTGGTAGGCTTCCAACTTAGGAACCATAAAAGTTGTTTACGCGCGAAGGAACGGCAGCAGGATTTGATTCGTGAGAGGAACGTAAGAGTCAGGAATACGCCATATACCTGGACGGATTTCTTCCAAACAGCTTTGGGATGCCAAGCGAGACCGCTGTGTCAGCCAGTCGGAATTATCTTCCGGCCACGTATATCCCTCCCGCAAGCGAAGACCGAGCATCAAGTGCTCGAATTTACGTGTCGAAGCATCTAAATACTCTACACTTTTCCGTGGCAAACGGCCGGCTTTGATGTCTCTATAGTAGGAAGCCAAATTCTTCTGATTGTCCCACCGGAGACCCTCTTCGCACCCCACCGCACCCACTCCGAGCCCTAAATAATCCTGTCCTCGCCAGTAGATGAGATTATGACGGCAGGCCATCCCGGGTCGGGCAAAATTGGATATCTCGTACTGCTCAAAGCCTTGGCCCGGGAGATACGATCGCGCAGCCGCATACATCTCGGCCTGAAAATCAGCATTGACCTGGACGCCCTGGGCGCCATACGGCGTGTGCTCTTCGACAGCCAATGCATACAAGGAGATGTGCTCGGGCTGGAGCGCCGCGGTGGAAACGAGCGTCCTTTCCCAGGAATCTGCAGAAGCGTATCATCATAGGCCTGCAATCCGAAACTGAGCCGGTTGATCCCAGCCTCTCGCCATGCGTCCAGTTTCTCAAGCGTAACGCTTTCCGGATTAGCCTCCAGCGTGATCTCAGCGGTGGGATCTAATTTAAAGCGATTGCGAATGGCCTGGAATAAAGGGCGTATCTGGAGAGGATCTAGAACAGAGGGCGTGCCGCCGCCCAGGAAGACGGTGGCGATATTCGCTTCGGGATAGAGGTCGATTTCCTTGCAGAGCGTCTGGATATAAGCGTCGCGCTGGTCGTCTTTGCCGGTAAAGGTGACGAAATCGCAGTACCCGCAGCGGGCGTGGCAGAACGGGATATGGATGTAGAGGCCGAGCGGCCCGTTATCCTTTTTTCCCATCGTTTTTGTCCCCTTTGACCAGTTCCGCCATTCCGCCAATCGAGCCGGCCATCCCGGTTAGCTCAATGGGAAGGAAAATCTTGGTCGCCTGGCCATCCGCTATTTTCTCAAGCGTCTCTAAGTATTTGATCGCGATCAGATCGTTGGTCGGCTTCCCATTGTGGATGGCCTGATAAACAGTCTCCGTCCTATATTTTTCGGCGTCCGCGACGCGCTTCATGGCTTCGGATCGTCCTTCGGCTTCCAGAATCGCCGATTGCTTCTGCCCTTCCGCCGCTAAGACCACGGCCATCTTCCCACCTTCGGCCTTTAAAATGGCTGACTGCTTTAGGCCCTCCGCTTCCAGGATGGCGGCGCGTTTTTCACGCTCCGCTTTCATCTGCTTGGACATAGAATCAGTGATGTCCCGAGGAGGCTCAATCCGTTGCAACTCGACACGCACGACCTTCACACCCCATTTGTCCGTGGCTTCGTCCAAGACTTGACGCAACTGTGTATTGATGCGCTCGCGGCTGGTCAAGGTTTGGTCCAACTCCATTTCTCCGATAATATTCCGAAGATTCGTCTGCGCCAACTTAATGGACGCGAAGGCAAAGTTGGCCACGTTATAAACGACCTTCACGGGGTCCGCCACCTGAAAATAGAACACCGCGTCCACCTGAACAGAGGCGTTATCTTTCGTGATGACCTCTTGAGGAGGGACTTCCATCACCTGCTCCCGCATGTCCACTTTCCGAAGGGCTTGGAACGGCGGGAAAATGAGCACCAACCCGGCATTCACGGTCTGGCTGTATTGACCGAAGGTCTCGACCAAGCCCTTCTCAAATTGCCGGACGATACGTATGGCCTGGGACACATAGATGACGGCCGCGACGGCAAGAATGCCGCCCAAACTAAAGATAGAAAACATTAGGATACCCTCCTGACGATGACATGCGTTCCTTCGATTTTTAAAACCTGAACCCACGACTCCTTCGAAAAGGATTCCCCTTCCGACATCGCCCGCCATTCTTCTCCGCGAATCTTCACGAGACCCGGTTTCTTGGGCGCGATATCCTCCAGAACCAACGCTTTCTCACCAATCAAGGCATCTACATTAGACGCATGGGACTTGGGGGTAAAGAGGAATTTCGCTAACGGAATCAGCATCGGCGTGAGCGCCACCGTGGATACCGCAAACACGGTCCAAGGAACCCAAGGCGCCGGCGCAAAGAACGCTGCGATGGACGCTGCCAATGCGCCTAGGGCGACGCATAAAAAGAAGAAATGCGTCGGCGGCGGCAGGATTTCGATCAGAATACAAATGGCTGCAACAATCAACCATGATTTGGAAGTCATCGGATCACCTTTATCCGCCGAAGCGGCCAGTAGACAAACCACGCCTTACCCTTGAGCAGCCGATTGGGGAGCGGTCCCCAGAACCGCGCATCGAATGAACCATCCCGGTTATCTCCCATGACGAAATAATCCCCGGGAGGTACTTTGACCGGCCCAAAATTGTCCCGTACAAAACTGTGCGGAGCCAAGTCACCAGACTCCCAGGCCCTCTGAAATTCAGCCTGCATCCCGTCCCGACGAGTGTCCGGTATCAACATCGGGTCCTTGTAGACGGCATAGGGCTCTGTTTGGAGCAATCCATTGATATAGAGCCGCTTGTTTTTTACGCGCACTTCGTCGCCCGGCAACGCGACGGCCCGTTTGATGAAATCCCGTTGCACATGATGCGCACGTTGTTCCTCGGTTAATGCCGTCGGAGGGCATTCGAACACTACGACGTCTCCGTGCTGGATGTCGCGCCACTTGAGGACACGATAGTCGGTGAAGGGGACTCGAATCCCATAGATGAATTTATTGACAAATAAATGATCCCCAATCAGTAAGGTATCTTCCATGGAGCTTGAGGGAATCTTAAAGGCTTGTATGAGGGTGTACATAATAACGGAGGCCAGAAGAACAGCGGAAAAGCAAGTTTCCACAAAATCCAAGACTGAAGCCAATAGCTGAGAAGGTCCTTCCCGGACCGTAGAGGGCCGACTGTTGTCGAAAAATCCCCACAGCATAAATAGCAGGCCTATGGTGATAGGCCACCGGGGAGAGGGGCCCTGAAGTTCTACGGAAGCGCTCAGCACGAACCCCACGAGAATCCCGCCGATCAGCCATGAGAAAACGTACAGAGCCCCGACCAAACGTCGGCTTACAAGCGCTCTATTATTAAAGAGCCGTCGCAAAATGAGCGCGTACCCGCCTAAACCGCATCCGATCCAAAAAAGCGTTGTTTCCAAAAACCCTCCCTTACCTTTTAAGAATGGCCATAAAAGCTTCCTGGGGAATCTCCACTTGCCCGAACTGCTTCATCTTCTTTTTTCCTTCTTTTTGCTTCTCTAAAAGCTTGCGTTTGCGGGAGATGTCGCCCCCGTAGCACTTCGCCAGGACGTCTTTACGCAGGGCGGGGATGGTTTCGCGCGCGATGATACGGTGATGGATTTTTGCCTGCAAAGGGATCTCGAACATCTGACGGGGGATCAGTTCCTTTAAGGATTCGACCAGGCGCCGGCCCTGCGCGTACGCTTTGTCGGTGTGCACGATCAGCGAGAACGCGTCCACGATTTCCCCGTTCACCATGATCTCCATTTTCACCAAATCCGCTCGGCTGTGACCCGTGTGCTCATAGTCAAAGGAGGCATACCCTTTCGACAGCGATTTCAATTCATTGTAGAAATCACTGACGATTTCCGCCAATGGTAAATCATAGTGCAGCGCCACCCGGGTCGGGGCGAGGTACTTCATATCGTGGAACACCCCGCGCCGGTCCTGGCAAAGCTGCATGAGGGGACCGACATAATCCGCGGGGCTGACGATCGTTGCCGAGACATACGGCTCGAGAATCTCTTTCGCGATGCCGGGATCGGGAAAGGTTGCGGGGTTATCGACGACGATGCGCTCTCCCATCTGAGTGATCACCTGATAGACGACGTTTGGGGCCGTCACGATCAGCGAGATCTCGAATTCCCGTTCAATACGGGTTTTAATGATGTCCAAATGGAGCAGTCCCAAGAAGCCCGAA
>WNFI01099896.1_pt1 | contig 10676 bp, 13 predicted proteins | sample 5400471 | NCBI WGS metagenome assembly WNFI01 (sample SAMN13153348, study PRJNA577476) | soil metagenome | isolation source: 100 cm saprolite on Douglas fir-dominated hillslope | place: USA:California | collected 2013-09-17 | reverse complement strand
GCTGGCCATCATGGATGGCATGTCGATCGGGGTCGGCGGCGAGACCTACATCCTTCCGCTGGCGTCGGTGGTCGAGTCCTTCCAGGTGACGCCGGGCATGGTGCAGACCGTCGGCGCCACGGGCCGGGTGGTCAAGGTGCGCGAGGAGTTCATGCCGGTGATCTCGCTGGACGAGGTCTTCCGCGTGCCGCGGCACGACGGCGATCGAGCCCCCGAAATCATGATGATCATCGAGGCCGAGGGCAAGCGCGTGGCGGCGATGGTCGACGAGCTGCTCGGGCAGCACCAGGTCGTCGTGAAGAATCTGGAGACCAATTACCGGCGCGTGACGGACGTGTCCGGGGCGACGATCCTCGGTGACGGGCGTGTGGCCCTGATCGTCGATGCGGCCAGCCTGGTGAAGCGGGCCCGCCATTGAGTCAGATGGAAAAGATCGAGAAGTCAGGAATCACCCCCCAGTCCCTCTCCCTGAAAGGAGAGGGGAGGGCGATCAACTGGAGCTTGCTATGGGCATGATGGAACGTATCGGCAGCGGCATCGCGGCCGCGGTGCGGGTGAACGAGTTTCTGACCTTCAAGCTGGGAGGCGAGGAGTACGGAATCGACATCCTGAAGGTGCAGGAGATCCGGGGCTACGAGGCGGTGACGCGGATTGCCAATGCGCCGGCGTTCATCAAGGGGGTGGTCAATCTGCGCGGCGTGATCGTGCCGATCGTGGATTTGCGGGTGAAGTTCGAGCTGGGGGAGGCGCGCTACGACGCCTTCACGGTGGTGATCATTCTGAACGTGGCGGGGCGTGTGGTCGGGGCGGTGGTTGATTCGGTCAGCGACGTGCTGGAGCTGCACGACAAGCAGATCAAGGCCGCGCCGGAGTTCAATTCGCTGCTGGATGCAGGCTACATCACGGGCCTGGGCACGGTGGAGTCCGGCGAAGGCGAGCGGCTGCTGATCCTGGTGGATATCGAGCGGCTGATGAGCAGTCCGGATATGGGACTGCTGGAGCGAGCCGCAGCCTGAGCGACCGGCGCGCCGGCCCGAACCGGACTCGCCCCGAAGGCTTCAACTCAGATGGGAGCGCGCGACCCTCTCTCGGACGCCACGACCGTATCCGGCGTCAACGGCGATTCGCGCATGTTCGACTTGAGCACGCGCGACTTCGATCGGATTCGCCGCATCATCTTCGAGCTGGCCGGAATCGATCTGGGCGCAAGCAAGCGCAACATGGTGTACAGCCGCCTGTCGCGACGGCTGCGGGCGCTCGGGATCGACTCGCTCGCTCACTACCTGGATCAGCTGGAGGGCGACCCCCAGTTCACGGCGCAGGAGCGCCAGGAGTTCGTCAATGCGCTCACGACGAATCTGACCTCGTTTTTCCGGGAGAAGCACCATTTCCCGGTTTTTTCGGATTTCCTCACGCGTGGTCTGGCCGGCCGCCCGGCCCGCATCTGGTGTGCAGCCGCCTCGACCGGCGAAGAACCCTACTCCATCGCGATGACGGCGATCGAGGCGCTCGGGGCAAACAGCGACGCGCGCATCCTGGCCACCGACATCGGCGCCGCTTTTTCCTGCGCGGAACGGGAGCCAACGCCGGCATGGTGCGGGTACGCCCCGAAGTCGCCCGCCTGGTCGAGTTCGGGCAGTTGAACCTGCTGGAGCCGCTCTGGCCTGTGCTGACGCGCTTCGGTCTGCCGCTGGACGCGGTGTTCTGCCGCAACGTGATGATCTACTTCAACCGCGCCACCCAGCACGCCGTGATGGAGCGGTTCGCATCGGTTCTCAGGCCCGGAGGCCTGCTGTTCGCGGGTCACTCGGAGAACTTCACCGACTGCCGCGAGTGGTTCGCGCTGCGTGGCAAGACCGTGTACGAGAGGCTGTAACTTGAGATCCGCACGCATCGCATCGTTGCCGGCCCCAAGCCTGTCGGGCGCGGTCGGCGAGGCTCGCACCGTGTACTACGAGCGCGAATTCGACCGCAACGCGGTCAAACTGTTGCCGGGCGAGTACTTCGTATCGGACGCGGACATCGTGCTGTCGACCGTGCTCGGCTCGTGCGTATCGGCCTGCATGTGGGATCGGTTCGCGAAGGTCGGCGGGATGAACCATTTCATGCTGCCCGGCGGTGCGGAGCGCGTGGGCTCCGAGCCCGATCCGATCGGACTGGCGGGCCGATACGGCGTGTTTGCGATGGAGCAGCTGATCAACGAGCTGATCAAGCGCGGGGCCCGCAAGACGAACCTGGAGGCCAAGCTGTTCGGCGGCGGCGCGGTGCTGAAGAACTTCACGGCGCTCAACGTCGGCGAGCGCAACGTCGAGTTCGTGCTGGACTTCCTGCGCACGGAAGGCATTCGCGTCGCTTCCCACGACCTGCTGGACGTGTTCCCGCGCCGCGTCGCTTTCTTTCCGGTCAGCGGGCGTGCCCTGTGTCGCAAGCTGGCGCAGACCGACGCCGCGATCGTCAGCGCCGAACAGCAGTACAACGCGCGGATCAATACCGGCAAGGTCGGCGGCGATGTCGAGCTGTTCTGAAGGGTCATCCATGGTGAAAACACGCGTTCTGATCATCGACGACTCGGCACTCGTGCGCAGCCTGCTCACCGAGATCGTGAACCGCCAGCCCGACCTGGAGGCGATCGGGGCGGCGCCCGACCCGCTGGTTGCACGCGAGATGATCCGCGCGTTGAACCCGGACGTGCTGACGCTCGATATCGAAATGCCCAAGATGGACGGACTGGAGTTCCTCGAGCGGTTGATGCGCTTGCGGCCGACCCCGGTCGTGATGGTTTCGACGCTGACCGAGCGCGGCGCCGAGGTCACGTTCAAGGCCCTGGAGCTCGGCGCGATCGACTTCGTCTCCAAGCCGCGCCTCGGCATCGCGGCCGGACTGCAGGAGCTGGCAGGCGACATCTGCGAAAAAATACGCATCGCCTCCAAGGCCCGACTGATCCGGCACCTGCGCCCGGCAGCTGCAACGAACACGACGAGCGCGACGGGCGATCAGCCGGCCGCCAAGCGGGCGGCGGCTCAATACTCGCGTGTCTCGACCGAGAAACTGATCGTGATCGGCGCCTCCACCGGCGGCACCGAGGCCATCCGCGAGGTGGTCAGCCGCCTGAACGCCGACTCGCCGGCCGTGCTGATCACCCAGCACATGCCGCCCGGTTTCACGCGCAGCTTCGCAGCCCGGCTCGACGGGCTGTGCAGGATGACGGTCAGCGAAGCCCAGGATGGCGAACGGGTGCTGCCCGGGCACGCGTACGTCGCTCCGGGCGATCGCCACATGAAGCTCGTCCGCTGCGGCGCCAATTACATGATCGCACTGGACGACGGCCCGCCGGTGAACCGGCATCGCCCCTCGGTCGACGTGCTGTTCAGGTCGGTGGCGCAGGTGGCGGGCCAGAACGCGCTGGGCGTGATCCTGACCGGGATGGGTCGCGACGGCGCCAGCGGGATGCTGGAGATGAGGCACGCCGGCGCCTTCAACATCGCGCAGGACGAAGCGAGCTGCGTCGTGTTCGGGATGCCGAGGGAGGCGATCGCAGTGGGCGCGGTCGACGAGGTACTGCCCGTCATCCGGATGGCCGAGAGGTTGCAGTCGCGACTGGCAGAAATCGGCGCGATCCATCGGATCTGAGGCCGCGCCCCGTAGCGCCGGCTCTCAACCGAAAAGCTGATCTCAGCCACCGGTCGCGCTTTCGCGGCCGTCCATCCAGCAGCGACCTTAATCCCGTGTACGCGCATGCCGTTATTTGAGATGTCAGCAGACGTTTGACGCGGCGACCCGAATGCGGTTGATCGCGCCACGATCGCGGTGTCAACGGCAAAGCAGGTCAGCGGGAAAGCAGGGGTCGCAGTTGAGCAGAAGCAGCATCGGCGCGCGCGCCCTCGGATCGCGGTGCAGAGCCCCGCGCGGCCAGCCGGTCGCGAAGCGGTGCGCACGCGGCTTTACGCTGGTCGAGGCGATGATGGTGATCCTCGTGCTCTCGATCATCGTATCGATGGCTGCGCCATCGTTCAGCTCGTTCCTGGGCAGGAGCGGCACCTTCGGCATCGAGAGCGATTTCGTCAACACCTTGAGCTTTGCCCGCAGCGAGGCGATGCGCCGCGGCCTGCCCGTGGCGGTGACAGCGACCGCTCCGGTCGCCGGCAACGGTTTCGGCCAGGGCTGGACGATCTGGGTCGACAGCAATGCGAACGGCGCATTCGACGCGGGCGAGCCGGTGATTCGCAGTCATGCCGCCTACACGGGCGGGATCTCGCTGGGCGACGGCACCGTGACCCAGGTCTATTTCAATCAGCAGGGTTACCTGAGCGGCGGCCCATGGCAACTGAAGGCCTGCAGCGCAGCCGCTGCGGGCCCGACCGGCTACCTGATCACCGTTCTCGCTGGGGGCGTCATCGATGTGCAGGAATCCGTCACCTGTCCGTAGCGGCATCGGTGGCTGTAAGCGCGCGTCGCGCGGCTTCCTTCTGGTCGAGGTGCTGGTGTCGATCGTGATCATCAGCATCGGTCTGCTCGGGCTGGCGGGCCTGCATGCGGTGGCGATGGCCAAGGGCAACAGCGGCCTGCTCCGGTCCAAGGCAACGGAGCTGGGCTACGCGATGGCCGACCGGATCCGGGTGAATCTGATCGCGTCAAGCGCCGGCGCCTATACCAGCATGACTCCCCAGTCCAGCCTGACCGACCCGGGCTGCATCAGCGTCAATTGCACCCCGGCGCAGCTCGCGGTGTCCGACTACGTCGAGTGGAACACCGAGGTCGCCAGCGCGTTGCCGCAGGGAGCCGGAGTGGTCTGCGTCGACAGCACGCCGGACGACGGGACGCCGGCAGCGCCGGCGTGCGACGGCCTGGGAAGCGTGGTGGTGGTCAAGGTGTTCTGGTCGGAGAAGCCGGCGCAGGGACAGACGATGCCGCAGATCTTCGTGTTTTCCACGCCGGTGCGGCCGTCATGACGCAACCCGGTCAACGCGGTGCCACGCTGGTCGAGTTGATGATCGCCATGACGCTCGCGCTGATGCTGTCGGGCGCCGCGGCGATGATCGCCGTCAACAGCAAGTCGGTGTTCCGCGCCGGCGTCGCCGTGGCGCGCCTGCAGGACAACGCGCGCTTTGCCGTCGACTCGCTGACGCGCGATCTGCGGATGGCGGGGTTCAACGGATGCGCCGGGGGTGCCAGTCCGCCGGCGAACAAACTCACCGCAGCGGGTTTCCAGTACGACTACTCGAACGGGTTGCTGGGCTTTCACCCGGCCGGCGCGTCGTGGTCACCCGCGCTGGACGCGAGCATCAGCGGGTTGTCGCCGGCGCCGCTGGCCGGGACCGATGTGATGACGGTACGCACCACGACCGGCGGGGCGCATGCCCTGACGGCAACGATGGCCGGGTCGACCGCGGCCCTCACCGTCGATGCCGCCAGCGGGCTGGCTACGGGCGACATCGTGATGGCCGCGAACTGCTCCACCTCCGTTGTGTTCGAGATCACGGCCGACCCCAGCCTCGGGTCGATCGCCCACGCCGCGGCCGGGTCCGCTCCGGGCAACGCGAGTGCGGATCTGGGCGTCAGTTTCGGCACCGACGCGTCCGTGTATCGGCTCGTCACCCGCACGTACTACATCGCGGCGAGCGCGCTGCAGCCAGGGACCAATTCGCTGTGGGTCTACAGCGTGCCGAACTACACCGGGTCGCCCAATCCGCAGGAGATTGTCGAAGGCGTGCAGAACATCGCCGTGCTCTACGGAGAGGATACCGACGGCGACGGCGTGCCCAATCGCTACGTGAGCGCCAACGGGGTCGGCACCTGGGCGAACGTGGTCGCGGTCCGTGCCCAGCTGCTGATGCAGACGGTCCAGAACAACATGACCTCTTCGGCCCAGTCGTACACGTTCAACGGCACCACGGTGGTGCCGACGGATCATCGCTTGCGGACCGTGGTGAATTCCACGATCTCCGTTCGCAACAGGAACAAATGAGCATGACGCGCTATCCCCGTGCGGTCGGTCCGCGTTCGCCCCGAACCCAGAGCGGGCTGTCGCTGGTGGTCACTCTTGTGATGCTGGTTGCGATCACGATGCTCGGCGTGGCCGCCATCGGCGGCACCGTGATGCAGGAAAAGATCGCGGGCAACACGCGGGACTTGAACCTTGCGTTTCAAGCCGCCGAGGCCGGGCTGCGTGACGCCGAAGTCGACATATCGCAGAACATCACCGCGAACTCGCCCTTTACTTCGACCTGCAATCAGGGCCTGTGCACCCCGCCGTCGACCTGGTCGACTCCGAATTCGACCCCGCTATGGAAACAGATCAACTGGGGCGCGGGCAAGGCGCGCACGTACGGCGCCCACACCGGAGCGGCCGCCTTGTCGCCGGACCTGGCCACAGCGCCGCTCTATGTGATCGAAAAACTCAGCACCCAGCAGCCCGGTCCGGGTGACGCGATGGGCATCGGCATCGCGCCGAACTCGGGTGCAGGCACCTATTACCGCACGACCGTGTACGCGACCGGCGGCCGCGCCGACACGCGTGTCGTGGCGCAGTCCATCTTTCTGAAGCACTGATCGACCATGAAGCAACGAATCGCCGTACCGCTGTTCTGCGCCGCCGCGCTGGCGCCCGTGCTGGCCGAAGGCGCGGGCTTGCCCGGATACCTGAACCTCGCCCAGTATCCGCTGTTCCTTTCGGGCAATGTCACACCCAACGTGCTGGTGGTGTACGACAACTCCGAATCGATGGACGGAACAATGGCCGGCAAGGTGATCGCCGGCAACGATCCGACCACGCGAGGCAACATCGCCCGCAGCGTGATCACCAGCACGATCGCCAGTTATCGCAGCTCCTTCAACTGGGGGCTGGCCAGCTTTCAGCACGATGGCGACGGCGGGAGCACCCCAAACGGAACGCTTTACAACACGTTCGCGTACTACTTCGGCGACTCGTCGACACCGCCCAGCGCGACCGCGATGGTGTTCACCAACGACTGCGTCAACGGCATCTCGCAGTCCAATGCCGGCGCCCGCTGTATCGCCAATCCGCAGCCCTCCAACGGGTACTCGTACATCACCTACGCTGCCAGCGGCGACGATCCCGACATCAACGACGTGCTGTATTACGGCGGCAACTTCACCAGCCTGTGGGGCGTCGGGATCAACGGCACGACCAGCTACAACGTCTACCGTATCCGCGCCAGTTCTGGATTCCACGCGCCTGGGGCTACCTGAACAACCCGACCGGCGCCGCCCGCATCTGGGAAACGGTGCAGACGGATTCGACCTCGCACTACAACCGGATGAGGTCGCTGCTCGCTCCCGAAACCAGCGCGTCGGGCAGCGGCGAAATCAAGAATGCTTCCGTCTTTACGCCGCTCGCCGGCAGCGTCAAGACGGCTGGCCAGTATTTTGGCGGGACCAACGGCAACACCAGCCCGATCACGGTGTCATGCCAGAAGAACTTCGTGCTGCTCGCCACCGATGGCAATCCGACCGCCCAGCTGAACGGCGACATGTACCCGACGGCACAGATGGTCAACACGTACAACTCAACGAATGGAACGTGGACCTTCTCGCAGGCCGCGCAGGATGTCTTTTCCCAAATCACCAACCTTCGCAGCACGACGTTCAGCGCCAACTCCTATGACGTCCAGACCTACGTAGTCGGTCTAGGCGACACCGTTCAGAACCCCGGCTCGGTCGCCGTGCTCAACCAGTTCGCGCAGCTGGGCGGCACCGGGTCGGCCTACCTGGCGACCGACAGCAGCAGCCTTACGGCCGCGTTCGCAACGATCAGCACGGACATCGTCAACAAGATCGCATCGGATTCGGCGGTTGCGCTGAACACCGGCTCGTGGTCCAGCGGCGTGGACTTGTACCAGGCGCGCTTCAGCAGCGGCGTCTGGACCGGGCAACTGCTCGCATATCCAATCAATTCGAGCGGGCAGTTGGGTTCGCAGCTGTGGGACTCCGGGCAGGTGGTGAACGGTCAGGACTGGTCGACCGGGCGGCAGATACTGACTTACAAGACATCCGCGGCCGCCGGCGCGCACGGGATCGCGTTCCGCTGGCCGGCCAACCCCTCGAGCCCGACGGCCGCCGAACTGGATCCTTCACAGATCACCGCCCTGAATACCAGTCCGACTGGCTCGGTCGACGGCTATGGCGCTTTGCGGCTGCAGTACCTGCGCGGCCAGCGCAGCAACGAGCAGGCCAGCTGTTCGAGCTGCACGCCGAGCTTTCGCAGTCGCCCGACTTCGGTGCTGGGCGACCTGGTCGACTCGGCTCCGTACTACGTGGCGGGGCCGCCCTACGGCTACCCCGATACGATGGAGGCCTCGGCATACAGTGCTTTCGTCGCGACCTATGCCAGTCGGTCGCCGATGATCTACGTGGGCGGCAACGACGGCATGCTGCACGCGTTTGCGGCATCGGATGGACACGAGGCGCTCGCCTACGTACCCGCATCGGTGGTTTCGAATTTGACCCAGCTGACCGGCCCAACGTACGTGCACCGCTTCTACGTGGACGGCCCGCCGACCGTCGGCGACGTGTTCTACGGCGGCCAGTGGCATACGCTGCTGGCAGGTGGCCTGCGCGCCGGCGGACAGGGCGTGTACGCGCTCGATGTGACCGACCCGAGCAGCTTCGCGGAAGGCAATGCCGCGGGCATCGTCCGCTGGGAGTTCAGCGACGCCAACGACGCTGACCTCGGCTACACGTTCGGCCAGCCGCTGATCGTTAAAACCAACAACGGGCACTGGTCCGTGATCGTCAGCAGCGGCTACGACAATACGCAGGCCGATTCGCACGCGAGCACCAGCGGCGACGCGTTCCTGTTCGTGCTGGATGCGCAGACCGGCGCGGTCACGGCCAAGATCGCGACCCATTCGGGGACCGTCACCAGTCCGAACGGCCTTTCCGGGGCCATTGCGATCGATACGGACGGCAACGGCACCGCCGACGTGGTCTACGCCGGCGACCTGCTGGGCAACCTGTGGAAATTCGATCTTTCGTCGACGAGTCCTTCGGCCTGGGGGGTCGCCTACGGGGGATCCGCCCCGGCGCCGCTGTTCACGGATCCGAACCACCAGCCGATCACGAGTCGTCCCGAAGTGACGCGGTTCCCGGGCGGCGGCTATCTGGTGCTGTTTGGCAGCGGACGCTACATCGACGTCGGCGATACGACCACCACGAACGCGCAGACGTTCTACGGCATACGGGACAACGGCGCGCCGGTGAGCGGGACCTCCACGCTGGTCAAGCAATCGGTGCTCGGCACCGCCACCGGCGCCGACGGCAACACCTACCGGATCACGAGCCATGTCGTGGGCCCGGTGACGCTGGACACGGCGCGAACCGGCGACAACACGGTCTCGACCACGACGTACAACGGCATGAACGGCTGGTACATGACCCTGCCCGACAGTGGCGAACGGATGATCGCCGACCCCGCGGTGCGGTCGGGGCGTGTGGTTTTCGTGTCGCTGGAGCCCAATACGGCCACCTGATGCCGACGTTCGGGGGCAGCGCCTCCAACACCAGCGGTCAGAAGATCACTTCGATTCCGGCCGACCCGGGCTTCATGCGGATGCCCGCGGTCCCCGGCCAGTCTCCGACCGAAAAGAAATACATCAACACCTCGTCGGGCACGATCGCTGCGCCCACCGAGACGGCAGGCGGCCTGACCAATCGCCGTGTTTCCTGGGAGCAACTGCAATGAAGGCTTGGGCATTGGCGGTCATGCTGTCATCGGCGATGCTGGTAAGCGGAGCCCGGGCGGTTCAGGTCGTCGGCGGCCCGACGCCCCAGAACCAGCGGCCGACGGTCGAGATGCAATCGCCCAGTGCGATGCGCGACGAAAGCAACGCGCTGGGCACCGGCGTGATCGACGACGTCGATGTGGCCGCCGGCCGCATCGTGATCCAGGGGGTGCCGCTGCTGTTGGATCCGGCGGCGGTCCAGGTCTTCAGTGCGCGGGGCACGGCGCTTTCGCCGTCCGTGCTGCAGAAGCACCAGAGCGTCCGCTTCCTGCTGGATCGAACGGATTCGAAGCACCCGGCGATACGGGTCATCTACCTGAAGTGACGTGGTGCCGCGCCGCGGCGGCGTTCATGACGGACAAGGTAAACCGATGCGCATCCATCAAAGCGGCTTGACACTGATCGAACTGATCGTCGTGATGGTGATCGTCGCGATCCTGGCGGTGGTCGCGATCCCGAGCTACCTGAACTCGGTCCAGAAATCCAGGCGGACCGACGCCAAGACCGCGCTCACCGCGTCGGCGCAGGCGATGGAACGATGGTTCACCCAAAGCAACACCTACGCCAACGTATCGGTGGGCGGCAACGGCGTCTATAGCGTCTCCGACAACGGCTACTACACGATCAGCTTCGCCGCGGGCGGCGCCACGAATACGAACGCAAGCGGCTACCAGCTGATCGCCACGCCAACGGGACCGCAGGCGGCCGATCCATGCGGCGCCTTCACGCTGGACCAGGCCGACAACCGGGGCGCAGCGACCACCGGCTGCTGGTGAACGGCGCGCGCCGCGCGGCCGATCCTGCTAGAGTGCCGCAGCAAAGCCCGCCGGGCGGTCGCTGGCAGGTTCGCCTGCGAGAGGAACGTCCGGACTCCACAGAGCGGCGTAGCAGGTAACACCTGTCCACCGTGAGGTGAGGATCAGAGCAACAGAGACG
>WNFI01044320.1_pt1 | contig 10676 bp, 12 predicted proteins | sample 5400471 | NCBI WGS metagenome assembly WNFI01 (sample SAMN13153348, study PRJNA577476) | soil metagenome | isolation source: 100 cm saprolite on Douglas fir-dominated hillslope | place: USA:California | collected 2013-09-17 | reverse complement strand
TTGCCCAGGACTTTTTCTTGTTCCTCTATAGTAAGCCCGGCGGTAACAACGTCGTTGAGCAGTTGCTTGAATTCCGGTAGTTGCTGCTCACGCGGATACAAAAGTAACGGATAATCAGAACCATATAAAACGCGGTCGGAACCGGCTAAATCAACTACCTGCCGAAAGATCTGCTTGTCATAGAGGAGCGGCGAAGCAGCGCAGTCATAAGAGACGTTTTGTAAAATCCGGCGAACACGCGGGTTCAGTTCATAAAAGGGCAGACCGCCGCCCCAGTGCGCCAGAATCAGCTTTGTCGTCGGAAATTCTTCGGCCAGTCGTACGAAGTCTAGCAGTGGCGTAGGTTTAATGGTCGCGGAAGTGCGAACGAGCGGATCGGTAACGTGCAAGTTGACCGGCCTCCTGCGCTCGGTAGCGATCCGCAGGACGCGGGCAAAATAAGGATCATCGAAACTAAACCCCTGTGCTTGAGGAAATAGTTCGCCGATGCCGCACAGCCCTGCATCGAGGGCCCTCTCTAACGCATCCAATGCCGATCGTTTCGCTGCGGGTTGGACGGCAGCAAACGCCAACAGCCGATCCGGGTACGCTTTTACCAAATCAATAAACCAGCGGTTTTGTAGGTCGCAGGTCTCTTGGTTTTCCCAATACCATCCCATCAGGACGCACTTCTCGATGCCGGCGCGGTCCATATCTCGTAACAAGACAGCCGAGGTGGCCCACCCTTGTAGCGACTTGCGTCCAACCGGCGCCACACAATTAGTCCACCAAGGTTCTCGGTGTGCCGTCCCCCACTTCAGTGGATCTGCTGACACTTCTTCCGGATAGAAATGAATGTGAGCGTCGATGATCCGCATAAAAGAGGAATAGCTGCACGAAGAAGGAGTACAAGGAGTTCAAGGAGTACAAGGAGTTCAAGGAGTACGAGGAGTACAAGGAGGTGGAGCAAGGAGCCAGAACCCAGGAGAAGCAGGGCCACTTCTGTTCCTGGTTCCTCCTCCTTGTACTCCTCGTACTCCTTGAACTCCTTCTTTTTCCTCGCCCCCGCTCCCGCAACTACGCTATTACGGTAAGCGTTCTGGGGGATACAACTATATCGACTACTACTTGCTAGCCGTGAGTAGCTCTGCTGACGGCTTCAAGGGCACTTTAATTTTGTGCCAAAATGGACGATTGTGTCGTTCGGTGTCGCGCCAGACCAGTTATGACGCCGGCTATACTGCTGTTCTACTTGCTACTTAACTCCAGTTGCGAGGACGCGACCAAGGCGGCCGCTACGGCCCGCCAGCGTCAACTCGAGGAAGCTATTTTCGCCAATGATGCCACGGAGTGTACCGCGGCCCTGGACGGAAGTGCGAACCCAGACGGAAAGGTCGATCTGACGCCTGCCCGACTCGCTGAACTAGACCTTCACTCCCACCGGCTATACCACTATTGCGCAGAGGAAGCCAAGGCCACACCCTTGATCCTCGCGGCTAGTCTAGGTGAAAACGAAATTTGCTCCGCTCTGCTCGCTCACGGGGCGAAGCTTTTCGTCAAATCGCAGTGGGGATGGGTCGCCGCTCAGTACGCCGCCCGAATGGAGCATCCAGAACTCGCTCGCCAGCTGATGGAATCCGATCCACTCTCAACCCATTTCTCGATCGTGATCGAACTCAGCCGCCAACAAGTCGTCCTCTACAAGGACGGTAGCCCGGTGATCAGCGGAAAGATTTCCACGGGCAAGCGTGGTTATGACACTCCGCCAGGGCACTACTTGGTCACCGACAAAGTAAGGATGCAAAAATCGACCATCTATAAGGTACCAATGCCGTATTTCCTGCGGCTATCATTTAGCGAGTACGGAATTCATCAGGGAGTCAATCCGGGTCGACCTGCCAGCCATGGCTGTATCCGTATAGGGGAAGAAACGGTTGCTAAAGGTGTGTTCGATCAGACACCGATTGGGACGCTGGTGACTATAGAGGGACAGGAAGCGACACAATCTACACGTCAGAACCCGCCTAGGCGTGGCGCAAAAGTAATCAGTAACCAGTAAGTCAGTAATCAGACAAGAGTCGTTCAGGCGCCGTCCGAACTGATTACTGACCTACTGATTACTGATTACTTTCCCTAGCCACCCCGCAACAATCGCTAACCACCAATCGCCGTGCCACCCGTGCGCAGCCCAAGGACACTAATAAAGAAGCTATTGAAAATAGTCTGGATTCCCAGCGTCGTGGCGATCACGCTCCAGATTACAAGGCGGGGAGTGAGCTCATCCCCCTCCAATGATCCGAAATGAACGGCTGACCATCTCGCCATCGCGACTACTAGGACCACCCCGCCCGAGGCAACCAGAAAGAGCCCGAATAGTATCCCTTTCTCGAGCGAAAAAAGCTTGAACCAGCGTTCTAGCCGAGAGTCCTCTGGGCGTAACCCCATCGATTGGGAGTAGATCTTGGTGAACAGGCCGAAGAAAATGGCTTGGTAACCGACCAACATGAGCATTCCGCTGACCAACATGGAATTCCTTTCGGCGTGAATCTGCCCAAGTACCAGGGGACCACCGGACATCAGCAACATGCCGATTGTTCCAATGAAAAAGATAACTAAACCCGGCCAGAGGAACAACCAGCGGGGTGAAAACAGCAGCATAAACCGAAGGGTCCGCCATCCATCACGCCAGGTCCGGAGGTGCGGGGCCCGGGTTCTACCATCTTGATAGAGCGTTATCGGTACCTCGGTGATCCGGAGTCCGTGGAGGGTCGCTTTTATTACCATTTCACAGGCGAACTCCATACCGGGAGCCAAGAGGTTAAGCCGGAGAATCGCTGCTCGGGAAAAAGCTCGCAGGCCGCAATAAATATCGGTGACTGGCGCCTGAAAGAAGAGCTGCCCGAGCCAGGACAGCCCGGGGTTACCAAGCCAGCGATGTTTCCAGGGCATAGCACCCGGCATAATCTTGCCGCCACCCTGGGGGAGCCGGCAGCCCATCACCAGGTCATACCCCTCGTCGAGTCTGCTAATGAACGGTGCGAGATGACTGAAATCATAACTATCGTCAGCATCTCCCATCACGATCCAATCACCTTTTGCCGCAATGATTCCGGCCTGTAGCGCAGCACCGTATCCCCGTTCGCTAACCGGGACCACCCGAGCTCCCAAAGCTTCGGCCCGTTCCCGCGATCCGTCGGTGCTTCCGTTATCGGCAACCACGACCTCGCCGGCCAGATTCAGCTGGTCCAGGCTCCGAAAAGCCTTGCGGACACATGACTCGATAGTCTCAGCCTCGTTTAGGCAAGGCATTAGAATCGTTAGTCGACAACCACCCTGCCGGTGGATGGCCGCCTGGTCCATCTGATCTTCGCTTTGGCTCACGGGAGATGCATTAAAGATCAAGTTGAGAGATTTGATCAGGCAGTCTTAAAAGTACAAGCACTCTCAGCAGTCCTTTACACCTTTGCCCGGCAGCGCCCTCTCCGCGGCCATCGAACCGGCGTTTACCAGAGATCCAAATGCAATCGCGGCCACCAATAACGGCAACGCATACCGAGGCAGAGTATAAATGCAAACACAATTAGCGGCATAAACCAGGGTTCCGGCGGCCCACACGCTCAACCCGATGAACAAATACCTTCCGGGAAGGAGACCCCTGGCCACGCGCCAGGCACCGATGCCAATAAATAGTAGGCTCCACACCAAAATCGGCATCCACCGCCAGTGCCGGATCATAATGTCCTTGGTTGCACGTGCCAGCGTCGGTTTCGCATTAGCTGGAACGAAAATGGGTAAGTCGCTAACTCCAGCCCAGTCGCTCGGATTTTGCTCAATGCGATCCAACGAAAAGAACGTGGCTTTCGGGGCGGCGATCGCGATCCCTTGATCGTTAGTCGGCAGGAAACCGTGCCAAAAGTCGTTTACAATTTCCTTAACCAGCCCCGGGTTTAACGTTCGATAAAAGCAAAGTGACGATTGGCTAATCAGTTGATCCCTTTCAGCCAACAGCTTCTCGCCTTCGAATCCACGTTCGCGCAAGGTTGCTGCTAACGCCGATCCAGTTCCATTATCATAGGAACCGATTTCGATTTGAAACTGGATCGCCAGCTTGACGAGTGGATCATTCGTTAGACGTTCGACGGAAGAGAGTAGATTCTGCTTTTTTTCGGCAGAAAGCCTGTCCACCCAAGTTGCGATACGGCCACTCGTGGCTGATCCGAGACTAGAACGCTCAACCACCCCGAACTGGTGGCACAGGGTAGTAACTACGATTTTCGCGGCACCGAGCCCGGCCAAGCTGCAGAGCAACGCCGTCAACGCCGTCAGCGTTGGGAACGAGCGGGAACGGCGCAAATCGGCCGGCGGATTTACCCGGCTAGTCCGGAACGGGAGAGACGGCCAAATCGCCAATAGAACGGCGGTTCCCGGCAACCAGGCGGCGAGGATCAGATTGATGTGTCGCGACCCGACCGCCAGGAAGAGTGCTGCTGTGTAAGTCACCCAGGAGACCCAATTCGCCCGGTTGAGTAAAGCACGGATCCCAGCCCCAAAAACCAGGAAATAGGTGATTGGCGTCATCGCCTCGGAACCGCAGGTATGAGCGAATGTGTAAAAGCTGGCCATCGACGCCAATAGGATGGCGATAGCGCCACGGGCAACAGCTCGCGCCGGGAACGCTAGCAAGAAATAACGGAGAGCGATCCAGAGCGCGATGTGCTGGAGCCCGACCAAACCGTAGACTGCAATGAGCGATGGATGTTGGCGCTCGAAAATTCCGGGCACATGCCCATTAAGGAGGCTGTCGATGATCAGAAATGGGATCCGGCCAAGGAACGAGTAAATCGGGGGAAAATGCAGAATATTGTCGTCATACGCCGGTGCGATCAGTTGCACCGTGGCATCGATGTCCTTCCAAAACGGCAAGTATCGGACGAGAAGCCAAAGAGAGGGCAACACCAAGACTGGGGTTGGGTGCCGGCCAATGAAGGCAAGCACCTTAGCCGCTTGAGAGCCTAAACGACGCAGGAAGTTCACTAAAGCGCGCACAAAGGAAAGACTTTTAAGCCTGAAACCGCCAGTCGGCACCTGCGAAAACGGTACAAGCGAGCTTTCGCTCGTCCTGGAGTAAGCGAGCCCGTCGCTAATGAAGCCGTTGCTTCATGCTTTCTTCGATTTGTTTTAACCCGCCTGAGGCTATCGGGTTACCGCTCAATTCGTTCGAGCGGTGGTAGGAATTGATTGCCTCTTGGTTGCGGCCCTCGAGCTGAAGTCGAGCGCCATACAAAGCATAGATCTGTCCCAAGTTCGGGTCCCACTTGAAGGCTTGGTTGAAGTAGGTGTCGGCCTTTTGGAAATCACCCAGTTCGGCCTGCGTCAGTCCGCCCTTTACCAACGAACGTTCGTCCATCGGGAAGTATTCGTGGACATCGATCACAGCTCTGAGTGATTCGGGAGCCTCGCCCCACCACGCGGAGGTCTTTACAGAATCAATTGTTACCGTTGATCAATCGGCACGAATTTTCGGCCGACTGGCTCGCCGATATATTCGCTCAACGGCCGGTACAGCCGATTATCGGAGAGCTGTTCCAGGACATGCGCCGTCCAACCTGCGGTCCGGGAGATCGCAAAGATCGGCGTGAAAAGATCGGTCGGAATGCCGAGAGAATAATAGACAGTCGCCGAGTAGAAATCGACATTGGCGTATAGACCCTTCTTCTCTTTCATTAACTGGGCGATCCGCTCAGACATTGCAATCCACTTGGGCTCACCGAGTTCTCGGCTTAACTCGACCGCCATGCGCTGCAGATGGGGGGCCCGAGGATCAAGTACCTTGTACACGCGATGGCCGATCCCCATGATGCGCTTCTTTTCCGCCAAGGTTTTTTCTACGTAAGCGTCGACATTTTCCGGCTCACCGATTTCCTGCAACATATGGATTACGCCTTCGTTGGCGCCTCCATGCAATGGGCCTTTCAAGGTCGCAATCGCCGCAGTAATTGCAGAATAAATATCCGTTAGAGTCGATATGGTCACCCGGGCGCTGAACGTTGACGCGTTCATTCCATGTTCAGCGTGTAAAACGTAGGCAACATCCAAGGTCTCAACTTTCTTTGGGGACGGCTCGATGCCATCCAATAAATAGAGAAAATGGGCGGCTTCCCCGAGATCCTTTCTTATCTTGGGCAAGTCGAGACCGTTTCTGGCTCGGTGGAAGTAGGCGACGATCACGCTGACCTTGGCTTGGATAGCGATCGCTCTCCGCTGGTTCGCCGCCAAAGTGTCGTCCAATAAAAGGCTAGGATCATGCAAGCCGAGCATTGAAATCGCGGTTCGAAGGACATCAATAGGGAGAGCCGTTCGCGGGGTTGTTTTAATAAACTCGACAACCGGCGCCGGTAGCTCACGTTCTTCGGCCAATTGTTGCTTAAGTTCGGTTAGCTCGGCCTGCTTAGGGAGCCGGTTGTTCCATAACAAAAAGATAACTTCTTCGAAGGAAACCTTGCCGGCTAACTCGTTAATTTCATAGCCGCAATAGATGAGCTGACCCTCTTGTCCGCGGACGTCGCCCAATCGGGTCTCGTTAGCGATCACCCCTTCTAATCCTTTCGCAAACTGGCTCATAACCTCTAACCTAGCTATAAAGATTCCGCTCCTACGGAGCTATGATTAACTTTTAAATACCTTAATTAACGTTTCGGCAATTGCGGCAGGCGTTTCTGCTACAGCAATGCCTGCAGCTTTCAACGCTTCGATCTTAGCGGCCGCCGTTCCGCTACTCCCGGCCACAATCGCACCGGCGTGCCCCATCCTCCGTCCGGGAGGAGCAGTTGCGCCCGCAACAAACGCGCATACCGGCTTCTTAAAATTCGTTTTGATCCAAGCCGCTGCCTCTTCTTCGCCCGTCCCGCCGATTTCCCCGATCAATATCAACGCCTTCGTTTCCGGATCTTCGGCGAACATTTTTACGTTGCCCCGCTTATGAATATACCCCGGCATAATGCCGATTTTGCATTCACCGGGGGTGATGATCCCCGGACAATTCGGACCGATTAAACGGCTTTTCGAACCCTTTAGCACCTCCTTGACCCGCATCATATCCATGACGGGAATTCCTTCGGTGATACAGACGATGAGTTCGACGCCGGCATCGGCTGCTTCCAAAATGGCATCAGCAGCAAAGGGCGCCGGCACAAAGATCATGGTGGCATTGCAGCCAGTCTGTTTGCGTGCCTCGCTAACCGTGTCGTAAATCGGTACTTTCCCGTCGAAGCTCTGTTTTCCTTTTCCGGGTGTCACACCGGCAACTACGTTTGTGCCGTACTCCATGCACCCGCGGGCATGAAAGGCTCCGGATTGACCGGTGATCCCCTGCACCAGGAGTCGCGTATTTCGGTTAACCAGTATAGACATTTATGTGAGCGGTTTCTAACTGTGTCGTTTATGGACCGTTAATTTGTTCCCGTCAGGATCCGCGATCACCGCCATCCAACAAACGGGACTTTCCATGGGTTCTAATTCAAAAGATATCTGTTTCGCCTTGAGCTCAGCTATCGCCGCGTCAAAATCAACCACTTCAAAAGCAACGTTTGGGCCATCCGGCGAAGGCTTCCAGTTCTCCTTCGCCATGTTACTGATGGCAAACGTGGTTGGCCCGAGGTCGTACTCGATCCAAAGGCGGTCGCCGCCACCAAAGGTTCGTGACGGAGACAGACCTAAAACTCCCTCATAGAAATCACGGGCCCGGTCAAGGTCCGTCACGGGATAGCCAATGAATGCTATTTCTGCGATTTGCACGGTTTGTTCTCTTAAAAATCCCGACCGCTTACTCGCCTAGGCCCCCTTTGCGGCTGCGACCACTAATTTCGCGGCCTCGGCCAAGTCTCCAGCCGCGCGGATCGGCAGTTTCGACTCGGTTAAGAGTTTCTTGCCCTGGTCAACGTTGGTGCCTTCCAACCGAACCACTAGAGGCACCGGGAGGGTCACCGCTTTCACGGCATTAATTATTCCTTGAGCGATCACGTCACAGCGCATGATCCCGCCAAAGATGTTCACCAGGATGGCTTTCACATTCCTGTCGGAAACCAAGATCTTGAACGCCTCGGTCACCTGCTCTTCGCTGGCGCCGCCGCCGACATCCAGAAAGTTCGCAGGCCGGCCGCCGGCATATTTAATGATATCCATGGTAGCCATGGCCAACCCGGCGCCGTTCACCAGGCACGCAATGTTACCGTCCAGTCCAATATAGTTGAGGCTGAACTTCGACGCTTCGACTTCACGCGGATCCTCTTCATTCTCGTCTCGCATCGCCACAATCTCCGGATGCCGATAAAGCGCGTTATCATCGAAATTGAATTTCGCGTCGACAGCGAGCACTTCACCGCTTTTGGTCAGCACTAACGGATTTATCTCAACCAGCGAACAATCGAGCGTGCTGAAGAGACGGTACACATTCAGGATGAGCTTTGACGCCGCTTTTAGTTGGTCTCCGGTAAACTCCAGATGCCGGGCAAGTTTCAATGCCGTGAACGGTTGCATTCCTAAGAGCGGATGCACTTTTTCGCGGTAAATTTTATCGGGCGTTTTCTCGGCCACAGCTTCGATGTCGATGCCGCCCTCAGTGCTGACTACGACTACCGGCGCGCCGCTTTCTCGATCCAACAATATGGCAAAATAAACCTCGCGCTGGATATCGACCGATTCGGCTACCATGACTTTTCGCACCAGACGACCATCTGGACCGGTCTGATTGGTCACGAGGTAGTGGCCCAACATGTTCTGAGCAATTTCACGTGCCTCGGCTGGGGTCGAACAAAGCTTTACGCCGCCTTTGAAGCCATTCTTGAAAACGCCTTTTCCTCTACCTCCCGCATGAATCTGCGCTTTCACGACGAGGTGAGAGGTCTTGAGACCAGTGGCAACTTTTTCTGCCTCTTCCGGCGTCTCAGCCGGAAAACCCTTCGGAGAGGCGACTCCGAACCGTTGGAAAAGCTCTTTGGCCTGATATTCGTGGATATTCATGAGGAGAACAAAGACGACCTGACCTGGCCGACCTGACGCCTACATAGGTCTGGCCGGGAATGGCGTCAAGTCAGGCTGACGAAGAGCTCAACTAAACAATTCACACCAAGATCACAGCTCGGCGAAACCGCATCCAAACACAGGGAATGCCACACGAGGCAGACTCCTCCCCATCTCCCCTTTAGCCACGTCGGCCAGAGGACACAAAGGCGAGGATAAAAATTTCACAACAAGGCCTCAAAGTCCGCAAAGGTCTGAGAGGGAAAATCCCTCTTTGTGGCCTTTGTGACCTTGCTGTGAATCATTTTGTCTTTTCGCTAGCTTTGTGACCTTGTTGTTTGATGCCGCTTTTCGCCGAACAACGCCTTCTGGAACGACTGCACCGACTTGGATTCAACGAGTCACAGTTCACCGAGTTCTTCGCCCGGTCAGGCGGTCCTGGCGGTCAGAATGTAAATAAGGTATCGACCGCGGTGACTCTGCGGCATATCCCCACCGGGTTATCGGTCACTGTCAGCGATTCCCGTTCCCAATACCAGAACCGGAACCTCGCGATCCTCCGGTTGATCGAACTCTTGGAAAGGCGTGAGGCCGACGAGAGAAACCGGCGAATAGCGGAGAAAGCAAAGGCGCGTCGCCGGAAGTCACCGCGTCCACCGGCGTTAAAACGCAAAATCCGAGAGATGAAAGAACGCCGATCGGGTATCAAGAAAGACCGGCGAGCACCAGGAAAGGGTGATTAAGGACGGGCGTGCTTTTGCAGAACGGCCGTCTGCTGGAATTACGGCGCTCGACTTGGAACGGGCGAAAGCGGCTCCCCTCCCAGCGCTGGTGTTAGCATACGTTCCACGTATTTCGCAATGAGATCGAATTCCAAGTTCACCCACTGACCCGGGGTTCGTTGGTGCAGATTCGTTACTTGCCAGGTGTGAGGAATAATCCACACAACGAAACGATCAGGATGAAGTTCCGCCACCGTGAGGCTGATACCGTCAACCGTAATCGACCCTTTGAAGACGACGTACCGCGAAAATGATTCAGGGAGAGCAACTTCGATCCGATGATCGCTTCCCACCGGTTCAATCGCTTCGATCCGGGATGTGGTATCTATATGCCCCTGTACGACATGGCCGTCGAAGCGGCCATTGGCCAGCATGGGCCGCTCCAGATTGATCAAGTGCCCTTCCTTTACATCTCCCAAATTGGTCCGCCGTAGCGTCTCAGCCAACAAATCGAACCGAATCTGAGATCCATCCAGATCGGTAGCGGTTAAGCAGCATCCATTGAGAGCCAAGCTGTCGCCGATCTTTAATTCCTTGGCCAGTTCCGTCTCGATTACGAGTTGCGTACCCCCGTCGGGAGTATGCTCTGCGCGTTTGATTCGTCCGGTGGCTTCGACAATTCCAGTAAACACGGTCCTGTAGGTTTAAGGTTAAAGATTTTAAGTTCTAGGTCTTACGGTTCTAGGATATAAGTTGGAGGTCTCAGCCGGAGTTGGAAATTAGACGTTAAAGCCGGAACGTGCAAAATTGCACGTTTTCTACCTTGTGACCGTGCGATTACTCGCACTCGCAATTGTGACGTCCAACATATAACCTTTAACTTATAACCTCGAACTTTAATGGATCGTAACGGCTCCATCGAAAACGTCATCATCGTTGGCACGGGTTGCGCCGGCT
>WNFI01219925.1_pt2 | contig 10677 bp, 12 predicted proteins | sample 5400471 | NCBI WGS metagenome assembly WNFI01 (sample SAMN13153348, study PRJNA577476) | soil metagenome | isolation source: 100 cm saprolite on Douglas fir-dominated hillslope | place: USA:California | collected 2013-09-17 | reverse complement strand
GATTTCTCAAGCTACGCCAACTCACGTATCACAGGAGCGATCCTGGACGAACTGCGCAAGTGGGACACTTGCTCCCGCCAGGACCGCAAGACCGGACGCGAGATTGAAGACGCAAAGCAGCGCATTCGGTCAAAGAAGGGTCAGGAGCCGTCACGCGAACAAATCGCGGAGGCCGTAGGTCTCGGATTAGTCGAGTATGACCGCACATTGCAGCGTCTTGAATCGGGCAAACAGTCCACGGTGCGGACTGCTGACCAGGAGTCTGATCCAGCGGACGAGATCAACCAGCTCCCTTCGAAGGACGAAAGCCCTTATGACACGTGCAGCAAACGTGAAGATTTCCGGCTGTTGCGGAAATATGTCAACAAGCTCAAGCCGCGGTACCGCGAAGTCCTGGAGATGTACTACTTCGAAGACCTGGGACTCAAGCAGATTGGCGCCCGTCTCGGAGTCGGCGAAGCCCGGATCAGCCAGATCCACAAAGCAGCCATAACTGAGTTACGCAAGTTGGTCGACAATCGCAAGCGCGTACCTGCCGTCAGCACGATGATCCAGTAAACGCAGTTTGCCGATTTTTTCCCCTCACTAGGCCACAAAGATTCTCTTTGTGGCCTTTTCATTAAAGACGGTAGGTCAATCCTCAACGGCAGGTCCAGGTAGCTTATTGCCCGATCACGAGCGGAAGCCCAGTTTTTGTGTTTCCGATCACGATGATCTTTGTGTTGGGACTCTTGGCCAGAGTCTCGGTGGCTTCAATCCCTTTCCATTGCAGCAGCTGCGGGCTGATACCCTGAGCAACGATCTGTTGGAAGTCATGAATGCCCTGGGCCTCAATCCGTTTCCGGTCGGCCTCCTGCCGCTCTTTCTGGAGGCGGAAACTCATGGCCAGCGACTCCTGCTCCGCCTGCTGCTTGGTCTCAATCGATGCACGCAGAGTGTGTGGAAGTTGAATATCGCGCAGCAGAATATTTTCAATCACGATGCCGCGCGGTTCGAGACTCGCTTGCAGCGTCTTCTTGATCTCGTCTTCAACTTCTTTCCGCTGGCTGGAATAAAGCGTGTTGGCCGAGTGCCCCGCTGTCGTATCGCGGATGGCCGAACGCAAGGTCGGCTCTATGAGGGTGCCGGCATACTGGCTGCCAATGTGTTTAAAGACGTCCGCTGCCTTATCGGGATTGAGATGGTAGATGAGCGAAGTATCCATTTCGAGATTCAAGCCTTCACTGGAAGGCGTCGAGGTATGCTCCTCCTGGGACTGCGTCCGAACAGTGATTACATGGTTGATCTTGAAGGGCGAAACGAAGTGTGTGCCCTCCGGCAAAATATTGTCCGTGACACGGCCGAACGAGGTCAGCACTCCGACGTGGCCCGGCGGAACGTACGCCATGGACGCGAAGACCAGAATGGCCACAAGTAAAATTACCAGCCCGATCCCGATCAGCCGGGAAAATGAACCGGGATTTACGTCAATAACTCTGGACGATGGTGACGAAAAACTTGTCATGCAAGATCTCCTTCTCACAATGCGGTTGGTTGAAAGCCAAGATTGAGGCAATTGCTTACATCAGGGTTGGTGGTTTGTCGTCTTAAACAATACATCCACAGGCAGAATCCCTCCAAGGACGATCTTGGCCGGTTCTAGTAGAAAGGCTCCATAGGGGAACCACATGGAAATTTTTTCTTTTGGCAGGAATTTACTACCATGAGTTGTGACTTGGGGACTCGCGTAAGTCCTTTATTTCCAAGTAAAGGGCGATTGGCAGTGTGGGTGCAATAAGAACTGGCAGACGAAGTGGCGCGCATCGGGGCGCTTTCGAAAATGGATCTAAACGGCCAGAGATCCTTCGAAAGTGCCTCGTTGCACTTTACGGCCAAACTGCCTGCCTCCAGCTAAACCAGCTGTACTTTTTCCCGGAGATCAATTCCGGCGCGACGCAGAATTGCCGCGATCTCACCATCATTCAATCGTGTAGCGTCATACTCCACGCGGATGGTGTGTTCTTTTTCATTGAAGTTGATCTTGCGCACGCCATAGACTTCCCACGCATTGTTCAGCGCCAGCATCTCTTTTTCACCGGGCGGCGTACCGTATTTGAAAACCACGTCGAGCAGGGTCATTGATCTCCTCATTGGAGCCGGTGAGAGCTTAGCGTACCTCACAGGCTTGAATCTCGGAACCATCTAATATAGTCCAATCAGACAAAACTCCGAACTCAATGGCTGATCACAACCACACAACGGAAACTCCTCGGACGGCCAACACGGCACTGGATCCGGTCTGCGGCATGACGGTAGACCCAGCGAAGGCGCGCGGATCAGCCGTACATTCCGGCAAGACCTACTACTTCTGCGGTCCAGGATGCGCGCAGCGCTTTACGGCTACACCTGAGAGATTTATCGGCGCCCCGGTCCCAGCACCGAAAACCGATCACAGCGACGTCCTCTACACCTGCCCAATGCACCCGGAGATCGTGCAGCGCGGACCAGGGACCTGCCCGATTTGCGGCATGGCGCTTGAACCGCTCGCCGCCGGTCTGCATGAAGAAGACGATTCAGAGCTTCGCTCCATGCAAAAGCGATTCTGGGTTGGATTAGCCTTGAGTCTTCCTCTACTTGCCGTCTCGATGGGCGCCATGGTGCAGGGAAGCTCATTGCGCAATCTGTCTCCGAGCTGGCTTGCCTGGATCCAGCTTGTCCTGGCTACTCCCGTAGTCCTTTGGGGAGGCTGGCCATTTTTCGAACGGGGATGGGCATCGGTCGTAAATCGGCACCTCAATATGTTCACACTGATCGCCATGGGTACCGGCACTGCCTATATCTACAGCGTGGTCGCGACAATCGCGCCGGGAATCTTTCCCCAGTCTTTTCGGCTGGAAGATGGACGGCCTGCTGTTTATTTTGAAGTCAGCGCGATCATCGTCACTTTGGTTTTGCTAGGACAGGTGCTCGAACTGCGAGCGCGCCGGCAGACCAGCAGCGCGATTCGTGCTCTGCTCGATCTGACTCCCAAGACTGCGCGCCGCGTCCGTCTGGACGGGTCAGACGAAGAGATCCCTCTGTCAGACGTACACGCCGGTGACCGTCTGCGTGTGAGGCCCGGCGATGCCATTCCGGTGGACGGAATTGTCGAAGAGGGCAGCAGCTCTGTGGACGAGTCCATGATCACTGGAGAGTCGCTCCCGATATTCAAATCGGGCGGCGACAGAGTGATTGCCGGCACCATCAATCAGTCTGGATCATTTGTGATGCGGGCCGAGAAACTCGGCGCTGATACTTTGTTGGCCCAGATCGTCCGCATGGTGGCTGAAGCGCAACGCAGTCGCGCGCCCATTCAGTCGCTGGCTGACCGCATTTCAGCTTACTTTGTTCCTGCCGTTTTGCTGGTCGCGGTACTTACGTTTATTGGCTGGGCGGTATGGGGTCCGGAGCCCCGCCTGTCTTATGCATTGGTGAACGCGGTTGCTGTTTTGATCATCGCTTGTCCGTGCGCGCTCGGCCTTGCCACTCCCATGACAATCATGGTTGCCACAGGGCGTGGAGCCCAAGCCGGTGTACTGGTGAAGAACGCTTCGGCCCTGGAAGCAATGGAAAGAGTGGATACCCTGGTTCTCGACAAGACCGGCACCCTGACAGAGGGCAAGCCGCGCGTGAGCCAAGTCATTCCAACCGGTGGCCTTTCAGAAGATGAGTTGTTCCGGATGGCTGCCTCGCTGGAGCGTTCCAGCGAACATCCGTTGGCTGCAGCCATTGTTAAAAGTGCAGAAGAACGCGGGTTGCGCTTTGAGAGCGCGGTGGATTTCCAGTCGATTACCGGCATGGGAGTGATCGGTCGAGTGGCCGGTCATGAGGTTGCCGTCGGTAATCCGGCGCTGCTGGAGACGAGGCGTGTCCCGGAAGACTCTCTGCGGGTGCTAGGCGACAAACTTTGCGCACAAGGGCAGACCGTAGTTCGAGTGGCGGTGGATGGCAAGCTCGCAGGACTGATTGCCATCGCTGATCCAATCAAGCCATCGTCGAGGGAAGCCGTAGAGAGCTTGCGACGAAGCGGACTGCGGCTCGTGATGCTGACAGGTGACAGCCACAGCACGGCTGAAGCTGTCGCACGCGAACTCGGCATAGACGATTTTGAAGCGGAGGTCCTGCCCGCAAAAAAACTGGAGAAGATTGAAAAACTCAAGTCACAAGGTCACATTGTGGCCATGGCAGGCGACGGAGTTAATGACGCACCGGCAATGGCATTGGCGGATGTTGGCATCGCAATGGGCACAGGTACCGCCGTAGCCATTGAAAGCGCCGACATCACTCTCGTGAAGGGCGATTTGCGAGGAATTGTGCGCGCCAGAAAGCTCAGCGAGAAGACGATGAACAATATCCGTCAAAACCTGTTCTTTGCCTTTGTCTACAACCTGCTCGGAGTCCCTGTGGCTGCTGGCGTTTTGTATCCATTCTTTGGCTTGCTGCTGCAACCGGTGTTCGCGGCGGCCGCCATGAGCTTTAGTTCAGTGTCGGTGATTGCAAACGCGTTGCGGTTGCGAAGAGCCAAACTCTAAAGATATTGCTCAAATCGCTAACCGCAGAGCTTCCAATTGCCCGATTACCTGATCTGCAATTGCAAATCTCCGTTTACTGGCTGTTTTATAATCCCGCGCGAGGAAATCACGTCATGAAAACCGCTCTTGTCGCTTTCTTATTCTCGGCGCTGGCTTGTGCGCAGCAGGGAAGAGTTGTCCATTACGATGTCAAGCCAAGCGAACTTAAGTACACGTTTTCCGCTTCGTATGCTCCGGTGGCGCATTTGAAGTCCGGAGACATCCTTGAAACCAACACGGTTGACTGCTTCGGCAACGCGGTGCAGAAACCCGGCGATACACTTAGCATGGCTCCCGGAGATAATCCTCTTACCGGACCGTTCTACATTGACGGCGCAGAGCCTGGCGATACGCTGGCGGTAAAGATCCTCGATCTGCAGATTGACAGTAGTCAGGGTGTCGGTGCGCTTGCGCCAGGGTTCGGTGCGATCAACTCCACGAATTACACGCCCATGCTCAATCCGCCCATTCGCGAAAAGATTTGGTTCTATCCCATTGATCACGCGACCAACACCGCGACATTTCAAGCGCTTGATTCCAAGTTTTCCGTGAAGATTCCGCTGCATCCATTCTTCGGCTGTATTGGCGTGGCGCCCGCTGGCGGTGAGACTCTTTCTGGGCGACGGTCATGCCGCCATGGGTGATGGCGAAGTCGCAGGAACTGCCATTGAGGTCCCGTTGCGTAGCCGGGTACAGGTCTCCGTGATCAAAGGCAAGAAGATCAATTGGCCGCGGTTTGAAAACAAGGATTACATCATGACCGTAGGCGCATACCGGCCGCTGGACGACGCGCTACGCATCGCCTTCACTGAACTCGTTGGGTGGATCCACACTGACTACGGTCTTTCTGAAATGGACGCTTACGAACTTTTATCCCAGGTTGCGGAGATCCATCTAAACGAAATGGTGGACCCGAATTATGTGATCGTGGCTAAAATTAATAAGAAATTTCTACCAGCGCCGAAGACCAATGCGGTACCATAAGGCGGTTTGTTAGTAACACGGCCTGTTCAGGCATATGCCCTTCGGCGTTTGCCTTTCCGAGGGATAACATCGGGAACTTGAGAACGTCACTCATGGAGGTACTATCATGGCACGAGAGAAAGCGTGGGCAGTAGCCATTGCCCGCGAGCTTGCGTCAGAGTTACCCGCCGCTGTACGCGATCTTCCGGACTTAAAGTTGACCAGCAAGCAGATTCAAGAGTTGCGGATTGCTTTTGAGAACCGCCTGGTTCAGAGCATGGGCGAAGACGCTGACGAGACACCCGCTGCAGTGGCCGCACGAACCGCGAACAAGGGCTGACAGTCTAAGCAGTCCAATCGCCATACAGTTTTTAACCGCGCGTCCAAGGGCTGTCCAGAAACAAGAACGCATGGGCGCGCAGCCTGAAAGAGGAGACCACTATGCCTTTAGGAACAGAAAAAGCGTGGGCAGTCGCCATTGCCAGGGATGTATCATCCTCAATCCCAGACGCTGTCCAAAACGTGCCAGGACTGGAGTTGAACCAGGACCAGATCGCAGCCTTGCAGGTTGCCTTTGAAACCCGTTTGCTGCGGACCATGGGTGAAGACTCTGATGAGACGCCGCGCAACGCCGCCTCGCGGAACGAATAGACGCGAGGTCCAGCAGTTACAAGTTGTGCTATGAGAGTTTGCCTGATCAGCGCTCCTACAGCGAGCGAACTCGGTGGTTCGAACCTTGCTGAAGCAGATGCCCTGCGAACGATGGCCGAGCACGCGCCTTTAGGGGTGCTGAGCCTGGCCGCGGTGCTGGAAAGGGAAGGGCTGCGTCCGGAAGTCGTTGATCTGAACCGGCTCTATTACGATTTCCAACGCGTTCGCGAGCATGGGGAAACTGACTTCTCCCGGTTCGCTGCTTCGTATTTTGCTGGACAGGATTTCGATTTCTTCGGCTTCAGTACCGTCTGCAGCAGCTATCCCCTGACCATTCGAATTGCCTGCGAAGTAAAACGCCTGCATCCGGATTCCGTAGTGGCCTTGGGAGGACCGCAGGCTTCCGCGGTTGATCTCGCGACACTCCGGGCCTATGCGCCGATTGATCTCATCGTCCGTGGCGAAGCCGAGGAGACGCTGCCGCAACTTCTAGATGCGCTGGCTGGTGACAGCCCGCTCGATGCAGTTGCCGGAATTACATTTCGCCATGGACAAGAGCTTCGGCGAAATCCGGACGCGTCTGGCATTACTGATCTCGACGGTCTTCCATTTCCGGCGTTCCACCTTTTACCGGACATGCAGGGTTGCCGCTTTCTTCCCCTTGAACTAGGGCGCGGATGTCCTTTTGCATGCACATTCTGCTCTACTAACGATTTTTTCCGCCGGCGCTTCCGGCTCAAGAGTCCCTCCCGCATGCTTGAAGACATGCGCCTGGCCAAAGCAACTTATGGCGTTGACACCTTTGAATTGGTGCACGACATGTTCACGGTCGACCGCAAGCGGGTCGCGGCATTTTGCGAGACGCTGCTCGAGTCAGGCGAAAGTTTTTACTGGGGTTGCAGCGCGCGGACCGACTGCATCGACGAGGAGCTAATTGCCCTAATGGCGCAGGCGGGCTGCCGCGGCGTTTTCTTCGGAATCGAAACTGGGTCAGCACGCTTGCAGAAAGTGATCGATAAGGGGCTGGACCTGACGGAATCGGCCGCCCGCGTTCGCTCGTGCGACCAACACAAAATCAAGACGGCAGTATCGCTCATTGTCGGGTTTCCCGATGAAACCATGGATGATCTTCGCGCGACTGTTCGGTTCTTCATGGAGTCCCTCTGCAAGAATTATGCCGATCCTCAACTCGTCATTCTTGCCCCGCTGGCGGGCACACCAATTCACCAGCAGCATCGAGAGGAGCTGGTACTGGATGACGCTGGAGCCGACATGGCCTATCGCGGGTGGGACCAAGGCCCGCACGAAGAGAAAATGATCGCTGAGCATCCTGAGATTTTTCCGAATTTCTATTCCGTCCCCACTCAGTTCCTGGACCATGAATTCGTGAAAGAGCTACGCGATTTTCTTCTCAATGGCATCAAGTGCGCGCGCTCGTTGCTGGTGGAGTTGCACCGGGCTGGCGGCGATATGCTCAACATCTTTCAGGAATGGCGCACCTGGCGTGAACACAACAAGGGCGCGTTTTCAGGACAGGACCGGCCCGCCTACTACGCAAGCGACGCTTTTCCCCGTGATTTGCTTGCATTCGTCGAAGCGCAATACATCTCGGCTGGCGCCGGTGCAGCTGGGACTAGCGTGCAATAGATCCTGCGGGCTTGCGCGCAAAGATGTACGCTCGCCGGCTCTGGTGTTCCACTTCCGGATAAGGCTCCCGCTCGACGATCTCCTCAATCTCCATGCCTGCCTATATTAAATACCCTGCGACAGCATCTGGGCGGTAGAAATGGAAGTCAATGGACACCGCGTGTCCCCACCAGTCATCGAGATGGACGAGGTCATCCCCAACATGAAAGCTCATGAGCAAAAGCCCGCGGGGGCGAAGCACGCGGTGGATCTCTTTTGCAGCAAGTGCTACGTCTTCGGGTGGAAGGTTAACGATCGCATAGAAGGCCGCGATTCCTATCCAGGTGTTGTCCGCGACGGAAAGCTGGCGCATGTCTCCAGTGGTGAAAACAATGCCTGGATTCAAACCACGCGCGCGTTCGACCATGGCCGGGGACAAGTCAACGCCGCGGACATCTACATTGTGCTCATGAAGATATCGCGCGATGTGTCCAGGCCCGCAACCGAGATCGCATACCGAGCCGACGCCTCGCACCTTGTCTGCAAACTTGTCTAGCAACTGGCGATCGAGCGGTTTATGCCGCAGCTCATCGTAAATATTGCGAATATACTCGTCCGCAACAAGGTCGTAGCTGCCCTCAACGTCGCTGGGCTTGTTGTCAGCCATGTCGTGTTAGAGCTTCTTCAGATAATCAACCATCTCGGGCGAGTTCCATTGCGCGGGTCCAATGAATTTGCGCCGAATCACGCCCTGCGGATCAATGATGAACGTCTCCGGCTGGCCCGTGGTGCGGTACAAATCGCTGCTGGTTCTCGCTGGATCGCGCACGGTCACAAAATTCACCTGGTAATCGTGTAGAAATTTGTGATAGTCGGAATCGCTGGGGTCAGTGCTCACGCCGAGAATAACGGCCTGTGTCCCCATCCGCAGTTGCAGCTTCTCGAGCGCCGGCATTTCCTCAATGCAGGGTTCGCACGAACTCGCCCAGAAGTTCAGGACGACCGTTTTGCCATGATAATCGTGGAGTGAAACGGTGTGGTCGGAATCGCGTATGGTGAAATCGGGGGCGGGTGAGCCGATCATCCGCGGATGCGAGCCGCGGTCACAGCCCGCGATCAGCACTATCAGGGTAAGAATAATGAGAGGCTTCACAGCCGTATAATAAACCGACCATCATGCAGCTTGTCCAGCACCCAGCCAGTGTGCAGGTATTTATTCCAGCTCGAAATGAGCAGGACTGTATTGGCCGCTGCTTGGAATCACTTGTCAGTCAGCAGGGGATCAGTTTTCAGATAACGGTTGTGGATGATGGCTCCACCGATCGAACACGTGCCATCGCGGAATCATTCCCAGGGGTGCGAGTGATATCAGCCAGCGAGCCAGCGCCTGGAGTCATGGGAAAGTGCAACGCTCTCATGACTGGCACACGCGGGGCGGCGGCCGAGTGGCTTCTGCTCACCGACGCAGACACGTTTCATTATCCAGGCTCCCTGGCCACCGCCGTGCGCGAAGCCAAAGAGCATGACGCACAACTGCTTTCTTATTCCCCTGAACAGGAGACAGGATCACTCGCCGAGCTTGCGCTTTTGCCCGTGATTTTTGCCGAACTGGCGCGGGCTTATCCACCGCAACGCGTTAATGATCCGACGGACCTGACCGCCGCCGTCAACGGACAGTATCTGCTGGTTCATCGCCGGGACTACGAGGAATTGGGCGGGCATGCCGCAGTGGCCGGCAAAGTTCTCGAAGATGTTGAGTTGGCGCTGATCTTCAAGCGCTCCGGAAGGAAGCTCTGGTTTCGCCAAGGCAGGGGTCTGGTTCGCACCAGAATGTATCGCGACTTCCGCTCGATGCGTGAAGGATGGACCAAGAACCTGGCTCTGCTCTTTCCGCGTTCGCTCCATCTGGCCTTCACGCGCACGGCTGAGTTTGTCACGTTGCCGCTTGCACTGGCGGTCGGCAGCGCACTTGAGGTTTTTTGCCTGGGAGTTTTGTGCTATGCGTTTTTTCTGGCGCGCATCAGGAAAGCGCATTTCCCCTGGCAAGCGAACCTCATGGCATTCCTGGGGCTGCCCTTATTCGTCTATCTGCTGTGGCGTTCCTGGTTCCACTCCAAAGTTCGTCATACTGTAATCTGGAAGGGACGCACGTACACACAATCAGAACCTCCGGCCCCATTGCCGTCATCTATTCGAAAGGGAAGTCTCAGTTAGAGAACAGTGCCATGGTCTATCTCACGCGAAAATCCGAGTTTTCCGCCGCGCACTATTACCACAACGACGAATTCACCGCGGAAGAAAACCAGCGCATCTTTGGCAAGTGTAACAACCCGCATGGCCACGGACATAATTACACGCTGGAGGTCACCGTTAAAGGAGAGGTGGATCCGCGTTCCGGCTTCGTCGTGGATCTGAAACAACTCAAAGACATAATGAACCGCGAGGTGATTGATGCCATGGACCACCGCTTTCTGAACAAAGAAGTCGAAGAGTTCCGCGAGCTGATTCCCACGACCGAGAACCTGGCCATCAGCATATGGAACCGCTTGCAGCCGAAGCTTCAGGTGGCACAATTGCACCGCGTCCGTGTCTACGAAGCGCCGAATTTGTTCGTGGATTATTACGGAGAAGCATGAGGGCCTATCTCACACGCCGTTACATGTTCTGCGCTTCGCATCGGCTGCACTGCGATGGCATGTCCGCGGAAGAGAACCGTGCTGTCTACGGCAAGTGCAACAACCCGCATGGCCACGGGCACAATTACGCTCTGGAGGTCACGGTGGCCGGTCAGGTCGAGCCAAAGACGGGGATGGTCTGCAACATCGTGGACCTTGATTCCTTCGTGCAG
>WNFI01163694.1_pt1 | contig 10677 bp, 8 predicted proteins | sample 5400471 | NCBI WGS metagenome assembly WNFI01 (sample SAMN13153348, study PRJNA577476) | soil metagenome | isolation source: 100 cm saprolite on Douglas fir-dominated hillslope | place: USA:California | collected 2013-09-17 | reverse complement strand
CATCATCCACCCCGCTGCGGCTTTGCTCACCGTGGGCCTCTTCCTGATCCACGTCTACATGGGTGTGTTTGCTGAACGCGGAGCGTTCGGCTCGGTGATTCGCGGCGATGTTTCGATCGCCTTTGCAAAGCGCTACCACCCCGGCTGGTACAAAGAGATCGTTAGACAATCATCCACCCCCCGGAAATGACGGCAACACAGACCGGTGGATCCGAATACGACGCGCGCATCCGGCGCGCGGAGCATTTGGCGTCGCAACATCCTTTTGCCGCCGAAGTGCTGCGCTTCTATTCGCGAATCGCGGAATTCCAGAAAAACCTCTACGCGGAATTCAAAAAGGACTTTGGCGCGCAATTGTCGGGACGCATGCCCGGCTCTCTGCGCATCGATTTGCCCTCTGTCGCGCCGGAGAGGTTGCTCTCTCACTTTACTTCCCTTCTTCGCGTGATTGAGCAGGCTGGCCCTCCCGCACTGGCCGCCGCCGCCCGCGAAATTTCCGGTCTCGACGCGGTTTCAAACCTTTCCTTGCTTGAATCTTATTGGGAAGTTGGCGGAACCAACGACCAACTGATAGGCGCGTTCGCGCAGTTCGTTCCCCGGGCGTTTGACCAGCCGCTTGCGGAACTGATCGCAGCTTTTACCCCTGTCGGCCCCGTGTTGAGCACGCCGCACAATTGCCCGCTTTGCGGAGGACAGCCGTTCCTGGGCGTTCTCCGGCAGGAAGGTGATGGCGGCAAGCGGCGCATGATGTGCTCGTTTTGTTTGCAAGAGTGGGATTTTCGCAGGATCTATTGCCCTGCATGCGGCGAAGAGGACGAAAAGAAATTGCCGGTGTATGTGGCCGAGCAGTTCCCGCACATTCGCGTGGAGGCATGTGAAAGCTGCAAGGTCTACGTGCGAACAATTGACTTGACCAAGGACGGGAACGCGGTGCCCGTGGTGGATGATTTGGCGGCCATCCCGCTTTCGCTCTGGGCCCACGAGCGTGGGTACACGCGCCTGCAGCCGAATCTCCTGGGAGCCTAACGCGCGCTAAGGCTCAGTTTTGCGGCTTCGCAGCATCTGACTGGGAAAGCGCCTGCGTAGCGGAGCGCGCCGCCGCAAAGCCTGCTGCCTTCAGGTGTAAATCGCTGTCGACATAAGCGATGATTTCCGTATCTTTCGCCAGGGTCACATCCTTGCCGCGCAGTAAGGGAATGGTCCTCCCGGATTTCTGCACCGCGCTCTGCTCTATTCCAAAGGAGCGCAAGATAATCTTTTCGCGGTTTGCCAGCAACACCGAATTGACCGCCACATCTAGCTTGCCAGTTTTGCCCATCCGTTTTTTCGGCTCCGCTTCCGTGACCGCGCCGAAACCCGGCGCGCCTTTCGCAATCACTGTTATGCCGCCAACAATCACGTCCTGGCTGACCTCGAAATTCACCTCGTCTCCGACGTGCGCGGTTGCGGAAGATAGTTCGCGCCCCAGCTTCAGGTGCACGGGCGTTTGCCGCGCCAGAATAATTTCCCGTGGTGGAGCTGGAGCCTGAGGCACGGCGCCGCGAGCCGAGGCGGTGCTTTGGGCGGCGGAGGCCGACTGCTTTTGCCTGCCGCGCGCGGCAGTTGACTTCGCGGCCGGCGCGGTTTTCACGAACAGCAGGGAATTTGCGGCGACGAATCCATCCTCGCCCTTATCCGTCACGACGTGGACGAAATTATCTGAGCGGTCCAGAACCTGCACCTGTTGACCGCACTTGAGTGTCGCGCGGATCTCCAGCGTGGCTATCGAGCTGTACAGATAGACGTAGCCGTCTTGTTTGCTGCAAGCGATTTGGCCAAGCTTCTGCGCATTACTGACCGCCGGCATCAGAAGGAAGGCAAAAACCGCGAGCATTTCGACGCTTTTCTTCATTTCATCACCTGCGCACCGAAACTACGGGCACTCTCTATCCCAGCGTAAAGAAACGTTGACGGCAATGGCCCGCTGGTACGCGGTGTATATAAAGAGGTACGTACCACGTACACGCCTTTCTTGGAGTGCGGCTCTATTTAGTGATTTCGTTCTTGAACACCGCGCCATCGCGCATCACGAAGCGCACGTGTTCCAGGATCCGGACATCCTTCAGCGGATCGCCGCTCACCGCCACAATGTCCGCGAACGCGCCCGGCGCCACCACGCCAATCTCGCCCTTCATGTCCAGCATCTCTGCGGCCCGGGAAGTTGCGGCCTGAATCGCATCCATCGGCGCCATGCCGAACCCGACCATGCGCTGGAATTCCTGCGCGATCGGTTCTGTCCATGGCATCCCGCCGATGTCCGTGCCAAATACGATTTTCAGGTGCGCATTCAGCGCCTTCTTAAAACTTGCTTCGTGCACGGCGGCGCGCGCCCGATCGCGCTTTCCGCCAGGGGTGTTCGCGGGAGCCCAATCTCCGTAATACGGTGAAATCGTCGGGCAATACCAAGTTCCTTGCCGGGCCATTTGCGCGATTTGCGCGTCGGTAATTTCCAGGCCATGCTCGATCGAATCGCATCCGCCATCCAGCGCGCGCTGCAATCCGATTCCGTTGTATGCGTGGCACGCAACTTTTTTACCCCACCCGTGCGTTTCATCTACGACGGCTTTCAGTTCTTCCAGTGTGAGCGTCGGCTGCGAAATCAAATTCCCCTGCTTGTCCACCCAGGAACGGTGCGTCATGTAAACCTTAATCCAGTCGGCCCCATGCTCGAGCTGCTGTCGCGCGGCTTTGCGCGCTTCCACTGGGCCGTCGACGAGTTGCGCGCCCTTGGGCATGTCGAGTTCGGGCGCGTAGCCTTCCAGGTTGTATCCGCCGGTGGTGGAAATCGCGCGCGTCGCGCCAAAAATGCGCGGGCCGGGAATGGCGCCTTCTTCGATGGCTTGTTTGATTTCAATATCACCGTAACCCGCGCCTTCCGTTTCCAAATCGCGGATGGTGGTGAAGCCTTGCTCCAGCGCGCGGCGGCACGCAAAGGTGGCGCGCGCGGCGCGCAGCGCGATGCCCGCTTTCAAAATATTTTCGTCGTAGCCGCCTTTAGCGGGATCCTCGCCCCAAAGAAAAATGTGGGTGTGCGAATCGATCAGGCCCGGCAGCACGGTCGCCGCCGAAAGATCGATTACCACAGCGTCGGCGGGAATTTGCGCAGAGCCCTCCACTACTTTCTCGATGCGATTTCCGCGCACAAAAATGAGCTGATTCTTTCGAGCCGCTTCGCTGGTCCCATTCAGCAGAGCCCCGGCGCGGATAACGGTCAACTGCGTGGAAACTGGAGCTGTAGATTGCGACCGAATTGTGGACGCAAAAAGGAGAAGCGACAAAATCGGGAGAAGGATGTTCTTTTTCATGGAATTGTCCTTGACGACGCTCAGTAGCATGCCGGCAAGGCTCCGGCGTGACATGAAGTGCAGTTCAGTTCGCTCATGGCTCTACTTTGACGCCTTTCCAGAAAGCGATGCGGTCCTTGATTTCGGCGGCCGCGGGTTTGGGCTGCGGATAATACCAGGCGGCGTTTTCATTTTTCATGCCATCGACTTCCAGATGGTAGTAGTGCGCGGTGCCCTTCCACGGGCATTCGCTGGTGTGCGTGCTCGGCTTCAAGAATTCCTTCTTGACGGCGTCGGCCGGAAAATACTGATTCCCTTCGACTACGACGCTGCGGTTGCTGTCCGCGACGACTTTTCCTGCCCACGTTGCTTTCGGCATTTCCGGCTCCCGTGAAACTATGCGCGCAGATAATCCGGCTTCCAGGTTTTCACCATCTGCTTGATGGCCTTGCGCTCGTTTATTTTGTCATCAAGCACTTTGCGCGCCAGCACCGGAAGTTCCAGGTCGCTGGCAAAGCGCAGCGCAATAAGCTGGGTCACGGTGAATTCGCCGATGCGCACTTTGAGGTCCGCCGGCAGCACGCGCTCATAGCGCAGCCGTTCTTCGAGGCGGATCACGCGGTCTTGCACCGTCAGCGCCATCCTGCGCACGGTTCCAAATCCCACCAGCAGTGCGGCCGCCAGCAGCACGCGCTCGAATCCATCCAGCGAAAATCCCGCCACCGTCCAGCGATAGGTTGACCAGATAAAATTAATCGCCATCACCGGAATGACGAAGAAATGAAACGGCGGGAAAAATTTTCCGTGGTTCGCAAAATTCTGTTCAGCCATGACTTGCCTCCCTTCCGCGCCAGATTGTAGCAGACCCGTATGCCCAGAGCCTTCACGAAGCGCGCGCAGTGCTTGGTCAGAAGATGCTGCGGACGACGCCGCCTTCGGCGCGGACCGCAGCGCCGTTAATGGCGATGGATTGCATGCTGGCCACGAAGGCGACGACGGTGGCGATTTCCTCTGGCGTTTCAAAGCGCTTCAACAAGGATGTGGGCCGCGCGGACGTGAAGAACTGCCGCTCGACTTCCTTTGTCGAAAGATTTTGCTCTTTGGCCATGTTTTCAACGAACTTGCTGGCGCCCTCGGAAGCGGTCGGACCGGCGAGAATGGAGTTGACGGTGACGCCGGTGCCCGCGACGGATTCGGCGATGCCGCGGGCAATCGCTACCTGCGCGGTCTTGGTCATGCCGTAGTGAATCATCTCGACGGGAATATGCTGCGCGGATTCGCTGGAGATGAAAATGACGCGGCCCCAATTTTTCTTGAGCATACCGGGAAGATAAGCGCGAGCCAGCCGCACACCGCTCAGCACGTTAACCTCGAAGAAGCGCAGCCATTCGGCGTCGGAAATTTTCAGGAATGGCTTTACATCGAAAATACCCAAATTATTGACGAGAACGTCCGCTGCGGGGACCTGGTGGAGGAAGCTCTCGACGCCGGCGGCGGTACCGAGGTCGGCGGCTACACCGCGCAGCTCGGCGCTGGCTACATGCTTCTGAATGACTTTGAGAGCAGCGTCTACGCGGGCTTGCGTGCGGCCATTTACGACTACCGTTGCACCTTCCGCGGCGAGGGCGGTGGCAATCGCCAAGCCGATGCCAGCGGTCGAGCCGGACACGACGGCAGACGCTCCGACGATAGCGCCGGTGACGGCGGGAAGGCGCAAGGTCCAGGCGATGGCGACGGCGCCAGGGGTGGTTCCGTAGCGCGCGGCGACGTTTCGCAAACGCTCGACCAACTGAAGATTTTGAGAGAGCCGCGGCTCGCGGAATTCCGGATTGTTCCTGCGCCAATCGTCTTCCGGAAAACTTGTGGCGCGCTCGCGGGTCATCGCGCCGGTGAGCAAGCCCGAGGCCATTGGGGAGTAGACGATTACGCCGATGCCGCGGCGTTCGCAGTGGGGCAGGACTTCGCTTTCGATGCGGCGACGAATCAGCGAGTAGGGCGGCTGGAGCGAAGTGACTGAAGCGATTTTTTCGGCGCGCTGAAGTTGCGGCACGTCAAAGTTGGAAACGCCGATCCAGCGGACCTTTCCTTCTTTGCGGAGCGCGGCGAGCGTGCTCCAGGATTCTTCGAGGCCGGGACCGTTGTCTTCGGGCGGCCAATGGATTTGATAGAGGTCGATGACGTCAACCTGCAAGCGACGCAGGCTGTCTTCGCACTCCTGGCGGATGGAAGCGGCCGAGTGCACTTTGGTGACGCGGCCGTTCTTGTCCCAGCGCATGGCGCACTTGGTGAAGAGGTACGGGCGCCGCCCTTTCCATTCGCGGAGAGCGCGTGCCACTATTTCCTCGGAGTGGCCGATGCCGTAGACGGCCGCGGTGTCGATCCAGTTGACGCCGAGCTCGAGCGAGCGGTGAATTGCGCCGATCGAATCATCATCGTCTTGCGCGCCCCAAGCGAAGTCCCAGCCCGAGCCGCCGACGGCCCAGGCTCCGTAGCCTACGGGCGTGATTTGCATGTCTGAATTTCCCAGCTTGCGCGTCTGCATGACGCCTCCCGAAACGTTTTTGATTTGCTATCTCTACGTTCGATGGAAAAACGGACGAAAAGGTTAAACGAATTGTGGCCAGGCTGCGTACAACCGACAGCCTAAAGACTGTGCCACTGTGGTCGTGTACGCAACCACGCTGCATGGTTAGAGCGAGCGCAAGAAATTGATGACGTCCTGCTGCTCCTGAGGAGTCAGGCGATTGAAATGTTCGATGACCTTATTTGCCTCGCTGCCATGGCTGCGGTGATCTCGGATGGCTTCCACCAGATTGGTCGTGCGTCCATCATGGAGGAAGAAGACGCGTTGCCCGACGCCCCAAAGAGGAGCGGTTCGGAACTCGTCGGGGCCGGCGGCACCTTGCGTGATGCCGTCGGCGAGGCCTTTGCCCATGTGGTGGATGATGAGGTCAGAGTAAAGATTCGCGGTCTGATTAGAAAGCGCAGCGCTTGGGCTGGTCGAGGAGCCGCTGGCAATCTTTGCGCCCGTGGCCAACGAGGGTGTATGGCAATGGGCACAGCCTACCCTTGTTCGAACTGCCGGTGGCCGCGGGGGCAGGCGTGAAGTTGAGCGTGTCCTCAGGAGTGGCGTTAAAGAGACAACCAGGGGTTTCGTCGCGCTCCTGCGGGAAAAGCTCGTTGGTGACTCCCATCTCGACGTTGTATGCCTCGCTGGCGAACAGGAGAAGCGATTTGTTCTGCGCCTTCCACCCGAAACGCGTAATGGTCCCATCGTTTGCATTGCGGTTCACATTTCCGCTTAGGTGAGCGTTGGCGTGTCCGAAAATACCCATAGCCGACTTCGCCGATGCGTTGGAGTGCATGTTGGCGAGGATGGCCGAGTCTGAAATCGCTTCGATGAGCCCCGCGCCAAAGACAGGAGTCGGGATTCGGAAAATAATGTTCGGATTCCCACCTCGGCCGGTAAGCGGATTTCCCGCGGGCAGGAAGTCGGGTTGCGCGATGTTGCAACCGGGGGCGTCCGTTCGCCCGGTGATCACGAAGAGGTTGTGCACTGAGCCATCACTGACTCCGTTGCTCTTCTTGAACCGTGCTTCGCGGACCGGACCATTCTGCGTGACGAACCATGGCACCGTGTTCTTCGCGCCATCCAAGGTGGCAACCACAATCAAGGGATTTTGCACCGGACTCGATCCGCCCTCGTCCGGCTGCGCGTGGCAAGAGAAACATTGGTTGGAGTTGAAGCGCGGACCGAGGCCATTGTTCGAGCCTTTGGTCACGACCTCAATATCAGCGAACCTCGCTTGCCCATCCTGGAAGAACGCAGTTTCGTCGGCGATTACCCTCCTGGGGCTGGGAGTGCTGGTATTGTACACTCGGTCTACCCGGTTTCGACTTGGGAAGGTGACTGATCGCAGACACGGCCCTGCTACACCCTGTCTGACCAAGTCGAGGACTTTCCGGCGGATCAACCGCGTCGCGTTGTGCCCACCGAATTCTAGCTCCTATGAGGAGCACTACTCCAAACCGAGGTAACTGGGTAGGGCCGCATTAGTTGGCGGCGAAGGCGGCGTCGAGAGTGTAAGAGTCGCCGTTGGGATTGGTGATGATGATTTGCTGACGGCCTGCGGTTAGCGATGGAGTTGTAACGGTTAGCGTGTTGATGTCGACGAAATTTGTGGCGGCGGATTTTCCGCCGATAGTTACGGTCGCTCCGGATTGGAATCCGCTTCCGCGGATGGTCAGCATTGCGCCTCCTGAAGCGGACGCGGACGCCGGAGAAATCGCCCCGATGGACAGCGGGACGCTGGCGAGCTGAATGATCGTGAGACCAGAGGTGGTGAGGGCGAAAATTCTTTCGCCGTTTTCGTCGACGGCGAGGAAGCTGCCGTGCAGCGCGTCGATGTCGGTCGATAACGTGGCGAGCGGCTCGGGCAAGAAGATGCGCTGGCGGAGACGGCCGGTGTGCGCGTCGAGGATGTCGACGCCTCCCTGAATGCCGGCGGCGGGAGGGGCGGCGGGCGCTGGACCGGTGAGGAACGGCTGATAGAGCAGCGCGCCGCTGGGATGCATTGCCAGGCCGGGGACGAGAACGCGGGCGGGGATTTGCTCGAGCTCAGGTGTGGCCGGTGTTGCAGTCAGCGTGAGATCGGCGCCACGAATCTCAGCAGCGGTGCTGACGCGCGACGCGAAGACGGCGCCGTCGGAATCGGCGGCGAGATCGACGACGGATTCTTTGGCGGCGGAGATGGTGAATTGATTGGGCGCGGCGGCGGACCAGGTGCCGACGGGCCCGCCAGTGGCGGCATCGTAGGCGAGAAAGACGGTGTCGCCCGTGGCGTCGGCTTGCACGAGCGGGGCGCCGGTGAGGCTGGTGACTTCCGGTTGCGGAGCGGGCTGAACGGTGGGAGGACTGGCGGAGAGATTGAGTTGCGAGAGGCACGAACTGCAAACGCCGGAAGGGCTGCCTTCACCGCTCATGGCGACGAAAACGGTTTGCGTGCTGGTGGCGGCAACGCGCGCCGGACCGGAATTCAAGAAGCCGGCGACGCCGCCTACGGGGACCCTTGTGCCGGTGGCGGCATCGGGATTTATGAGATAAACACTTTGCGCGCCGAAATCGGCGACGACGAGCTGCGAGGCATTGGGCGTGAGTGAAAGGCCGCGCAGCGCGGCGTTCGGCGGCGGACCGCCTGGCGGGTTGATTCCAGTGGCATGGAATTGCGCGGCGGCCAAATCGAAGACGTCGACGTGGTCCGTGGCGCTGAGGTAGAGCCACTGGCGCTTCTGGTCGTAGAGAACAAATTTGTATAGAGCAGGCTTAGGGAAAACTTGCGCGGATTGCGTGTATTGAAACGCTCGCGAGGAGGTCACAGCTCCGGCCGCGGAAGTGACGGTGACGTCGGCCTGGCCAGGAGTTCCTGGCGGAGTCAACAGCGTGATGCGCTGCAGTGGGAACGGATAGGCAGGGTCGAGAGCGAGCGACAGCGCGATGGAAGCGACATTCTCGACTTTCTGCACAGGCGAAGCCGCGCCGCCAATCTTTGCGGCGATCTGCGTCGGGTCACTGCCGAAACCGTAGCCGTAGATTTGGATTGCGTCGCCTCCAGCTTTCGATCCGGCGTTGGGGAGAACTTCCAGAATTTGCGGGCCATAACTGAACGCGTCGGGCGCGACAGCCAGCCAGCCGCTGGGGAAATAGGCGGTGACGTTGACAGCACCGTTCGTAACGCTTGGCGGAGCGGCGACTTGAATCGACGTGGGACTGACGGTGGGGGCCGGTGTGAGCTGCTGGCCAAATTTAATTTGGGCGGTCGACTCGAAATTTTGGCCGACGAGAAATGTTGCCGTGCCGCCGGTGAATGGTCCCTGCGAAGGTTGAGCTGAGGGCGCAGGCGCAAACGACGGCACGGAGGAAGGAAGCGCGCGGGGACTCGTGGCGTCGACGAAGCTGACACCGCGATTGGCAATTCCGAAGAGGAGTTGGGTCTCGTCAGCCTCTTCGATTTCAGAATGCACGCCCTGCATGAAAGCGTCGGGAACCTGTCCGATGAACTGCATCGTGTGCCCGTCAAAGACGGCGATAAGCGGAGGGCCGGCGACACCCTCGCTGGCATAGAGAAAATTTCCGTCGCGGGAAAAAACCAAGCCTTGGGCGCTGCGGGAGACCGGGGTGGCGACTTGGTTGAACGCGGCGTCGAGAAGAAAAAGCTGTGTTGCGCCGGCGGAGACGAACTCGACGGCGAAGCGCGTGCCATCGGGATTTGCGGCTGCAAGCGGTATGGTGCCCGCGCCGAAGACGTGCGGGCCGGCAATGGCGGCGCCGGTTGCGTCGAAAATCGCCGCCTCACCGCTTGCGTCGTTTGCCGCGACGATGAGTTTGGTGTGGTCACCGCTGCGTGCCATCGCGCCGAGTCCGTTCTGAAACAGGGCGGGCTCGACGGAGGTCAGGTTGGTCAGACTGTTGGCAACAGGATCCCAAATCGCGAGAAGCGATTGCGCGGCCGCAGACTGGCGCAGGCGCATCATTATTTTGCCGCTGGACATAGGCAGCAGTTCTTCGGGGCGGTCAAAAACGGTGTTCGGAATTGGGGAAAGCGGCGGGATGAAATACCGCGACCGAACGTTCAGCGTTGCAGTGTCGATGGCGACGGCTTGTTCGGTGGTGGTGCCGATCCACAGCGTGGCGCCATCCGCGGAAAGGTCGGCGCTGCTGGCGGCGGGCACGGTGATTTGCGCCACTCGCGTCTGGTCCGCCGTGGAGAAGACTTCGACGCGATTCATGGCGCGATTGGCGACGAAGACATGTTTGTTGGTGGCGTCGTAGGCGATGCGGCGATGCCGGGCTTCGCCGGGCGGATCATCGAATACGGCGACGGCGTCGGTGCGCGCGTAGGTCGTTCGCGGCAGCAGCGCGGCGGAAGATGCTTGCACGGCGAGGGCGAGAGTGGCGGAGTGCGCTAAGGAACCGCTGATGCCCTGGGCAGTAATCGTGAAATTGCCTGTGGCGGCGTTGGTCGCTGCGCCGAAGACGATCGCGGTGTTCGCGCCTGACGCGATGTTGAGCGGGCTCGCAGGATTGGAGAGGACGCCTTTGGAAAGGCCGGAGAGCGTTACCTGAACGGCGCCGGTGAAACCGTTTTTTCCGCTGACGGAAAGCGTGACGGGAGGGCTGGTGGCCCCCTGAGAGAGCGAGAGCGAAGTGGACGAGAGCGTGATCGAGAAATCGGCTGTAGGTGGCGGAGGCGGTTGGACGATTGCAGATTCGCCGCCACCTCCGCATCCCGCACACACAATGGGCAGAAGAGCAAAGATGCTGACAGGGAAGCGTTTTGGTAATCGCCCCACGCCG
>WNFI01538220.1_pt1 | contig 10678 bp, 9 predicted proteins | sample 5400471 | NCBI WGS metagenome assembly WNFI01 (sample SAMN13153348, study PRJNA577476) | soil metagenome | isolation source: 100 cm saprolite on Douglas fir-dominated hillslope | place: USA:California | collected 2013-09-17 | reverse complement strand
AACTAGAAATAGCATTCCATCCTGCAAAAGCATCTGGATAATCTGGAATTCTTCTTGGCATCAATTTTGTTAACATAGAGTAATTTAAACCCTATTTCCCGATATTACTATTGGGTTCAGATTAAGTCATCAATTATAATTAAATAATTGTTGGGCGCTTGTATCAGGATTATTGTTGAAGTGACTCACCTGTTAATCGTTGAACTCGCTTATTACTAATTTTTAATCATAAAAATTATTACATCGTAATAAGATAAGCTGCAAATTAACCTGTACACAGGTCTTTCTTGCAATTCACCCAATTTTACAAATAATATAAAACTTACAGCCTCATAATATGAGAGGCTATAGTTTATATCTTTGTATCCTATCATTTATCTACAATAAATAAAACAAAGTAGAATATAGTAAACAAAGATATGAAGAAATATATTACTGGGGCAAATGTAATATTTTAATAAAGTTTTGTACGGCTAAAAATTTTACCTTTAAAAGGCAAACTGTTTTTAATATATTTATTTAATGTATCTTTTCCCATATTAAATTCTTTAGAACAATTTACTGTAGAGAACTCTCCAATAAAAGACAAATCTGAACTATTATAAACAAAAACTAGTTTAGTTATTTTAGCTATTGTAGAAGAAGTTTTTATTTTTCCATATAATGGATTATTACTTCCGCTTTTATTTCGATTTTGCATTTCTAAAAACTCTTTTGATTTAACACGTCCAAACATTGGATTCAATTGACCTGAACGATTTAATCCAAATTCTAATTTATGTTTATAACCTTTAGTAGAACCTGCTATTTTAGCCAAATTAATCACTAGTTGAGGATAATTAATAAATAACATATCTAAATAGTGTTGTTCTCTTGAGAGTATAAATTCTTTTTTTACAGTACCTGAAGTACCTAAATCTTCTAATATAGCTAAAGCAAAATTATGTATACCATAATAATTTATATTATGATAAATAGGAAAATTTCTACGTAAGGTACTAGGAGTCCAATAGCTTAATAATCTAGTAGAACCATTCCAAGCACTACCTACGTATATTTTACCTGTAATAAGATTTACCCATTGATATATAATAGATTGTTTTTTATTATCAGAACTAATTAAATTTTTAAGATAATTAGGATTATCATATAGTCTTATTGGAGTATTTAACCATTGTGGTTTAATATGAGGTCCATTTGGAAAATTAATATTGAGAATTTGTCTATATTTAAGAGAAATAGATATAGGAACAATATTTAAAATAATAGAATCTGTTAATATTTTTATATCTTCATATAAGTAAAAATACAATAACATAATTATATTAAGAACTAAATGTTAAGTATTAAATTGTGCTTTATTAAAATATTGAAAATAAATTTTACCCGCTAAACCTAAGAAATGTTGAGGAAAAAATGTAAGATTTACACCAATAAACATTGTCCAGAAATGAACTTTTCCTAAAAATTCGTTATATGTTCTACCAACAATTTTTGGTGTCCAGTAATAGAAACCAGCAAAAAGTGCAAATACAGCACCCATTGATAAAACGTAATGGAAGTGGGCTACTACATAATAAGTGATTTATGTTAACTTAAACTTACGCTTAAGATCGGACTATATCTTTATATACTCACTTAACTAAATAAGTTTTCAAATCTCACGTATAGTCTCTACAGAACCAGTAAACTGTTTCCACGGTATTGCCTTGATTACAGTAGTAGACGTTTCAGCACAAAAACATAATTAAGGTTTCACCGTTAGCTATTACAAAATAATAACCGATAAGATCAACTTATCATAGTGAGATGACAACATAACACATTATTCAAAGGATTTTATAAAATTTAATAAACTATCATTTTTAGCTCCTAATAAAGGATAAAGTTCACAGTGATTTATAATTTTAAGTAAAATATCTTTTTTGTAAATTTCTAAAGAATAAAATGATTTATTTTTATATGGTGTTCTAATGACATTAGATGCCTCAAAATATGTTTTAATAGCATTTAATATGTAAATATCTTTATTTTGTGATATAGAAAAAGAGGAATTTTTAGTTTTTCGTATTGAAAAACATCCTTCAGCTTCTATAAATCCAGATAGCCAACTATTAAAATAATTTAAAGGTAATTCAAATTTAATATTTTTTTCTTGTATTAGATTTAATTGTTTAGAATATTTTAAATTTCGTGAAGCTAAATAAATATCTACATCACTATTAAGTAAACAACATTTTAAAAAAGAAAGACAACAAATAATACGACTTGTTAATGGAGGATATTTATCAAAAATTTTTATAATGTTAATAATATGATTTTTATTATCTAAAACCCAAAGAACAAATTTACCATCTTTAGATATTCTGACATGTCCTTTTAATTGATTAGAAATTAATGTTAACATCTTAACATTAGATTCTAAATTAGATAATTTTATTACTAATCTATATTGTAAATTTTTTTTCCGCCAGTGATTTACTTGTATACTTCCGTCACCATCCATTAAACCTACCCAAAATTTTTTAATGTGATCATTATTAATAAAAATAGAACTAGCTAATAATTCCATAGAATCTAATTCTTTGAAAATTCTATCATGTAATGCGATATCCAGACTAGCATTAGATAAGATAACCCCTGTTAATCCTCCAATTGTGAATAAAGCTAAGAAACCAATTGTAAATATTAAAGGTGTTGTAAATCTTAAACTACCTCCATATAATGTTGCTAACCATGAAAAGATTTTAATTCCAGTTGGAACTGCAATTACCATTGTAGCTGCGGTAAAGTAAGCTCTTGTATCCACATCCATTCCAACAGAGAACATGTGATGAGACCATACTAAGAATCCTAAGATTCCGATTGAGAACATAGCATAACAACTCTTATAAATTAAAAAAAATTTAATTAAGAAAAAAAGTTTACTTTTGTTTACGTTTAGAATTCATATTATGTTTAATATTTTTGATAGCTTTAATATTTTTGCTACCAGATAATTTAAATAATTCAGCAGCATTTTTAAAATCTGAAAAATCTAAAAATTTAATATTATAAAGAGGATATCTATTAAAATGAGGTATAATAATTTCATAAATTTTAGTAAAATATTGTACATAGAAATCACAACGGTCATTATTTAATCGTATATTTACATTACCACAACCAAAAAACAAAATGAGTTTTTTCATTAATAAACTATCTCGTGAATGTTGAGTAATATGAAATCTAAAATAAACTTGATTCGTAACTTGTCGTATACCAATAAAAAATCCACCATCTCCAGCTGTAAATCCAGATACCCAATTAGGATTTAAATTATCTGGTAAATTAACATTAATTTTATTTACACCAACTATATTAGGGAATATATTTAAAACAGAAGACGATAAACCTCTATAAATAGAAGCATAATAAGTTAGAATAGTTTGAAATCCAGCTGAATTCAGATGCTGTTTTGTATGCATTAATTTTACTACTTTAGACCATAATACAAAATCAGAATATTTTTTAGTAATTAAATAATATGCGGAAAAATGTGGTATAATAACATTAATTAAATCTTCAATTTTTGTTACTCTATATACACATTTAAACTTTTTTGGTCTAATTGTAACTAAACCAACATCGAAAAATTCTTTTATTTGATATAAAATTTCAATATCTTTAATATGTAAATTAATCTAAAAACTTACTATTGTACGCCAATTTAAATTAGATCTTCTCGTTACAATAACACTAAAGCAACCTTCTGCATCACAGAAACCAGTAACCCAATTCGGTTCTATTTTATTAAATATTTTAGTATTATTACTAAAAATCCGTTTTTCAGAAAAAGCTACTTTATTTTTATATTTAACTATAATTGAATTAACATAAGACATTATAAAGCAAAACTCTATTTTAATTTAGAGCTGGACTATATCTTAATTCTTATAAATAAGAATTTTTTACGTAAAGTCTCTGAGGCTATAAGCCTGCTGATAATTTCTGTCTATAAAAATTAGACCTGAAAATTAAAAAATAAAATATTATTACACAAAAATAATAATAATTATTTAATAAAAATTTAATTTTAATTACAATAAAAATTAAAGTAATAAAATTTATAAGAATATTTCAGCATACAGTAAAATTTCTCTTTGTAAAATAAAACTTAAAATATTTTTAGTTTTTATAATTAGAGGGCCTATAAGCTATTAGACCATACCAAGATAACCAAAAATAGGTTTTCCTGAAAATGTTGATACTATGTGACTAACTATTCCAAATCCAGGAATAATTAAAATATAACAATTTAAATTTTGGATAAAAAAAATATCCTATTTAAAATAAGATTATTTTAATATTATCACTCAAGAACTCACGCTCTTGTTAGGACTTTATCTTAATCTATTGTATCTGAATTATTTCTATTCATTGTTTTTTTAAGTTTAATTATTTCATCTAAACCTGAATCAGTTAAATGTTTTTTATTTTGAATAATAATATAAGTTTTTCTCCATTTTAAATAATTAATATGTTTAGAAGAAAGTAATTGGAAATAATCAAAATAATTAATAACATTTTTAGCTGAACCAAAACTAGTAGATCCATAATAATAAGTATCTTGACTTTTTCTATATCCTATATTTCCACCTAAAAAGTCTTTTATTAAAATTAACAAATCTTTTTTTGTTTGATCTATTTGAAAATTTAATCTTACTTCAGTTTTATTTTTTCTAGTTATTAATTTTATTTGGAAACTAGCATCTGCATCAGAAAATCCAGATAACCAATAATTATTTAAATTGACATCGGAATTAAGACTAAAAACTGGAAATGATTTAAAATAAGGATTAGATAATATATTATTATTTATTTGATTTAATTTGTTTTCAGATCTGATTTTACCATTAATTAAATTAAGAATTTTAAGTAAACCAGCACGATTAGAAATAACTAAAATAATAGCTTTTTTATTTTTAATTTTATAAACATTTCCGTATCCTATTTTACCTTTTATAAAATAAGCTAAAGAAGCATCTAATTCATTAAAAACAATAACCAATTGAAATGTTTTAGAAAAATGACCATTTCCCTCTATTAATCCAGCTAAATAATAACCAAAATCGGAATCATTTATTGGTTTAAAATGTTTAGGTACATGAATAGATATTTTTTTTATATTTACAGATTCTGTAGATTTGTAGCGTAAAGTCTCTGAGGTTCTTTTATTAATTAAATTATTAGTTAATTCATTACTAATTTTAATAAAATTACCTGCGGATCGACTTCTTTGTTTTAACTTTATTACTATGACTTTAAAATAGTTGGAGTATTTAAAACTTACTAAAGTTATTCCTGCAAATAGCCACATTAAGAAGCTTATATTTATAAAATTAACCTCTGGATGACCAAAAAACCAAAAAAGATGTTGGTAAAGTACTGGGTCACCACCTCCAGCAGGGTCATAGAAACTAGTATTAAAATTTCTATCTGTTAATAACATAGTAATTGCACCGGCAAGTACAGGTAAAGATAATAATAATAATATAGCAGTAACAAAAATAGCCCAAACAAATAAAGGCAATTTATGTAAACTCATACCATTAGTTCTCATATTTAACACCGTAGTTATAAAATTTATTGCACCCAATAAAGATGAAACTCCGGCTAAGTGTAAACTGAAAATAGCTAAATCTACACTACCACCTGAATGAGATTGAATACTAGATAAAGGTGGATAAACTGTCCATCCTGTCAGTTTAAAAATTTTGTTAGTGCATTGTTTAAACAAAACTATCTAAATGTTCCCAATTAAAGCTAGTTCGTTTATTATTTATAGAAAATTTAAGCTCTAGTAATTTAGTTGTGCCTTCAACAATTCGATATTGTTTACTACTCACTAATTCGTGTGCTTCAACCCAATTTAAGTAGTCAAGATGTTTACTAGAAAGCAAAGGAAATTCTAAAAAATAATTAATTAATGCTATTCTAGAAGCTAAAGTGCTAACTGTGACCAAATATCCCTTTTCCGTGTAGGTAGTGTTAGTCTTAGTATTTAAACGTTCTCGTTCATAGGACGTAAATTTAGTGTAAAATGCAGTAGCTACAGTAGAAAGAATAGGTAAATAACTAATTCCTGTAGAAGATGTTCTGTGATACTCTTGACGTTGAGATAAGCGATAAGTTAAACGAATGTTTTTAGCAATACCAAGATTAGAAGTAGAAAAAGAAATAAGAAAGTTAGAATCGCAATCAGAAAAACCTGCTAGCCAGCTATTTGATGTTATACTGAATTCATCTGCAGATAAATGTTTTATTTTATCAAATTTCCCATGATTATTTAACCAATTAATTAAACGGTGTAGGGCCTCTATTTTAGGGGTTCTAAATTTACCATTTACTAATTGAGCAAATTCATGTAATGCTGATAATTTATATATAGATAAAACATACCAATTACCTGAAGCCTTATTAACAGTACCTTTGAGTATTTTGGACAAAAAAATTAGCCAAAGGTAAATCTTTCTCCACAAAGACGATTGTAACTGAAGGATAAAGAATTTTTCCTTTATCTGATCTTAAAGAAGATGGTATTTTTATGCTGCCATCTCCTTCAACTAGACCTGCTATATAGGCACTTAATTTAGCTGTACTAGGAAAACTAGCTATTCCCACTAAATTAGCTGTAATCAATTCTACTGTAGATTCTAACCTTGTCAAACAACTATAAATAAAACACAATTTTTTTTGGACTATTTCTTTAATTTCATTTATTAATATTTTTGTTTTTTACGAGTCCAGCCTTTAAAACCTTTAAAATTTAAGTCTGAACTGTTTATTTAATTTAATAGGTTAATGAATTATATCACGTACAGTCTCTGAGGCTATTTATTACCTGCTAATTACTAAAAATCCAAATATTAGGTGAATTAGGATCGGATATATGAATTGTAACAAAACGATTCTTAAAAACAAAAGAATAACCGTATTTTTATTTAAAAATTAAATAGACAGTGTCTTGTATCATAGCTCCTTTTTTTAGTTTTCTAGCAAAAAGTGTTATTTTTTAAGGTGCAGGCACAAGATGTTTATCCTTACCTGCTCCGTTTTCTACTAATGAACTAACAAGTAATAAAATTAATGAAGGAGGTAATAACCAGAAAGAGATATTATTTAATCTAGGGAAAGCCATATCCGGTGCACCACATTGTACTGGTAACAAATAATTACCAAAACCTCCCACAAGACCAGGCATACGATTCCTCTAATGTTTCCAAAAGAGCTGGACTATATCTTTACCCTTTATTTTTGTGTTTTTACTTCTTTAATAGGAGGGTATTTCGCGTATAGTCTCTCAGGGTACTACTAAAGTTAGTTATCCTAATTCTCTAAATTCAAGTGTATCGTATATAGAAAATATAAACAAAATTTTATTTTTTATAGGGTTAAAAGCTATTTATTTTAGCATCACTTGAAATTAATTTATGAGAGTCAAGAAAGAGCATACTCGTTGGTTTTCTGCTGATTGCCCAATATTTATATCTGTTACTGCTTCTAGCTACCAAAATTAAATATTATATTTCGGATATTAAGAGCTAGTTTATAAATCTTAAGGGGTTTCCAGCTAATAGCGAAAAGAAAGTTAGGAGTTATCCTCATAACCCGGCTATGCCAATTTACACAATTAACATAAAAATTTATGGTAAAAAAAGTTATAGTTATTTGCTTACATCAAAATAAGAAAGTTTTCATTGACTTCAAAAATAAGTTTTAGTAGACTTACCTTGTAAATATAATCGAAATGTAGCACGATCTGTTTTAAGAGCTATTGCTCAAACATTAAGAGACGAATACTTACCTTAAAGTTTAGGATTTATCACATTTTCTGCCAATACTGAATTACTTCTATATTGGAAATAACGATACCTATTAGCTCTTTCTTGTGAAAAAAGCAATTGCAAATCAATTACTATAAATAAAGCATTGACACTACAATTAGTAATAGCTGTTAATGAAAAAAATAATAAATTTAAAAAGGGTTAGCAATGTAAATCTTAATGTACTTGTGTGGGCCATTATTACTATTTTTAGGTTTATTGCTATTAATATATAAATCCTCGTTACTTATTTTTCTACTTTAGAGACTTATTACTGATGTTACCATATTAATGTGTAGATCTTTAACCATAAAGAAAATCATTATGAACGCATGGGCAGAAATTATTACATTGAATAGTTGGTGATCTCCCTGTAAGAATTGTACTCCTGGAGCAGCTAATTCTAATCTAATAAGAACAGAAAAAGCTGTACCAATCATACCAGCAAAAACAGAGAAAATTAAATAGAGGGTACCTATTTCTTTAGCATTAGTAGAAAACAACCAATTCAATGCTATTGGAACCTTCTACTCTCTCACAATCGGCTCTTTATAAATAAATTAAATATGACAAAATTATATTATTAAAAATTAATATCATAAAAATTAAATATTTTTTAATAACATAATAATATTTATATAATTTAATACTAATCTCAACTAAACACCTAACATTGAAAATTTATTAATTTTATTTTATTTTACTTTATTAAAATAATAGACGGAATAGAGGTGAGTCGAACACCCAAGGGTTGCCCCGAACAATTAGCAATCGTCTTAACTTTCCAAATGATAACTATTCCACGTTATATATTAAAAAAATAATAAATTTAAGGAATAGAGTAAAATTTATAAACTAAAAATTAAAGAAAAAATATTTATAAAAATAAAACTAGTCTTTATCAGAATCGAACTGACACTAGCTACGTGAAGGGTAGCTGTACGACCATTATACTAAAAGACCTAATCTATTTTATTTATTAATTAATGTTAAACCTCTTTTAAAAATAATTATTGATATAATTAAGCAAATAAAAATTGATATAATTAAGCAAATAAAAATTAATTTTATAATTAATATTAATACAAATTAAAATACATTAAATATAATGAAAATTAATTAATTAAATATATATAATTATATTATTATATACTAATATTATTATATATTATTTTAATCATATTTTTCTAATTTATTTTTATATTTTTTTTATATTATTATTATTTTGTTTTGTTATTATTTATTATTATTTTATTTATTTAGCGAACTCAGGAATTGAACCTAATCTAACAGAAGATATTTTGTTATAAGTTAAAATATTATTATAAATATGTACACTATCGTTGAAACAATGATTACGAACAAAGAGACTCGAACTCTTAAGGAATTACTTCCACTCCTGCTTAAGAGGAGATTGTCTACCAAATTTCAACATGTTCGCTATTATTTTTACATAAAAAGATAATTTATTTTTTATTATTTTTATTCATTTATTAATTAAATTATAATAATTAATTATATAATATATATAAAATATAATTCAGATAGAATACCATTCTTTTAAATTATTACTTAAAATAATTAAATATTTTTAAGCAAGTATAACAATAACAAAAAATATTAAGATTAGGTATCAAAAGGAATTGAACCTCTGAAAAAAGTATTAACAGTACCCCGCATTAACCACTCTGCCATGATACCTTAATTTATTTAAATATTTTTATCTAATTAAATTTTTATTATATTAAATTATTATTAAATATGGTAGGCGCGACTCGAACACGCTAGCTCTCCCACCCAAAGGGAGCGATGGAACCAGTTTATCATCTACCATGTATTTTTATTTTTATTAAAATATTTCCTTTACTATTCTTTTATTTAAATAAATATTAAATATTAGTAATATAGCAAATTTATATAATATGTGCTAATATTTAAATAAAAATATTATTATATAATTTATAAATATTATAAAATATTAAAGTATAGGGGGATTTAAAATAAAATATTATTAGTTATATAATAAAGTAGATACAGATACATGAATTGAATCTAATATAACATTAGGGAATATACCTAATAAAATTGTAGGTATAAGTAAAGAAATAAGTATAACAAACTCTCTTCGAGATATATCCAATAATGAAACAGAATTCATATTAGGAGAATATACTCCATAAGATATTCTATTATATAAGAAAATAGAATAACAAGCAGATAACACAATACCTGTAGCACCTAAAGCTGAAATTATAGGATTAATTTCCCATATTCCAATTAAAGATAATTGTTCACCTAAGAAATTTAAACTTAAAGGTATTCCAGTATTACATAATGTAAACATAAAAAAGATTATAGAAAATATAGGCATATAAGAAGCTAAACCTTTAATATATTTAATAACTCTAGTACCAGTTCTATCATAGATAACTCCACCCACACATATAAATAAAGCAGGAGAAACAAATCCATGAGCTAAAGCTAATAAAATTGCACCTTCAATACCTTGAATAGTATTAGAGAATAACCCTAAAATAACTATACTCATATGAGCTATACTAGAATAAGCAATAAGAGTTTTAGTATCTTGTTGTACAATAGTAGCTAAAGAAGCAAAAATTAAAGTAACAATAGCAATAGTTTGAACTAAAGGACCAAAATAATTAGAAGCATCAGGTAAAAAATTAATTAAAACTCTAATATAACCATAAGTTGCAAATTTTAAAATTGTAGCAGCTAAAATAATAGAACCAGCTAATGGACTATCAGCATGAGCTCTATAAAGCCAACCAGTAAAAGGCCATAAAGGAGTT
>WNFI01353268.1_pt1 | contig 10678 bp, 13 predicted proteins | sample 5400471 | NCBI WGS metagenome assembly WNFI01 (sample SAMN13153348, study PRJNA577476) | soil metagenome | isolation source: 100 cm saprolite on Douglas fir-dominated hillslope | place: USA:California | collected 2013-09-17 | reverse complement strand
CCGCCGGTGCACCCAAGTTACTTCAGTATCGCTTCCTGCTGCGTCCGCGAGCCGAGCACCGTGCGGATCTTCGCGCGGTCGGCCTCGGACTTGGCGGCCGCCTCGGCTGAGCCTTCGACCTGAACGCTCACCTGGTCCAGCTTGGCGCCGAGCCCGTCGAGTGCCGCCCAGTTCTTGTATTCCGTGACCAGCAGGATGTCGGGGTCATTCGGTCCGCGCGCCTCGACCACGATCACCCGGAACCCCATGATGAGCCCCGCCTTCTTGGCCGCCTCCTCCTGCTTCTTCCAGCTCGTCGCCAGCCAATGCATGTAGTCGTCGAAGTGACCGTCGATTGTGCGGATCGAGGCGACATTGATGACCGGACCGTCGGTGTAGTCGCGTCCGTCCCCGTACGCGAGGCCGGTGAAAGCCGAGAGAGAAAGCAGCGCGGCAGCGCCACAGCAGACTCGTGTCATGCGCGTCATGAAGTACTCCTGAGAATGAACTGAGCGTTCGTTTTAGTTTGGTATCGCGAGCCGGCGAAGCTCTGCCGGATATCCGATCGCGGCAAGCTACGCCGCTGCGCGCCCCGTCGCAACGAAGGCCGGGACTGTGCCGCGCTCGCCTTGTGATCGCACCGCCTTGCTGGTATAAGACGCGGCCCGGAATCGCTCGCCAGGGCAGGCCGCAAGGCGATTCCAAGCCACTGAAATCCCTGGGGTTGTTTATGTCCCGTGTCTGCGAGATCACTGGCAAGAAGCCGGCCGTCGGCAACCGAGTCTCACACGCCAACAACCGCAAGCGCCGCCGCTTCCTGCCCAATCTGCATACGCAGCGCTTCTGGCTCGAGACCGAGAAGCGCTGGGTGACGCTGCGGTTGACCACGAGCGGCATGCGCACGCTCGAGAAGCGGGGCCTGGAGAAGGTCCTCGCCGAGCTGCGCGCCCAGGGCCACAAGCTCTGAGGCGGTAAGCGGGGGAAGCATCATGCGCGAGAAGATCAAGCTGCTGTCGAGTGCCGGTACCGGTCATTTCTACGTGACGACCAAGAACAAGCGGCTGCACCCGGACAAGCTCGAAGTGCGCAAGTTCGACCCCGTGGCGCGCAAGCACGTCGCCTACAAAGAGTCGAAGATCAAGTAGCGGCGCCGCGACCCGCGCGCTTTGCCCGAGCTGCCTGAAGTCGAAACGACGCGCCGGGGCCTCAAGCCCCACGCGCTCGGACGGCGCATCCTCGCCCTCGAGGTCCACGAGCCGCGGCTGCGCTGGCCCGTGCCGCGGCGCCTGCCGGGAGAGCTCACCGGTCAGCGGATCGTGCGCCTCGGACGGCGCGCCAAGTACCTGCTGCTGCACCTCGAGCGCGGCACGCTGCTGCTGCACCTCGGGATGTCCGGCAATCTGCGCGTCGTGCCGCAGTCCACCCCGCGCGTCAAGCACGATCACTTCGAGCTGCGTCTCGACTCGGGCAGCTCACTGCGCTTCAACGACCCGCGGCGCTTCGGGAGTCTCCTCTATACGCGCGGCGACCCGCGCGCCCACCGCCTGCTGGCCGGCCTCGCTCCCGAGCCCTTCGCGTCCGCGTTCAACGCGGACTACCTGTGGCGCGTGACCCGCGGGCGGCGCCTCGCCGTCAAGTCGCTGCTGATGAACAGCCGCCTGGTCGTGGGGGTGGGCAACATCTACGCGAGCGAGGCGCTGTTTCGCGCCCGCATCCGCCCGGGGCGCGAAGCGCGCAGCCTCTCGCGCCCCGAAGTCGCACGGCTGGTGCGCAGCGTCCGCGCCGTGCTCACCCAGGCGATCCGCGCGGGCGGCACGACGCTGCGCGATTACCTGGGAGCCGACGGCGCGCCCGGATATTTCCGGCAGCGCCTCTACGTCTACGAGCGGCGCGGCAGGCCGTGCCGGCGCTGTGGGACTGCGGTGCGCGCTCTCACCCAGGGACAGCGCTCTACCTATTATTGTCCGTCCTGCCAGAGGTGAGGGGCTTGGGGAGCGGGGAAGTGAACGAGGAGACTCTCGCGCATCTTGCGCGCGCGGATGCGGTGCTCGCGGGCCTGATCCGCGCCGTGGGGCCCTGCACCCTTGCGCCCGAGGAGGAGGGTCACCCCTTCGAGATGCTCGCGCGCGCGATCGCGCACCAGCAGCTGAACGGCACCGCCGCCAACACGATCCTCAGGCGCCTCGTCGAGTCCTGCGGCCAGGGTGTATTCCCGACGCCGCAGCAGCTGCTCGACGCCCCGGTCGGGACCGTGCGCGCGGCGGGCTTCTCCTTCGCCAAGGTCGCCGCCCTGAAAGATCTCGCGGCCAAAACGCTCGCTGGGGTGGTGCCCGATGCGGCGGCGCTCCGCCAGCTCTCGGACGAGGAGATCATCGCGCGCCTCACGCAGGTGCGCGGGATCGGCCGCTGGACGGTGGAGATGCTCCTCGTGTTCCGGCTGGGACGCGCGGACGTGCTGCCGGTCGATGACTTCGGCGTGCGCAGCGGCTTTCGTGCGGCCTACGGTCTGGCCCGCCTGCCGCACCCGAAGGCGATCGCCGCCTGGGGCGAGCGCTGGAGGCCGTTCCGCACCACGGCCACCTGGTACCTGTGGCGGGCGCTCGAGCTGAAACGCGCTGGCAAGCTCCCCGCGCCCGCCGAGCGCATCCGCCTGCCGCGCGTTCCGGGGAGGCGGCGCAGGGCCGCCGGGGCCCGCACTGCGCCGGCGCGTCGCCGGCGAGCGCCGCGCGGCAAACTACCGGCACGCTCGGCGCGCCGCGTCGCGCGCCTCAGACGCGCCGCTGCTTCTTCAGCTCGGCCTCCACGATCGGGTGCACGAAGCGACTCACGTCCCCGCCGAGCACGGCGATCTCGCGCACCAGCGTCGAGGAGATGAAGGTGAACTGCTCCTTGGGAGTCAGGAACACCGTCTCGAAGTTGTGATCGAGGTGGCGAGACATGTTGGCGAGCTGAAACTCGAACTCGAAGTCCGACACCGCCCGCAGGCCGCGCACGATGACCGCCCCCTGGTGCTGACGGGCGAACTCGACCGTCAGCCCCGAGTAGCCCAGCACTTCGACGTTCGAGACCTCACTCAGCACGCGCCGCGCCAGGTCGACGCGCATCTCGAGCGGAAACATCGGCGTCTTGTACGGGTTCGCGGCGATCGCCACGATGACGTGATCGAAGATGCCGGCCGCACGGCGCACCAGGTCCTGGTGGCCGTTGGTGATCGGATCGAAGGTCCCGGGATAGACGGCGTTGCGTTTCATGCGGTGTCGCTTCGGGGCGCAGTGCGCACGAAGAGATGATACCCGACCTCCCCGGCCCGCTTCGCCTTGAGCTCGCGCCACGCCGCCGGCAGGCTCGGGAGAGCGTCGCGCGCCGCGCACTCCACGTAGATCAGGGCGCCCGCGCCGAGCCAGTGCCGCTCCTCGAGCTGCCTCGCGGCCTCCCCGAGCAGCGTGGAGGCGAACGGCGGATCCAGGAACGCGAGGTCGAAGGCCTCTGCCGGGCCCGCGAGGTAGTCCATGGCCTGCGCGCGCACCACGCGGCCATTCTCCGCTCCCCACTCGGTGAGCCGTGCGCGCAGCTCACGCGCCGCCGCCGCGTCCTGCTCGATGAAGGTCGCGCCGGCGGCGCCGCGCGAGAGCGCCTCGAGCCCGAGCGCGCCGCTGCCGGCAAAGAGATCCAGGGCGCGCGCGCCCTGCGTGCGCGCTCCCAGCCAGTTGAAGAGTGTTTCGCGCACGCGGTCAGGCGTGGGGCGGATGGCCGCGGACGCCGGAAAGCGCCATTTTCTGCCGCGCCAGCGGCCCCCGATGATGCGCAGCACGCGCGCGCGCGCCGCGCGCTTCACCGGATCGGCTGCGCGGCCTCCTGACTTGCCAGCGGACGCCACGCGAGTCGGTCCCGAAGCTTCCCGCACCTTGCCACTGTTCTCGCCCTAAGCGTACTCTAGCTCGCCTCGCCCATAAGCACCCAAACAGCACCGGCGGGAGGGGTCGCGTCAGCCACGGCACGAGAATCGCGAGCCGCCGCCGCGCCGCTCTCACCGCGCGCGCTGCGGCGGTCAGGAGTTCGAGGGATATGAAAAGACTCATCGCCACGGCCATGGTCTCGGCGGGCCTGCTGCTTGCGGGCTGCTCGGGCGGCGGTCACGGCACGATCGGCTCGGCCGACCTCACGCTGTTCAACGGCAATCCCGGCGGCCCGACGCCGCCCGCGCAACCGACGAGCAGCACCGCGCTCTTTCACCCCGCGGCGGGCGTACTGCCCTATCCGACGGACCTGTACTTCTTCGGCTCGACCGATGGCACGCTCAACATCCAGCCGCCCAATGCGTTCATGCCCAATCAGGCCGCGGTGAACGCCCTCGATGGGTACTCGACGAACGCGGTGATCCGCGAGCGTTTCGGTGGCGCGCTGAGCGCGGCATCGCTGCAGAAACCGGGCTCGATCATCATCGTGCCGGTCGTCACCGACAATCTGACCAAGGCCACGACCGGCGTGCTCGGGCCCCCGCTCACCCTCGGCACCGACTTCGCGGCCGGGGTGGCGACGGACGCCGGAGTGGGAGCGACGATCCTCGAGATCACGCCGCTCCATCCGCTGACGCCGAGCACCTGCATCAGCGGCGGCGCGTTCCTCGGCCCGAACTGCAAGACCGGAACCGGGTATCTGGTGATCCTGACGGCGGGCATCACGGATGCCTCGGGGAAGGCGGCCGTGCCGGACACCGATTACGCCACCATCAAGGCGGCACTGCCGACCTGCGCGAAGATCACCGACGCGCAGCTGAACGGCATCTGCCGGCTGACGGGCGCGCACCTGTTGATCGCGCAGGCGCTGGCGCAGCAGATTCCCCCCCTCGCGAGCAGCCTGAATCCCGCCAACATCGTGCTGACCTTCAGCTTCACGACGCAGTCGACGACCGACACGCTGGAGCTCATCTCCGCCACCACCCTGCCGCAGACGATGCAGCTCAATGCCACCGGGCTGCCGACGAGCGCGGCGAATCCGCTGCTGCCGGGCCATGCCAACATCTTCGTCGGCGTGCTCACCGTGCACTATTACCTGAGCAAGCCCACCCCGGCAGATCCGCTCGCGCCGCTCACTCGGTCCTGGAGCGCGCCGCCCTTCCCGCTCGACCCGACCAGCACGTTCGTGACCCGCTACAACCCCCTGCCGGTGTCGACCCAGAGCCTGCTCATCCCGGTGCTCGTCACCGTGCCGAACGCGGCCTCGCTCGCGGTGCAGGCCGGGGCCTCGGCCCCCTGGCCGGTGCTCATCTTCCAGCACGGCATCACCCGCAGCCGCGAGGACATGCTGGGAGTGGCGGACTCGTTCGCGGATGCCGGCTTTGCCGTGGTGGCGCTCGACCTGCCCCTGCACGGCGTGACGAGCAGGACAGACCCGCTCTATGCCACGGACGCGAACGTGCTCTACACGGGTCTCATCCCGCATGGGACCGGCTCCATCGAGCGCACGTTCGATGTGGACTTTGCGGCCAACGACGCGTCGGACACCTCCGTGGTACCGGGATCGCCGCCCGATGGCAAGATCGATCCTTCGGGCTCCTACTTCATCAATCTGGCGAGTCTTCTGACCTCGCGCGACAACCTGCGCCAGGGCGTGGCCGACCTCATCACGTTCGAGCGCTCCGTGCCGGGTGCAACCGTGGCCAACGCGGGCAACATCACGATCTTCGCAGCGGGGCACACCCATTATCTCGGGCATTCGCTCGGGGCGATCGTCGGCAGCATGTTCATGGGCATGGTGCCCGCATCGGAGGTCAGCGCTGCGACGCTCGCGAGTCCCGGCGGCAATCTCACGCAGCTGCTGCTGCAGTCGCCGTCCTTCGCGCCGCAGATCAACGCCGGGCTCGCCGCCCAGGGGCTCATCCCCGGCATGACGCTCTATGCCCAGTTCTTCCGCGATGCGCAGACCGTGGTCGACGCGGGCGATCCGGTCAACTACATCTCCCTCGCCACCGCGCAGCATCCGATTCACCTCATGCAGGTGGTCGGCAGCGCGACGCCGCCCACGCCGGCGGCGTGCATGGCCCGCCCGATACCCAACGGCTGCCCGGATCAGGTGGTGCCGAACTCCGCCACCCAGGCGCTCATCACCGCCTCTGCGTACGGGCCCGGGGGAGCAGGCGCCGCGCTGACGCGGATCACGGCCGGGCAGGCGCCGGTGGTGGTGAATTCCGGCGGCATCCGCGGATTCGTGAATTTCACCCAGGGCGATCACGGCTCGGTCATCGATGATGTGTTCCCCGCGGTGACCGCGGAGATGCAGACCGAGGCCATCAGCTTCACCGGTGCCCCGATCCCGCCTGCGGCCATTCCCCCCAACCCGGCAGGCACGACGCTCCTGCTCGCCAATCCCTCGGTGATTCAGCCGTAGAGTCAAGGCAGGCGCAGAGCCCGTGCGGGGCTGACCGGTGCCGGGTTCCCGGGCCGGTACAATGCCCCGCATGTTCAGACGCGCACCCGAGCAGCCCGAGACGCCGAGCGTCCCCCCCGCGCCCGCCGATGAGCGGCCGGGGTTCCTCGAGCGGCTGCGCGCGCAGCTCAACCGCGGAGACTCCTGGCTCACGCGCGACCTCGAGGGCCTCTTCAGGGGCCGCGCGATCGATGCCGCGATCCTGGAAGAGCTCGAGACGCGCCTCATCATGGCCGACGTGGGGGTCGAGGCGAGTGCGCGCATCCTCGAGGCGCTGCGCAGTCGCGTGGCGCGCCGCGAGCTCACCGACGCGGCCGCACTCACTGCGGCGCTGCGCGCGAGCATCACGGGGATCCTCGCCCCCTGCGCCCGGCCCCTGCGGATCGATGCCGCGCGGCGCCCGTTCGTGATCCTGGTGGTCGGCGTCAACGGCTCAGGGAAGACCACGACCATCGGCAAGCTCGCGCGGCGCTGCGCGCAGGCGGGCTCGAGCGTGCTGCTCGCCGCCGGTGATACCTTTCGCGCCGCCGCGATCGAGCAGCTCGGGGTATGGGCGCAGCGCACCGGCGCCGCATTCGCCGCCCAGCAGCCCGGGGCGGATCCGGGCGCCGTCGTGTTCGATGCCCTGCAGGCGGCGCGCGCGCGCGGCATCGACGTCGTGCTCGCCGACACGGCGGGACGGCTGCACAGTCAGTCGCACCTGATGGAGGAGCTCAAGAAGGTGCGGCGCGTGATCGAGCGCGTGGATCCGAGCGCGCCGCACGAGGTGCTGCTGGTGCTCGATGCCAACCAGGGCCAGAACGCGCTCGCGCAGGCGCGTCAGTTCGGCGCGGCCGTGGGCGTCACGGGACTTGCGCTCACCAAGCTCGACGGGACCGCCAAGGGCGGCATCGTCATCGCCATCGCGCAGCAGCTCGGCATCCCGATCCGCTTCATCGGCGTCGGTGAGACGGAGGAAGACTTCGGCGAGTTCGATGCCGCGGCTTTCGCGACGGCGCTGGTGGAGGGACCCGCCGCATGATCACCTTCGACCGCGTGAGCAAGCGCTACCCCAACGGGCGCGAAGCCCTCGGCAACGTGAGCTTCAGCGTGCACCGGGGGGAGATGGTGTTCCTCACCGGCCGCTCCGGCGCCGGCAAGAGCACGGTGCTCAAGCTGATCGCGCTGCTCGAGCGCCCGACGCGCGGCAACGTGCTGGTGCACGGCCGCAACACCCACACGCTCAAGTCGCGGCACATCGCCGCCTTCCGGCGGCGCATCGGCGTCGTGTTCCAGGATCACCGCCTGCTCGCCGACCGGCCGGTATACGACAACGTCGCCCTGCCGCTCGCGGTGGCCGCCACGCCGCTGAAGGAGATCGACAAGCGTGTGCGCGCCGCCCTCGACCAGGTGGGACTGCTCGGCAGGGAGCGCGTGCTGCCGCAGGAGCTCTCGGTCGGCGAGCAGCAGCGCGTCGGCATCGCCCGCGCGGTGGTGAGCAAGCCGCCGCTGCTCATCGCGGATGAGCCCACCGGCAATCTCGATCCCGACCTGTCGTTCGAGGTGATGCGCCTCTTCCGGCGCTTCCAGGACGTCGGGGTCACGGTCGTGGTCGCCACGCACGACCTGCACCTCGTGCGCGAGTTCGGACAGCGGGTGATCGTGCTCGAGAACGGCCACGTGCAGGGCGATGCCGCCGATCCCCTGCCTTCGGTGAAGGCGACTCGATGAGCCTCGGCGTGTCGGCCGCGCGGCATATGCAGGCCCTGCTCGGCTCGCTCGGCCGCCTGGCGCGCAGTCCGCTCTCCACCGCACTGACGCTGCTAGTGATCGCGCTCGCGCTCGCGCTGCCGATGAGCCTGCGGCTGCTGGTGAACAATGCGCAGCTCGCCACCGGCAACTTCGCGAACGCGATCGACGTGTCGGTGTACCTCAAGACCGACGTTCCGCTCGAGAAAGCCCGGCAGCTCACGCAGGCGGCGGGACAGCGCCCGGATGTCGCTTCGGTGACGCTGATCCCGGCCGACAAGGGGCTCGAGGACTTCCGCGCCTACTCGGGTTTCGGGGCGGCGCTGCAGGCGCTCAAGGAGAATCCCCTGCCGCACGTACTGCACGTGCGGCCGCAAGCCGCCGACAGCTCCCCGGCGGTGCTCGAGTCGCTGCGCCGCTACTTCAGCGCCTGGCCCGAGGTGGACACGGTGCAGGTCGATGCCGAGTGGGTCATGCGCTTCAACGCGCTCCTCGAGGTGCTGTCGCGGCTGCTCATCATCGCCGCGGCGCTGCTCGGCCTCGGCGTACTGGCCATGATCGGTAACACCATCCGTCTCGAGATCGCCGGAAGACGCGCAGAGATCGAGGTCACGAAGCTCGTCGGCGGCTCCAACTCCTTTGTGCGCCGCCCGTTCCTGTACACCGGGGTTCTCTATGGGTTCGGCGGCGCGCTCATCGCCTGGGGAATCGTCGCGCTTGCGGTCGCGGTGCTCGCCGACCCCGTGGCGACGCTCGCGAGGCTCTACGGGAGCGGCTACCGGCTGCACGGGCCGACGCTGGACGACGTCGGGGACCTGCTCGGCGCCGGGGTCGCACTGGGGTGGCTGGGAGCATGGATCTCGGCCGCCCGGCACCTGCGCAGCATCGAGCCGCGGGCCTGACGTCGGCCCCGGCGCGATCCGGGGGCGTCAGGTCGTCGCCAAGCTCTGCGGGGTCAGCAGCGTCGCTTCCATCCACTTGCGGATGCGGCGCACGTCGGCCACGCGGGTGTGCTTGCCGAAGGAATTGAGCAGCACGATCACGATGGTCCGGTCCTCGATCACGGTCTGCATCACCAGGCACCGGCCGGCGCTCGAGATGTAGCCGGTCTTCTGCACTTCGATTTTCCAGTCGGGCCGGCTCACGAGTGAGTCGGTGTTCTGGTAACGCACGATGCGCCGGCCCACGCGCACCTCGTAGCGACCGTCGGTGGAGTATTCACGGATCTCGGGCACCCGGGCCGCGGCCATCACGAGCTTCGAGAGGTCCTCGGGGCTGGCGACGTTGTCCTCGGACAGTCCCGTCGGCTCCACGAAATGGGCCGTGCTCATGCCGAGCTCGCGCGCCTTGGCGTTCATCGCCGCCACGCAGGCATCGAGCCCGCCGGGATAGGTTCGGCCGAGTGCATGGGCGGCACGGTTCTCGGAGGCCATCAGGGCGAGGTGCAGCAGCTCCCCGCGCGCGAGCGTGGTGCCGGGTGCGAGGCGCGAGACGGCACCGCGGCGCACGCTGCGGTCATCAGGGGTGATCTCGATCGGCTCATCGAGCGGCTGGCCGGCTTCCATCATCACGAGGGCCGTCATCAGCTTGGTGATGGAGGCGATCGGGACCGCGACATCCGAGCGGCGCGAATAGAGCACCGAGGAGTGTGTGGCATCGAGCACGAGCGCCGCGCTCGAGCGCAGTGCGGGCGTCGCGGGCGAGGCGCGCGCCCCGTACTTCAGGTGCACCGGTTCCAACCCGGCTGACGGGGTGGCCGCCTGGACGGCGCCGGCCGCGAGCAGCAGGCCCGCGAGTGCCATGGTCCGCAAACCCTGGATCATATGACCTGAATGCCCCCGCAGCCTGGATTTACGGCTCCATCAGAGCATGCCATATGTCGTGCCGGCGTGACGGACTCTTGAGTTCTTCAGAGCCGGCTGCGGTCATAACACCGCCAGGCCCTATCGCGGCCAAAGCCACCCGAAGGTGCCCGCCGTGAGCAGCGCGTAAATCAGCCCGTCGAGCCAGTACTTGAGCGTCAGCCGCCACGAGCGCCCGTACCAGATCGACAGCTGCGGCAGCGCGAGCGCGTGGGCGATGAAGGTGGTGGCTCCCACGATCTGGAACACGTGCCGGTAGGGGGTGCCGACGGGCAGGGTGCGGCCCGCGATATAAGCCACGAAGACCCCGGTCACGATCAGGAACACGAACCACTGCACGAGCATGCGGTTCATCCCGGGCGGGCCATTCGGGAGCACGGTGAGGACCGCCACCGGTCCCTGCTTCATCTTTCCCTGGAACTCGGGCGATCTCATGTCTCCCATGCCGCCGGCTCGCGGGATGAAGTAGTCCCCCGGCGCTATCGCGAACGGCCGCAGCGCATTGAGCACCTCCGCCTCCCGCGGCATCTGCGGGAAATCGCTGCGGTGCCAGAGCGGGGTCATGTGGATCACCGAGCTCGCCACGAACACGATCACCGCCGACAGCACGATCGGCATCCACAGCGACATGAGACTGATCATGGAGAGGCCTCCCCTCGCGTCTTTGTTCTCGCCCGGCCCTT
>WNFI01047044.1_pt2 | contig 10678 bp, 8 predicted proteins | sample 5400471 | NCBI WGS metagenome assembly WNFI01 (sample SAMN13153348, study PRJNA577476) | soil metagenome | isolation source: 100 cm saprolite on Douglas fir-dominated hillslope | place: USA:California | collected 2013-09-17 | reverse complement strand
GGTGAACTATCCTGTGGTTGGGGTGGGATGAGTGGTGAGAGCTGAGAGTTGCCCTCGTTCAGTAAAGGAGGTTCTTTTGCGGAACGTTCCTTTGCTTTGAGTTCGTTCAGCTGGTGTTCAACAAGCTGTTCCTGAGATAGCTGCTCAAGCTGTACGTCCAGGTCACGATTATGCAGATCAGCCATCGCACGAGCACGCGCCTCGGCTTCCATCACAGCATCTTGTGCTCGATTGGCCCGCTCCTTTTCTTTAGGCCCGCCTGTCTTATTGAGTGCATCGTAGACGCGTTGTTGCAGCAAGGCATTTCGCTTGCGTGCAAGAAGCAGTTCAAGAGTGGTGTCAACCTCGGAGATCTTCACCTCAAGCTGGCGTAGGACACCTCTCATGGTCGAAACTAACTGTTCCTGTTCCTTTTGCTGTTGCTGGTAGCGCTGAGCCTGCCTGATGATCTCATTGTAATGAGTGAGCGCATCGCGCGCAGCATCATCATTATCTTGTTGGATCGCGTGCTCGGCCTTTCTCTGCCAGGTTTCCGCCTCAACCTTCTTCTCCTTTGCGCGGCTTTGTAGCTTACGACTCTCGGCAATAGCTGTGGCGACTTGGGTCTTAACCTGCATTAATTGATTGCGCATGTCAAGCTGAAGTTGCCGCAAAACCTTTTCAGGATCGTCCGCCTTCTCAACCAGTGTATTGAGATTGGCCCGCAGCAAAGTAAGCACACGTTCCAACAGATTCATCAATATCCTCTTCCAATTTGTAGAATATGATCCCTGGCGGGCATATGCGACCGCCAGTTTGTCTCATCTGCCCATAAGGCTTGGAGATCTTCGCCTATACAAAAATGAGTTGGTCTGGCATCCTTTACGGATGCCAGACAGGCTCATTAGAATGATAATCAGAAACTACTTTTCACTCGTTGTGGTGTCAACGGTAGAGCCGGCGCCATTGGCGCTTGCGTTATTTGGTCCTACCTGCTTTTCGTCCTGGTTGGACAGAGCAGGTACGCGATTCATCAAATCACCGATGCGAGTTCCACTGAGCAGTTCGAAGAGCGCCGGTACCTGTGCTATCATATTCACGATATCACCGGTGAGGCGGCTGGCGCCGAGTCCGTTGTTGCCATTGCTGGCGCCAGTGGAGACAATGGTTACTTTGTCCACCTTGCTGAGCGGCTCGGCGATGGCACGTACCATCTCAGGCATACCCGTCAACAGCTTATCCAGGACGGCCGCCTGGTTGTATTCGTGGAATGCCGCAGCTTTGACCTTCATGGCATCGGCTTCTGCTTCACCCTTGGCGCGGATTACCTCGGCTTCTGCCAGGCCACGGGCGCGGATTACCTCAGCTTCGGCCAGACCACGGGCCCGGTTTGCGTCGGCATCACCAAGTCCACGCGTCTTGGCTGCATCTGCTTGACCTTGAGCTTCGAGAATCAGACGCTGGCGCTCGGCTCCAGCAACCGTCTCAACACGTCGTCGCTCGGCTTCGGCGGCTTTCTGGATCGTGGCTTGCAGCTCCAGTTCGCGGCGCTGAATTTCGGCCTGCTGCACTTTGATCTGCGCGTTTTTCTCCACCTCGGTCACCCTGACGGCCTCGGTGACGACCTGCTGCTGCATCATATTGGCCTGAATATCGTAGGCCTTATCGGCAGAAGCTTGCTGCTTCTTCACTTCGGCATCAAATTCAGCTTTTTTCAGGGAGAGGTTACGCTGTGACTCTGCTTGAAGCGCGAGCGATACCGATTCGGCCTTCACACGCTCCTGGTCCGCGGCAGATTTGGCGATGGCTGCTTCGCGGGAGGCGTTGGCCTGCTGTATCTGTGTATCACGTTGGGCCAGGGCTGCGGCAATGTCAGCTTCTTTACGAATCTGAGCTATCTGCGGACGGCCCATATTTGTGATGTAATCGTTCTTGTCGCGTACATCCTTTATGGTGAACGAGATAACTTCCAGGCCCATCTTCTCCATATCGGGAGTGACGGTCTTGAGCATCTTGGCGCCGACGTTCTCGGGGTCTTTTACTAAATCTTCAACCGTGAGCTGACCGACGATGCCACGCAGGTGACCTTCCATGACCAGGCGGATCAAATTTTCACGATCATCCTGGCGTTTACTGAGAAACTGCTCTGCCGCGGTCTTCACGCTCTCTTCATCCGAACGCACTTTGATCTGCGTGACGGCCTCGACATTGACTGCCACTCCCTGTGTGGTGTACAGATCTTGTGGCGGAGCTACATCGAAGGACATCAGCTCGAGTGAGAAATCCTGGGCGCGCTGGTAGAGTGGAAGCACAAAGTGCGAACCACCCGTAATGACCTTGGTACCACCCGCTCCATAGACGATCAATGCCTGGTTGGGCCCTACTTTACGCAGCAACCGCCCTATGGTTTGGATGATAATGATAACAACGGCAACTATTACTACGACGCCAATGCCTATGAGAATAAGAGGATCCATACAGTGTTACTCCTTTTGCGGGTCTTTTCGCATAACTAATTCTGAATCTGCCTTGCTGGACTCGTCAAGCAATGTACGCAGCCTATCAAGATCATCGGAGGCTGATGCTCTTGACGGTGCCCCATCTTCGCCGATAAGGTGCTCCCATGTATCGACTTCTGCTATGCCGTGAGAATAGTTCACCACAACAACCTCTTGATCACGCTCAAGGCGGCGCCCATCGATACTTCGTGCAGGGATGCTCTTACGCATCCCACCAGGTGATATATAAATGATTTCGCCTAAACTATTCTCTTGAATAGTGATACTGACTTTTCCTAATAAGCCTGTGCGATCCGAAACATCCTGTACTGTGGCTCCCTCACTATCACCAAAGAGTCGTCCAACCAGGATGAGCAGGAGTGCAGCAACGGCAACTCCTCCTATCGCTGCGAAGATCAGTGTGAGTGCAGCCACAAAATGGATTGTATTATGGACGAAGTAGCCGAAAAAGCCAAAACCAAGCAGGAAGAGCATGATGGGCATGGGGTTGATCAGAGACAACAGAGACTGGTGTTGTCCTTGCGAGCTGTCGTGAGTTGTACTGTGCGAGCCTGCTGCTTGCCCTGGGGTGTGAGCAGGGGCATGACTGACGGTGTGCGGAGCAGTAGGAGCATGCGCACCAGCGGTATGCACGCCAGCAGCCTGATGACCTATGTGCAGGCCAGCATGGTGTGTAGCGCCGTGAGCAACGCCATGTCCCAGGTTTCCCAGAAGTGCTGTAACAATAAAGAACAGCAATCCACACAGGAAGCAGGCGATGAATAAAAGAGAAAGTGGGTCAGTCGCGATCATGAGCTATGTTCCCTCCTTTATCTGTGGAAACATTTTGGCATGTAAGTGAGAGCAGTCGAAGTGCTCTATCAGGCTGATGATACCAGTGAGTATACCGGATATGCCTGCTACAAATGCGAAGAGCAGGCACATTGATTCAACAGGTATCCCAAGCAATGCCAGTACAGAAAATAGAGTACTTCCGAAGAAACTCGTGATACAGAGTACAACCGAGATGGTTAGAAGCACAGCGGGCACCAGCACGGGATGTCGACGTAATAAAGGATGCTGGTAACGCGTTCGGAAACACTGCTGCACCCTGTGACCATGCTGGGAAGTCTGGATCATTGTTCGCTCCCTATTTTTCTACATTCTTTGGTAACACAATTTTCTACTTCAAGCGACTCCATAAAGGTAGAGTCCATTTACTATAGACGCAGAGTAATCACAAAATTACAATCTCAGGCCGCATCACCTGGTTTTCATAGCCCGGACAATGTTTTCAAGCTCTTCTACTGGCAGATTCATCAATTCATGAAAGATCGATATAAAATGACGTGGATCTTCGACATTCGCAAGGTCCGCAAAGAACTCCTGGATCGGGGGTTCACCGCGCCATTCTTCAGCGCCGGCCATTAGCCAGGTGCCAAGACGGTCCGTTTCATAGTCTAAATCCGTAAGAAGGTCGGTACTAAAATCAGGGAGGTCGCTGACAAGGTATCCAGGATGCACCTTAAAAAAGCGTGAGAGTAGGTCGCGGCTCGATGCGGTCAGGTGAACTCTCTTACCCTTTTCCAGTTGCGATAAGTATGCCTGGCTGATGCTCTCATGCAATTCTTCTTGCATAGCTTTGACGACTTCCATTTGGGTCATTGGCCTGTTCAGCCCACGCAGTTCACCCTCGACTTCACGTAAATGTTTGATCTTCTCTGAGAGATTCATAGTGCCCTCACATAGCTATCTGCTATATTGAATATAACTTATTGCTATCGGTTTGTCAAGTAGTAACTCTTCAGGTCTCCCCTCTGCTTGACTGCTCGCCGCCTGCGACGGCACAGCCCGCAGCCACTCCCTACCTGGGTGAGCCGCCGCAGGCGGCGAGCAGTCCCGAATAGTTACGTCAAGTGGAACGAACCGCTCAAAACAGGCTCATCAAATCAATAAAAATGGGTGGTATAATTTATAGTAACCTAATAGAGCGAAAAGCGTTCTCCAGGAAATCAATCCTGGTTGAGTACGTAGTTAGGAAAGTTCAACGTTGGAAAATACCTCTATCGGTTGCAGCCTTTCGGTGATTTTGCCTGCGCATAACGAAGAGGAAGCAATTGCTACCACGGTACATGAAGTAATTGATATCCTGTCAGCGTGGATGCTAGACTTTGAGGTCATCGTTGTTGATGATGGAAGTAAGGATCACACTGGTGTGATCCTCGATACCATGACTACGACTCATCCATACCTGAAAGTCATACACCATCCTATTAATGAGGGTTATGGTGCCGCTCTAGTGAGTGGCTTTGAAGCTGTCAGCAAAGACATGGCTTTTTTCATGGATTCCGATGGACAGTTTGATATCCATGACCTTGAGCGTTTCTTCCCGCTCATTCAAAAATACGATGCAGTGCTGGGGTATCGTATTCATCGCCAGGATACCTGGATGCGCAAGGTCAACGCGTGGGGTTGGAAAATGTTGGTGAGAATGGTCTTCGGCATTCATGTGCGTGATATCGATTGTGCCTTTAAGCTCTATCCTGCTAGCTTTTTCCGCGAGCACAAACTCGAGACGCGCGGAGCTATGATAAATACGGAAATCCTCCATAAGTTCACTCGCGCCGGCTATACCTACACCCAGATCGGCGTCCGCCATCTGCCACGGCGCGGAGGCCGGGCCACAGGCGCAAAGCCTTCAGTCATCATACGCGCTTTTCGAGAGCTATTTATTCATGCACTGAAGTGGCATCGCGAAGGAAGGCTGGTTGAGGATCAGCAAATGCAAGAGAGAATGAATAAGAAGCAAGAAAAGCTTCCACTGGAGTGCGAGCGTGTTGAGCTACATAATCTGAGAGAATAACCGATGCCGAACAGAGATATTAGCTGCCGAGCGTAATCGTTCCTGTTGCATTATCCACATGAATAGACACACTGGCTAGCGGTGTGATTGTTGGACCCCCAAGTACCGCTGCAGCATGTGCAGGGTCAAATTCGGCTCCATGGCATGGACAAATCAAGTGTCGGGTGCCCGGATCGTAATCTACAGGGCAACCGGCATGAGTGCAAACTGCATCAAAAGCCACAAACTGTCCATTATTGAGGTGAATCAGTACACCGGGGTCGCCATTTGATGGGATAGTAAAACTTGTAGCATTATTGATCGGGACATCACTGGTATGTCCTATTATCGTCGAGGATCCGTTACTAACTGTAGTACCTGAAAGACCTGGCGTCTGCTGTGTAGGAACAGGAGTAGGGGCTTGCGAAACAAGGTTATTTACACTTTGAGGAACCAGGTGCAGCCTTTCCGCGGTCCACGCTAGCGCCAGCATTACAAAACCACCTGTAACTGCACCCCAAATGAAGCTTCGCCGTGTCTTATTTGGCTGTTGTAAGGCACCTTGTTTCCGCTTGTAATTTTTACGAATGGTTGCAGGAGGGTATTGTCTTCTCTGATTATTACTAATCTTCTGGATCCCCTCTTGTGGGTAGGCTTTTTCCCTTACTCCGAGGAAGACACGTAATACGCGCCCCAGTTTTAGTCGCCAGCCGGATGAGGGCGGTTTGAGAAGGAGAGATACTATAAACCCATCAACTGTAGGTAATACGCTGCTCACAGAGCCTGCGACAAGCAATGTAATCCAGCAAAAGATGAAGACGATATCAGAGCCGTAGAAATATGGATAGACGCGCCAGGTTGCCGAAAGAAAAAAGAGCACATTGAGCAGGAGGCCGGAGAATGCTGCTGGCAGTGTAAGAAAGCTTAGCAAGGTTGCAATGCCTATGGCTAGTTCACCATAAGCAACAAGAGCCCCAAAAAGGTGAGCGTGAGATAGTACAACGTTAATCAAAAAATTGTGAATCGGCGATCCAGTTGCAAATGCCTCAATCTGTTTGCCGATATAGCCTCGCGCTGAGGGGTCAAAATACTGCGGATCGGTAAGTTTCTGGAAGCCACCATAAAGAAAAGTGATGCCAAGAAAAAGGCGCAGCGGCAAAATTACCCATCCTAATGCTCGCTCTTTTTGCCTGCCAGGATTGTATGCCTGAGGATTTCCCGTTTCTAAAACGTTGGTTGAAGGAGGTGTTTGTTTTTGTATTTCGCCTGGACTTTCTTTCATTCAACCTGGCTCTCTCGATTTGCTTTATCGATTAATATTCTACCAGAGAAAACTCAAGAAAACATCAAGCGAAGAATAGCATCAGGACTTTTGAAAGGTCATAGGCTCACTCTTTTTCTGGCATCATATGCAGTGTACCCTCCGCGTTCTCCTCAATTATGCCGCGTTCGAAGAGCTGTGGATGATGTTCTACATGCAACCAGGGTTTAATGAAATCTGCATAGTGCTTGCTGGCGGGATGACCGGATTGTCCCGGCGCGTGTCCAGATAGCGACGCTTTCAGATCAGCCAGGTTCACAATCTGGCGATACGAAGGTACAGTCACTACGTTGTCCGGTTGGTTTCGGAGCGAAGAACCCATATTGACGGTATCGATATCACCTCCAAGAGGATAGGGGCCGCGATTGAAAATTCTGTCGAGTGGCTTGGCCATACCTAGCGGGTGACTATAGGTCATCTTGTGGATCGTGCCGTACTTCCAACGTGAGACATCACTTCCAAGTTTCTCCTGCAGTTCCACGGTCGCGGCCTTGAATGCGCTTTTAAGCGCCTCATCCCATGATTTTGGACCATTGGGGACAACGGAGTTAGCAAACCAACTATCGTCGTGATCGTTCAGCAAGCGAATCAACAGCGGTTTACTTCGGCTCGCGTAGCCGTTCTGCAAAGCAAGGATGTTCGAACCCATTCCCAGGTAACTTTGCAACAGCAATTCTTCGTCACCCAGCATGGCGTTGAAGACTATGCGCTCGAGCTTAAATAGAAACGTAGTATAGATTGCGGCACCTGCGCTATCGGGCGCAAGAATATAGTTCCAGGTGCGTAGTACATCCAGTACGGCCCTTTCCAAAGCAGAATCGCTATGCAGTTTCAGGATATGTGGTACGATCTCGACCGCAGGAAGCGAGTACTGGTCGGCCTGAATGTTTGCCATATCGGAAGGCGCCAGTTTTCCCTTGCTCGTTAGCAAGTCACGGATACGCTGCGCGCGATAGCCGTTCAGCCATTCATTTGTGATGTAGTAGGGATAGGCATCATCCACTACCCGGTTGTTGGCGGTGACAATGAAGTGTTGCTGTGGATTCAATGTCTGAGGCAACTCATCAAAAGGAATATAGCCTGTCCATTCATACTCACCGGTCCAGCCTGGAGAAGGAAGTAGCGCCTGGCCCCTGGCTCGAACAGGAATGGCTCCAGCCATCACATAGCCGATATTGCCGGAAGTATCGGCGTAGACCACATTTTGTGGTGGCTGGTCCCATTCGCGCAGCGCATCGAGGAACTCTTCCCGATTGGTGGCGAGGTTCATCTTCTGAATAGACGATGCGATAGCGTGCTTTTCCAGTCCTGTCCAGCGCAACGCTAGCGGTAGTTCGGCCGGCTCAGCGCCTGTACCTGTGCGCCCATTATTGCTTGCCAGGTCTCGTTGCAATGGACGCGGTATGCTCGTCAAGATTGGACCATGGCGAGTGATACGTACTTCCTCGATTAGAGGATCCCTGAGACCCTTTACTTTAATCTCTTCGCGAACTACCTGTGCATCTTCCCACTTGCCCATATACTCGTACTGGCGAGGATTCTGTGGATTGAATTTTTCGATATACAGGTCTTCAACATCAGAGATGGCGTTAGTAAATCCCCAGGCAATATGGCGGTTATGCCCAATCACAATACCTGGAGAGCCCGGGAAACTTACTCCAATCACGTCGATATCGCCGGCTACCAGGTGACACTCATACCAGATTGATGGGACGAGCTGTCCCAGGTGAGGATCGTTACAGAGGATCGGCGAACCTGTGATGGTCATTGTTCCGTCAACCACCCAGTTGTTGCTTGCACCAAGCATGCCAAATCCACTCAATCGCTTAATCTGCTCGTATTGTTCCAGCATGCCAAGGTTGATGCCTTGATATTCAACTCCAGGAGGGATAATCAATGGATGGCCAGAATCATACCCCGCTTCCAATTTTGCGGCTCGTTCGGGACCCAGTTTGGCAACGATACGGGCTCGTATAATCTCAGTTTCCCAGTTTCCACCGAGGTTCCAGCCCATCATTTTTGACCATTGAATGCTATCCTTAACCTGCCAGAGCTTGGGCTTGAAGCGCAGCAGCGTAAATTCAATGGGTAGTTTATTCCAGTTATGTTCGATGTAAGCATTAACGCCCTGCGCATAGACGTCCAGGATGCGCTTGCTATGTTCTGGTAGATGCTCTACAGCCTGGGCTGCAGCGCGATGCATGCCCAGGCGGCGAGCAAAGCGGTCAGTTTCAATTCCTAGTTCGCCGAAAATCTCGGCGAGCTGGCCCGACCCGATGCGTCTATTGAGTTCCATCTGCCACAGTCGTTCTTGGGCGTGAATATAGCCCTGGGCAAAAAACAGGTCATCTTCGTTCTGGGCATAAATATGCGGCACACCATAACGATCGGTGATTACTTCAACTGGCTCATGCAGGCCTTGTAGATGCAACTCGCCTTTTGTCTTGGGAAGTGGGCGCCGCATCAATATATAGTATGCCCCGCTGGCCAATCCTGCCAGGCCAGCTACAGCCGCTAAAGTTTTTTGCCACCAGGATGCCATCGTTTGATCTCCTTTTGTTGGGATACTATGGAAGGTGTTCTAATCCGCCTAACGGGAATCTAAATAACAGGTCGATTCTCGCGATATATAGGAGTATAGCAGAATGGAACGAGCGTTGCCAACTGCGTGCAGGTGCGGTCGCCCTGGCAAGGGGGCTAGACTAACTCTGTTCCTCTGGGTGTATCACGTACCTCGAAGCCGAGTGCTATCAGTTGGTCTCGCAGTTTGTCGGAGCGTTTCCAGTCGCGGGCCGCGCGGGCTTCGTCGCGTTCGCGTACTATTGCCTGCACTTCATCACTGATGACGCGTGGCTTTTTTGCTTCAACGGTATCAAGGCGCAAACCGAGTACTCGATCAAAATCGAGGATCAGGCGGCGCCGTTCCTCCGGGGCAACCTTGCTGTTACGGGCTACCTCGCGCGTGATGCTCAACGCGGTGGGCAGTTCCAGATCATCGTTGATGGCTGTGTGGAACGCGTCGCGTACTCGCTCGGCTTCCTCTGACCATCCTTTCTGTAAGTCTTCTGTATCACTGTCAGGAAGCTCAGCAAGATCGGCCCGCAGATTGTTAAGGCCGTTCTGCGCTGCCGTGATCGACTCATCAGTGAGGTTCAGCTTCGATCTGTAGTGCGCTGTCAGTAGCAGGTAGCGATAGGCCATCGGGTCGATGCCACGCTCTTTTAGCGTGCTGAGTTGAATGACGTTACCTTTTGAGCGTGACATCTTAAGGTTCCCAAAGATCAGGAATTCATTGTGAACCCAGAACTGTACAGGTTCTTTTCCACTGACACCCTGGCTCTGGGCAATCTCATCCTCGTGATGAGGGAAGACCAGGTCAATGCCGCCAGTATGAATGTCAAACTGCTCGCCCAGGTACTTAGTCGACATGGCAGAGCATTCGATGTGCCAGCCGGGGAAGCCTATGCCCCAGGGACTGGGCCAGTTCATCTGCCGGGTTCTATCTCCGTGTTTCCATAAGGCGAAATCTTCGGGTGCGTCCTTGTCTTCGGCTAGCTCCATCTGCAGGCGGCCATGCCCGCCAGTTCGTAGATTCTCGACGGTGTTGCCCGAAAGCTGCCCATAATAGGGGAAGCGGCTAACATCGTAATAGACGTTTCCATCTACCGAGTATGCCAGACCTTTCTCAAGGAGTTTCTCGGTCATCACCTCCATCTCCGGAATATGCTCGGTTGCCTTTGGGTTGACATGCGCAGGCAGAATGTTCAGTTCAGCCGAATCTGCCAGGTACTGCTGTGTATAATATTCGGCTATCTCGTAGGCTGAACGACCAGTTGTGCGTGCCTCGTGCTCTATCTTATCTTCACCGCTCTCCTCAGTATCGTTTTGTAGATGTCCAACGTCGGTAATGTTGCGCACGAGGAAGACATCATAGCCATTATATTCGAGCATACGACGCAACCAGTCGGTTGTCATAAAGGCGCGAAAGTTACCAATATGGATATCTTTGTAGACAGTGGGACCACAGTTATAGATGCC
>WNFI01353046.1_pt1 | contig 10679 bp, 9 predicted proteins | sample 5400471 | NCBI WGS metagenome assembly WNFI01 (sample SAMN13153348, study PRJNA577476) | soil metagenome | isolation source: 100 cm saprolite on Douglas fir-dominated hillslope | place: USA:California | collected 2013-09-17 | reverse complement strand
GCTACGTCCTGCACCGTCACGGTGGCATTAGCGACCATGCTTCCCTTGGGATCTTTCACCGTGACGTGGAGGTCGCCGGTAGCGACGCCTTGGGCAAACGTGAATGGCTGGAGCCATGCGAACAAGACGGCGAAGCAGAGTAAACGCATCATGGCGTTCATAAGATAATCTCCTGGGTCTCCCGCGGAATGGGCGCAGGCGGGAATCGAGGTGCGCGATCTCTGGCCAACTACTTCTACTTCAGGCACGTGAGAAGATTGGATACCCGCTGGTTTTTACATCAGAGCGGGTCGGAAAGCAAGCACTAAGCTGGATGCCCGGGTGCAGATCACAGGGCTATGCGGCGCAGATCACAGGTTATCGGACTGCGTTACATTCCTTTTGCAGAGGGGACTCCATAGATGGCAACTTTGCTTCGTCTTCTTCAAACATGACTTCCAATAGCAACGGACAATCCATGACGGGGGAACTGTTGCGGGTGATGGTGTGTCCTCCGCGCCATGCGGGGTGGGATCGCGCCGACCGGCTGGCCCTCTGGCGCGAACTCGGGTTTCACCGCTCCCCGGATTTTGCACTGGCGCAGGCGCAGCATGACGCGTTGTGCGGGCTCTTGAAAAACGCGGGAGCGGAGGTGCTCAGCCTGCCGCCGGACGATTCCTTGTCGCTGGCCTCCGTCTACACCCACGATCCGTCCCTGCCCACCGATCACGGCCTGATCCTGATGAATCCGGGCAAGGAGAACCGCGTTCCGGAAGCACAGGCCCACGCAAAACTTGCCGCGCGTACAGAGATTCCAATTCTGGGAGAGATTCGCCCGCCGGGGAAGTCCGAGGCCGGAGACATCGTTTGGCTCGACTCGCGAACTCTTCTGATCGGCTGCGGCTATCGCACCAATCAAGCCGGGATCGCCCAAATAAGATCTCTGCTCGCACCGCACGGGAATGAAGTCTTGTCGGCGCCTTTGCCCTACGGACCAGGCCCGGCGGCTTGCCTGCATCTGATGTCGCTGATGAGCATGCTCGATGCGCACACCGTATTGGTCGATTTGCCCTGGCTAGCAGTCGAGACCGTGGAGTTATTGCAATCGCGCGGTCTACGCCTGATTGAAATCGATTATGCGGAACGCGAGTCACTCGCCTGCAACGTTCTGTCCCTTGGCAACAACCGGTTGATCGCGCTCGCCGAAAATGCAGGAACCAATCGGAAATTGCAGGGAGCCGGCTTCGACGTTGGAACCTTCGCCGGATCGGAGTTATGCATTAACGGCTCTGGCGGCCCCACCTGCCTGACGCGCCCGCTGCGGCGAGCCTAGCACCGGGTTTGTGGGCCGGACACTCCTGTCCGACAAACGGCAGACTCGGAAGAAATTATTAGGACTTGTGCTGCCAACATCTGTCGGACAAGAGTGTCCGACCCACACCCTTGATAGAATGAGAAGCGGAATGCTGCTGCCTTTCGTCCGCGAACTTTTTGCGGATGTGGAACTTCTTCCTGTCTTCACGCGTGCGGCCTCCCATCTGCGGGAGCGCGCGGGGCGGATTCGTGTCACTGGACTATCTCCCGCGGCCAAGACTTTAATCACAGTTTTAATGCGCCGGGCGGTGGAGCGGCCATTTGTGCTGGTCGTCGCCGACAATCGCGCCGCCGAAGAACTGCTACCCGTCCTGCGGGCATTTTGCGAACTGACCCAGGCCGCTGATCCGGACGCGGTGGTGAGCCTTCCGGCGCGCGATGTGCTGCCGTTTCAGAATCTGTCTCCGCATCCGGAAATTCAGGAGGAGCGTGCTACGGCGTTGTGGAAGATCGCAACCGGACGTGCTTCGATTCTGATCGCGCCCGTGGCTGCCACCACAATTCTGTTGCGCTCCGCTGAATACTATGCCGATCTGGCGCGCATGCTGCGGCGTGGCGAGAGCTTCGATCTGGAGCGCCTGCTTCAGCACCTGAACACCGTGGGCTATACGCCCGCCGACGTGGTTGAAATGCCCGGTCAGTACGCTGTGCGGGGCGGGATTCTCGATGTGTATTCTCCCGAGGCGGACCGCCCGGTGCGGGTCGAGTTTTTCGGCGACGAAGTCGAGTCAATACGCAAATTTGATCCGGCCAGCCAGCGTTCGTCGAATCCGGTGGACGAGGTGGTGCTGTTGCCCCTCACCGAAACTCCGGTCACGGAGGAACTGCTCGGCTCGATCAATGCACGCCTTTCCGGCAAGCGAATTAGCGGCGATCAGGAAATCGTCGAGCAGGCCATGCGCGATTCCGGCGCGGGCGTGTTTCCGGGGTGGGAGTTCTATGCTCCCGTAGCGGGCGCCGACCGAACCGTCTTTGACTTGCTCCCCGAAGCGCGAGTGCTGTTGGATGAGCCCGAGATTCTCTCTCAGGAACTCGAAAAAATCTGGGAAAGAATCGAAGAAGCGCACGAACGCAGCGGCGTCGGCGACTTGGTGCGTCCGACCGACCTGTATCTCGCGCCGGATGCGTGGGCAGAAAAAACTGCCGCCATCGCGGGCGCGGATTTCGAACATCTCGGCATCGCCCGCGCGGAGATTCCCGAAGCTGCGTTCCTCTCGCAGCCGGCTCCGCGTTTTCACGGCGCTGTCCCGGCCATGATCGAAGAAGTTCAGAAACTAGTGGGCGGAGGCACGCAGGTAGTTCTGGCGGTGCCAAACACAGGCGAGGTTGAGCGCCTCGCAGACATGTTTACCGAGTACAACGCTTCGTACCGCCTGGGAACCCGCACGCGCGGCGGCGAAAGCTACGCCGATGAAACTTCTTACTTTTCTGGCGAAGTCTTAACCGCCACGCTGCTCAAGGCTTACCTGCCCGATGGCTTTGTTCTGCCGGAAGCGCATCTTGCCGTATTCGGCGCGCGCGATCTGTTCGACGAGTCGGATCTGGTGGCGTCGAAGCCCCAGCGCCAGAAGTCGAAAGTGTCGGCGTTTCTATCCGACTTCCGCGACCTGCAAGTCGGGGACTACGTCGTCCACGTCGAACACGGCATCGGACAATACCAGGGCCTGAAGGAAATCAATCAGGGCGACGGCACCGCCGAATTCATGTTGCTCGAATACGCAGAGGCGGCGCGTCTCTACGTCCCGCTGACGCGGCTTGATCTTATCCAGAAATACCGTTCACAGGAAGGCGCGAAGCCGGTCCTGAATCATCTCGGCACGCAGGCATGGGCGAAGACCAAAGCCCGCGTCCGCAAGGCCATGCAAGACATGACCGACGAGTTGCTGAACCTCTACGCGCAGCGCCAGGCCGCGCAGGGTCATGCTTTCCCCGCCGATACCGAGTGGATGAAGGAATTCGAAGATGCTTTCGAATACAACGAGACTGAAGACCAGGCTGAAGCCATCATCGACGTGAAGCGCGACATGGAATCGCAGCTTCCCATGGACCGTCTGCTGTGCGGCGACGTCGGCTACGGCAAGACGGAAGTCGCCATGCGCGCGGCCTTCAAGGCCATCAGCGACAACAAGCAGGTGGCGGTGCTGGCGCCCACTACCGTGCTCGCCTTCCAGCATTTCGAAACTTTTAAGCAGCGCTTCGCCGCGTTCCCGGTAAAGGTCGAGATGATCAGCCGCTTCCGCTCGGCGAAGCAGATTAAGGAAATTCTGGAACGCGTTGCCACCGGCAAAGTCGACATCCTGATTGGCACTCACCGCTTGCTTTCCAAAGACGTGAAGTTCGCCGATCTCGGGTTGCTGGTTGTGGACGAAGAACAGCGTTTCGGCGTTCGTCACAAGGAACGCATCAAGCAGATGCGCACACAGGTCGACGTGCTGACCATGTCCGCTACGCCCATTCCGCGCACCCTGCACATGTCCCTGGTCGGACTGCGCGACATGAGTGTGATCGAGACGCCGCCAAAAGATCGCATGGCGATTCAGACTGTCGTCGCCAATTGGGACTACAAACTGATTCAATCGGCCATCGAACAGGAACTCGATCGCGAAGGGCAAGTCTATTTTGTCCACAATCGCATCGAGACTATATGGGAAATCGCGGCCAAGATTCAGGAGTTGGTGCCGCGCGCCAGAATCGCCGTCGGCCACGGGCAGATGGGCGAAGGCGAACTCGAAAAGGTCATGCTGAAGTTCATGAACCACGAGGCCGATATTCTGGTCTCGACCACCATCATCGAAAACGGCCTCGACATTCCACTCTGCAACACGATCGTCATCAATCGCGCCGACCGCATGGGCCTGTCGGAGCTCTATCAGTTGCGCGGACGCGTGGGCCGCTCCAGCCGCCGCGCTTATGCTTACCTGCTCCTCCCCGCGGAAATTGAATTGACGCCGATCGCGCGGCGCCGGCTGGCCGCGCTGAAAGAATTCTCGGATCTCGGAGCCGGATTCAAAATAGCCGCACTCGATCTCGAATTGCGCGGCGCCGGCAATATGCTGGGCGGCGAACAAAGCGGACACATCGAAGCCATCGGTTTCGAGCTTTACACGCAGATGCTGGAACGCGCTGTCCGCGAAATGAAAGGCGAGACCGCGCCCGACGAAGCCGGGATTCAACTGAATCTCGGCCTCAACATCCGCATCCCGTCCGAATACATCGCAGAGGAGAACCAGCGCCTGCGCATGTATAAACGTGTCGCCGGAGTGGAGACTGATTCGCAACTGCGTGACGTGAACAACGAACTCACTGACCGCTACGGCAAACCGCCAGCGGCGGTCCGCAATCTGCTGGATTACGCGACCCTGAAGTTGGCGGCGATGCAGGCGGGTGCAACCGCCATCGAACGCAAGCGCGACCTGGTCAACATCAAGTTTCGTCAGAATGCCGCCATCGATCCCGGCAAACTGGCGCGCTTCGTGGCGTCCCAGCGCGGCTCGCAATTCACGCCTGACGGAACGCTGAAGTTTTCGCTTAAAGCCACGGCCGCCGACGCCGTGCTGCAAACGTTACGCGATTTATTGGAAGAACTTTCGGCGCAGCAAGCGCCGGCGGCCAGTTAGACGCGCTCACTCAATTACAATCTTTCTCGTCTAATCCCGCGGAGGAAAACACACTATGACGGAAACGCCGCAACAATACACTGCACGGATGATGAGCAACATCGCAGGACAGGAACCGATGAAAGTATTGGCCGCCACGCCCAAAAAGATCGAGCGTCTGCTCAAGAGCGCGGGTCCAGCAAAATTAAAAAAGCGGCCAGCGCCAGGTAAGTGGTCGGTGGCTGAGATTGTGGCGCATCTGGCGGATGCAGAAATCGTCCTCGGCTACAGAGTGCGCACGATTCTGGGAGCGCCTGGCACACCAATCCAGGCTTTTGATCAGGATATGTGGGCCGAAGCGGGCCGTTACGGCCAGCGCAATCCGCGCGTGAGCCTGGAGCAACTCCGCGCCCTGCGGGAGGCTAACATTGCGCTCTACAAATCTCTTACTCCGGAACAGTGGAAGCACTACGGCATGCACTCCGAGCGTGGCCAGGAATCGGTCGAGCATATCGCGCGCATGATGGCCGGCCATGACCTGAATCACCTGCAGCAGATGGAACGCATCCTAGAGCCAAAGAAATCCAAAGGCTAAAAAAACGACGTAACGCACGCGAGAACGGCGCACAGCGCACGACCAACCACCAAAGACGAGCGACCTCCCAATGACCATGAAAGTCCGTAAAGCAATCTTTCCCGCCGCCGGCCTAGGCACACGTTTCCTCCCCGCCACCAAGGCCCAGCCTAAAGAAATGCTGCCGCTGGTCGACAAGCCCATCATCCAGTACGGCGTGGAGGAGGCGCTGGCAGCGGGCTGTGACCAGATCATCATCATCACCGGACGCGGCAAGAACGCGATCGAAGACCATTTCGACGTCAGCTACGAACTCGAGAAGACGCTCGAAGAGAAGGGCAAGACCGATCTGCTCAAGATCGTCCGTCAGATTTCGGACATGATTCACGTCGCCTACGTGCGCCAGAAAGAACCGCTCGGCCTCGGACATGCCGTGTTGACAGCGCGCGAACTCGTCGGCAATGAGCCCTTCGCCGTCCTGCTGGCCGATGACGTCATCGATTCCCGGGTGCCCTGTCTAAAGCAATTGATGGACGTCTTCGAAGAAAAGCAGTGCTCAGTCATTGCCACGCAGGTGGTGGAGGGTGCGGCGATTTCGTCGTATGGAGTACTCAAGGCGACCGAAGTTCCCGGCTCTGGCGGGAAACTCTACGAAGTTCACGACCTGGTGGAAAAACCGAAGCTGCAAGATGCGCCTTCGAATCTCGCCGTGATCGGGCGCTATATTCTGACGCCTGCTGTTTTTGAGACGCTCTCTGGAATCACTCCGGGTGCGGGCGGCGAATTGCAGCTCACGGACGGGCTCCGCAGCCTGCTGAAGCGCGAAAAAATGTATGCCTACGTCTACGAAGGCCGCCGCCATGATACCGGAGACAAGCTCGGGTTCCTGAAAGCAACGGTTGAGTTCGCGCTGAAGCGCTCCGACCTCGGGGGGCCGTTCCGGCAGTATCTGAAAGACTTACAGCTTTAGTAAGCGGCCATTCACAGGCGCTAAATCGTCGTTCCATCTCGCTGATTTCAAACTCGTTCGACGAGCTCATCTTTGGCCATAACACCGACCCGGTCGGGGATTACCGCGGTTATTTGCACACCCTTTCGGACATTCCTAGACTCCGCTTAAATAGGAAAGGCCCAGCATGCTGATCATCTTGTTCTTCCTGGCGTGTATCGCCGGCGGTTTCTACAACCTGGTAAAAGGGAATTTCGTGGATGCGGCGCTCGCACTCGGATTTGCCGCAATCCTTTTCTTCTTCGGACGGTGGGTTGTGAAGGAGAAGGAGCAGACGGTCGAGTTCCTGAACTGGATCAAGTCGAAGCAGGAGGACTTGAACAAAGGCTGGGCTTTCTATCGCGGCCAGAAGATCACCCTCAATACAGAAGTGACGCAGTATCAGGGGTGCATTTCATTCCTCTTAATGACCAGCCGCTTCCGCTCTCGCTACCTGATTGCCGGACACGGCAACACGGGAGACTGGCTGATCTTTACAGGGCTAACGTTCTTCTTCGGCTGGTGGGGTTTCCCCTGGGGCCTGATCTTCACGCCACAAGCTCTCTACCGCAATCTGCGAGGCGGACATCGTCAGCCGGTGGGAACGCTTCTCACCAATATTGACGCGGAAATCGACCAGTTAACGAATACCAAGCGCAACAAACTCTCGACCATTCTCTCGGAAGCGAAGGCGGAGGCGCGTGCATAACGAAATCGAACTCAACATCGGTAACGTCCTGATCCTGATGCTGGGCTTAGCCATCACCTGGTGGATGAGCCGTGCGCCCAAGTCGCTTTTGAAACTGATGAGCGCACGGTTTCCCGGGTTGGACAAGGATCGCCCGTGGCTGACGTGGATCGTACGCTGGTGGGGGCGCTTCACTTTTTTCACGCTGACCTTCGGAATGTTAGTGATGTTTACCCCGGACAACCTCGCGCATACAGCCGGTTTCTCGCTGGTGTCGATGCTCCTGGCGGCGGGAATCTCGGTGTTCGCGTTAAGGAGACCCCCGAGAAAAGAAGAGGATGCTTTTAGCGCATCCCTGAAAAGCGCGCCCCAAGCCGGGAGCAGCCGTCCGATCATCTGAAGAATTGACTCCGCTCAGCCCTTCATTGCGGCCTGCAACTTTCTCGACTTTTCTTCGACACCGCTCGCCAGCTTGGCCTTGTGAGCGTCTAGTTTTTGAGCGATTGAGGAGTCGCTAAGCGCGATTATCTGCGCCGCTAGAATCCCAGCGTTCGTGGCGCCCGGCCTGCCGATGGCGACCGTCGCAACCGGAATGCCCGCGGGCATCTGCACGGTCGCGAGCAGCGAATCCATTCCCTGCAGCGACGTGGACGGAATCGGCACGCCAATCACGGGCAGGGTCGTGTGGGCTGCGATCACCCCGGCCAGATGTGCAGCCCCGCCTGCACCCGCGATAATCACGCGAATGCCGCGCCCGGCGGCCTTGCGCGCGTAGTCGGCGGTCCGGTCGGGGGAGCGGTGCGCAGAAGTTACATCAATCTCATACGCGATACCGAATTCTTCCAGGGCCTTGCCCGCTTCGCACATGATCTCCAGGTCGGAGTCGCTGCCCATGACGATAGAAACCTGCGGTTTTGTATTCATCGATCTCCTGACGCTGAAGATTATTTCTTCATCGCGCGCGCCGCGATGTCACTCCGGTAGTGAGCTCCATCGAAGCCGATCGTCGCGACGCCCCTGTAGGCCGCGTGAACCGCCGCGGTGAGTGACGCAGCCCGGGCGGTTACGCCCAGCACGCGTCCGCCTGCAGTGTAAAAGCTTCCGTTGCGCCTTGATGTTCCTGCGTGAAACACTCTCACACCGTCGAGTTTGGCGGCATCGTCCAGCCCGATAACTTTTTTGCCCGCTTCATACGATCCGGGATAGCCGCCGGAAGCCATCACCACGCACACGGAGGAGTCCGCCGACCACTTGAAGTCGCCATCACTGGCGCGTCCGTCAATCGAGGCCTCCAGCGCTTCGATCAGGTCGCTCTCCAGCCGCATCAGGATGGGCTGCGTCTCCGGGTCGCCGAAGCGGCAATTGAATTCCAGCACCATCGGGCCGCGCGCGGTCATCATCAGGCCGCAATAAAGCACGCCGCGATACTCCGCGCCTTCGGCTTTCATCCCAGCGACGACCGGACGGGCCACGTGATTTACCAGCCAGTCGCGCATCTGGTCGTCAATAATCGCCGGAGTGGTGTAGGCGCCCATGCCACCGGTGTTGGGTCCGGTGTCGCCATCGCCGACGCGTTTGTGATCCTGCGCGGCAACCAGCGGCGCAACCCGCTCGCCGTCGCTCACGACCAGAAATGAAAGCTCGTCCCCCCGCAGAAACTCTTCTAGCACGACGCGGGCTCCGGCCTCGCCAAGCATTTTTCCGCTGAGCATGCCGCTCGCTGTGGCGGACGCTTCGTCTTTGGTCTTGGCGATTACGACGCCCTTGCCTGCGGCCAAACCATCGGCTTTGACCACAATCGGCGGATGGAAGTGGTGCAGGTTGGCGCGCACTTCGTCCATGGAGTTGCAGATCGCATAGTGGGCGGTGGGGATGTGATGGCGCTGCAGAAATTCTTTGGCGAAGCTCTTGCTGGTTTCCAGTTGGGCTGCGGCCTTCGTGGGCCCAAACGTGCGCCAGCCACGGCGCGTAAACTCATCGACTACGCCGAGCATCAGTGGCAGTTCGGGCCCGACCACCGTGAGGTCCGGCTGGATCTGATGAGCGACCGCGACGAGAGAGTCCAGGCTCCGGATGTCCGCGGCAATACACTCGGCTTCTTCCGCGATTCCTCCGTTGCCGGGCGCACAGTAGACTTTCGAGACGCGCGGCGAGTTCTGCAGCTTCCACACCAGCGCGTGCTCGCGTCCTCCACTGCCGATGACGAGAACTTTCATAGTCGGAACAATCAAGGGTAGGGGCGAAGGAATGGGGATGTCAAACCGGCGATTGCAGAAGTGAGAAGTCAGATTGCAGAAGTAAAAGTCCTTCTGCGATTCGGGAACTAAGGCTTTACTTCCGCAATCTTACTTCTGACTTCTGCAATTCCGTTAACTATGCTTAATGCCCGCCGTATAATCTACGCACGATGATCACGGTTTCCAAAGAAGACTACCTCAAGGCCATCCATGAAGCCGAGAGCGAGGGCGAATCGGTGATTTCGGCCACCCTCGCGCACTGGCTCAAGGTGTCGCCGCCGGCCGTGACGATGGCGCTGCGGCGTCTCAAGAAGGATGGTCTGGTGCGGGTGCAGGCCGACGGGCGGGTCGCACTGTCAGCGGCCGGACGGCGCATCGCGCGCAAACTCACGCTGCGGCATCATCTGATCGAGCGCATGCTGGCCGAAATGTTCGGCATGGAATGGTGGAAGGTTCACGACGAAGCCGAGCGCCTGGAGCATGCCGTGTCGCCCGACTTCGAAGCAAAGCTCTTAGCGCGCCTGGGGAGCGGCGGAGCCTGTCCGCACGGCAACCTCAGCGAAGTCGAAAGCCCAGCCAGCCGCCGCCGCCGCGGACTTCTGCTGCTCGCCGAAGCCGACTCCGGTCGGTCGTACGTGGTGAGCGGAATCTACGAGCGCGACCGGCACTTGCTGGAATTTCTGGAAGCCCGCGGCATCCGCCCGGCAGCGAAACTCAGCTTGATCGCGCGCAATTACGACAAGACGCTTTCCATCAAGGCCGCGGGGCGCACTGTGGTTCTCGGACGTCCGGCAGCTGAAAGGGTCTGGGTCTCTCAGCTGCCAGCCCACGCTTAGGTAATTAACTACAATTAACAAATCCGTGTATACTCCAGTTGACATGAGGAGTGCGCGAGTGGCTGCAGTATGAGGGAATCGGTAAAATCGGCGGACGGCAGCGTAAGTGGCGCCGGACATGTCTCTCTCGAGGGCGTGCACAGTTCGGTGGAAGTCCCCCATCACGAGGCCGGATTCTGGGAACAATGGCGCGCCTTCGTGGGCCCGGCCATTCTCGTCAGCGTCGGCTACATGGATCCTGGCAACTGGGGTACGGACCTGCAAGGCGGCGCGAATTACAAATACGCGCTCTTGTGGGTGGTGGGGCTCGCCAGTTTGATGGCGATCTTCATGCAGGTAATTTCTGCGCGGCTGGGCGTGGTTACCGGCAAAGATCTGGCTCAATGTTGCCGCGACTGGTATCCGGA
>WNFI01216396.1_pt1 | contig 10679 bp, 11 predicted proteins | sample 5400471 | NCBI WGS metagenome assembly WNFI01 (sample SAMN13153348, study PRJNA577476) | soil metagenome | isolation source: 100 cm saprolite on Douglas fir-dominated hillslope | place: USA:California | collected 2013-09-17 | reverse complement strand
CGGCACCACCGCCGGCTCCGAGCAGCTTTTCGACTCGCTGTCGCGGCTGCGGGACAAGAAGCCGCTCGTCATTGTCGTCGATAGTCTCGCTGCTTCCGGCGGCTACATCGCGGCGCTCGCCGGCGACCACATCGTGGCGCAGCAGACCTCGTTGGTCGGCTCGGTCGGTGTGCTGTATCAATTTCCGAATTTTGCCGACCTGCTCGACAAGATCGGCGTCAAGATCGAGGCGGTGAAATCGAGCCCGCTGAAGGCGGCGCCGAGCGGTTTTGAGCCGACCAGTCCGGAAGCCAAGGCGGCGCTGGATTCGATCATCAAGGATTCCTATGCCTGGTTCAAAGGCATCGTGCAGGATCGCCGTCATCTGAGCGACCGCGAACTGCAAACAGTGTCCGACGGCCGCGTCTTCACCGGCCATCAGGCGATCGGGCTAAAGCTGATCGACGAGCTCGGCGACGAGCGCGCCGCGCTGGCCTGGCTCGCCAAGGACAAGAACGTCGACGCCAAGCTGCCGGTGCGCGATTATGAGCTGCGCGGCCGCATCGGCGACCTGCCGTTTCTGCACGCCGCCGTCGTGGCGCTGCTCGACGCCACCGGGCTGACGACGCTGGCGCACCGGCTCGACGACTGGGGCATGGTCGCCGAGGTGGAGCGGTTCAATCTTGACGGTTTGTTGGCGCTTTGGCACCCTGCGGCGGCGAATTGATCCAGGCAACGTTCGCGGGCGACCGAAGGCGGCGAATATGATCAAGTCGGAACTGGTTCAGCATATCTCCACGCAGAATCCGCACCTTTACCAGCGTGACGTGGAGAACATCGTCAACGCCATTCTCAACGAGATCATCGCGGCGATGGCGCGCGGCGACAGGGTCGAGCTGCGCGGCTTCGGCGCGTTCTCGGTGAAGCAGCGCCCGGCGCGTACCGGCCGCAATCCGCGCACCGGCGCCCATGTCGCCGTCGACCAGAAATGCGTGCCGTTCTTCAAGACCGGCAAGGAAATGCGCGAGCGGCTCAATCGCCCGAGCCCAGGTTGACCCGGGAACCGCGATCAGCCGGCAACGTGCTGCGCAGGATCATCGCAGCCGTCATCCTCGTTCCGCTCGCCATCGTCATCATCGCCTTTGCGGTGGCCAACCGGCAGATCGTGACGGTGTCGCTCGACCCGTTCAGCGCGGAGCACCCGGCATCGTCGCTGACCTTGCCGCTGTTCGCCCTGATCATCGTGCTGCTGATCGTCGGCGTGGTGATCGGCGGCGTGGCGGCGTGGTTGCGGCAAAGCAAGTGGCGGCGCACCGCGCGGCGGCTGGAACGCGAGGTGGACGAGCTTCGCAGCGAAGTTGCTTCGCTCAGGCGTAGTTCAGGCGGCGTCGCGAGCGTGCCGGAGGCCGGCAACCCGCCGGAACGCCTTCAGCTGCGGCCGCCGGTCCGATAAGGGCGCAGTCGCCCCGAGCAAGACAAAGCCCGCGCGGGGATGTAGAAGGTCGCCAATCAAGGCCAGCGACCTCAGGCAGGCATGTCGGTCATTGTCAAAATCTGCGGCCTCTCCACGCCCGAGGCCCTCGATGTCGCGCTCGAAGCCGGCGCCGATATGGTGGGCTTCGTGTTCTTTGCGCCGTCGCCGCGGCATCTCGCCTTCGAGACCGCGCGAGCACTCGGGAGCCGCGTGCACGGCCGTGCGCAAAAGGTGGCGCTCAGCGTCGATGCCGACGATGCGCTGCTCGATGCCGTGGTCGAGGCGTTGCAGCCGGACATGTTGCAGCTTCACGGCAAGGAACAGCCGGCGCGTGTCGCAGCATTGCGCAAGCGCTTCGGCCTGCCGGTGATGAAGGCGATTGCCGTGGAGGCGAAGGCCGATCTTGCCGCCGTCGCTGCATATGAAGCGGTTGCCGACCGTTTGTTGTTCGACGCCCGCGCGCCGCGCGAGGCGACACGGCCCGGCGGGCTCGGCAAAGCGTTCGATTGGCGTCTCCTCGAAAATCTTGAGCTCAGCGTACCGTTCATGCTGTCGGGCGGGCTCGATGTCGGCAATGTCGGCGAAGCCTTGCGCATCACGCGTGCGCCCGGTGTCGATGTTTCGTCCGGAGTGGAGCGCGCGCCGGGAGAGAAGGATCCTGATAAAATCCGCGCCTTCGTGCGCGCGGCGCGTGCCGCCGCTAAGCCTGTCACGAGCCCGGCATGACCGTTCAGAGGCCGAACTCCTACCGCACCGGACCCGACGAGCATGGGCACTTCGGCATTTATGGCGGCCGCTTTGTCGCCGAGACGCTGATGCCGCTCATCCTGGAATTGGAGCAGGCCTACGCGGCGGCCAAGGCCGATCTGGCTTTCCAGAAAGAAATGGACGGCTATCTGACCCACTATGTCGGCCGGCCGTCGCCGCTCTATTTCGCCGAGCGGCTCACCGAGTATTGCGGCGGCGCAAAAATCTATCTCAAGCGCGAGGAGCTCAATCACACCGGCGCGCACAAAGTGAACAACGTGCTCGGCCAAATCCTGTTGGCGCGGCGCATGGGCAAAAAACGCATCATCGCCGAGACCGGCGCCGGCATGCACGGCGTGGCAACGGCGACGCTTTGCGCGCGCTTCGGGCTGGAATGCATCGTCTATATGGGGTCTGTCGACGTCGAGCGGCAAAAAGCAAACGTGTTCCGCATGCACATGCTCGGCGCCAAGGTGGTGCCCGTTGAGTCCGGCGCCAAGACGCTCAAGGACGCGATGAACGAGGCGCTTCGCGACTGGGTCTCTAATGTCGGCTCGACGTTCTATTGCATCGGCACCATCGCCGGCCCGCATCCCTATCCGATGATGGTGCGCGACTTCCAGTCGATCATCGGCCGCGAGACGCGCGAGCAGATGGAAAAGGCCGAAGGCCGGCTGCCGGATTCGCTGGTCGCCTGCATCGGCGGCGGTTCGAACGCCATGGGCCTGTTCCATCCGTTCCTCGACGACAAGGACATCGAAATTTTCGGCGTCGAGGCGGCGGGTCGCGGCCTCGATACCGGCATGCACGCCGCCTCCATCGCCGGCGGCCGGCCGGGCGTGCTGCACGGCAATCGCACTTATCTGCTCATGAACGAGGACGGCCAGATCAACGAGGCGCATTCGATCTCCGCCGGCCTCGATTATCCCGGCATCGGGCCGGAGCACGCCTGGCTCGCCGATCTCGGCCGCATCGCGTTTTTGTCGGCGACCGACGACGAGGCGCTCAACGCGTTCCAGCTGCTCTCCAAGCTTGAAGGCATCATCCCGGCGCTCGAGCCGGCGCATGCCATTGCCAAGGTGCTCGATCTGGCGCCGAAAAAACCGAAGGATCACCTCATGGTGGTCAATCTCTCCGGCCGCGGCGACAAGGACCTCGATTCGGTGGCGCGGCATCTGGGAAATAAAGCGCGATGACCGAACGCATGGATCGCCGCTTCGCCGCGCTCCGCAAGGAAGGCCGCGCCGCCCTCGTCACCTTCACCATGGCGGGCGATCCCGACGCGGCGACGTCGCTTGCCATCCTCAAGGCACTGCCGAAAGCTGGCGCCGACGTGATCGAGCTCGGCATGCCGTTCACCGATCCGATGGCGGACGGACCGGCGGTCCAGGCGGCGGGCCTGCGTGCGCTTCATGCCGGCGCGAACATGAAGAAGACGCTCGCCATCGTGCGCGACTTCCGCACCGGCGACGATGCCACGCCGATCGTGCTGATGGGCTACTACAATCCGATCTACGTCTACGGCGTGGAAAAGTTTCTCGCCGACGCCAAGGCCGCCGGCGTCGACGGTCTCATCATCGTCGACCTGCCGCCGGAGGAGGACGCCGAACTCTGTCTGCCGGCGATGAAGGCGGGGCTCAATTTCATCCGCCTCGCCACGCCGACGACCGACGACAAGCGGCTGCCGGCCGTGCTCGCGAACACGTCGGGCTTCATCTATTACGTTTCGATCGCCGGCATCACCGGCTCCGCCGCGCCGGATCCGGCTGCGGTTTACGGCGCGGTGGCGCGCATCAAGCGCCACACCAAGCTTCCGGTTTGCGTCGGCTTCGGCGTGCGCAAAGCCGGGCAAGCGCGTTCGATCGCCGAAGGCGCCGACGGTGTCGTGGTCGGTTCGGCGCTGGTCGACGCGGTGCGCAATACTCTCGGCCCGGACGGCAAATCAATTCCAGCGGCGGCAGATTCAGCGCCTTGTCGACCAGCGCGGTCGCCCGCTTGAAGTCGAAATTACGATAGGCGTTTTGCTTCACGATCGACGGCGAGCCGCCGTAGAACTTCTCGTATTGCTGATGGCGGCTGCCGAACTCGGTGCCGAGAAAGTCCCACAACAGCCGCACCAGCGCGGTGCGGGATCGCGCGTCCAGCGTGCCCGAGCGCATATAGCGCTCGATCAACGGGGCGACCTCCGGATTGTCGAAGTCGGCCACTGAAGACGGCTGCGAGATCACCGCAGAGCTCACCAGCTCCCGGATCGCCTCGAGCATCCGGCCGTTGAACTCCGACTGCATCGCCATCGCCGAATAAAGCGTGATCACCGACGGCCACAGCACGCCGTCCCGGATCGGCGCCGCGACCTCATGCGCCAGCAGCATTGCCTCGTAGATCGACACCAGCGCCGCGAGCTCGCCCATCGCGATCTGTACCGGCGGCAGGCCGGCGCTGCCGATCATCTCGATGGTGCGTTGCGCCAGCCCCATCATGAAGCGCAGCTTGGTGACGTAGCGCACCTGCGCCTGATGATTGCCCAGCGAATGCGAAGGCGTCTTGAACCACTGGTCGCGGGTCAATTCCAGATTGCGGTAGATGAACACGTGCTCCCACGGCACGAACACGTTGTCGAACACGACGTAGCTGTCCGACTCGTCGAACCGGCTCGACAACGGGTAGTCGAAGGCGTTGTCGGCGTGCAGCGCGAACGGCCGCCGCGGGATCAGCGTCACCCCCGGCGCATTGACCGGGACCGCAACGCAGTTGGCGTAGTTCTCGTCGCCGGGCTGCAACGGATGGATGCAGCTTAAGTGTATCCAGTCCGACAGTACGCCGCCGGTCGCGACCTGCTGCGCGCCCGAGATCACGATGCCGTCGTCGCGCTCTTTGACGACGCCGGCATAGAGCGTCGGGTCGCTCTGCTCGTGCGCCGGCTTCGAGCGGTCGATCTGCGGCGGCACGATGGCGTAGCTGGCATAGATATGATTGTCGCGCATGAACTCGTAGAACGCGACCAGATTGTCGGCGAACTTTTGGCCCGCGGCGGCAAACACCTGCGGCGTTGCCGCGTAGCCGGTGAAGAAGCCGGCGACGTGATCCGGCGAGCGGCCCATCAGGCCGAAGGTCGCCTCCGCCCAGGTTTCCGAAAACAGCCGCCGGGCGCGCAGGTCGGCGTGGCTGCGCGGGATTTGCCAGGCCCGCCACACCGGCGCGCCGGTTTTCGGCGACGGGAAAGTCATGCGCTCGCGCAGCGCCGGATCGGCCGCGATGTCGAACAGATTGGCGACGGACCGTGCCGCTTGGCGGAACGCCGGATGCGCGGTGACGTCCTCGACCCTTTCGCCGTCGACGAATACGCGCCGGCCGTCGTTGAGCGAACGCAGATATTCGGTGCCGGTACGCATCAGGCCTGACCTCCCTTGGTTCAGGCCCGACTATAGAACAGCTCCGGCGCGGCCGGCACTCAGTAGACGTCGGTGTGGTAGCGGTGATTTTTCTTCAAGTCGGCGAGGAACGCGACGGCCTGATCGACGCTGCGCGCGCCGTGGGCCGCAATCACGTCGACCATGGCGCGCTCGACGTCCTTGCCCATGGTGATGGCGCCGCAGACATAGACATGGGCGCCGTCGGCAAGCCAGGACCACAGATCGCGCCCGACTTCGCGCATGCGGTCCTGCACATAGAATTTCTGGTTGTCGTCGCGCGACCATGCCAGCGACAGTCGCGTCAGCACGCCGGCTGAGCGCATGCCGCTCAGCTCGTCCTCGTAGAAAAAGTCGTAGTCGCGGCGTTGGTGGCCGAAGAACAGCCAGTTGGCACCGGTCGCGCCGGTCGCCATGCGCTCGTGCAGGAAGGCGCGGAACGGCGCGATGCCGGTGCCCGGGCCGATCATGATGATCGGGATCGAGGGGTCGGCGGGCAGGCCGAAATGCTGCGCCTTTTGGATGTAGGCCTTGATCTTGGTGCCCGGCGCGATGCGGTCGGCGAAATAGGTCGAGGCGACGCCACTGCGCGCGCGCTTGCCGATTTTATAGCGGACGGTGTCGATGGTGAGCGCCGCTTTGCCGGGCGCCGCCTTCGGCGAGGACGCAATTGAATAAAGCCTCGGCTGCAACGGATCGAGCGCTTCGACGAACGCTTCGGGATCAGGCCGGATGCCGGGAAATTTCTCGAGCGCCGCGAGCACGTCGAGCGCGGCAGCATCGCCGTCCGGGTCGCCGCCGGAGCCGAGCGTCTTCGCCTTTTGCCGCCGCTCGCCACCGGTGATGTAGGAGATGAGCTGGAACAGCATATCCGGCGCCACGCCGAGCGAGACGCTGTCGGTCAACACGTCGCGCAAGGGCCGGCCGCCGATCGGAAAATCGGGCGGCGCGCCGAGCGCGGCAATCACGGCATCGACCAGCGCCGGCTCGTTGCGCGGGAAAATGCCGAACGAATCGCCGACGGCGTAATCGATCCCGCTCTGCGCCAGATCGATATCGATGTGCCAGGTCTCTTTCTGCGAACCCGGCTTGTTGAGCCTGGTGCGCGACACGAACGTGGCCTCGGCCGGATGGTCGCGCGTCGGCGCTGTGGCCGCGTCGGCGACAGGGGTTATCACCTCCGCCGGCGCTTTGGCGACCGCCGGGATGGCGCCGAACTCGGCATAGAGCGTCTTGAGCATGCGGGTGGTTTCTTTGCCGCCGGGCACGCACAGGTTCAGCCGCTCCTCGTTTTTCAGGACGATGGCGTTGGCATAATCCTCGCAGTTGTAGCCGCACTGGCCGCAATCCTGCTGGCCCATCGCCGCCATTATGCGGCGCCGCAGCGGCCGGCTCTCGGCGAGTTGCATGCGGTCGACAATTGGCAATCCAGGATCATGCCAGGGCGTTTGCCCGTCGTCGCCGTCATCGAGCGGGCCGCGCGCGGCGGCCGGCCCAGTCCCCATGACGTCGTTCATCAACGCCGCGGTCTCTTCGGACGACAGTGCGTTGACGCCGCCATCGAGCGACAGCAGGCCGGCGAAGAAGCCGTTGAGCCAGGTGCGCTGCTCGATCGTGAACGGCGCCGAGTCTGGAATGAGCGTTGGGATCGGCGGCGGCGTGGTCTGCGTCATTCGACCGCCTGCGTTGCGAACAGCGCTTTGAGCGCGTCGACCTCGTGACGGCGGGTGAAGGCCAAGAAACTTTCGTCCGCCGAGGCGCGGTGGCCGAGATAGGCTTTCAACATGCGCTCGATCGTCTGCGGCGCATCTTCGGCTTTGACGTCGTGATAGACCTCGCGGCCGCAGGCGGCGTCGGGGCCAAAACCGCCGCCGACGTGGATGTGATAGCCCTCGACCTGATCGCCGTCCTCGGACACCTGCACCTTGGTGCCGACGAGGCCGACGTCGCCGATGTAGTGCTGCGCGCAGGAATTCGGGCAGCCCGTGAGATGGATGTTGAGCGGGCCGTCGAGCTGCACCCGGGCTTCGCACCAGTGCGCGATCTCCTCGGCGTGGCGCTTGGTGTCGGACAAAGCGAGCCGGCAGCCGGCATTGCCGGGGCAGGCGACGAGCCCGGCGCGGATCGAAGTGGCTTTGGTCGAGAGCCCGATCGATTCGATAGCCGCTTGCGCCGCAGCGACGCGGTCTTCGGCAATGCCCGAAATCAGAAGGTTCTGCCAGACCGTGAGCCGGATATCGCCGTCGCCGAACTCGCCTGAGATTTTGCCGATGCCGCGCATCTGCTCGGCGGTAACCTTGCCCACCGGAAGGACGACGCCGAGCCAATGAAGGCCCTTTTGCTTCTGCCGGTGTGAACCGATGTGAGCGAGGCGGTCGAATGGCGGTCGTGTTTCAATGGCGTTCTCCGGTGCGTGCGTGAGCTTGTGGCCGAGCTTTTCTTCCATCGCCGCCAGGAATTTCTCAAAACCCCAGGCGTCGAGGACGTATTTGAGCCGCGCCTTGGCGCGGTTGGTGCGGTCGCCGTTGTCGATGAAGACGCGTACTACGGCATCCGCCACCTTGGTCGCGTCTTCAGGCTTGACGATGACGCCGGTATTGCGGGCGAAGTCCTGGTGGCCGGTGATGCCGCCGAGCATGAGCTTGAACCAGATGCCGGGCGCGACGCCGAAGCCGTCCTTCACCGCGACGGCCTGCAAGCCGATGTCGTTGGTGTCTTCCAGCACCGGGATCAGCCCGCCGCCGTCGAAGCCGACATTGAACTTGCGCGGGATGCCGTAGAGCGAGCGGTCGTTGAGGATGTGGAAGTGCCATTCGCGGGCGTAAGGCCTAGTATCGATCAGTTCCTGCGGATCGATCCCCGCGGTCGGCGTGCCGGTGACGTTGCGGATATTGTCGGCGCCGGAGCCGCGCGAGCACAGGCCGAGATCCTGGATCGCCTCGACCATGGCGACGGCGTTTTTGGGCTCGACCTCGCGCATCTGCAGATTGGCACGCGTTGTCACGTGGGCGTAGCCGCCGGCATAGCGCTCGGCGAGATCGGCAACGCCGGCGAATTGCCAATGAACGGATGCAGCTCGCGCTTGAATTTTTCCGGATCCGACAGCTTGCCGCCGGCCTTGATGGCGCGATCCTGCGCGCGCAAAGCCGCCGCATCGGGGCCGATCGGCTCCGGCGCAGCTCCGTTTCCTTGTCCGTTCGCTTGCGTAGCGGCAGCGCCATTGCTCCCCGCGGGTCGCGACGTCTTCGCGATCTGCAGACCGGCCATAAAGCCTTCGAGGTAGCGCTTCTGCTCTGGCTCGAAATCTCCCGACATTCAGCTCTTCCGTTTGTTCACGACCTCCATGGGTCGAGAATGCCCCCACCCCAACCCCTCCCCCCCCCGCAAGCAGGGGAGGGAAGGGAGGGGGCTATTCCGCGGGCACGCCGGTCGGCGTCGGCGCCATCACCTTGGCGGGCGCCGGCCGCGGCTTGTAAGTCATGTAGATGGCGAGACCGGTGAAGGTGAATCCGCCGACGATATTGCCGAGCGTCACCGGAATTTGATTCCACAGCCACCAGTCGGCGACCGTGACCTTGGCGCCCATCATCATGCCGGTCGGGATGATGAACATGTTGACGACGGAGTGCTCAAAACCTTGGGCGAAGAAGATGAAGATCGGCATCCAGGCGCAGGCGATCTTGCCGATGGTCGAGGTCGTGGTCATGGCAAGAACGACGGCGAGGCAGACCAGCCAGTTGCACAGCATCGCCTTGACGAAGCAGGTGACCAGCCCGGCAAAGCCCAGGGCCGCGTAGCCGGTCGTCTTGAGCTCGGCGATCTGCACGATGCGCGCGGCGACGCCGGCCGGCGCGGTCGCTCCCATATTGGTCAGCGCGATGGCGAGCAGCGCACCATAGGCGACGCTGCCGATCAGGTTGCCGATGAAAACCCAGCCCCAGTTGACCAGCACCGATCCGGCGCTGGCCTCGCGCTCGAGCCACGGCAGCGGCACCAGCGCAAAACTGCCGGTGACGAGTTCGAGGCCGAGCAGCACGATGGCGATCAGGCCTACCGGGAAGATCAAGGCGCCGACCAGCGGTGTGTTGGTCTGCACCGCACCGGTGAAGGCAAGGCTCGTCGCCACGCCGAGGATGGCGCCCGACAACATGCCGCGAATGAGAAGATCGCGGGGCGCAAGCGTGAGCTTGCGCTTGCCGGAATCGAGCATCGCGATCGCCACATCGGCTGGCTTGACATAATCCGCTGTATCCATTGTCCGTCTCCATTGATCGCCGTTATGAAAGTCAGGTCGGCTATTGTTCTGCAGGCGTGACGTCGGCGACGCTCCATTGATTGGAAGCGGCTTCAGCACTTGCTGCGGCTGCAGATCCGACACTCCTCGCGCCGGCGCAGAAGCGGTGAAGGCTTCCGGTCGTTTTTCTTATTGATCAGCCGCGCTGCTGAAGTGTTCGGCCATCGTCGTTGACGGCCGTCGGGTACTGACTTTCGCAAGAGGCGTGCCAGCCGCGCCGCAGCCATAAAATACTAATGTTTCAATACCTTAGTGCCGATGCCGAACCTTCGATCAGCGATGTTGCCTGCCTGTTTTTACTGCAAGCCGCCCTACTATTGTGCAGTGCAAAAGGTGACCCCCATCCAGACGAAATAACCGGACTTCTTGATCGCGAGCCCGTCGGCCGGGACGACGGGTTTTTCCATCCTCATCCTCATCTCTTCGCGATCTTGATCATGATTTCCGACGGCGCGTCGGTTGTCGATTCAATGCTCGGACACGCCGGCAAATGTCTCGAGCGCCGTCTGCGCCGGATCATCGAGGACATCGAAACGCGTTCGCCGCGATGCCAATCGCGGCGGAAACACACAGCAGCCAATGGCTTAGGGCTGCTTCGCGGGGGAATGGTTCTTGCATGAATACAGCCGTTTCACCGCAGGAAAGGCCCACGCACTGCTGCTCATGGACCCCACGCTCAAGATCGTCATCGTTGACGAAAATCCGGTTCGCGCCGCGATCCTCGCCGACGGTTTGAGCGAGGCCGGCTATATCGACGTCACGCGGGTCGAAGAAA
>WNFI01627343.1_pt1 | contig 10680 bp, 9 predicted proteins | sample 5400471 | NCBI WGS metagenome assembly WNFI01 (sample SAMN13153348, study PRJNA577476) | soil metagenome | isolation source: 100 cm saprolite on Douglas fir-dominated hillslope | place: USA:California | collected 2013-09-17 | reverse complement strand
CGCGAAAAAAAGCCCCGCCCTGTGAGGGGCGGGGCCTGGTATTTCCCGCGTCGACGGCCCGGTGGTTCGCTGTCAGCTTGTGGCGGCGCGGTCTTGCGATTCAAACGAATCCGCGCAGCGCGCCCCACGTCGCGTCGTCACGAGCATCTAAACTTTCCGGCTGAAACGTGTGGAGCTGACACTCCGGCTTCTATCGCGAGGCCCGCGTGTTCATGCACGCGCTCTATTCGTTCCTGGCAGCCACAACAAGTTCGCAGCTGTCGCACCCGTGCCCGCGTCGATCCCCAGGCCCTTATCTTTGGTATTCCTTCCAGCGCGCAGCTTTTGCGCATCAGCGTATTGGCGACCCATCCGGACAAAATCACGAAAACTGTTGTTCGGACGAGGTTTTCAGCCGCTAATTGTACTGATTCCAAAGAAAAATACCATGTCGCAATTTGTCGACAACAGGCTGTGCTGCCCGGGTGTCCGGTCAGCGCGGGAGGCGAACGCTGAAGCGCACGCCGCTGCCGTCCTCGAGCGTTGCGGCGCGGGCCTCGCCACCATGGAACTCAGCGATCAGCCGCACGATGTAGAGCCCGAGCCCGAAATGCGGCTGGCTGTCGCGGCCGGGACGCGACTGCCAGAGTGACTCGAAGAGCTGGCCTTCGACCTGGGGCGGGAGCGGGGGGCCTGGGTTTTCGACCTCGATGAGCGCCGCGGCCGGCTCGAGGCTCAGGCGCACCGTGATCAGCGCTCCCGCCGGACTGAAATCGACGGCATTGTCGATGAGCTTGTCGAGCATCTGCACGATGAGGTCGGGGGCCCCCGTGAGCGGCACGGCGGCGGCGGGCAGCTCGGCGCGGAAGCTGCGCCCGGGGAAGGCGCCGCGATAGGCGGCGACCGCCGACTCGAGCACGGAACCCAGGTCGAAGGGGACGCGTTCCGCCGCTCCGATCGCCTCCTCGACGCGCGTGGCCGCCCCCATGGCGATGAGGATGGCGTTGAGGCGCTCGCTCCCATGGCGGGCACGCTCGAGGTAGACGCGGGTGTCGGGCGGCACCTGCTCGGATTCCAGGTTCTCGAGCGAGGAACGCACGATCGTGAGTGGCGTGCGGATCTCGTGGGCCAGCTTGCCGGCCAGCGTGCGCAGATAGCTCGTGTACTCGTTGAGACGCGTGAGGAGCGTGGCGAAGCTGCGCGCGACGTCCCCGAGCTCATCGGGCGCCCGGGTCTCGGGGAAGCTCGTGACCAGCCCGCTGCGCGTCAGCGCGGACTCGCTGGCGCGGCGCAATCGCGACAGCCGCAACGCGAGCCATGCGGCGAAGGCGAACATCGCGGTCACCGCCACGAGGCTGGTGCTCAAGGTGAAGTTGAGCATGCGCGTCAGGGCGCGATCACGCAGGCGGATCCAGCGGTTCGCGGTCTGCGCCACCTCGAGCGTACCGATGACGGCCGAGCGATCGCGGTCGTAGATGGGCGCGGAGGACTCGAGGAGCGGGTGTGCGCCGGGGCGGTCCACGAAGCGCCGGTAGAGGCGCGCCAGGAGCGGCGTCTCGGCGCCGAGGGCGCTCACCTGGCCGAGCGCATCGGCGCGCGCCAGCACCCGGCCCGCGGGGGTCGCGACCGCGAGCCTCAAGCCCGGCTGAATGAACTGCGCCAGGTAGGTGGTGAGCTCCGGGGCGGCGACGAGCAGCCGCCCGAGGGTGTGAAGGTCCTTGCTCCTGAGCGTCCCGTAGCTCACCGGTGTCGCGCCGCGCGCATCGCGATCATCCACCAGCACGCCGAAGCCGTCGCCGAGCATCGATAGCGGCACGCGCAGCTCGAGGCGATAGCCTTCCCGGGTCGGCTGCCAGGCGCCGCGGATGCGCGGCTCGAGCGGCGCGCTCTGCTCACCGTACTCCCCGGCCTCGATGCGCCGCGCGGTGACCGCGCCCGGGCCGGTCGCCGCCAGGAACACCTGCTGCTCCTCGCCCGCGCTGTCCCTGAAGCCGAGCCACACGCGATCGCCGTAGCTCGCCTGATCGAGCGCGTTGGTTCCCGGCGCATCGAACACCGGATGCTCATCGTGCACCTCGAGCAGCACGTAGAGCATGCGCTCGTGGACCCCGGTCAGAATGCCGAAGCTGTGATGCTCGTCGCGGGAGAAATAGGCCCACGCGGCCGGCTCTCGCGGCCAGTCATCGGAGTAGCCGTCGAGAAGCGGTGCCGCGGTGAGCGCGAGCGGCTTCAGGTCGTAGGGCCCGGAGCTGAGGAACGCACGCGCCGTCTGTGCCGCCTGGGCATCGGCGGCATCGGGGCCGGGAGCGGGCTCCCGGTACAGCAGATCGGTGCGTCCCTGGAGCGATGCGGCGATGGTCTGCGCGACCGCCTGGAGGGAGTTCTGCTCGCCCTCGCGCAGCGCGGACTCCATCTCGCGCGCGTACTGGCATCCGCCCCAGGGCAGCACCAGGGTGGCGAGACCGAGCAGCAGCAGCTTCACGCGCAGGGACATGGCGTGCGCGTCGTCACTCGACCCAGCGGTAGCCCATGCCGTAGACGGTCTGCACGGCGTCGAACTTCGGATCGATGCTCTGGAACTTGCGGCGGATGCGCTTCACGTGCGAGGTGATGGTGTTGTCATCGAGCACGACGTTGGCGGCGTCCATGAGCTGCTGGCGGCTGCGCACGTGCCCGGGGTGGCGCGCGAGCGCGTGCACCATCCAGAACTCGGTGAGCGACAGCAGCACCACGCGCCCGTCCCACTGCGCCTGCATGCGCTCGGCATCGAGCGTGAGCGCGCCGCGGTGCAGGATCTCCTCCGCCGAGGCGGGCTTGCGCAGCGCCTCCACGCGGCGAAAGAGGGCGTTCACGCGGGCGATCAGGTGCGCGAGGCTCAGGTCCTTGGTGAGGAAATCATCTGCGCCGAGGCGCAGGCCCGACACGGCGTCGATCTCGCTGTCGCGCGCGGTGAGAAAGATGATCGGCAGCCCCGCCGACAACGCCCGCAGTTGCCGGCACAGCTCGAAGCCCCCCTCTGCGATTCGCGTAGGCGCGCACCGCATAGCCCTCGCGGGTGAAGGCCGACGCGTAGTTCTCGCGAATGGCCGGCTCATCCTCGATGATGGCGACGAGGCGCTTCATGGCGACCTAAGGCTACAGGCTGCGCGGGAACGGTGAAAGCACCGGGCGGCCGCCACATTGCGCCACAATTCGTCGCCGCCACCGCATCTTTGTGCCCCGGGCCCGCCGCGCGCGGCAGGCGTAATGGCCCCATGGTGCACTGGGTTACAGCCTGGCAGAGAGTACGCGGCGAGACGGTGAGCAACTGGCTCGGGCTGCTCGCGCTTCTGGCGCTCGGGATCGTCTCACCGGTAACATTCGACCCGCACGCGGGAGAAGGGAGCGCACCATGGCCGATGAGATCGTCTTCTACAGCAGCCCGATGTCCCGCGGACGCATCGTGCACTGGATGCTCGAGGAAGTCGGGGCGCCCTACCGCTACGAGGTGGTGAACCTCGAGACCCGCGATCACAAGCAGCCGGCCTACCTGGCCGTGAATCCCATGGGCAAGGTTCCCGCGATCATGCACCGCGGGACGGTCGTCACCGAATGCGGGGCGATCTGTGCCTATCTTGCGGATGCCTTTCCGGCGGCCGGGCTTGCCCCACCCCTCGACAGCCCCGCGCGCGGCAGCTATTACCGCTGGATGTTCTTCGGCGGCTGCTGCGTCGAGCCGGCGGTGATCGATCGGATGTTGTCGCGCCCCGCGCCCTCGCGTCCCGGCGCGCTCAGCTACGGCTGTTACGAGGACACCGTGGCCACGCTCGAGAAGGCGCTGCAGCCCGGGCCGTACCTGCTCGGCGAGCGCTTCAGCGCGGCCGATGTCTACATCGGCGCGCAGATCGGCTTCGGGAGGATGGTGAAGGCGCTCGAGACGCGTCCCGCCTTCGAGGACTACCTGAATCGCGTGCAGGAGCGGCCGGCCTGGAAGCGCTTCATGGAGAAGAGCGAGAAGATCGCCGCGCAGCTGAAGAAAGCGAGCTGACCGCGAGCCGGGCCGAGCCGCCGCGGCGTGACACGCGGTGCTTACTGAGCGCACGGGCGTGCCGCGGGAGACATGATGTTCAGGCAACTGCTGGACCCGCTCGGCAACCTGACGCTCACCTGCCTCGTGACGCTGATCCCGGTCGTTGCGCTCCTCGCCATGCTGGCGGTGTGGCGCCTGCCCGCGTGGCTCGCCGCGCTCATCGGCTCAGGCATCACTTTCGTGCTCGCGCTCTGGGTCTGGCGAATGCCGCTCGCCGCGGGGGCGCGCGCCTATGCCTATGGCGCTGCGACCGGCCTATGGAGCGTCGACTGGATCACTTTCTGGGGCATGGTGCTCTTCAACACGCTCACGGTGAGCGGGCTGTTCGAGAATTTCCGCCGCTGGCTGATCGCCCGGGGCGGCATGGACGTGCGCGTGCAGACCATGCTCCTCGCGTGGGCATTCGGCGCGCTGCTCGAGGGTCTCGTGGGCTTCGGCTATCCCTGGGCGGTCGTGGCGCCGATCCTGATCTCGCTCGGCATCTCGGATCTCAATGCGATCCGCGTCGCCGCGCTCGCCAACAATGCGCCGGTGTCCTACGGGGCGCTCGGCACCTCGCTCATTGCGCTCTCGACCGTGACCGGCTATCCGCTGCTCGCGCTCTCCGGATCGGTAGGCACCGTCGTCGCGGTGCTCGCGCTCGCCCCGCCGTGGGTGCTGCTCTACCTCGTCTCGGGCCGGGAGGGAGTGAAGGGCGGCTGGCCGCTCGCGGTCGTCGGCTCCCTCGGCTACATCGCCGGGCAGTACCCGGTGGCGCTCTACCTCGGGCCGTACCTGCCGGACATCACCGGGGCGATCGTCTGCTTCCTGGCGCTGCTCGCGCTGCTCAAGCTCTGGCAGCCGAGGGTCGTTCTCGGCTACGGCGGCGTGCCGCTCGGCGCGGTGGCGCCGGCGCGCGCGCACGGGCTGACGAGCGGCGAAGTGCTCCAGGCCTGGATGCCCTTCGCGGTGCTCCTGATCGTGGTGGCCGCCTGGACCGGGCCATGGTCGCCGCTGCCGAAGGTGAGCTGGTTCAAGGCTCAGGCGAGCGCGTGCGCGGCGTTCGCCGCCAGTTGTCCCGCGGCCGGCAACGTGAGCGCGGTGTTCAATTTCGCCCCCTACGTCGGCGGCAGCGCGATCCTCGCCTCCTGGCTGATCGTGGCGCTGCTGCTCGGGGCATCGGGCAGACTCCAGGGCGCGCAGCTCCGCGAGGTCTTTCGCCGCACCTGGCATCAGATGTGGGGCGCAGGTCTCGTCGCGGTCTTCATCTTCGGGCTCGCGTACACCTTCAATTACTCCGGCATGGCCGCCTCCCTGGCCAGGGGCTTCGCCAGCATGGGTACTGCGTTCGTCGTCGTCGCGCCGGTCCTCGGCTTCATCGGCGTCGCGCTATCGGGCTCGAATACCTCGACGAATACGATGTTCGGCAAGTTCCAGGCGCTGGTCGGCGCGCAGCTCGGCCTGCCGCCGCTGCTGCTGCCGACGCTGAATTCGGTCGGTGCCGAGATCGGTAAGCCCGTGGCGCCGCAGACTGCGAGCGTCGGCGTCTCGACCAGCCAGTTCGTGCGCAGGGAGGGCGAGGTCATCCGCCACAACATGGGCTGGACTTTTATTCTGCTCGCCTACCTCGTCATCATCGCCATCGCGTTCTACCTCGTGCGCCCGGCGGTGATGAGGCTGCCGTAGCGAGCGCGGCGCGCAAGGCGGCGTGCCTCAGAACGCGTTGATCCCGGTCAGCTCACGTCCGATCGTGAGCTGATGAATGGTCTCGGTGCCTTCGTAGGTGATGACGCTCTCGAGATTGAGCATGTGGCGGATGGGCACGTACTCGGCGCTGATCCCGGCGCCTCCCAGGACGTCGCGGCAGTCGCGCGCGACATCGAGCGCCATGCGGCAGTTGTTCCATTTGGCGAGCGACACGTGCACCGGCTGCATGGTGCCCGCGTCCTTCATCCGCCCGAGCTGCAGCGCGAGCAGCTGCGCGGTGGTGATGCGCCGGGCCATGTCGGCGAGGCGCAGCTGGATCGCCTGGTTCGCGGCGAGCGGGCGGTCGAAGAGCGTACGGGTCGCGGTGTAATCGAGCACTTGCCTGAGACAAGCCTGCGCGGCGCCGATCACTCCCCAGGCGATGCCGTAGCGCGCCTGGGTGAGGCAGGAGAGCGGGCCCTTGAGCCCCGCCACGCCCGGCAGCACGTTCCGGGCAGCACGAGGGCGAGGTGAGCGATCGTGCCGTTGGTGATCCACATCTTCGAGCCGTTCAGCACCCAGTCGCCCCCACGCTTCTTCGCGTGGGTCTTCATGTTCGCCGGATCCGAGCCGCCGTGCGGCTCGGTGAGCCCGAAGCAGCCGATCACCTCCCCGCGCGCCATACGCGGCAGAAAGCTGAGCTTCTGCTCATCGGAGCCGTAGGCCCAGATCGGGTACATGCAGAGCGAGGACTGCACGGACACGAAGCTGCGGATGCCGGAGTCTGCGCGCTCGAGCTCCTGGCATATCAGGCCGTAGCAGATCGCATTGAGTCCCGCGCAGTCGTAGCCGCTCAAGGACGAGCCGAGGAGTCCGAGCGCGGCGATCTGCGGGATGAGCTCCTGCGGGAAGCGATGCTCCTCGAAGCAGTGCTGGATCAGCGGCAGGACCTGCTCATCCACCAGCCGCGCGACCGACTCCTGCACCAGTCGCTCCTCCTCGGTGAGGAGTGCGCGCACGGCATACAGATCGAGCGGGTCGATCGCGGGCTGCTCCGCCCGCTTTGCGGCGGGGGTCGACTGCGCGGCAGGGGTGGAACCGGTGGCTTTGGCCACGGCGCTCTCCTCGAAGGCGCGCGCATGATAGCAGGTGGCATCACGGCAGGGCTTGGTGCACCCTTCCCTCATGAAGATCCCGGAAATCCTCATGGTCGAGACGGTCCACCAGCCGGGGAGCCTGGCGAGGGTGCTGCAGGTGATCGGGGAGGCGGGACTCACCATCGAGCACCTGACGGCGTTGCGGCGCGATCAGGGCCGCACGCTCTGGGAGATCACGCTCGAGATGGACGAGGAGGCGGACCGCTCCCTCTACGAGCGCATCGGGGCGCTGCCGACGGCACGTTTCGTCGGCAAGTCGGACCGGGTGTTCAACCGCCATCGCGGCGGCAAGGTGCGCGTGGTGGCGAGCCTGCCGATCAACACGCGCGAGGTGCTGCGCGATGTATACACGCCCGGAGTGGCGCGCGTGTGCCTCGCGATCCAGAAGGACCCGCGGGCGGCGCTCGAGTTCACCGCGCTCGGCCACACGGTCGCGATCGTGACCAACGGCACCGCGGTGCTCGGGCTCGGCAACATCGGCGCGCTCGCGGGGCTTCCGGTCATGGAGGGGAAGGCGGCGCTGTTCGCGGAGCTCGCCGGCATCAACGGCGTGCCCATCCTCATCAACGAAACGCAGCCGGCGCGCGTCGCGCAGCTCGTGGCGGGCATCGAATCCTCCTTCGGCGCCATCCAGCTCGAGGATTTCGCGGCGCCCGAGTGCTTCGAGATCGAGCAGCTCCTCCAGGAGCGCCTCGGGAAGCCGGTCCTGCATGACGACCAGCACGGCACCGCGGTGGTCACGCTCGCCGCGCTCCTCAATGCCACGCGCCGCTCGGGGGTCGAGCTGAGCGAGAGCACCGTCGGGCAGATCGGGCTCGGGGCGGCCGGCAGCGGGATCGTGCGGCTGCTGCGCGCCTACGGCGTGCGGCAGATTCTCGGCACCGATACGAGCCGCGACGCCGTGGCGCGTCTCGTCGCGGACGGCGGCGAGGGCGTCACGCTCGAGTCTCTCATGCAGCGCGCGGACATCGTGATCGCCTGCACCGGCGTCAAGGGGCTCATCAGGCCGCAGTGGGTACGAAAGGGCCAGGTCATCCTCGCGCTCTCCAATCCGGATCCGGAAATCGAGCCGCTCATCGCGCGCGAGCACGGCGCGGCCTTCGCCGCCGACGGCAAGGGCATCAACAACGTGCTGGCATTCCCGGGGTTGTTCCGCGGTGCGCTCGATGCGCGCGCGCGGTGCTTCACGGCCGTCGCCGCGGCGGTGCGCGCCGCGGTGCCCTGAAGCGCTACTGCATCGCGTAGATCTTGATGAGGCGGTAGAGGAACGTGCGGCCCTCGTAAACCGAGCGCACGCGGATGCGCTCGTTCAGGCCGTGGATTCCGCCGCCGTCGGGGTCCACGAACAATCCCTCGATGCCGTAGGTCGGAATGCCGGCGGGATTCAGGAACTGCGCGTCCGATGCGCCCGGCTCGAGCGCCGGCACCACCGGCACACCGGGCCACAGCTCATGCGCTACGCTCTCGACGGGCTTCAGCACCTGCGGGGTGAGCGGCGGGGGGCTCGCGGCGGGCCCGCGGACCTCGGGCACCGTGACCGCGACCGCCGGGTCGTCGGCGAGGCTCTTCAGCTCATCGAGCACCGCTTCGCGCGTCACGCCCGGGAAGATGCGGCAGTTGATATTGGCGCGCGCCCGCTGCGGCAGAGCGTTGGTGGCGTGCCCTGCGGACAGCAGGGTCGCGACGCAGGTCGTGCGCAGCATCGCGTGCAGGTCCTTGTCTCGGTCGAGGAGCGCGACCGCTGCAGCGTCGAGCGGATTCGCCGCGACCCGCGCCATGGCCGCACCCTGCTCGCCGCCGACGATCTTCGACATCGCCGCGAGATAGCCGCGGTTGGCGTCGTCGAGCTGCACCGGGAACTCGTAGCGGCTCACCCGGTCGACCGCGCGCACCAGGTGGTAGATGGCGTTGTCGGGCACGGGCCGCGAGCTGTGGCCGCCCGGGTTCACGACCTCGAAGGTGTAGTTCTGCGAGACCTTCTCCGCCGCCAACACGAGGAGCGCCACGCGGTTGCCCTTCTCATCGAGCAACCCGTCGGTTCCCTCGGTGATGGCGAACTCGGCGTCGATCGCCGCGCGCTCGTGCTGAGCGAGCCAGCCGGCGCCGTTGAACGCGCCGTTGGTCTCCTCCCCACAGGTGAGGGCGAGCTTGACGCTGCGCCTGGGCCTGAAGCCCTCCTCGCGGAAGCGCACCAGGTTGTCGACCCAGATCGCCGCCTGCGCCTTCATGTCGGCGGTGCCGCGCCCGTAGAAGTAGCCCCCGTCCTCGATCAGCGTGAAGGGATCCCGCGTCCAGTCCTCGCGCCGTGCCTCCACGACGTCGACGTGAGCGAGCATCAGGATCGCCTTGCGTGACTTGTCCGTACCGTGCAGCACGGCGATGAGGCCCCCCTCCTTCGGGTGGCCATCGGCGACGAAGATCTGCAGATCCGCCTCCGGGTAGCCCGCGGCCTTGAGGCGCGCGGCCATGCGCTGCGCCGCGAGCGTGCAGTCTCCGGCCGAGAGCGTGGTGTTGGTCTCGACGAGCTCCCGGTAGGTGTCGCGGAAGCGCGCGAGCCCCGTATCCTCATCGCGGCTGAGCGCAGCGCTCCCGGCGCCGAGCCCGAGGAGCAGGAGTGCGCGGGCAACGGCGGCTGCGCGAGGCTTCACGTCAGTACGCAAGGCGCAGCTGCCGGTAGGCCGCCGCCAGCAGCCACAGCGGCCCGATCAGCAGGAACTGCAGATCCTCGAAGAAGGAGGGGCGCTTGCCTTCCACGGCGTGACCGATGAACTGCCCGATCCAGCCGATGACGAAGATCACGAGCGAGCTCACCCACAGCGGCCAGGCGGCCTGAGCGAGGGCCTGCGTCAGCGCGAGGAGACCGACGAAGGCGATCAGCACCCCGACCGCAAGCGCCGGTGAGAGGATCACGTAATAAAGGAGCGCCGCGCTGGCCGCGAGCGTCGCCCAGCTGAGCCAGGGCGAGAGGGCCGCGAAGGCAGCCGGGGCGGGCGCTGAGCGCAGCAGTCCGAGCACCGCGAGCACGATGGCCGGCACGCACACGAAGTGCAGCCGCTTATTGAGGGGGTTGCGATGGCTCGCCCCGTACTCCTCGAGCCAGTCGCCGACACTGCGCATGCGCGGAACGCTACCCGTGGCGCGCTCGTCCCGCAACCTCGACCCCGCGGGCCGCCCTCCTCGGGCGGTCGGCCGGTCAGGCGGCCATCAGCCCGCGAAGCTTCCCGATCGCGCTCGACTCGATCTGGCGGATCCGCTCGGCGGACACGCCGTACTGGTCGGCGAGCTGATGCAGCGTCGCCTTGTCCTGCGACATCCAGCGCCGCTCGACGATCTCGCGGCTGCGGGCATCGAGACGGCCGAGCGCATCGCGCAGCCGATCCGCGGAATCGTCCGCGCTCTGCGCCTCCTCGACCGCGACGGCAGGATCGGAATCCGGGGCCGGCAGATAGGCGGCGGGGCTGTAGAGGTCCTCGTCGTCCGCGTCCGGTGCCGGATCGAAGGACAGGTCACGCGCCGCGAGGCGCTTCTCCATCTCGGTGACTTCGGCCTCGCTCACCCCGAGGTCACGGGCCACGGCGGCCGTTTCCTCCGCCGACAGCCAGCTCAGGTTCTTCTTCAGGCGGCGCAGGTTGAAAAAGAGCTTGCGCTGCGCCTTGGTGGTCGCGATCTTGACCAGGCGCCAGTTGCGCAGCACGTACTCGTGGATCTCGGCGCGGATCCAGTGGACCGCGAAGGACACGAGGCGCACGCCCACGTTGGGGTCGAAGCGCTTCACGGCCTTCATCAGGCCGACGTTGCCTTCCTGGACCA
>WNFI01709210.1_pt1 | contig 10682 bp, 16 predicted proteins | sample 5400471 | NCBI WGS metagenome assembly WNFI01 (sample SAMN13153348, study PRJNA577476) | soil metagenome | isolation source: 100 cm saprolite on Douglas fir-dominated hillslope | place: USA:California | collected 2013-09-17 | reverse complement strand
TGATGACAAGTGTTTGTTCAAATCGAACGTGATCTCAACTTGATCTCAACCGTGTTGAACTCTGATTGGCTGTAGATAACCCCCAGTCATTTGTCCAACTTCTTACCAAACCTTCTTAGGCTTCGTGTTCTTTTTAAACTCTAATACGGATCATGCAGAACTCGTTTACCCTACCACCCTTAGATATCCTCAAGCGAGGATGATGATTAGTGCACTAATGACTCGCGTATCACCAAACTTCAAGCTGCCAGACACCTTCAGATGGTACTACTAAATCCCCGGTTCTTGATTCCTAGTGAAGGTGTTTAATTTTCAGAAGAGCCATCATTCGATGCATTAGCCGACGCCGCACGCCAGCCGAAGAACTCGAAGCCGGACTGCTTCCTCCCATCATCCGCTGAAATTGTCCCATCGGTCATTAACTTCTTTTGTTTTCCGGCATTCTTCCTTGTTATGAACATGCCCAATACTAAGGAGGCTAGCACCGTACGTGTCTCCTCCTTTGTATATATATACTAGACTGGGTTGAGTTTGATTTGAAAGCTCAGCCGGGCTGTTGACCTGGTTCACCGCACCCACATCGTGGGGATTGAGCACACAACGTACCGTAGCCAGCAAATCCGAATAAAGGAATCCTTCTCATTGAGACCTACACGAATTACAATGATACCAGAAGTAAACAATACGATGAGTACAAGAAAACCAAGCAACCACGACTGTGAAGCTCAGGGTGTATGAGCAGGGAACAATTACTAGACGACAAACCAAGACAAAAAGGACATGTACAAAGAGGACATCAAAAACGTGACAAAAGCGAGCACGAACGTTACAACGTCGTACACTTCTCCAATGGAAATCATTCCGGCAGTATTTGGTTATTGAGAGGGGATATATGCATAGAAACGTGTATTCGCGTTGCGCGTTGAAGAGGGTAATGCATGCACGAATGCAATCGAGCGAGCAAGCGGGAAGGAACAAGGATCAATGGTAGATCAGTGTCCTGTCGAGCAACGCTGGGGGAAGAAAAAGCAAGAGTTGGGATACTTAAGCACCTGAAGGAGCGCCTATCTGACTCGTACTCGTCTGGTTAGTTCCAGATCCCAGACCTGAGACCGAACCGGAGTCTGAACTGAATATGGTGGACAACTGGCGGGGTCCCGTTGGCCGACTCAGAGTTATCGCTGGTGGCGTTGGTGTGGGTGTTGACTCGGCATTATGTGGTGGAGGCGGGTAAGAGGATGTTCCGCATGGTGCGCCGAGAGTGGAGACAAATCCAGTTGAAGCGATTTGTTTTGGATACTTGATGATGAGAGGCAGAGTCTTGGCATTCAGTTTTCGGAAGAACTGTGGCAAGAAAAGTTGAAGCAAATAAGTCGTAGATTAAGCAGACGAAGAGGGAAAGATACTGACGAGGGCACCGTATTTGTGAGGTTGGTCGATGCCCTTCCATTTATCTTCTAGCTTGACAATCTTATCTTCTGCGTCAAGGTGTATGACAACCATTGAACGGACCGTCTAGTCGAATAAACAAGACTGCAAGTTATACTTCCATTCTCAGGGCTGGAATCGCTCCATAGTAACGAACCTTCTTCTGCTTCATGAACTTGAATGTGTATTCCTGGACCTGGCTATACACAATTCGACTCGGGGTTGTAGTCGAAGCCAAGACGCGATGTGATAGCGTAACGCTCTTGGACATGAACTTGGCCTTCAATGCGAACAGCCACAACCATGGTCAGTCACTCATTATACCATGGCGCGACAAGAATCCCAGCGGAGATTATGGAATCATGTACTCACCAACCCATAGAACTGCCAATGCGATCGTAAAGTTACACACGGATTTGAAACAATCTCATGATACTTTCAGCTTACCTGAGCGGCATACTCTCGGTACCCATGACACAAAGTCAAAGGATCCTATGTATTACAGTGGCTGCATTAGTTCCGAGTGCTGCACCCTGATACCCCGCACAGGGTTTACAGACCTCAAAGACAGCATCCTACATTTGGAAGACTCGCAATATGAGTGTCGGATAGCAGAAAACACTTTTTGCCCATAACCTATACGAACCTTTCTCCAGAATTTCGAAAAGATTTCGACGGAAGGTTTACCACAGTAAAGCGCCAGGACAGAATCAAGTATGGCTTGTCGGACCGGGTCGAGTTTCATTCGATCTTCTCTATCCTCAAAGGGGGATCCGAATCGTTCATGTATGCCTTCCTCCTATATGGCCTCGTCAACACTTCCGAAAGAATAGTGTGATTTAACTCACTGCAGCCATCCCGGAATAATGGGCCGCGCCTGCAAGACTATTCAGCAAGCCCTTGGTGGGCATCGACGGGACTTGTAGCGGTGATAAATGTGGACTGCCTGGAGGACTTCCTGCAGCATCTCCAGCATGATGGGGATGATCACCCCGAGAGATAGTCCCTCCTCGTCTCAGATTATACATATCACGGTCATTTGGGGATATGGAAGCTCGGCGAAAGGAGCTCTCCCTACGTGGGCTCTGTTGTAGTGATAATCTCCCAGAAGTTACAGGAGGACGGGAGGAAGGGTGACCGTCTAGAGATCGAATCTGGCGACGATGCTGTCTTTGTATAGCACGAGAGGTGGCAGAAGTTGGTCTTGAGACGGAGGATATAAAGTGAGCCATCGATTCGTCTCCCCGGATGTCCACCGGCCCCGCCGCAGTATGTAGAGGTGTTTGGGAGGAGTCACTACTGCTAGAAACGCTACGGACTGGATGAAGGAATCCTTGTTCATCTACTGTGTGTTCCACTTCGACTGCTGCTCTGGAGGACGAGCCTGCCGGAACATCATGAGCGTTCATCATCGAAGTCCGTTATAATAGGGTGACGGATTCATTCCCACGGTTATCTATACCGTGACCTTCATGTTCCATTCCCATGCTGCCGAACCGGCATTGATGCTAGGCTGCTTACTCTTTTTTCCGCAACTACCGTATCAGATTTGCTGTGAAGGTGGCGTTTCCTTTGGTCTCCGTAGTCGTCCAATAACAGAGAAGCCACCTGTAATCAAATGACAGACCAGGATCATGTCGTATGAACGCAACCCGAAATAACCCCCCCGTAATAGTTAGAAATCATGTAGGATGGACCCCATGTAACTCCCATGTAACACGGGGCTCGCCGCTCTGCCGTGGGGTAACAAATGAGATTTATCATCATCATCATCATCATCCCCTTCACATGTATTCCCAACACATGGGTATCTATTACCAATTATACAGGATCATCTTGTACCGTACATCACGGACCCCCCATCGATTTCATTGTTCATTTGTCAAGTTAAATAGCCTAGGCGAAGCAGCGCTTGTTACCGACGAAAGAAATGTGTTCCTAGGTCCTTGTGAATGCTTATATTACTTATGTTGACCATCCTGTCCGCAACGGAGTGAATCGGGTTCAGTTCGAGTCGGGTTCTGTCGAAGTGCCCTCAGATTGTGAGCTTGATTCCTCATCTATGTTCCTGAGCCAGGCTCCGATTGCTCCTCTGCGCGGTTAGCAATCCAAGTGAGCATCTCTTCCACCAAAGCGAAAAAACAACGGAACTACGCACAGGAAACCTTCATGTCTCAGGAACATCGCTTTCTTCGTTCCCTTGCTCCAGAACCGTATAGCGTATGATAGTGTAGCGACTGTGGCAGCGTGCCCTGTATTACCACAATACATTGTTAGTTTTCCCGAACATTTATGAGTCAGGATTTTCTCACCTCGGATGAAATATCCTCCAAAATATATTCTGTCGAGACCGTACTTTTCCGCATTCATGTACCTACAACAGAAGTGAAACAAGCATGTAAGGGATCAGACACCAGGTACGAGATGGGAGGAAATAGAGCGGATAATGAAAAGATGGCAACAGAAGAGCCAAATAGGTCGGAAAAATGTTAGGAATCCCAAGAAGAGGATAACTCACGCAATCTGTCCTATGTTATTGGATATCGCATATAGCAGAGATTTGGCAATGTCTTCTGGGCAAAATTGCTTCTTCTCCTTGTTCTTAAAGACTTTACCAAACGAGGACGCGATAACGGTCGATTTAAGACCTAGACGTCCATAATCCTGTCCGTAGATATCTGCGACGAGCATGTCTACGCTTTCATTCGAGCCCATTTCTGATAGGGAAAGCATTTCTAATGAAATATGAGTAGTTCACCGGAAATCGGAAAAGATTACCTACCATCGAAAGATCTTGCGGGTGTCAATAAGCTCAGCAAACCCCACAACGTCCCGCCACCCAAACTCGTACCACTCACGCGCTCAAATTTCCCATCCTCATCGACCTTGATGATCGACACACCGGACCCAATATTCACCAACAAGCAAGGTAACTGTGCGTTCAGCTCCTTGACAAATGTCACTCCATACCGTGGTGGATCAGGCGATGGTCTCTGCAGCTCATGCAAATCATGACGTGGCCCTTTGCCTCTCGATACCTCAGCAATGAGCTGATCTGAAAAGAAGTATACCTCGTTCGGGATCGACATGATGAAGACCAACCCCGTAATCAAACACTCCATTTCATCTTCCCGCTGGACCTCCACACCCAACTCGGTCCGGAATAAGTCATAAAACCTGTGCGCGCCCCCACCCGTAGCTATAATTTTCACACTCTTCCGCATCTCATTAATTGAGACGCGGTTTACATTTGCTGAGCGTGAAATGAGCTGTTTGATGAACTCGACGCATTCGTGGATGTTATCTGTTTCGAATCGTTCAAAGTTAAGCGATCCACCAGGTACGTTCTGAAGCGTTTGTCGACGGAGAAGGGCACCCCGTAACTTGTAGCCTTCCACAGCGCCTCTTTTGTCCTCACTACCCCTAATGAATGGTTGGGATAAAGTGGCCATTCGTGGGCCTTCAAGGATCAAGGGTGTCAGGGCGCCGGTGAGCTTCGGGTGAGTTGAAGTGGAAGGGAGCTTCAGGGAAGAATTGGATGATGCGGTCGAAAGGTCTTCAACATCTGGAGGTGTGAATGGGATGGAGTCGATGGATGATGTACTCTCCGCATCGTCTGCTGGAGATGGCGGTAGGACGGGGGAACGTGTAAAATAGATGACCTTGGCTAGTGAGCCACCAATCTAAATAAGATGGCCAGTCGCGGACGCAGGGATGTTTGAATGAATAAGGATTCCAGCATCAGCAACCAATGGCCGAAAATCACTTACGTCGACAGCGATGTGCGACACTGGCTCAACATGGTTTGGGAAGTATATCCCTCTACTATCTCGGGTCTAGATTGGAACGGGCATGCAGCACAGGGTCAGTCAGATAATGAGGTCATGGGCGCTTCGGCGACAAATGATTCAAGAGTAGCAACGCACCTCTGGTGACTCCTCCTGTAATATTACCGCACCCCGAGTGTCAACCTGAATGGTACGCGGTGTCGGTATGATGCCCGTAATGCCAGCCATAGCGTAGCTGCGGTCTTTCCTTATGGCCCTAGTGACTGTAGGTGATGCGGAGAAAACAACGGTGACCGTCTGACCAGAGCCTGGGTATAAGGAATGCGCTCCGCCGTACTAGCAGCAGCTGGCTAATATGTTGGCTCTGAAGATGTGCAGAACCGACGGAGCTTCGGCCGGAAATGACCCAGTTCCGGAGTAGGCGCTGCACGGTCTCACCCGACACGCTCGCGCGAACAATGGTAAGCTCCAAAACGACTTGAAGCAGTACATGAGTATGATGACATGGGGGCGATGGAGAGAGAGAGAATATTTATTAATGTATCCTCCAAATACACCATGCCATTAAAGTGGTGAGAACAATCAAAACGAACAGAAACGAGGCTCAACCACCGATGGCAGCTACAACTAGATTGCATACTGCTTCCTTCTCGGCACGTACCCCTAATTCGAGAGTGACGCCGGCGCCGGTGCTACAGGTCATCCGGCCACGCACGAAAACCTTCCCACCGCCTCCGGCGACGATACCAGCAAGGATGAGCGTATGCACCGACTGTGATGTCGGGTGCTCGCTCCCACCGAGTGGCTCCATGTTAAAAATCTCCATGATTGATTCACATGCCGCTACAAGAAAAGAATAGGTCTCATCAGTGAACATGGTCCAAGTTTTGACCTTTAGACATGCACCTTTGATACTCTCCATAGCGGACAGTGCAAAAGTTTCGACTACACTTGGTCCATTCGCCATCTTGGCCCACTCTGACTCGAACGAGGCATACGTAGGAACGATATACTCAGATCCAGCCCCGATCTCGACCTCCTCAACCTGGTACTCATCCTCGTACCCCTCTTCCTCCGGTTTACCACTCGAAGGGTCGCATTCCTTGCTGACGAACTTGAGCGTGCATGCAAATGAGCCCAGGGTGTATTCGGTGGGGTTCTCACGCGTGAAGGAGACAAAGACGATTTGAGGCGAATTGGTAGCGGTAATTCGAGGCACGGGGATAATGAAATCTTCGGTAAGACCCACTTCCGAAATAGCCTGCATGACGACCGAGACGTTCTCTAGGATGGTGTCAGAAAGAGTATTTGACACATTGAACTTGGTAAAGACATGGTCAGTTAGTTATCAGGTTATGGTGGACATGCCACAGTGCTTGCACTCACCTGGAACACAATGTGTTCCTTGAACACATGTTTGACGCACGACACAGTATACTCCGTCTCGTTCTCCGTGAGCTGCGCGGGCTTTGGACTACTATTGAGCACAGGTCCGTACGATTCGAACTCCGGTACAGCAGCAAGCTGCTTCGAGTACGCCGACCTGACTTCGGCAGCGGATGGAGCGGGTGCAGTAGATGTAGGAGCCTTAGGAGCAGGAATGGTGTGTGCGGTCTCGAGGGCACTGGGACCTGAAGCGAGTGTTAAAAATAAATTGAAATTCGGATACCGAAGACAAGATCAAACCAAACATACGTGCGCTCTCTTGTCTAGCCTGCTCCTTGCTGATCTTGGGGATGGAGGAGGCATCAAAAGGCACGTCATTCGCACTCGAGTCTTGAACATATGCAACTAGTTTTGACTCCAGAGCTGCGAGAGAGAATACAGATTCTACGCAACACACTGAGCAAAACAAGCACAGACCCACACAAAACACGTACCATCCTTAATGTATGTCTCAATTAACGGAGGCTGATGCATCACCTTCAAGTATATCGCTGCTCGATCGCGAACCTCATCATCAACATCATCAAGACAACTATCCCTATCGTCAGAATGCCATATCGACACAAGATAAGTCAACCCACAACTCACCGAGTCAGCAGCACTCCGATACTCTTCTTCACCGCCTGATCCAACGCATTTGCACCAAATTTAGCCAAGCTCGACACCGCCGCCGCCCTGACCAACGCATTCTCCAGTATAACCCGATTGTAGATATACCGAATATACTTCGCAGGCTGGGGCGACTTGCTCATTGGAGTCCTCAATGAATTTGATCATGTCGAAAATAGCCTCAACCACGGCGTGTTTGAAGTCATATCCCCCCTCATCGCGCAGGATGCCAGCGAGGAAGTTGAGCATGACTGCTTGTTTGGCTGGGAACTTGAGACACAAAGAGCGAATGGCGTCAACGACAATGACTTTGAATTCATCCGTTATTTCACTCATGAAACCGGAGATTTGTTTCATCAGGCGGTCGACGGAAGCCTCGTTGCCAGTCTATGAAGAATCCGCAGCGAATTTGAGTCTGGGTAGACTCACTAAACTAGATTGTATGGAATACAGACCTTGAGCAAAGTAGTGATAGCGTACGTAGCAATGCTGCGGTTAGAATCCGTAATGAGATTCTCTATATCCACATTGCAAGTAGAGACCGGGCCAGCATGAGTAAGAGCAAGAGCACTCAATGTACGGATGGCGGCAAATTTGAGGGTCGACTTGGAGGATGACAGGAAGAGTTGCAGGACTTTGATGATGGGAAAACAAGTAAGCATTAACAAACAACAAAAAGCGCGTTGAAGAAAGGACGGCCTTACCTGCAATCGGTCTAACAAGCTGAGTGGATGTAACGTTGCGGATTTCACAAATCGCACGAGCCGCCTCATAATTCACCATGTCACTCTTGTGCCTTAACCAACCTTCTAATAGCTCAAGCATCTGTCTATGGACGCTAGATGTGATGATACGTCAATAATCAAGTCCACCACGTAATGCCAAAAGAAAAAAAAAAGCGACTCACTTTGGATCCTCATCCAAAACTTTTGCAGCATACCGAATAAGCATACACAACGCCATAGGATTTTTCAGCGTCGTCCCAGCGCCAGACTTGCCACCACCAAGCTGTTGAATCATCTTGGTTACAGCCATCCGATCCTGTTGTCTCATAAGATACAACAATCCAAGGGCATGATATTGTGTAATGTAACTTGTCGAGGGAGTGGGCTGGTAACCAGTTGAGGCTTGTGAGTTGGAGAAATTAAGGTACCCTCCTGTTGCGCTAGGACTGAGGAAGGATGATGAAGACTTGGCATTGATAGCTTCCTGAGCTACATTCACCCAGCGCTTGATGACGTCTTTCGAGGAGGGATAAAGGTGATATGAGGAGACAAGTGCGGCAGAAGATATCGAGGGATTGCGGTCTACAATTGCAGTCTTATAAAATCGCTCGATACCTTGAACCATTGAACCCTGAAAAAACGGATAAGACCTTAATCAAAGCCTAAAAGGCCAAGAGAAGAACGCACATCTATTATCCGGCATAATGCACGGATAGCATTAGGACGATAAATGACCTCTAGATTGGGCTGCATATCTTTCATGATACTGCTCGTCACCATGATCACATCATCAGCTGACAGCGCCAACTCCTTGATAGTAAGGTACACCGCCTGTCTTAGAGCGCTCTACTCGGTAACACAAAGTATCAGCATAACCACTCTTACACCTTTTCATGAATGGCAACCAAAATGTTGGAACAGCAACGCACATCCTTATTCTGAAACAGTTTGGTCGTCCCAAAGAAAAGTGTCGTGGCTTCTTGCGAAGTGAACGTCTCCCCAAGGTAGAGCAAATACACGATTCGCGTCAACAAGGCGCGACATTTGCGCGGACTGATAGGTGATTCGTTGAAAACTCTTGCTTCCTGGATGATTGTCGTCTTGTTGTTGTAGTAAGACCCTAGACCTGTCTCCTCATCCTTCTTAGCAAGACTCATTCTGATGAAAGAAAGAAAGAATAGGAAGAAGAGCCAAAGGTCGCTAACGTTTAACACGTCGGATTCCGTTAAGATTTGGAATTGGTCACGTGTTGCATCCCAATATTTGCTCGGAGTCCGGAGCCAAATGCTCTACTACATCGCTGGCTCACACATAAAACCATACACAACAGCCAAACTATTCTGAAATGCTTCATCTTCGACACAGATCAGCCATCAAAGTCAATACTCATCAAGATTCCACACAACGGACGAGTCCAACACACATATCGCATACTACAGCGTGCGCTGTTCAATTCATTGGTAGTAGAAACAGAAAAGATACAGCACCGCTACTATATACAACAAAAAAGGCGAGAGGAAAGCCGCTCATTCGCCCGTCCAACCACGCCGAGGGACGCAGGGGGGGAACGGATGAGAAATGCGTATGAGGAATGATGATGATGATGATGAGCTGAAGCAAGAGAGGAAAGAAAAGAAAACCAAGCAAAACCTACGTATCAAAAAGGATCAGTGTCCAGACAGACGAGGGGATGTGATGGGGGAAAGGGGGACCAAACACAAAACGGTTATGATATAGCAACACGTCGATCAAAGGGGTTAAGGACCGACGAATCGCAAGATTGAATGGAGCAGCATCACTTCGCACGAAGCAATCTAGCACCCAAGTCGCGAGACACGAAGGAGGAGGGCGACAAGCAACGGGATAGGAGCAGAATGAGACACCATTAGGAGCCGCAAGCGGTCGAGGTCGTCAATCGTAGACTCATAAGCCCGTCGCACTATCGTGTACCCGTCCTGACAAAGTTTCCTCAAGCGACAGAGAGGGGGTGCGATTCACGAACAAGGATCACAATGACTGCCATCAGATGCCGAATCCCACCTATCATCGAACGCAAGCGCTGATTAAGGGGCAAAGAGAAGGGGGCGAAGGGGAGCGAGTATGGACTAGCCAACGCCACTCAACACCATACACCACGCCCAATCCCTAAGGCACGTCGTACTCGTCGACGAGCGTACCAGCAATCCGAAGAGTCGCAAGGGACGCCTGAACGAGAAAGGTGATCGCATCGAAGAAATGAGCGCCACTGTCCATCCAAAGAAAGGCGGAATAGAGTGGGAGGGGAGGGGGAAGGGGTAGGTCGTGACTCTATCACGATGTAGAGTGTTCGTCATCACTGATGTCGTAAATATATGTATGCACGTTAAGATATCGTCAACTCAAACGCATAGCGTGAGACGTGCGCCGAAGGCGGGGGCGTGACCGTGTGATTGGATGGGTCTAACCAGGAACCCTTATCCAAGAATGAGTGAATGTGTAGTGTAGTGTAGATGGGGAGGGTAGATGTAGGGGAAGTGCGCGGGAGTGGAATGCAGTGATAGCTTTGGTGAGATGTTCAGGAATTTAGTCATAAAAAAGTGAGGATGTGGTGTTAATAATATGCCTAAGGGTCACAATGTTGCGCGTACAACGCATCCGTTTTGAGAGGGAGAATGTTCATATAGCATAGCGAGGGAGACGTAGCATG
>WNFI01650267.1_pt1 | contig 10683 bp, 8 predicted proteins | sample 5400471 | NCBI WGS metagenome assembly WNFI01 (sample SAMN13153348, study PRJNA577476) | soil metagenome | isolation source: 100 cm saprolite on Douglas fir-dominated hillslope | place: USA:California | collected 2013-09-17 | reverse complement strand
ATCGGCAAGCCCGAAATCAAGGTCGTCCAGCCTGTCGAAATCGAAGGTGAAGCGAAATCCCTGCCATGGACGACTCTCGATGCGACGTCCGACCTGATCGTTGCGGAGTCGATCGCCAGCCGCGAGGAGGTAGAGGCCGCTCTGCTTGACCTCGAGCGCACAACGAAAGATCCAGGTTCTTTGATCACGGGGCCGCGGATATTTCAGCTCTGGTGCCGCCGGGCGAGCTGAGGTGGCCACCCGCGTCCTTCTGGTGCCATGCATCGAATTGATGGTGGGCGACCCGGGACTCGAACCCGGATGGATTACTCCACACGCCCCTCAAACGTGCGCGTCTACCAGTTCCGCCAGCCGCCCGGCTGCGGCGCATGATTTTACCCGGCGCTTCGTTCGTCCGCCATGGCCAGGAGCGTCGTCACCGTGGTCCAGTTGCGAGACGTCCCGGCTACGCCTAGCCTCTTTCCGGCGAGACGCTCCCAGAGAGGTGAGCGACCGTCGCCATCGGGGTGCCAGGAGTAAACCTCCCGGCCGATGATCGCGAACGGCTCTTGGGTCGCCACGGCCTTCAGGTCGTCGGCGAAATTCGCCGGCAGCTCCCCGGACATGAAGGTCACGAGATAGCGGCTCGGATTGGTCGCGACACGAGCCAGTGGGTTGCAACGTACGACCTCTCCGAACTCTGCGGGTGAACGCACGACCACGGCGATGTCGAACCCGAACCGCTGCTCGATGAGGGTGCTCACATCCTTCGCGACGCGCTCGGGCGATCGCTGGCTCGACAGCACGACGTTGCCACTCTGCACATATGTCCTCACATCGCGGAAGCCGGCCTCTTCCAGAGCGGCCCGAAGCTCTGGCATGGCTATGCGATTGCGCTTCACGAGGTTGATCCCGCGAAGCAAAACGATGTGTCGCGTCACAGCGGCCCCAGCGTACGATCCATGCGATGGCCAGCGAGCCGCCGCCGACCCCGCCGCCCTCGCCGTCCGGGTCGCCCCCGCAACCGGGCCCGACTGCTTCGCATGACGAGTGGAGGGCCTGGCGCCATCAGATGCGCGACTACTGGCGGGCGCAGGGCCGTCCCGGCGGGATGGTACGGGCCCGGCTGGTACGGACCGTGGGGCTGGTGGGGTGGCGGCTGGTTCTGGGGCGCCGTGCTGGTGCTGCTCGGTGCGTACTGGTTGCTGCAGAACCTCGGTTACTTGAGCTGGCTGCGCGGCGACGTCTTGTGGCCCTTGGTGATCATCCTTCTGGGTGTCTACCTGATCGTGCGTCGCGGCCGAGGCTCGTGGCGCTGACCAGCTCCTTCGATTAAAGGGATGAACTAGCCGCGCGGACTGCTTAACTTCGCTCGTCAAATGAGCGCCTGGGCCACGTGGGACAACCGCCGTAAGGCTTTCGCGATCGTGGTGGCGACCGTCGTGGTCGCGTCGATCGTCTACGCGCTCGACATCCGCTTCCTGCTGTTGGGTGCGCGTGGGGTCACGGCCGTGGACGACATCGGCGAGGCCGTGGCTGCGGCGATTGCGTCGGCTGCGTGCGCATGGGCCGCGACCCGCGCTGTGGGACGAGATCGCCTGGGCTGGACTCTGATGAGCATCTCGACCGGCCTGTGGTCAGCCGGCGAGGTCGTGTGGTCCATCTACGAGGTCGGCATGAGGGTCGCCGTGCCGTACCCGTCGCTCGCCGACGCCGGATTCCTCGCAGCGGTCCCCTTCGCAATCGCCGGCATCCGATCGTTCTGGAGCGCCCCGCGGGGCACGTCTTCGCGCTGGCGGGTCTGGTTCGACGGCGTCATCGTGGCCCTCGCGTTGACCTCAACTGCGTGGGCCTTCGGACTGAAATCGGTCTGGCTCTCCAACAGCCCCACCAAGCTTCTTGACCTCGCGTACCCGGTGAGCGACATCCTGATCGGCACGGTCCTGATCCTCGCCATCCGGCGTGCGCGCCAGCAGCAGGCTGGGCGGATGGCCTTCCTCCTCGCCGGCGTCGCCTCCTACTCGATCGCCGACAGCGCCTTCGCCTACCTCAACGCCCAGGGCGCGTTCGGAGCCGTGGGCAACGTGATCGATACCGGGTGGTTTGCCGGATTCCTGTTGATCGCGCTTGCCGCCATCTATCCGTCGGCTGCGCCGAAGGCCGCTACGCAGGACGCTCCGCTCGATCTCTGGCAGCTCGCCCTTCCTTGGATGACACTGCTCCTGGCCTCGGCGGGTGACGTGTATTCGTCCGTGACGGGGCACGACATCGACCTCTTCATGTCTTCATGCACCGCCGCCCTGGCCGTGCTTCTGACGGTGAACATGGTCCTCGAGCGGAAAGAGTTCCTCGAGATGCTGACCGACATCGAGAAGGCCCGCTCCACTCTGAACCGAGAGTTCAAGACGACGCTGGCCGGGATCCAGCACTTGAGCGAGCAGGTCAAGGAAGCGGACCACGCGTACGACGAAGGCGTGCGCGTGCTGGCAGCCGACATCCACCAGCAGGCCGAGCGGCTCGATCGCCTGGTCGAGGGGATGCTGTAGACGCGACTGACACTGTGCCCGCTCCGAAATTGGGCATCCAGGGAACTGCTACACCGCTATCGCTACTTTCGTCGACTCCTCGGACAATGGCCTCAGCTGGGGACCACATGTTCCGCCCTCGACTCGGGGCGCATGCAGCGGGTTAAGTGACCCGGAAATCACAAGGAAGCAAGACATTAGTGGCGCCACCCGAGCAGCGGTCATGGACTTCCGGTAGGTATGCCACGACGTCACGCCATCCGGTACCAGTCGGAGCCCGACCAAGCCCATATTTCGCCGCCTCTTCCGATCAGGTCTAGTTGGGCGTCGGTAGCGACCGCGGCACCCACTCCCGAAGGGGGCGCGTGATTGGGCGTGACCGCATTCCAGGAGGCTCCGTCCCAAATCCACGTGTCGTGAAGAGCACGCCTGAAATCAGCACCGCCATATAGCACCAATCCAGGTCTACCAGCCGAATTGGGTCCGAGCGCGGCGAGCAAGCGTGCCGGAGGACTCGTGGCTGGGTGGAGCTGCCGCCAGGTCGCGCCGTCCCAGGTCCAGGTCTCAGCAAGTGGTCCAAGAGTTTGTTCTCCGCCAAACATGAGTAATTGGCCTGTCGCCGAATCGAATGTCATGCTGGCCGAATCGCGACCGGACGGCGAAACTGTCGGATGGAGCAGCGCCCATGCGGCGCCAGTCCATGCCCAAGTCTGCGCCTCGCCCTGCGCGGTGGGTCCGAAGAGGATTACTTCTTTTGAGGTTGGATCGTACGCAGCCACTGGGTTAATGAGATCCGGACCCCCGGTCGAAACTTCATTCCAGTTCCCTCCGTCCCATGTCCACGTGTCATGTACGAAGCTCCCAGGTTGCCCATGGCCCCCGATGCGTCCTCCGTGTAGGACAACGACCCCACGCGTCAAATCAAACGCCATGGACACTGAGTCGCGCACTGAAGGGCTCATCGCAGGAGTGAGTTCGTTCCAGCAGCCGGCGGAGAATATCCATGTTTCTGCGATCGCAGAACTCGATGCAGGGTCGCCTCCTATGAGCAAGATCTGATCCCTTCCCTTCAGGTAGCCAAGTCCTCCGATCGGAGGAAATGTCGCCGGAATCGAGCAAGTTGTCGGAGACGGCACCCGTGAGGGAGGAGAAGGCGACACTGTGCGGGTTGCTGAGGTAACTGGCTGGCCCACGGAAACTCCGCCGCAGCCGGCCAAGAGCCAGACGCTGAGGAGGAGAGCGGCCCCACGCACCATTACCGTCCTTAACGGATGCTAAGGGCCTCCGTTACTGGTGACGCATTGTGCCCCTAGATGGTCGTCGAACGGGCGATTCACACTTGCACCATGAATTCGCCGCGTGCCTCCGGGTTCACTGGAGGGGTCTGGTACCCGCTGCAAGACTCGAACTCGCAACCTCCTGATCCGAAGTCAGGCGCTCTGTCCATTGAGCTAAGCGGGCACACATTCATGGTATGCCCGAATTGATCTCGCCTCGTTGGATCCAACGGGACGTATCGAGTATCGGTATTACGCCCCGTTGGCGCCAACGGGGCGAGATCAGCCTACCGCGTACCTCTGGTGGTTCAAGCCCCAGGCGGCGTAGCGAACCAGGCCCACCGCCTTGTAGCGGCGCCGTCCCGCGACCGTGGTCGCCGTCTCGATCGCACTGCGCAGGGCCGCGGGCGTCTTGCCTGGGAACTCGGTGTAGGCGCGCCCCACGGCGTCGAGGATGTGCGCGTCCGAGCCACCGAGCTCCGCCGAGCCGAGGCCGAGGTTCAGCCGGCGTGCCAGCTGGTTGAAGACATAGAAACCGGGCGTTGCGTTCTCCACCTCGATGGCATCGAAGTCGAGCTCGGCGGCCAGCCAGCCTACGCCGTGCACGGGACCGCTCCGCGTGCGTCGCTGGGTGCGCCAGAAGGGATGCACCGCCACGGCGAGGCCGCCCTGGTCGTGGATCGCATGCACCGTGGCCGCGGCGGACATTCCGGGTCGAATCCTTCGTTCGATGAACAACGCCACGATGTGGCCGTCCCGACTCGAGACCTCCTCGCCGACCACGACATGGACCTTCGAGCGCCGGGCGGCGCGGTCCGCCGCGCGGAGCGCGCCTTCGATCGTGTCGTGATCTGTGACCGCGATTACATCCAGCGATGTTGCGCTCGCGTAATCGACAAGCTCGTGCGGTGCCGGCCAACCGTCGCTGGCCGTCGTGTGCATGTGGAGATCCGCTCTACCTCGAGCAGGCATGGCTGTGCATCCTACCCCCGGCGGGCTTACCATCGACCCACTAGAGCGTGCCTCACAGGTAAAGAAAGGTGGAGGTGGTGGCCGTGGAAGGCTTGATGCAGGACTACGAGCTGAGCCTGCAGCACGTGCTGTGGCGGATCGAGCGACTGCACCAAAAGAAAGAGTTGGTGACAAAGCGCGACGATGGTGTTCACCGCACCACCTACGGAGAGATGGTCCCGCGCATCAACCGCCTCGCCGGCGCGCTGAAGCGGCTCGGCGTCAAGCCTGGCGACCGCGTTGCCACGCTCGCCTGGAACAACGACCGGCACCTCGAGCTGTACTACGCCGTGCCCTGCATGGGGGCGGTCCTGCACACGCTGAACCTGCGCCTGTTTCCTCAACACCTCGAATTCATCATCAATGACGCGGAAGACAGGGTTTTATTTGTCGACCAGTCGCTTTTGCCTTTGCTCAAACCGCTCGTCGGCAAGATTCCGAGCGTCGAGACCATCGTCCTGATGGCCGAGGGCGCAGCGCCGGCCGCCGACGGCCTGCCGAAGATGCTGGACTACGAAACGCTGCTCGCCGCGGAGAGCGAGAGCTATCCGTGGCCCAAGCTCTCGGAGCGGATGGCTGCGGCGATGTGCTACACGTCGGGCACCACCGGCAACCCGAAGGGTGTCGTCTACTCCCACCGCTCGCAGTTCATCCACACCATGGGAGTGCTTCAGGGCGACAACCTCGCCCTCCAGGAGAGCGACAGCCTGCTGCCGGTCGTGCCCATGTTCCACGCCAACAGCTGGGGCCTTCCATACGCCGCAGGGATGGCCGGGGCGAAGGTCGTGTTCGGGGGCCGGTTCTCAGGCGATCCCAAGTCGATCGTCGAGCTGTCGGAGCAGGAGGACGTCACCTTCCTGGCCGGCGTGCCGACCGTCTGGATCGCCCTCGGCGCATACCTGAAGGAGAGCGGCAAGCGGCTGCCCAAGGTCCGCACCGTGGTCTGCGGCGGGTCGGCCGTGCCACAAGCCTTGATGGAGACGATGGATTCGCTGGGTCTGCGCATCCTCCACGCCTGGGGCATGACCGAGACCTCCCCGCTGGGCAGCGTCGCCCGCGTCGCGGCGGGGGCCAAGCCCGAGGACGAGTTGCGCCTACGCCTGACCCAGGGTCGCGTCGCGCCCGGGGTCGAGATCCGGATCAGCGACCCGGCCACCGGCGAGGAGCTGCCCTGGGACGGTGTCGCGTTCGGCGAGATCCAGGTCCGAGGGCCGTGGATCGCCCGCGGCTATCACAACGGGTACGACCCGGGCAAGCTGACCGAGGACGGGTGGTTCCGCACCGGCGACGTGGCCAAGATCACGCCCGAGGGCTACATCGTGATCGTCGACAGGACCAAGGACGTCATCAAGTCGGGCGGCGAGTGGATCTCCTCGGTCGAGCTCGAGAACGCCGTCATGGCCCATCCCAAGATCATGGAAGCCGCGGTCATCGGCCTCCCCCACTCGAAGTGGGACGAGCGGCCGGTCGTGTACGCCGTGCCCAAACCCGAGTTCAAGGACAAGGTCACCCAGGAGGAGGTCATCGACTTCCTTCGCGACAGAGTTGCGAAGTGGTGGCTGCCCGACGAGGTCCGCTTCATCGACGAGGTGCCGAAGACCTCCGTGGGCAAGTTCGACAAGAAGGTGCTCCGCGCCAGCGCGGCGCCGATCAAAGAAGGCGCCACACCCGCGGCCCGCAAGTGACGGTCCGCGCGGGGGTCCGCGAGCACAGGATCGGCCGGGACAGGTTCCACCACAAGTGGGACAACTCGCTGGAACCGGTGGTCGAGATCGACCCCGGCGACGTCGTCACCTTCGAGACCGAGGAGGTGACCGCCGGCCAGCTCCAGAAGGGCGACCCGGCGTCCAGGCTCACCACCCTGGACTTCGACCGGCTCTACCCCCTTGGCGGTCCGGTCTATGTCCGGGGCGCCGAGCCTGGCGACGCGCTCGAGGTCGAGATCCTGGAGCTGAAGCCTGGCGCGTGGGGCTGGACCGCGCTCCTGCCAGGCCTCGGCCTGCTGGCCTCTGACTTTCCCGACCCCTACGTGCGCTACTTCGACCTAGGCGACAGGACGTCGGCCGAGCTGCGCCACGATGTGCACATCCCGATCGCGCCGTTCTGCGGCACGATGGGCGTCGCCACCGACGAGCCTGGACAGCACGACGTGCTTCCGCCGACCAAGGGCGCGGGCAACGTCGACACCCGCCACCTGACCGCCGGCACGAGGCTCTACCTGCCCGTCTTCGTACCCGGCGGGCTGTTCTCCGCCGGCGACTGCCACGCCGCGCAGGGAGACGGCGAAGTCTGCGTTACCGGGATCGAATGCCCGATGACGTTCTCACTCCGCTTTGGAGTGGTCAAGGGCGGCTCTCCGCGGCCCTGGAGCTACCACTTTGTAACTCCCGCCGCGCCCCTACAGCCTCGCAGCGACGCCGCGGGCTATCACTCCGTCTGCGCCCTGGGTCCCGACCTGAAGGAAAACGCGAAGAACGCGGTGCGCTACACGATCGACTGGCTGCAGGCCGACCACGGGCTCAGCCGGGAGGACGCCTACATCCTGTGCAGCCTGGCAGGCGACCTGCGGATCAGCCAGGTCGTCGACGAGCCGAACTTCGGGGTCTCGTTCTACCTGCCGCTGAGCGTCTTCAGCTAGGTCCGCTTGTCGGCGGGCACCTGTCCCGCATACTGACATGCCCATAGACGCCAAGGTGAGCACCACACAACTAGGTCGTTACCCCATCGAAGCCGAGCTTGGGCGAGGCGCCATGGGAGTGGTCTACCGCTCGACCCACCCGCGGCTCGAGATCCCTGTGGCGATCAAGGTCCTCTCCGACCAGTATTCGAGCGACCCGAGCTTCCGTCAGCGCTTCCACCGCGAGGCCGCCACGGTGGCCGCTCTCAACCACCCCGGCATCGTCCGCGTCTACGACTTCGACGAGGACGGCCCCGTCCTTTTCATCGTCATGGAGTGGGTGGACGGGCGGTCGATGCGCTCCTGGCTCGACGAGTACGGGCGCTTCAGCGTCGACGTCTCGGTCGACCTGATCCAGCAGCTGCTTTCGGCGGTCGGCGTCGCCCACGACTACCAGGTCGTCCACCGCGACCTGAAGCCGGACAACATCCTGATCTCGAACCGGGGCAAGACCAAGATCCTGGACTTCGGCATCTCCAAGCTGATCGACGACAAACACCGCCTGACCGCCACGGGGAGCATGGTCGGGACGCCGGCTTACATGGCGCCCGAGCAGGTGAAGGGCGACCCGATCGACGCCACCGCGGACATCTATTCGCTGGGCATGATCCTGTACGAGCTGCTCCATGGCGAGCCGCCGTTCACCGGCCAATTGCCCACGGTGCTGCACTCGCAGGTCTTCGACCGGCCACGGGCGTCGACCGCGATTCCGTCGCCGATCATGGAGATCATCTGGAAGGCGACGGCGAAGGACCGCGGCGAGCGCTTCCAGACCTGCGAGGAGTTCGCGGGCGCGTTCCACTACATGCCCAAGGCGGCGGTGGCTCACCCGCCGGCGGAGGCCTTGACCGCCGAGGTCGCCGTCGAGGAGGAGGTCGAGGAGCCCAGGCCGCTGCCGGCGAAGAGCGACGGCCGCAAGCCCGCGGGCGTCTGCACCTACAGCGACTGCAAGAACCGGCCCGCGGTCGACGACCGCGCGCTGCCGCTGGCCGCACTCGTCGCCGAGGACGTGGACAAGGACGTGACCGAGCTGGTGCGCCGCCGTTTTCAGAACCGGCCCGATGTGACCATCGCCCGCGACCGCACCGTCCGCCAGACGTGGTCCGGCCGCAACGACGTCGCGTGGGAGCGGAGCTGGGCCGCGCTGAAAAGCCAGGGCTACCTGATCCGGATCGCGGTGCGCGTGGCGGCCGATGAACCGGACTTCGTGCAGCTGCTGATCGGGAACACCGTGGTCTTCAAAGAGGTGCCCGACTGGATCAGCCGGCGGCGCGAGGGTGAGCCTCCTGACCACGGCGACCGCGCGCGCTTCGGCAAGAAGCTGTTCGCCGCGATCCTCGAGCACGTCGACGCGCCGCGGCCGATGCCGTCGGCCGTGCCCGCGACGGTGCACCAGATCGAGCCACCTCCCCCGCCCGAGATCAACCGGACCCTCATCGAGGGGATGGTCCTGCGCTTCGCGGCATCGGCGACGCGCGTCACCGGCTTCGAAGTCGCCGAGGCGCTGGCCCTGCCCTTCGCCGCCATCGAGCCCATCCTCAAGTCGTTGACCGGATTGAATTTTCTCGGACCGGCGCCGGTGTCGGCGGCCGAGTATCGGGCGGTGCTGGCGGAGGCGGCCAAGCCTGGGACGCTGGACCTGGTCAAGGTCAACCTCGCGCTGAGCGGGATCGAGCTGGCGCCCGGCGTGATGGAGGCGGTGCGCGCCGCGGTCAACTCACGCTCGTCGATCTTCATCTACGGCGCGCCGGGCAACGGCAAGACCACGCTCGCCCGTCGCATCCCGACCCTGCTGGGCGGCCCGATCGTGATCCCGGTCGCGCTCGACGTCGGCGGGGGCGAGGTGATGACGATCTTCGACGCGGCGGTGCATAGGTTGGAGACCAACCAGCCGGCCGACCACCGCTGGCGCCGCGTCACGCGGCCGCTGGTCCAGGTCGGCGGCGAGTTTCAGCTCGAGATGTTCGACTCGACATGGGAGGACGGCAGCCGCGTCTACGGCGCGCCCCTGCAGGTGAAGGCGAACGGAGGCGTCCTGCTGATCGACGACCTGGGGCGGCAGCGCGTTTCACCGAAGCAGATCCTCGATCGTTTATTGGTGCCGCTCGAGCAGGACACTGATTTCCTGAACCTCACCGCGAGCGGACGGAAGGTCGAGATCCCTTTCCGCGCCCAGGTGGCGCTGTCGACGAACCTGAAACCGGCCGAGCTGCTGGACGAGGCGTACCTCCGCCGCCTGGCTTACAAGGTGCTTATGCCAGACCCGACGTGGGAGATGTGGTGCCGCATCTTCGAGCGCGAGCGGGAGCGGTTGACGATTCCGCCCGAGCCGCCGGCGCTCGAGATGATCCAGACGATGTACGGCGGCCGGCCGCTGCGAGGCAACCACCCGCGAGACCTGCTGGAGCGGCTGGTCGACGTCTCGTCGGCGCGGGGGGCTCGGCCGCAGCTGACCCCGGATCTCATCGAGGCGGCCTGGAACACGCTGTTCGTCGCCTCGTAGGTTTTGATATGAGCCGTTGGCGCCAAACGCGTCTATCGCGTGCGTTTCATAGGCGCGTTTGGCGCCAAACGCGTCAATCGGGCTGATGTTCAGGGCCTGGGTATACTCACTTTTCGCCTCGTTCGCGGCGGTGGCGGAATGGCAGACGCGCTAGTTTCAGGAGCTAGTGTCCGCAAGGACGTGGAGGTTCAACTCCTCTCCGCCGCACCAGTCGTACAGGTGACTGGCCTGACTCAAAGACACTGCCATTCGAGCGCCCACTGGTCGCGGTGTGCCTGGTCGCCACGGCCAACGTAGAGCACTCCCTGGTCGCCCCAGCTCAGCCCGATCTCCTGAATGCTGTCGATTTGAACGACGAACGAAGGATTGGCTGGATGGCGATTCCAGGGGGCCCAAAAAATCTCACTCTGGATGAGATAAGGCCAGCCTCCGACCTTGATTCCCTCCGCCGCGCGCCCCACGTGCGCCGCGTACCACTCCTGATCGCCATCTATCCCGGCGCGCTCGAGAAAAGTTACGGCATCGTCCCAATCCGGGAAGTCGTCGCGCAGCAGCGCGAAGGCCAGGGCCGCCGGCCGAATGTGGCCCACCACTCTCTGATCGGCGACATCGGCAGTCGGCTGGCCGTGAGCGTAGGCACGCAATTCCCATCCGACGCCATTGGGGGTTGAGTTGGGCAATTCGTAGCCGCCCTTTTCATCCAGGGCCATG
>WNFI01036004.1_pt1 | contig 10683 bp, 7 predicted proteins | sample 5400471 | NCBI WGS metagenome assembly WNFI01 (sample SAMN13153348, study PRJNA577476) | soil metagenome | isolation source: 100 cm saprolite on Douglas fir-dominated hillslope | place: USA:California | collected 2013-09-17 | reverse complement strand
CTTCGGACGTTAGACGTTCAACGGCCTGATCCAACATACCGCGACTGCAATCCAGGCACTCGATCATCGCATATGGAGCGATCTTCACGACCCTCGCCAAACATCGGCCATCGCCTTCGCCCAAAAGCAAAATGCGCTTCCGATCATGCAGGCGGTCGAGGTAGGCAAAGCGCGCGTGCTCCAAATCCGGCCCGAACGCCATGTGCTCAATCAACGCATAGAACGGCGCCAGCCGGCTGAAATCCGCCACGTTCCCGTCACCGCTGGTCATACGCTTTTCGCCTGTTTCATCCGATGCAAACCACAGAGGCACGGAGGCACAGAGCAACGAGTAAATTGCATACGGAAAACCAGGACGGCGAAGGCGTAACTCAAAACAATATGACCGAATTTTTAGCCGCGAAAGATTACATAGAACACAGGGAATTCTTCTTTGAGATCTACGTGATCTTTTGTAACTAAAGCCATTCCTGGATTCATGGTTCCTGCTTAAATTCCGTGTCTCTGTGCCTATGTGGTGAAAAAATCAGTTCTCCTTCAAGGGCGCGCACTCGCCCCAAATTTAAAATTGAGCGTCTCGTACGCGACCACCGGCTGTCCGTTCCGACGCGGCGGCTCGTAGCGCCATTGAGTAACGGATTGAATGGCGAGATCGCCAAACTCTGGAGTCGAGGCAGCCGTTACCCACGGGACGCGTACATGGCCCTTTTCATCGACGAAGAAGGCAACGCGCGCCTGAGCATCACTTGGATGGGCTCGCAGACTCTCGGGCAATGCCGGCATCGGCTTGTTCAGGGGCTTTGGAACGTTGTCCAATTCTTCAAACGTGATGGTCTGATAACCCATGACCGAAGGAACACCTTGAATGTGCCGATTCTGCGTCTTGCGTTCCGCACCGGAGGAAAGAAAAACACCGGTTGATTTGAAAATAAATCGCACGAGCGGAGCACGCGCCTGGCGTCCCTCGGTCAACGGCTCAAAGCGCCATTCATTGACCGCTTCGATCGCGGATTCCGCAAACTCCGGACGAGTCGCTTCGAGCGCAAGGGCATCGATCACACGTCCGTTCGCATCGTAGTTAATGGCCATGAGAACCTCTCCCTCCGGCACACCGTGACTACGCAACGCCAACGGGTATTCCGGCAAAACAAACTTGGTCACATGCATCAACTGCTTGGTTGCGTCGTTGGCTTCCGCACGGATCGACGCGCCCAGCGATCCAGCCAGGATCGCAATTAACATCCATTTCAAGAGCGTTTTCATAGGGGTAGATTACCAACTAAACTAAGCGCCATTGCGCAAAGCTTCAAGCGCTCTGCGACGAATGGCGGTGGCGACGTCTGGGGCGGGACCGCTGGTCCCGCCGTCGGGGACATGGCGATAAAGAACTAAGATTTCATGTAGGCAGATTGCGTCGATCGACTACGGGGTTTGCCTCTTCCGCGCGACGGCGGGCCCAGCCTGCTTTGCTAAAGCTTCGCAGGCCGCAGACGGTCCCGCCCCACACCCTCGTTCTCTGCTTCGCGCCTTTGCGTGAACTATTTCAAAAAACACGCCCTAACTCTTTCTCTTTCCTCTTTATCTAAATCTTTCGTCAGCTCGTTATTCGTGAAAAGACCAGGGAGAAAGATTAAGATAAAGAGGAATGAGAAAGAGCGGGAAATACACTGCCCCGACCTCCGTGCCTCTGTGGTTCTGTGTCTCTGTGGTTCAAAAATCATTCTCACGACGGTCCATTTGCTCGAAAGGGCTTCCGCTTCACCGTACCATGGCTTAAACCATTGAGCTTTATTGCTCCGCACCTATCACATGGCTCCCGATCTCAACGCCGTTAAAATCTACCTTCTCGGTTTGCAGGAGACGATCTGCTCCCGTCTCGAAAACGAAGACGGCGAGGGTCGATTTGCCACTGACGCCTGGGAACGCGCGGAAGGTGGCGGCGGCCGGACGCGAATCATGTCGGAAGGAAAGCTATTTGAAAAAGCCGGTGTCAGTTTTTCGCATGTCATGGGAAAAGCGATGCCTCCTTCGGCAACGGCACACCGTCCGGAACTCGCGGGCAAACCGTGGAATGCGATGGGCGTATCACTGGTCATTCACCCGCGAAACCCGTTCATCCCCACCTCACACGCCAATGTCCGCTTCTTCGTGGCAGGCGACGGAGCTGACGCCGTGTGGTGGTTCGGCGGTGGTTTCGATTTGACGCCTTACTACGGCTTTGAAGAGGACGCCCAATTTTGGCATCGCATCGCGCGCGACGCGTGCGAGCCATTTGGAGAAACCCTCTACCCACGCTTCAAGAAATGGTGTGATGACTATTTCTATCTCAAACACCGTAATGAAACCCGTGGAGTCGGCGGATTGTTCTACGACGATTTCAACGAACTTGGTTTCGACCGGAGCTTCGGTCTTATGCGCAGCGTAGGTGACGGCTACTTGAAAGCCTATCTGCCCATCGTTCAGAAGCGAAAAGCCATTCCCTACGCGGATCGGGAACGTCAATTTCAACTGTACCGTCGCGGTCGTTACGTGGAATTTAACCTGGTTTATGATCGCGGTACACTCTTCGGACTCCAAAGCGGCGGCCGCACCGAATCGATCCTGATGTCGCTCCCACCCCTCGTACGCTGGGACTACAACTGGCAACCCGAACCCGGCTCCCCCGAAGCAAAACTCTACGAAGTCTTCCTAAAGCCAAGGGAGTGGGCAGATTTAATGTGACGTGTGCTGTGTGACATGTGACGAGTTTCCTAGGCGCATTCGCCACATCCTATCCAAACTCAAACCCTTCGGGTCATAAGTTCTGAATTTACTCGCCACACATCACACGTCACACGTCACATCCCATGACTTCCCGTGAACGTTTTCTTGCCGCGTGTGCGGCCCAGCCGCTGGAGCGCCCTCCTGTGTGGATCATGCGGCAGGCCGGACGCTACCTGCCAGAGTACCGCGCGCTAAAGGCCCGCCATTCCTTTCTGGAAATGGTGAAAACACCGGAGCTGGCGATGGAAGTCACCCTGCAACCGTTGCGCCGCTTCGCGCTCGATGCTGCCATTTTGTTCTCCGACATCCTCGTCATACCCGAGGCGCTCGGCCAGCCCTACCATTTTAAAGACCAGGGCGGTATCGCGATGGATTTCCGGTTGGAGAATCATACGCAGATCGACGAACTCGGGACAGCGGATACGATTCCGGAAAAACTCCACTACGTCGCAGCTGCCTTAACTCTGCTGAAACAAGAGCTCGGTGACAGCAAAGCGCTCCTCGGTTTCGGTGGGTCGCCTTGGACGCTCGCCTGCTACATGATCGAGGGTGGAGGTTCGGATACATTCGAGCGGGCCAAAGCACTCTTCGCCCAAGAGCCGGCTTTATTCGCCGCCCTGATGGAAAAGCTCACCGCCGCGCTGATCGCTTATTTCCGGATGCAAATCCAAGCGGGCGCGGATGCGATCCAGATTTTCGATTCATGGGGCGGAATTGTTGAACCCGAAGACTACGAAGCGGCTTCGCTAAGTTGGATCCGACAAATCATCGCCGCGCTGCCCAAAGGCTTTCCGATCATTCTCTACGCGAAAGGTCTCGGCGGACGATTGGCCGATCTCGCATTTAGTGGCGCATCCGTACTCGGGCTCGACTGGACCACTGATTTGGCCAGCGCCCATGATCAGCTAACCGGGCTCGACAGAATAGAAAACCGCTTACCCCGAGCACGCGCTCTCCAAGGAAACCTGGATCCCATCTTGTTGAATGCGTCGGCTGACCTCGCCCAACGAGAAACAACCAAGCTCCTCGAATCAATGCGTCATCGCCCCGGCCACATTTTCAATCTCGGCCACGGCATCACCCCCGAAGCGAAGATCGAGTGCGTAGAAACGCTCGTCCGAACAGTGACAGAGTGGAAAAATTAATTAGCCACAAAAGAACACAAAGATCTCAAAGAAATTCCCTGTGTTCTATGTGATCTTTCGTGGCTAAAAAAATCCGTTTGGATTCTAATTCCTCTCTCCCGCGTGTCCTCCTCGGTTAAAAAGAAAATCGCCGTTCTCGGAGCAGGCATCACGGGGCTCACCGCCGCGTGGAAGCTCACGCGCGAAGGCTATGCTGTCACACTTTTCGAGAAATCTCCCCGCGGAGGGGGAGCGATTCAAACGACCACAAACGACGGCTGGCTGGTCGAACACGGTCCGAACACCTTCCAGGAGAACGATCCGGCCGTTCGCGAATTGATCCGGGAGCTTGGCCTTGAGGGTGAAAAAATCTACGCGAACCTCGAGGCGAAAAATCGATACGTCATACATAAGGGGCGCGTGATCGCCCTGCCCTTTTCTCCGCCGAACCTGATCGCATCACCGCTTTTTTCGATCGGCACCAAGCTCCGCATCTTCCGTGAAGTTTTTCGCAAACCGAACGCGCGACTGGCGGATCTGAGTTTTGCCGACCTCATACGAGACCATGTTGGCAGCGAAGTTCTGGACTATCTTGTCCAGCCATTTGTCTCGGGTACCTACGCAGGTGATGCGGAAAAACTTTCGGCTCAATATGCGTTTCCAAAAATTTGGGCCTACGAAAAGAGCAACGGTTCGCTCCTCAAGGGACAGATCGCGGCGGCCAGAAAACGACGCGAACAGGGAGAACCGCCCTCCCCTCCCCTCTTTTCATTCAAGGCAGGATTGCAGACTCTCACGAACGCGCTCGTGTTGGCATTGCCGACGGCAAGTACTCAATTCTTTACCGAGATCGAAGCGCTCCACTACGATCAAACATGGCGGGTGTACGGACAACGTCGGGGTGAAAATTTCACAGCTGAATTCGATGCAGTGGTCACCGCGCTGCCGGCCGGCGGCCTCGCACATTTGCGAATAAGCGACGAGCAGCCGTTCGCCCGTCTGAGTTCGATCTACCACCCGCCGGTGACTTCTTTATTCCTTGGTTTTAAGCGCGACCAGGTCACACATCCGCTCGATGGATTTGGGGTACTGGCTCCACGCGTCGAGCAGCGCAAAATCCTTGGCGCGATTTTTTGTTCAACGCTTTTCCCGCATCGCGCACCGGAAGGGCATGTGGCTTTGAACGTGTTCGTCGGAGGAGCGCTGCAACCTGAGATGACAGGCCTGCCGCGCGACGCCTTGTTGAATCAAGTGATGGAGGAGTTGCGTCCACTGCTCGGAATTTCCGGGGATCCGGCCTTCACGCAGATCACTGCGTGGCCCCAGGCGATCCCCCAGTACAATTTGGGCTACCAAACGCATCTGCAGGCCATCGAGGATGCCGAACAACGCTATCCGAAATTGTACGTCGGCGGGCAAGTGCGCGACGGAATTGCACTAGGCAATTGCGTACTGTCTGGTCTGCGATTGGCCTCCGCGGCTGGGGCGTGATCCGTTCCCGAAACGGATTTTTTAACCACAGAGGCACGGAGACACGGAGCGATGAATTGGTTGCCCACGGAAGGCACGGAATCACGCGGAAATCGGAACAGGATCACAGAAAGTAGATGTTAGCAGGCAGAGATAGATTTTAAGATCTTCTGCCCTCTTCCGTTCCGACCTCCGTGTCTCCGTGCCTCTGTGGTTAAAAAATCCGTTTCGGGAACGGCGCTCTTTACCACGGAATCTCGAAGATAGCTTTAGCCGTCCAGTGGTCAGTTGCGTGAGTTACGCCGCGGCCGATGCCGAAGTTAAAAACGAACGGTTTTAAATCCACGTCGACCGCGGCGTACAGCGTGTGATTCTGTTGATCGAACGCATCCGGACGGCCCAGTTTACCAAAGGCCGCATAGTACTCAGGCCCTACGGCAATCCCCTTCACAAGCGTGCGAGAAATTTTCACATCGATTTCCGCATCGGGCCGCCAGGTCTTGTCACGATCGGAAAGTGCCCAGCCAAAGACTAAATTTGTCGCGAATTCCCAGTCCTCATTTCGCCATCCCGCAATGTTTCGCGATTCGAAGGTCCACTGCGACGGCGCCACGCGGCGAGAGAGATCCGAGAGTTCGCCGTTTGATCCGGCAAACCAACCGCCATGCTCCTCGGAATGAAGCGGAATCCATTTCAATCGCACTTTCCAACCGGGAAGAAAATAGCGGTGATCCGCCGCATAGACCGAGGGGATGTACAACCCCAGTTCGAAATCCTTGTTGAGCCCATAAGAAAACTCCGGGGTGACGCGAATGCCATGGTACGGTGTCACTTCGCTCGGATAATCCGACACGGCGCGGCCCGAGAAGGTCGTGTTGACGTGCAGCTCCAAACCAAACTGCTTGGGGGCATTGATGCTGTCGTCATACACTTGAATCTCGTCGATCAGAACCGCACCTAAGCGGGCCACAGAGGCAAGAAAGAGAAGGGGGAACCAAACCAAAGGCTTCATGGGGCCCAAGGACTTAACAAACAAACAGGCCAGTACAAGCGCACAAGACTTAAATTTGATTTAGGTAATTAGCCATTAAGCGAACCACACATTTATACTTCTTGGAGCGAGATTCGAAGCGACGGATAGAGCGGTACACGCGCCAAGAGCCGCAAGCGGAGTGCAAGTCAGCGGGCGGTGGGGCGGGGGCTGGGCCCGCCGTCGCTCGCCTCACCTCAGTTAGATCGCATGTTTTAATTGGAGCGCAGGCCGCTGGCCTGCATCTTCCCCCTACTCTGCAGGCCGGCGGCCTGCGCTCCCAGTCTGTCTCTGCCCCTTTTGTTAGGCTACGATGGGTAGACCTTCCTCGAATCGAACGGTGATTTTTTAATCCTATAAGACAATTAATAGCATATTTTTAATCTTATAGGATTATTTCTGATTGTTCAACCGCCCGAAGAAAAACGAACATTGAGGCTACACCGGGAACCAAAATCCGCCACCATCCGCGGAGAGCTTTTAGGGACAGGCGGAAAAAAATGCCGTCAAACCCTGCGCGCTCTCACCTCTCGTCTGTAGCTCCGCACCTTCGACTTTCAACTGCCCACGACCATGGCGTTTTGTAAGGTTATACATTCCATTTTTACAAAAGTGGCACATATAACCTTACAAACCGGCGTCCCGCTGGCTCGGAATACGATTGAATCTTTCTACGCCAAAGGCTTCGAAGGACGCCTTCCGCCTTCGCCGAGACTTCGGCGTGACAGGGAAGAAAGATTCAAGATCAGCGCCGAAAGGTTTCCGGGGGTAGGGCTCGTCGTCCTTGCGAGCCGTTCATCGGATAGCATGTCCCCTGTCAGGCCATCTCGATGGAGCCAGTCGATGGGTCTCGGAATCCAAAGAGAGATTCCCGCTGGTCGTTTTCTTTCCCAATTGCAGACAGTAGAGTTTGACCCACTCCGATTGTCTCTCCGGGGCTCTCGCTGCTCGACATTTTTTTGCGACTCTTTGTGCCTTTTTGTGGCTATTCCCTGATTTGTCTAATGCCGCGGGCTGAAACGCCGCGCTAATACAGAACGTGAGCGCGGACGGCAAAGAACGAGATCGGACCGCGGTCAGCGTTATACCCGGGATGACGCGCGTATTGGTAGTCCGCGGCGAGATGGAGCCACTTGAAGACTTGGACATCGTAATAAGTCTCGAGGATCTGTTCGGTCGAATAGTTGAGCGCACCGTCCCCCAAAATCAGGCCGGTGCCGCCATTCGCCAGATAGCGTTGATGTTCGGACGAGATTCCGTTCACGACCCCGGCAAGCCCCACGGTATCGTCGGGGCGGCTCCAGCGCGCACCTCTAAGGCTCAAACCTGCCACGACCGAACGGTCGATTTCAGTGAACGCCCAGGATTCATTCTTCCCGTCGCTCCAGCTCAACCGGGCAAACGCACCCAGATCGGACGTCAGTTCCTGATCCCAGCTTACACCGAGTCCTGCCTTCGAGCGATAAGCGCGCGTCAGTGTAATGTCAGACGGATACGGTTGCCGCGCAGCCTCGGCGTAGTTCCCCATATGAGCGCGGTTGAAATACACGAACGGCCGGACGGTGCCCTTACGCTCGCCCACCTTATAGCGCACGTCGTATTGCAAAATCTGTCCGAAGGCTTTCCCGATATGTTTGTCGAAACGGACGCCATTGGAAACCTCAGGCTCCATGAAAATACCGTAATGGAGCGTCGTGTCTTTAGTATTCCATTCGGCGACAAAGCCCGCGGTGTATCCAACGACATCCGCAGGATAATCCCACGCCGAACTTTCCCAAATGGCCCAATTGAGAAATTGGGTTTTGGGGTCATGGCTAAACGTGTTTCCATCGAAGAAATCTCCTGCAGAAAACTTGCCGATAGAGAAAGTCAGCCGGTACACGTCCAGTTCCCCAGACAGTTGATTGACGTCTTCTTCGATCTTCTCCTTCTCGCCACCCAATCCGACGACCTGCCGCAGAAAGAGCCGGGATGTGTTGTAGTGAAGATTCGGAAAACCGGATTTCACCGCTTCGCCATTGGGAAATCCGGCCAAGCCAAACGTATCGCTCAGACCGTGGCCTTGAAAGACCTCGGGATTGTAAATGACTTCGGCACCGGTCCAGAGCCTGCGATCAATGAACAAACTGAATGAAAACGTGCGTTCAGAATCGTTTTTGTGCGACATACTTTCCGACCCTTCATACGGAGAGCGAAATCCGCCATGCCACTGCTCGATCACGGTTGCCTGGGTATGCAGGCTCCAGTTGGCACCAAGTTTGAGCAAACCACCCAACCCGCCAGAGGGGTTCGCTGCTTCGGCAGGAGCCACCTTTTCGTTCATCACCATCTCTTGCGCACACACTGCGCCCAGAGAAAAAGCGAGAAAACAGGAGCCAGCAAGAAATGACCGTTTGGTAAGTAAACCGCACATCGAGTTGAGCAAGCCATGGGACTTGTTCTTCGGAAAGGCAAAATGACCTGCGGGTTGTAATTTCTGGGTATCATTTTTTGCTAGAATTACGTGGTTTGGCGCTTTCGATGGATGGGTCATAGCCATGAACTGTATTTTTTAACGAACCACAATTTGACGAACTGTGTAAGGACACAGTAGCAGAGAAGTGTGAGCGCAAGCCACGGGAAGTACGCAAATGGAAGTGCCTGAAGTCCGATTGCTGTCCCGAGCGGGACAAAAGGCACCGCGATTCCCACCGCCATGATAACAAGCGTAGCCGTCAACAAGAGAGGCGACGCCGTGCTTTGAATGAACGGGATCCGTTGCGTACGTATCATGTGGACGATCAGCGTCTGCGAAAGCAGTCCCTCGACAAACCATCCCGATTGAAAAAGGGATTGCATCCCAGGTTTGTTCGCCCCGAACACAAACCACATCAAGCAGAACGTAGTGATATCGAAAATCGAACTAATCGGTCCGATGAACACCATAAACCGAGCGATGCTTCCCGATTCCCACTTGCGAGGCCGGCGCAGAAACTCGGGATCCATTCGATCCCACGGGATGGTAAGCTGCGTAAATTCATAGAGAAGATTTTGAACCAGCAATTGAATACCCAGCATCGGCAGAAATGGAACGAACGCGCTCGCAACCAGCACACTCAAAACGTTGCCGAAATTGGAGCTAGCGGTCATTTTGAGATATTTCATGATGTTGCCGAACGTGAGCCGCCCCTCGATCACGCCTTGCTCCAGCACCATCAGACTTTTCTCCAGCAAAATGATATCAGCGGACTCCTTGGCGATATCCACCGCGGTATCGACCGACACGCCGACATCGGCATCGCGTAAAGCCGCGGCATCGTTGATGCCATCACCCAGATAACCCACGGTGTGGCCGCCGCGTTTTAACGCGCGAATGATGCGCGCCTTCTGCATCGGATTAACCTTCGCAAACACGGTCGTCTTTTGCGCCAGTGTTGCCAGCTCTTCGTCGGTGAGTTCGTCGATTTCGTGCCCCAGCACGGGGACGCCAGGTTCAAGGCCGACTTCCTTACAGACTTTACGCGTAACGACATCGTTATCTCCAGTGATGATCTTCACCTCTACTCCGTTCGCGTTAAGCGCCCGAATTGCTTCGGCGGCTGACGGTTTCGGCGGATCGAGAAATCCGATGAAGCCGGCCAGAATGAGTTCGGTTTCGTCCTTGGTTGAAAACGAGGTCTTGAATTCGTTGAACTGCTTGTAAGCGACCGCAATGACACGCACGCCCTCCCTGTTCATGTCGGTGCGAACACCCTTGATCTGCTCGCGCATCTCTTGCGTCAAAGGGATCGTCTGGCCCACGTGTTCGACTTGACTGCAAATATCCAACAGCTCTTCAACGGCACCTTTGCACACCAGCGTCGACGTACCCACATGTTGCGAGACGACGACTGACATCCGGCGTCGCACAAAATCGAAAGGAATTTCGTCCAACTTCCGCCATTTTTTGGCCGCTATCTTCTCATGACGTTCCTCCGTGTGCGCAATCACCGCCTTATCGATGAGATTTCTTAGACCCGTTTGGTAAAAGCTATTAAGATAAGCGAGACTCAACACGTGCTCGTTTTCTTCGCCTTTCACATCGAGATGCTGCACCAGCACGACTTTATCCTCCGTCAATGTCCCCGTTTTATCGGTACAAAGGATGTCCATCGCCCCGAGGTTTTGAATCGAATTCAAGCGCTTCACGATGACCTTCTTCTTGGACATCACCACCGCGCCTCTGGCCAGGTTGGCGGTGACGATGAGGGGGAGCATTTCGGGCGTTAGACCCACTGCGACCGCGAGAGCGAAAAAGAACGCCTCTGTCCAGTCTCC
>WNFI01606068.1_pt1 | contig 10684 bp, 8 predicted proteins | sample 5400471 | NCBI WGS metagenome assembly WNFI01 (sample SAMN13153348, study PRJNA577476) | soil metagenome | isolation source: 100 cm saprolite on Douglas fir-dominated hillslope | place: USA:California | collected 2013-09-17 | reverse complement strand
CGCCGCGCGCGCGACCTTGGCGCCGGCGATGGTGCCGCCCGCGCCGGCAACATTCTCGACCACGACCGTCTGGCCGAGGTTGCGGCCCATGCGCTCGGAGAGGATGCGCGCGATCGTGTCGGTGGGGCCGCCGGCGGCGAACGGCACGACCACCGTGATCGGCTTCGCGGGATACGCCTGCGCGAAGGCCGCCGCCGCGCCGCACAGGGCGAGCGCGGCCGCGAAACCGCGCAGCAGTCCGATCATCGGCAGATCGTCGCGGGCGACGAGTACGACAGGCGCGTGATCGGCTTGGTCTGCGTCACGCCGTTCACGGTGTAGCTGAACACGCCGGTGTTGGCGTCGGTGAAGGTGAACGTGGCGGCGCCGATCGTGGTGCGCACCACGTTGTTGCCGTTGAAGGGCGCGGCACTGAACGCCGGTCCCGTGGTGCGCTGCAGGTCGCCGCTGTAGACGCCGGTGGCGGTCTTCACGCCGTTCGACATGACGAGCCACAGGCCCTTGTTCGTGGTGCCGCTGCCGGCCTCGTAGGTGAACCAGGTCGCGAAGAGGATGTCGCCCTGGTGTGTGATGTTCACGCCCCATCCGGATTCTGAATTCGCCGGCGAGCGCCACCACAGGTCCTGGTAATTAGGCGAAGAGCCCGCCGCCTGGCCGAGCATGCAGGTCGGGGGCGTGGTGACGTAGACGTAGCGCTGGATCGGCTTCGACTGCGTGACGCCATTGACCGTGTAGTTCATGGTGCCGGCGCTGGTGCTGGAGAAGGTGAGCGTGAGCGAGCCGACCTGGGTGTAGTTCGAGGCGCTGAGCGAGCCGAAATTCGCGGCGCTGAAGCCGGGGCCGGTCGTGCGATAGAGCGTGCCGGCGTAGGTGCCCGCCCCGGTGCGAGCGCCGTTCGACATGATCAGCCACATCCCGCCGCCGTCCGTGTCGTAGGTGAACCAGGTGGCGAAGAGCGTGCTGCCCTGGTGCGTGAGGTTGAGGCCCCACCCGGCTTCCGAGCTCGCGGTGCCCAGCCATAGCCCCTCGTAGCTCGCGAAGTCCGAGTTGCTGATCGACGCGGTGATGCCGTTGAAATTCTGCGGCGTGTTGGTCATCGTCGAGCCGCCGCGGCTCATCGCGGAGACGCCGTCGGTGGGCAGCGACGAGTAGTTGATCAGGTCCGAGCCGTCGGCGTAGTTGATCGTGCCGTTGCCGGTGAAGAGGAAACCGTCCGGAACGATGAAGTCTGGCGTCACGAGGCCGAGCGCGGCGAAGCCCTGGGTGGCGATGAGAAACGAGCGGTACGACGTGTTTCCGCCGTAGTAGCCTCCGTAGCCGTCGCTGCCACCCGGTTCCATCATCGCGGTGTCGTCAGGGAGGTCCTTGGTGAACGTGTACGTGCGCGTGACCGAACCCTGCGTGCTCTTGATGGTCTTGCCGGTGATGTACTGCTGTCCTCCCGAGGTCGCCGTGAGCAGGACGTACTGCACGGACCCGTCGGCGTTCGAGTAGACCTGCGCGATCCTGAAGAGGTGGTAGGTGGCCTGCGCGGCGCAGCTTAGCGCGAGCAACAGGACCGCGCACCCCAGGCGTCGAAGCGTGTTCGCCATGTGAATCTCCATCGAGAGCCTCCCCTGAGGCCAAACACGGAGAAAGGTCAGGATATTCCAAATACTTGCGGCAGCGCAGAAGGGAGGGGCCTTGCCACCCGCCACCGTCAAACGCGCACCCGCCCACCGGCCCTCCCCGGGGCAGATGGCGCTGCCGCTTCCCGCGGCGCAGCCCCCTTCGCCCCCGCGCAAGGTTCTCGACATGGTGCTCGTCGGCCCGTATCGCGAAACGCGCAGGGCATTCACGCTCGAACGCGACTACGCGCTTCCCGGAGCACCGACATCGCCGCCTCCCGAGGCGGCACCACCACCGCCGCCGCGGCCCGCGAGCCCCGCGCCGCGCGCCGTCACGCCGCCGGAAGTGCCGATCGCGCCCGCGCCGCGCGCCGCGTCCCCGCGCCCGGCCGCACCGGCCCGGGCGCCGGCGAGATTCCCGCGCGTGCTCGACAAGATCATCGAGCGCAAGGCCGACAAACGCCCGGTCGACAAGGTGCCCGCGCCGACCGAGCTGCCACCCGCGCCGGTGACGCCGCCCGTTCCGTTGCCTCCGCCCGCGCCGCTACCCGAAGCCGCTGCGCCGCCCGCGCCCGCGCCGGAGCCCGCGAAGCCTCCGGAAACAAAAACGCCCGAGCCCGAACCCATCAAGGTGCCGGAGCCCATCAAGGCCGCCGAGCCCCTGAAGCTGCCCGAGCCGATCAAGGCGCCCGAGCTCAACGTCCCGGTGGAGACGCCGGCAGTTCCCGCGGTGCCGACGCCACCGGTCATGCGCCCGCCCGTCGAAGTGCCCGCGATCCCCGTGCCGAAGCCGCCGGTCGCGCGCCCGCCCGTCGAGGTCCAGGCGATCCCGGTACCGAAGCCGACCGAGGCGATCACGCCGCCGAGGGTTGAACCGCCGCCGAAACCCTTGGAGCAGGCCCCGCCGGTGGAGGCGCCGATCGCGAAGCCGCCCACCGCGCTCGAGCGCGCGCTGACGCAGCCGCCCGAGCCGCTGCCCGAGCGCGCGCCGCCCAAGGTCGAGACGCCCGCGCTCCGCACCGCGCCCTCGCCCACGTTCACGCCGCCCAAGGCCGATGGCCGCGGGCCTTCCGACAAGGCGTTTCCGGAGGGACGCGGCGACACGGGCTACGATCCGACGGCGCCCAAGCCCGGCCTCGACCTCGACGCGATGCGCAAGCGCGCCGCCGGGATGGCGCGCGAAGGCTCTGGGAACCGCGCGCTGCTGCCCTTCCCCATGCCGCCCATCCCGCCGAAGAAATCGAAGCTCGAGGAAGCGTTCGACAAGGCGCACAAGCCCGACTGCGCCACTGCCTACAAGGACATGGGCCTCCTCGCCGTCGTGCCGCTCGTCGCCAACGAGTTCGGCGAGGGCAACTGCAAGTGGTAGCGCGCGCTAGTGCGCCTGCGGCTGCTCCGCCATCTTCTTCATCGCCGCCTTCATCTCCTCGGGCGTGACGTCGCGAGTGTGCGTGCCGACCGACCAGTGGTGGCCGAACGGATCCTCGATGGCGCCGTAGCGGTCGCCCCAGAACTGATCGGCGACCGGCATGATCACCTTGGCGCCGGCCTTGACCGCGCGCTCGACGAAGGCATCGACATCGGGCACGTAGAGGTGCACGGTCACAGACGTTCCCTTGCGCGCCTTCGGACCGAGCGCGCCCCACTTGGGCTGCTCGTCCATCAGCATCACATGGGAATCGCCGATCCTGATCGAGCCGTGCATGAGCTTGCCGTCCTGCCCAGGCAAGCGGGATTCCTCGATCGCGCCGAAGGCCTTCTTGTAGAAGTCGATCGCGGCGCCCGCATCGGCGCAGATGAGATGGGGGGTGACGGTGTGCATACCTTGGGGGATCGGATTGACCTTGGCCATGACGGGCTCCTGGAGGTTGAGGTTCGATTTTCGGGTGTTGCCCGAGGTAGTCGAACGGGATGGAGCGGATTCGACACTCCTGGAGGCCGATCGCTCCCGCCATCCGGACCAGCCTGGCGCGGCAAGTGGCCGCCGCTTTATTCTCTCGTCATGAAGGGGCGAGTCATCGCCGCAAGCGCGGCGTTGCTCTTACTCCCGGGCGCTTGTTCATTCGGCGTCGACGGCGTTGGGCCTTGGTGGGCCGAGCCTTTTCCGGAAGACGCATCGGGATTCAACTGCCTCGGGACCGTCAAGCACGAGAACGGGCGCGTCGTGGAGACCACCGGCTTCAAGTTCAACGAGCGCGAACTCGCGCCCCTGACCCACCCGGACGCCGTGTGCCTGCAGACCGGCCCGGTCGATGGATGGTATCGACAGCAATTCAAGAGAATCCACGTAAGGCCCGGATCCGTGAATCCGAAAACCGGCAAGTTGTTCTGCGGCGGCGTCGGCGAGCCGTGTGATGCTTATGGCACTCGCTTATGCACCCTCGAAGGTCCCGGGATCATCTCGCCCTGCGGCACGACGACCGGGCGCAACGGTTGCGCCATTTGTGGCGAGGTCCTGCCCTCCAAGGAGCGCTAGCTCTTACGCGACCGCTCTTTCCCGAACAACCTCGTAGGGGATTTCCAGGACGGCCTCGGATCCGCCCGCGACATCGCCGAGCGTCAAACGGCCTTTCCGGCCGTAGAGCGCCGTCAGCCGCTCGCGGATCACGGCAACGCGAGGCTCGCCGACGCCGCTCTCGGCAAATCCCGAATCCCGGTCACGAATCGTGACACGCAGCATCCCGTCCTGCACCGCGACGTCGATGCCGAGCGATTCATCGCCCTTCGCCCCGCCGACGCGGTGCGCCAGGGCGTGGTTGACGAGGGGCAGCAACACCATCGGCGGCATGCGGGCACTCTCACCGAGGGGCACCGCGGCGTCGCCAACAACCAGTCGATGCCCCGATTGCAGGCCGACAATGTTCAGGAACGCGTTTGCCAGGCATATCTCCCGCGCGACGGTGGACCCGGGCTCGTCGGTCCGGGGAATCGCCGCCCGCAAATAGACCGAAAACTCCTTGAGCAAGTCATCCGCCACGCGAGGATCGATCTCATACAAGCGTTCGACGTGCGCCAGCGTTTCAAGCAGGAACTTCGGTTCGACGCGGGCCTGCATCGCCGCAAGGCGGGACTCCAATGCGCGCTTCTCCATTTCGATCCCGTCGAGCTGCAGCGCGCGCAGCGTCGCAAGGCTGTTGGCCGCATGGCGACCGCTCGCATAGATGTAGGTCGCCAGACCGCAGATGACCAACGAGCTCACGCCATGCCGGAACGCGAATGTGCCGAACGCCTCGCGCGTGCCCGGCGCCTGGCGGGCCGTCGGGATCGTGAAGAGGTTCTGGGAGAAAAGCCAATACAGCGTCGAACCCGACGCGACGCCGACGAGCAGGGCAACGCCATAGGGCCACCACCGACGCAGCGGTGCGGGTGACACCTGGTCGGCAACCAGAACCGCAAGCATCACGGCAAGGCCGTTGAATTGTGCCGAAAGGATCCCGTTTGCCAACGGACCCCACCGGAAGCTCATCCGTGTGAAGAACGAAGTCGAGGTCGCCACGACGACGACGCTCCACGCCAGGCAGAGCAGCGAGGTGTAGAGAAGATGCTTCCACGTGAGTCCCCGCCAGGCCGCGAAGACGACCGAAAGCGGCCTCGACAAGGAGTGGGCAGGCGCCGCTGTCGTCGCCAATGGGATCCTCACCCCGGGAGCGCAACTCGCATCGGCACGAAGATCGTCGCCGTGACTCCGCGCGGCCTGTTCTGCGAGAGCGTGAGTCGTGCGGCCGTTCCGTGCAACGAGGCCAGGCGCGCGCGCGTATTGGCGAGCCCCACCCCCGCGCCCAGGCTCGACTGGAATCCCTGGCCCGTGTCGGAGACGCTGATCTCGAGCGCGTTGCCGTTGCGCTGCGCGGCGATCTTCACGCTGCCTCCCTCCGGCAGCGGTGAAAGGCCGTGCTTGATCGAGTTCTCGACCAGCGTCGTGAGCATCATGGGTGGAACACGGGCCTCCTGGAGGTCCTCGGGGACCTGGATCTCGAATTCGAGCCGCGCGCCCATCCGGGTCTGCTGGATGTGGAGGTAGGCGGCGGCGAGCTCGAGGTCGAGGCGCAATGCGATCCCCGGCTCACGCATCGCGGGCAGCGCGCAGCTCAGGTAACGTGACAGGTGCCCCATCATCGCGCGCCCTTTCGCGGGATCGACCTGATAGAGGCGGCGCAGGTGCGCGAGCGAATTGAAAAGAAAATGAGGCTCGATCTGCGACTGGAGGACCTGCAGCTGCGCCTCCGACATCTGGCGACCTACGATCACCTGGCGTTCGGTCTCGTCATGCAGCGCCTGCCTCGCCGCCTGGTCGCGCTCACGCAGCAGATGGATCGCAAGTCCCATCCAGCCGATCGCGAGGAGCGGGATCACGGACGCGACATGCCGCGGCGGGACGATTTCCCAGGTCAACATGACGTCCTGCGCGCCCAGGATCACGCCCTGGCCCGCCGCGACGCCGATGACCACGGCAAGAGCGAGCATGAAGCCCCTGACCAGGGGCCGCCGGGGACCGAACCCCACAGCCACCGTCACGACGAGAAAAACCGGGGCGAAGCAGATCAGCGCGGCGGTGAACCCGTGCAGGTACGCGGCGAGCGATCGTGGGGCGCCTCCAGTCTGCGGATCGAGGGCGAAGAGACCGCCATAGATCGCGCAGAAGCCGATGAGCACCACGATTCCGCGCCACGTCAGCCCCTGCGCTGCGCGTGCAACGAATCCCCGCGCGGCACTCCAGCCTCGATTTCGGCTTGCCGCGGGGATGGGGACTCCCGCCGTGGTCAACGGTTCAAGTTGCGTCAGGTCCATGGCGTCGCCACGTCGTCGGCTACATCTGCCTGAACAAGTAGGAGTGCGGCGCGCTCACCGGAAGAGTCTCCTCCCGTTGCCTGAGCTTGACGCGCAAGCGGCCGCGGTAGTCGCGGGCGATGCCCGCGATCTGCTTGATGTTGACGATCGTGCCGCGATGGATCTGCCAGAAGATCGATGGATCGAGCACCTCGAGCAGCTCCTTGATCGATCGGTAGATCAGAGACTCCTGATCCGCCGTGACCACCATCGTGCACTTGTTGTCGGCACGAAAATAGCAGATCTCCTCGATCGTGATCAGACGCAGCTCCGGCCCCTGCGACGCGGTGATCCAGCGAACGTACTCGCGTCCGTTGCCCACTCTCTCGGAGAGCACCTTGAGCAAGCCCTCCAGGTTCGCCGGCGTCGAATCGACGCGCGCCTTGAGCCGCTTGACCGTGTCCGAGAGCCGTGCGGCATCGAAGGGCTTCATGACATAGTCGATCGCGCCCTGGTCGAAAGCCGCGACCGCGTACTTGTCGTAGGCGGTCACGAAGACGACGTGGCTCTTCCCGCTTGCGCGCTTCGCGACCTCGAGCCCCGACATCCCAGGCATCTGAATGTCGAGGAACAGGATGTCCGGACGGTGCTCCTCGAACTGCCGCAGGGCCTCGATGCCGTCGGTGGCCATCGCGCAGACGGCAAGATCCGGCCACAACGCGGCGAGCGTTTCGCGAAGCTCGTCGCGAAGATTCGTTTCATCCTCGGCGATCACCGCCTTGACCCGTGCTGCGCGGGCGGATTCACCGGGAGCGCTCAGCGCAATCTCCTTCGTCGGCACTGTCATCGACCTCGCATTGACCTCGCCGCGTGGCAAGGCTAGTCTACCCGCAAGACGCCGGCGATGGGCCCAATCCGACGAATGACCGCGCTCGGGGTGCGAAATTGCCGCAAGGGCGAGTGAATCGAAGCCCATTCGAAGCGATCGGCCGCTGGCTCGCGCTGGCGGCGAGCGTCGGCGGCGGCGCCCTTGCGGAACAGCCGACCGGGGAATTGCGGGAGCTCGTGAAGGTCGAGGTCACCGGCTCCAACATCCCCCGTCCTGACGGCGAGTCCGCGCTGCCCGTCCAGATCGTGACGCGCGAGGATATTCGGCGAAGCGGCGCGGTGACGACGCCGGAGCTGATCGGCAGGCTCTCAGCGAACCTCCTCGGAGTGAACGACCAGCTAGGGATAGGAGGCACCGTCCGGCCCGGGCTGGCGAGCGCCAACCTGCGCGGCATCGGCGACGGCTCGACGCTGGTGCTTCTGAACGGGCGCCGCGTCGCGAACTACGCCTTCGATGGCAGCCAGGTCGACCTCAACGCCATTCCCTTGTCGGCGATCGATCGCATCGAGATTCTGAAGGACGGTGCGTCGGCTGTTTACGGCAGCGATGCGATCGCCGGCGTCATCAATTTCATCCTGCGCAAGGACTTCCACGGGTTCGAGGCGACCGCGTACCGCGCCTGGACGGAACACGGCGGCGCCGATGCGAGCCAGGCGATCCTCTCCGCCGGTTACGGCGACTTGTCGGCCGATCGCTTCAACGTCTTCGCGACGCTCAGCCATCAAAAGACCGAGGCGCTGCGCTCGATCGAGCGGCCGTTTTCGCGCACGGGTTACCTGCCGAGCGAGGGCGTCGACCAGCTGAGCGCGGCCACCTTCCCGGCGAATATCCAAGTGACCCCCCGGCTCATCGTCAACCCCTCGTACGCCACGGGCTGCGCACCGCCCGCGTCCCTTCCGGACTACCTCCCCTTCTTCTCCGACGGCCCGATCTGCGCCTACGACTTCACGAGCACGATCGACATCGTACCGCCGGCCGAGCGCACGGGCGCGGTTGCGCGCGGCACGCTTCAGATCGATGCGAACACGCAGTGGTTCGCCGAGGGCGACTACTCGCACAACCGCTTCGTGCTCAGAAACTCGCCAACGTCGGTGCTCTTCTCCGTCTTGAGCAGCACGGTGCCCGTTCTCTATCCGGCCGGCGGCCCCTACTTCCCCACGCAGTTCGCGGCGGCCAACGGCATCTCGGGCGATCTTCCTCTCCAACTGCGCTATCGAACTGCCGCGCTCGGAGCGGAGACGAATGCAACCGACACAAGGGCACTGCGTATGGTCGCCGGCGTCGAAGGCGTCGCTTCGTCCTGGAGCTACGGTTCCGCCCTCACCTACAGCGAGAATCAGCAGACCCAGCGCTTCGTCAGCGGCTATGTCTCGCAGCAACGCCTGATTGCCGCTCTCTACAGCGGGCTCATCAATCCGTTCGGGCCATCCACACCCGAGGGCGATGCATTGTTGGCAAGCACGCAGATCACCGGCAAGGCGCATGAAGGCAAGGGCATCGTGATCGACTTCGACACCAAGGCCTCGAAGGACGTCTACGAAATCGCCGGCGGATGGGTCGCCGTGGCGGCAGGCGCGGAGCTGCGACGCGAGAGGCTCGAGAACGTGTACGAGCCGGTCTGGACGTCCGGCGACGTGCTCGGCGTGCGCGGCGATCACCAGTCGGTCAGCGGCACCCGGAATGCATGGGCGGTGTTCGCCGAAGCGAGCATTCCTTTCGTGAAGAGCGTCACGGGGCAGATCGCGCTCCGGCACGATCACTACGGCGACTTCGGCGGCACGACGAATCCGAAGATCGCGTTGCGTTGGCGGCCGGAGCGTGCGCTCGTCGTGCGCGCGTCCTGGGGAACGGGCTTCCGTGCCCCGGCCCTCTACGATCTGTTCACGCCGATATTCCATACCGGCATCGCCGGGGCCAAGTTGCAGGATCCGATTCGGTGTCCGATCACCCATCTGCCCGAGGATTGTCCGGGCGATTTCGGGGGCGTGTTCCGCGTGGCGCTGGGGGGCGATCCGAACCTCAAGCCGGAGACCTCGGAGCAATTCAACGCCGGCATCGTCTGGGAGGTGGCGAGCGGGCGACTGCTGAGCGTCGACTACTGGAAGATCCACAAGAGCGGCGTCATCGGCTCGCTCAATGAGACGGTCGTCTTCGGCAACTTCGATCGCTACGCATTGAGCAATATCATCCGGAAGCCGGTCGAGGCGGACTTCCCCAATCTGCCCGGACCAATCGACACCGTCATTCTCACCGAGCAGAATCTCGGCGGATTGCGCACCTCCGGAGTCGACCTGGGCGTCAACTGGCGCGGCCCCGCCTTGCCGATCGGCAGACTCGACTTGCGCCTGGACGGCACCTACGTTCGCGTTTGGGAGCAGCAGCTCGACGCAATCACCTACACGTCCGCCCTGGGCCGCAAGGGATTCGGCATCGCGGGGCCGGTGCCGCGATGGAGGCATTCGGCGATGCTCAACTGGCATCACGACCGCTGGGACGCGACCCTCGCTCAAACCTACCAGTCCGGCTACTTCGACGCCAATGTCACGCGCACCGGCGCGCTTCTTCCGGTACCGCCACGCCGGGTCGGAAGTTACGACATCTGGGACCTGCAGGGCCGTTACTCCGGATTCCGTGGCGTGGCAATCGCGCTCGGCGTGAAGAATTTCATGGACCGGGCGCCGCCCTTCTCCAATCAGCCGTTCACGCGCCAGTTCGGCTATGACCCCGCCTATGCGGACCCTCGCGGCCGCACCTTCTATGTCCGCCTGACATTCGCGTTGGGTTGACCCGCGGCACGGGGCGCCTCGCAAATCCGTCCGCTTCCGGTCGGCATTCGTCGTTCTTCCATCCGATCCGTCGGAATCCGATTCAAAACCCGAAGGCGAAGCTTTCATGCTGCGCACGAACCTGCTCGGCCTGCGGGTGCCAACCGGACATTGTCATGACCAACACGTTCCGCATCGCCTTCTTCAGCGCCGCGCTCGTCATCCTCCATGCGATCGATGCATGCGCGGGAGACTGGACGGTCACGGGAAATCTCAAGATCGGCCGTTACGAGCACACGGCGACGCTGCTGCCGAACGGGAAGGTTCTCGTGGCCGGCGGCACCAACGGCCAATACAGTTATCTCGATAGCGCGGAGCTCTACGACCCGGCAACGAGGGCCTGGACCGATACTGGCGCGATGACCGGTGTTCGCGCGGGTCATACGGCAACGCTGCTCGGCAGCGGGAAGGTACTCGTCGTTGGCGGATGGTTGTTCGTCCCCGCCGGCAGCGGATACGACCTTCGGGCCCTTGCGACCGCGGAGCTGTACGATCCGGCGACCGGAGCATGGACAACGACGGGCAGCCTCAACACCGGTCGCGGCGGATTCACCGCCAACCTGTTGCCCGACGGCAAGGTGCTGGTCTCCGGCGGC
>WNFI01172973.1_pt1 | contig 10684 bp, 11 predicted proteins | sample 5400471 | NCBI WGS metagenome assembly WNFI01 (sample SAMN13153348, study PRJNA577476) | soil metagenome | isolation source: 100 cm saprolite on Douglas fir-dominated hillslope | place: USA:California | collected 2013-09-17 | reverse complement strand
GCGACTGTATCATAGCGACGTGAAGCGGCTCGCTTTTTGGCTGCCGCCGCTCGTGTGGATGGCGGCCATCATGTGGTTTTCCGGCGGCGACTTCAGCGCCGAGAACACCGGCAGCATCCTCCGCCCCCTCGTCCGCTGGCTGCTGCCCGGCGCGAGCGACGCCCAGATCGCCGCGCTGCACGCGCTGATCCGCAAGGGCGCGCACGTCACCGAGTACGCGCTGCTCGCCGCGCTGTGGTTCGTGGCCCTCACGCGCGAGCGCGGGCTCTCACGGCGCCGAGCGGCCTGGCTCGCCTTCCTCGTCGCCGTCGGCTGGGCGTTCCTCGACGAGCTGCACCAGGCCACCGAGCCGAGCCGCACGGCCAGCGCGACGGACGTGGCGATCGATGCCACGGGCGCGCTGGCGGCGGCGACGGTCGGTCGTCACGGCGGGGGGCGCGTGCTCGACGTGGCGGCCACCGTCGTGCTGTGGGCGGCGACCGCCGGCGGCGCCGCCGTCATCGCGATCGATCTCGCCAGCAGCGTCTCGCCCGGCCTCCTCTGGCTGACGGTGCCCGCCGCGATGGTCGCGCTCGTCCTCCGCTGGCGGAGCGGCGTGGCGCGAGGCTGAGGCCGAGCGAAATCGAGGAGCGCCCCGGGTTCCCCGGGGCGCGACGAGCGTTGGGGGGGTGTGGAGGGCCATGTCGGGGCCCCCACGTGATCAGGCGCTCAGACCTTCAGGCGGGGATCGAGCGTGTCGCGCAGACCGTCGCCGAAGAGGTTGATACCCAGCACGGTCACGAGGATGGCGAGGCCGGGGAACGTCGCGAGCCACCACGCCGTCGAGATGTAGACGCGCCCATCGGCGAGCATCCCGCCCCACGTCGGCGTCGGGGGCTGCACGCCGAGGCCGAGGAACGACAGTGCGGACTCGATCACGATCACGCGCGCCATGTCGAGCGTGGCCACCACGAGCCACGGCGTGAACACGTTGGGCAGCACGTGGCGGATGAGGATACGCCCGTCGCGGCTGCCCAGGGCCTGGGCGGCCTGGACGAACTCGCGCTCGCGCAGCGAGAGCGCGGCGCCGCGCACGATGCGCGCGTACACGACCCAGCTCGAGACGCCGATCACGCAGATGATGGTGGTGAGGCTCGGCCCCAGCACGCCGATGACCGCGATGGCGAGCAGGATGAACGGGAACGCGAGCTGGATGTCGGCCAGCCGCATCAGGAGGTCGTCGATGCGCCCGCCGAAGTAACCGGACACGAGTCCGGCGGCCATGCCGAGCACGCCGGAGATGGCCACGGCGGCGAAGCCGACCATGAGCGCCGGCCGAGCGCCGAACACGATGCGCGCGAGGATGTCGCGCCCGAGGTGGTCGGTGCCGAGCAGGTGCGCGTGACCCGCCGCGTCGCGCGAGCCCGGCGGCTTGAGGCGCTCGCCGATATCCTGCTCGACGGGATCGAACGGCGTGACCCAGGCCGCGCCCACCGCGGTAACCACGACCACCGCCACCACCACGAGGCCGAAGAGCGAGGTGCGGCGACGCGCGAGCCGGCGCAGGAACAGCCACCACTCGCCGCCGGCCGGGCGGAGTTCGTCGGGCAGCGGCAGCGCCGTCGCCCGCGTGCTCACGACAGCCGGATCCGCGGATCGAGGTACGTGTACACGATGTCGACGAAGAGGTTGACGAGCACGAAGGTCGAGGCGAGCAGGAAGACGGCGGCCTGGACGACGGGATAGTCGCGGTTGTAGATCGCCTGCACCGAGAGTCGGCCCACGCCCGGCCACGCGAAGATCGTCTCCGTGATCACCGAGCCGCCGAGCAGCGTGCCCAGCTCGATGCCGACGATGGTGACGATGGGGATGGCGGCGTTCTTCAGCGCGTGCTTCCACACCACGGGCGGGTCGCTCACGCCCTTGGCGCGCGCGGTGCGGATGTAGTCCTGGCCCAGCACCTCCATCGCCGCGCCCCGACGACGGCAGCAAGTTGAGCTGCACGGAGAAGAGAAGGATCAGCATGATGCCGAGCCAGAAGGTCGGCATGGACTGGCCGAGCAGCGCGATCACCGTCGAGACGTAGTCGATGAGCGTGTTGCGGCGAACGGCCGAGACGATGCCCGCCGGAATGGCCAGGCACAGCGCGAGCAGCAGCGCTGCCCCCGCCAGCTGGAACGTCGCCGGCATGCGCTCGACCACGAGGCCGAAGGCCGGCTCGCCGTGGCGGATCGACTCGCCGAAGTTTCCCTGCAGGGCGCCGCGCAGGAAGCGCGCGTACTGCACGAGGAACGGGTCGTTGAAGCCCATCCGCTCGCGGAAGAGCCGGATGTCCTCCGCCGTCGCCTCCGGCGGCAGCAGCACCAGCGCCGGGTCGCCGGTGAGGTGGAGGATGAAGAAAACGACGAACGAGATCCCGAGGAGAACGACCAGCGACTGGAGCAGTCGCCGGGTCAGGAACGTCCTCATGCCGGGCGGCGCAGGCGGGCGACGGCCTCGATGTGCGGGGTCTGCGGGAACATGTCCCCCGGCTGCACCCACTCGAGCCGGTAGCCGTGGCGGGCGAGGTCGGCCACGTCGCGCGCGAGCGTGGACGGGTTGCACGAGACGTACACGATCCGCGCGGGCGCCATGGCCGCCAGCGCGAGCAGCGCCTTTGGATGGAAGCCCGCGCGCGGCGGATCGGCTACGACGATCGACGCACTCACCCCCTGGCGCACGAGGTCGGGCAGCACGTGGCGAACCTCGCCCGCGAGGAACGTGCAGTTGTCGATCCCGTTCGCGCGCGCGTTGCGGATCGCGTCGGCGACGGCCGCCGCCGCCACCTCGATCCCGTAGACGGCGCGGACGCGTCGCGCGAGGAGCAGGCTGATGGCGCCGGTGCCGGAGTAGAGGTCGAGCAGCGTCTCCGACGCGTCGAGCTCGCAGGCGTCCGCCACCAGCGAGAACAGCCGCTCGGCCTGCTGCGTGTTGGTCTGGAAGAAGGAGTTCGCCGAGACCTGGAAGGTCACGGCGCCCAGCATCTCGCGGATGTGGTCGCGCCCCAGCAGGAGGTGCTCCTCCGAGCCGACGGCCACGCTCGCCTTCTTGGCATTGACGTTGAGGACGACGCTGACCGTCGCCGGCACGCGCGCGCGCAGCGCGTCGGCCACGGGCGCCAGCGTCTCGACGTCGGGGGCGGCGCCGACGACGTTGACCATGGCCTCGCTGGTGCGCCGCCCCTCGCGCATCATCACGAAGCGCAGCAGGCCGCGCTCGGTCTCGGGGTCGTACACCGAGAGAGCGCGCTCGTGGACCTGCCGCCGGAACTCGTCGAGCAGCGCCGCCGGCGGCGCGTTGGCGACGGTGAACTCCATCTTGTTGCGGTAGCCGTAGGGCTCCGGCGCGGGCAGGATCGGGCGCAGCTCGAAGTCGCCGAGGCCGCCGAGCCGCTGGAGGCAGTCGCGGACCTGCTTTTCCTTGAACGCGAGCTGGGCAGAGTACGCCAGATGCTGCAGCCGGCAGCCGCCGCAGCGCCCAAAGTACGGGCACGGCGGCTCCACGCGGTCCGGCGAGGCCACGAGCACCTCGTCGATCGTCGCGCGGCCGAAGCGGCCGCGCGCTTCGACGAGGCGCACGCGCAGGCGATCGCCCGGCAGGCCCCCGCGCACGAAGATGACGTAGCCGTCGGCGCGTCCGACGCCCTCGCCGCCGAACGCCAGGTCCTCGATCGCGAGCTCGAGCGTATCGCCGCGACGGGGTTTCGCCATGGACAGCGCCACTATAAAGGTCGGTCCGAAACGAGTCAATTTGGCGAGGACTTCGAGGTGTATCATACCGATGGTCATGAGGAGCGGAGCGCCGCGGAATATTGCCGACGTCCTGGCCGCCGCCGTCCCGCAGATCGCCGACCGCCTTCCCGAGTATCGGATCCGCAAAACGTGGACGGTGCTGGTGGGTCCGGACGTGGCGCGTCGCACACGGCCGCAATCGCTCGCGAACGGTTGCCTGCACGTCGTCGTCGACAACTCGCCGTGGCTGCACGAGCTGACGCTGCGCGCGGCCGAGCTCACCGACCGGCTGCACGCGCAGGTCGACGCCGTCCGCTCGCTCCGCTTCACCCTGGGTACGCTCGAGGCCGAGCCGTCGCCGCCGGCCGAGCGTCGCGAGCGCCGCGCGAAGACGCTCGACGACGACGACCGCCGTGACATCGAGGCGGCCGCTTCGGCGATCTCCGATCCCGCGCTGGCCGATGCCGCGCGCCGCCTGCTCACGAAGGCGCGTCGCTCGGATCACGCACGAGGTGCATCACGATGACCGGGTCCCGCGTCGCCGCCGTCCTCCTCCTGCCGCTCGCGCTCGCCGGCTGCGCGGTCCTGTCGCGCGCCACGGGCGCAGACGACGACACGCCGCGCGTGCGCGTGGCCCTTGCGCGGGATCCGCGGGCCGAGGCGTACTACGACTTCACGGCCGCGCAGCTCCTCGTGCAGGCGGGGCGCTTCAAGGACGCCATCCCGCTGCTCCGCGACGCGATCAAGCGCGATCCGAACTCGGCCTTCCTGTGGACGCAGCTCGCGCAGTGGCTGGTCCGCGTGGACCAGCCGGCGGAGGCGCTCACGGCCGCCCAGCGCGCCGTGCAGCTGGCGCCCGAGGATGTCGGCCCGCACCTCACGCTGGCCGAGCTGCTGCGCGGGCAGAAGAACTTCCGCGAGGCCGAGGCGGAGCTCGAGAAGGTCATCGAGCTGAGCCCGAGCAACGAGGACGCCTACCTCACGCTCGCGCGCTACCAGGTCGAGCAGAAGGCCTACGATCGCGCGCGCGTGGTCCTGCTGCGGCTGGCCGAGCGGCAGCCGCGGCTGGCGCAGGCGCAGTTCCTCCTCGGCCGCCTCGCCATCGAGACCGAGAGCTGGGACGAGGCGATTGCGCGGCTCACCAAGGCCGTCGAGCTCGATCCCGACCACGACGGCGCCTGGACCGCCCTCGGCTACGTGTACGAGACGCGCCACCGCACCGAGGAGGCGGTCGAGACCTACCGGCGGGCCGTGAAGGCGAATCCCGACAACCCCGCGTTCGTCGAGCGCCTCGGCGACCTCCTGATCCGGCTCGGCCGGTACAAGGAGGCGCAGCAGGAGATCGAGCAACTCGCCGAGATCGCCCCGCGCGACGCGCGCGTCTGGATGAAGCTCGGCGCCGTCTTCTACGAGCAGAAGATGTACGACCGCGCCAGCGACGCCTTCCGCCGCGTGGTGATGCTCGAGCCCACCAATCTCCGCGCGCGCTACTTCCTGGCCACGACCTACATGGACGCCGGCAAGGACGCCGAGGCGCGCTCCGAGCTGGAGCGCATCCTGCGCGCCGACCCGCGCTCCATCGACGCGCGCGTGCAGCTCGGCTTCCTGTACGGGCGCGCCAAGCGCTTCGACGAGTCGATCGCCGTGCTGCGCGAGGCGGTGAACCTCGAGCCGCGCCGGCCGGAGCTCTTCCTCTATCTCGGCACCGCCTACTTCCGCGCCAAGGAGTACGACCGCGCGCTGGAGACGCTGGGCGAGGGCCTGTCGCTCGACGAGAAGAACCGCGACCTGCATTTCCAGGTCGGCGTGGTCCTCGAAAAGCAGGCGAAGTTCGACGACGCCGTGCGCGCCTTTGAGCGCGTCATCGCCATCGATCCCAAGCACGCCGAGGCCTACAACTACGTCGGCTACATGTATGCCGAGCGCGGACAGAATCTCGACGAGGCGATCTCGCTCATCGGCAAGGCCCTCTCGCTCGAGCCCGACAACGGCTACTTCATCGACAGCCTCGGCTGGGCCTACTACCAGCAGGGCAAGTATCCCGACGCCCTGCGCGAGCTGAAGCGCGCCGTCGACCGTGCCAAGGAAGACCCCGTGATCTTCGAACACCTCGGCGATGCCTACGCCAAGAACGGCCTGGAGGAGGACGCGCTCGCCGCGTGGGAGAAGTCGCTGTCGCTCGATCCGAACGCCGACGGCGTCAAGCAGAAGGTCCAGGACGCGAAGACGCGGCTGCGCCGTGCGCAGGGCTCCAAGGCGTCTCAGTAGCGCCCTCGCCGTTGCCCTCGTCCTCGCCGGGTGCGCGATCGCGCCGCCCACGCCGCACGCGACCATCGACGCGGAGGCGCGGCGCGCGGTGGATCTGCTGGCCGCGCGCTGGCAGGAATTCCGCGATCTGCGCGCCCTCGCCGACGTCACGCTCAAGCAAGGCAAGGACCGCCAGCGGCTGAGCGGCGTCGTGCTGGCCCTCGCGCCCGCCTCCGTCCGCTTCGAGGCGCTGTCGCCCTTCGGTCAACCCTTCCTGCTCGTCACCGTGCACGACGGCAAGATCACCGCGTACAACGCGGCCACCAACGAGGCGCGGGTCGGCGCCGCGAACGTGGAGACGTCGGCCGAGCTCCTGAGCCTGCCCGTGGAGCCCGAGGATCTCGTCGCGATCCTGTCGGGCCGCGTGGCTCCGCCGAAGGATCTCCGCGTGGCCGAGATCCTGCCGCCCGACGAGCTCGGACGATCGATCAAGCTCGTCGGCCGCTACAACGAGCAGCGCGTGTGGATGAACTTCGAGACCGGCGTCGTCCGCCGGGTCACGATCACCGGCGGCCGGACGGGGGCGACCGTCACGTTCCAGCGCGGCGCCGACGGCGCGCTCAGCGGCTTCGACCTCACGGCCGGCAACGACTACGTGACGGGCACCGCGCGCTACCGGTCGCTCACGTTGAACGCCGGCATCGACGCCGAGCGCTTCGCGCTCACTCTGCCCAACGACGCGAAAATACACAGCATCCGTTGACCCTCCGCGTCAGCGCGTGATAGGCTTTCGTGCTTTGTCGAAGGGGATCGGGCGCGCCCGTCGCCTCGTGCTGAACGCCGCGGCCAAGGTGAACCTCATTCTGGAAGTGCTGGGCAAGCGCGACGACGGGTATCACGAGCTCGTCACCGTGATGCAGGCCGTCGACCTCTCCGACCGGATCACGCTCGAAGACGCCGACGTCCTGGAGCTCGCGAGCAGCCCGGGCGTGCCCGCCGACGGCCGCAACCTGGCCCTCCGGGCGGCGACGGCGCTGCGCGAGGCGGCCGGCGTCACGCGCGGCGCGCGAATCACGCTCGACAAGCGGATCCCGGTGGCGGCCGGGCTGGGCGGCGGCTCGGCCGACGCCGCGGCTGTGCTGCTGGGGCTGAATCGGCTGTGGCGGCTGCGCTGGCCCGTGGCGCGGCTGGACGAGGTGGCGACGGGCCTGGGGATGGACGTGCCGTTCTTCCTGCGCGGTGGGACGGCGCTGGCGACGGGGCGCGGCGAACGGCTCGAGCCACTGCGCAGCCGCTCGCTGGGGCTGGTGCTGGTGAACCCGCGCTTCGCGGTGAGCACCGCGGAGATGTACGCGCGGGTCACGCCGGCGATGTACACGGACGGCCGCCACGCGAAGGCGCTCGGCGGCGGGCTCGGCGGACGAAGCCCGGCCCGCGTGGCCGCGAGCCTCTACAATGGGCTGCAGGAGGTGGCGGTGGCCGCGTACCCGCCGATCGGGCGGATGCGGGCGGCGCTACTGGCGGCGGGCGCGCTGGGCGCGCTGATGTCGGGCAGCGGGCCGACGGTGTTCGGCGTCGCGCGGTCGTTCGAGCACGCGCGGCAGATCCGCCGGCGGCTGACGCGCGGCGCCTGGGATTGCTGGGCGGTCCGCACGCTGACGGGACCGGCGATAAGGATGGCGCGGTGACAATGTTTCTGGGGCGTGGCCAAGCGGCAAGGCGCGGGACTTTGGATCCCGTATTCGGAGGTTCGAATCCTCCCGCCCCAACCACCCTGACGGCGAGGCGTTGATGTCCTACGACCTGAAGCTGTTTACCGGGAACGCGAACCGCCCGCTGGCCGAGGAGATCGCGCAATACCTGCGCGTGCCGGTCGCGGACGCGGAGGTCACTCGCTTCTCCGACGGCGAGGTGTACGTACAGGTCAACGAAAACGTCCGCGGCGCGGACGTCTTCGTGATCCAACCCACCTGTCCGCCGGTGAACGACACGCTGATGGAGCTCCTGATCATGATCGACGCGCTCAAGCGCGCGTCGGCGCACCGGATCACGGCCGTGCTGCCGTACTACGGCTACGCGCGGCAATCCCGGTGGACCACCTGTTCGCGGGCCCGGTCGTGATGATCGATTATCTGAAGAAGAAAGACCTCCGCGACCCCGTCCTCGTCTCCCCCGACGCCGGCGGCGTGGAGCGCGCGCGCGCGATCGCCAAGCGGCTCAACGCGAGCCTGGCCATCATCGACAAGCGGCGCGACAAGCCCGGCGCCGCCGTCGCCATGAACCTCATCGGCGACGTCGACGGCCGCGACGCGGTGGTGATCGACGATATGATCGACACCGCCGGCACGCTGGTGCAGGCGGTCACGGCCATCCAGCGCGAGGGCGCGCGGCGCATCCTGGCCTGCGGCGTCCACGCCGTGCTGTCGGGCCCGGCCATCGACCGCCTCAAGGCCTCCCCCATCGAGGAAGTCATCGTCACCAACTCGATCGCGGTGTCGCCCGAGAAGCGGGCGGTCGGCCGCGTGACCGTGCTGACCGTGGCGCCGCTGCTCGGCGAGGCCATTCGACGGATCCACGACGAGGAATCCGTCTCGACGCTGTTCGTCTAGACCCGAGGACCAAGGAGCCTGTGATGAACACCCCGGAGATCACCGTCAAGCGCCGCGAGGGTACGGGCAAGGGCATCGCCCGCCGCCTGCGCCGCGCGGGCGTCGTACCCGCCATTCTCTATGGCGGCGCCGCGCCCGAGACCATCGCCGTCAATCCCCGCGACGTGCTGCGGATCATCCACGGCCACGAGGGCACCACGCAGCTGCTCTCCCTCAAGGTGGAGGGCGACGGCGGCGCGCGGATGGCCATCATCCGTGACATGCAGTTCGACCCCGTGACCGAGCGCCTGTTGCACGTGGACATCCAGGAGGTCCGCGCCGACCGCGCCATCACCGTGCGGGTGGCCGTGCATCCCGTGGGCGAGGCCATCGGCGTCAAGGACACGAACGGCATCCTCAACCTCGTCATGCACGAGGTCGAGGTCTCCACGCTGCCCACCAACATCCCCGAGCGCATCGACGCCGACGTGTCGAACCTGGCCATCGGCGACGTGTTGACGGTGCGAGACCTCCGGCCGCCCGACGGTGTGCGGATCATCAACGACCCGGGCCAGGCGGTCGCCACCGTGTCGCCGCCGATGGCCGAGGAAGTCGCGCCCACGCCGGAGGCCACCGCGGCCGTCACGCCGGCCGAGCCGGAAGTCCTCACCGAGCGCAAGCCCAAGGAAGAGGGCGCGCCCGCCGAGGCCGAGGGCAAGAAGGCGCCCGCCGCGGCCCCGAAGAAGGCCGAGGCCCCGAAGAAGGCCGAGAAGGAGAAGTAAGCCGGAGGCGACGCGTTGGCCCATGTGGTGGTGGGGCTCGGGAACCCCGGACCGGAGTACCGGGACACCCGCCACAACATCGGTCAGCGCGTCGTCGATCATCTCGCGCAGCAGCTGAAGAAGGCCTGGCACCCCGACGGCCGCGCGCTCGTGGCGCGCGGTTCCTGGCGCGGCGATGCCCTCTATCTCGTGAAGCCGCAGTCGTTCATGAACGTGACCGGACCGAGCGTGCGCCACGTGCTCCTGACGCTCGGCGCAGGTCCCGAGGATCTCGTGCTCGTCTACGACGACATCGACATGGCGCTCGGCAAGGTCCGCACGCGCCTGCGAGGCAGCGCGGGCGGCCACAACGGCGTGCAGTCGGTCATCGACGCGCTCGGTACCGAGGCCATCCGCCGCGTGAAGATCGGCATCGGCCGCCCCGCACACAAGTCGCAGGTGCCCGATCATGTCCTCACGACCTTCGAACCCGAGGAGGAGGACACCGTCGCCGCCGCGGTGGCCACCGCCGCCGAGCGCGTGCTCGGCCTCCTTCGCTAGCGCAGCTCCTCCAGCAGCCGCCGCCCCTCGTCCCACGGGCCGAAGCCCGAATCGGTGTTGACGTGGCCCGCCCGCGTGAGCGTCACGAGCCGGCTGCCCCACGCGCGCGCGAAGGCTGCGGCGCGCCCCGGCGTCACGTACGGATCGTCGCTGCTGGCGACGACGACGCTCGGAAATGGCAGCGGGACGAGCGGCATCGGCGCGAAGCTTTGCACCGCCTCCACCGTCAACGCCAGTACCTCGACGTCGGCCGGAGCCACGAGGAGGGCGGCCTTGATGCCGCCGCCACCGGCCTTCACCCGATGTGCGACGAGCGCGCAGCCGAGACTGTGGGCGACGAGCACCGGCGGCGCCGCGCAGGCGACGATCTCGCGCTCGAGCATCGCCAGCCACTCCGCGCGATCGGGCATCAGCCAGTCGCGCTGGAGCACCCGACGGAGGTTTCCGTCCGCCGCTTCCCACCGGCTCTGCCAGTGCCCGGGACCGGAGTCCCCGTAGCCGGGCAGCACGAGCACGGGCGTCGTCACCATGGCCGTCAGCGGAAGAAGAGCAGCGTCACGATCGCGAATAGCGGGAGCAGGATCGCGCCGCTGTAGAGCATGTAGCCGAAGAACGAGGGCATCGGGATCTTCGCCTCCTCCGCGATCGACTTCACCATGAAGTTCGGCGCGTTGCCGACGTAGGAGTTGGCGCCCATGGCGACCGAGCCCACGCTGATCGCGGCCAGCACGACGTGCGTGACGCCGGCGACCTCGTTCGTGAGGTGCAGCCCCTGGCC
>WNFI01236155.1_pt1 | contig 10685 bp, 10 predicted proteins | sample 5400471 | NCBI WGS metagenome assembly WNFI01 (sample SAMN13153348, study PRJNA577476) | soil metagenome | isolation source: 100 cm saprolite on Douglas fir-dominated hillslope | place: USA:California | collected 2013-09-17 | reverse complement strand
GATCTCTTCATCCACTACGGCCTCGCGGGCACGAAGCTCGCGCTGGACGACGCCGGATTCACGATCGACGATTCCAACGCCGAGCGCGTCGGCGTGAACGTGGGCTCGGGCATCGGCGGGCTGCCGATGATCGAGGACAACATCCGCGAGATGATCGCCAAGGGCCCGCGGCGCATATCGCCGTTCTTCGTGCCCGGATCCATCATCAACATGGTGGCGGGCATGATCTCGATCCAGTTCAAGGCGAAGGGCCCGAACGTGTCGATGGTCTCGGCGTGCACCACGAGCGCGCACGCGATCGGCGAAGCCGGCCGCATCATCGAGTACGGCGATGCCGAGGTGATGATCGCGGGCGGCGCCGAAGCCTGCGTGAACCTCTCCGGCGTGGGCGGCTTCTGCGCCTGCAAGGCCCTTTCGGAGAGGAACGACGATCCCGCCACGGCGTCGCGCCCGTTCGACCGCGACCGCGACGGATTCGTGCTGGGCGAGGGCGCCGGCATCGTGATCCTCGAGGAGCTCGAGCACGCGAAGAAGCGCGGCGCGCGCATCTACGCGGAGCTCTCCGGCATGGGCATGAGCGCGGATGCGAACCACATCACGGCGCCCAACATGGACGGCCCGCGCCGCGCCATGCTCGCCGCGCTGAAGAACGCGGCGATGAATCCCGCGGATGTGCAATACATGAACGCGCATGGCACCTCGACGCCGCTGGGCGATGCCAACGAGACCGCGGCGATCAAGGCCGCCTTCGGCGACCACGCGTACAAGCTCGCGGTGAACTCCACCAAGTCGATGCACGGGCACCTCCTCGGCGCCGCGGGCGGCGTGGAAGCGGTCATCACCGCGCTCGCGGTGCACCACCAGATATCGCCGCCGACGATGAACATCCTCACGCCGGACCCCGCCTGCGACCTGGACTACGTTCCCAACCAGGCGCGCGAGATGAAGATCGAGGGCGCGGTGTCGAACTCGTTCGGCTTCGGCGGCACCAACGGAACGCTCGTGTTCCGCCGCCACAAGTAACGGCCATCAGGAAGGCGCTTTTCGTCCTCGTCCTGCTCGGCGCGATCGCGGCCGGGTGGGTGTTTTTCTACAGCCAGGCGCCGCTCGCGCTGCCCACGGAGCCCTACGAGTTCACGGTGCATCCGGGAAGCAACCTGAAATCGGTCGCGCACCAGCTCGCGGCCGACGGCGTGCTGCCGGAAGGGCAGACCTTCTGGATCCTCGGGCGCCTCACCGGCAAGGCCAATCGCATCCAGGCGGGCACCTACCGCGTCGAGCAGTCGGCCACGCCGATGGAGCTCCTCGACAAGCTCGCGCGCGGCGACGTCGTGATCCTCGAAATGCTCTTCGTCGAGGGCACCACGATGCGGCAATGGATGGCGCAACTCGCCGCGAATCCGCGGGTGAAGCAGACCCTCGCGGGCAAGAACGAAAGCGAGCTGCGCACGCTCCTCGGCACCGGCACCGAGGCCGTCGAGGGCTGGTTCTTCCCCGATACCTATCGCTTCGCGCCCGGCACCCCGGATGCCGACATTCTCAAGCGCGCGCATGCGGCGATGAAGAAGCGCCTCGCCGACGCCTGGGCCGCGCGCGATCCGCAGCTCGCGCTGAAATCCCCCTATGAGGTCCTCATCCTCGCCTCGATCGTCGAGAAGGAAACCGGGCAGGCGGCGGAGCGCCCGCTGATCGCCTCGGTCTTCGCCAACCGGCTGAAGCGCGGCATGCGCCTGCAGACCGATCCCACCGTGATCTACGGCATGGGCGAGCGCTTCGACGGCAACATCCGCAAGCGCGACCTGGGCGCCGACACGCCGTGGAACACGTACACGCGCGACGGGCTGCCGCCCACGCCGATCGCCATGCCCGGCGCAGCCTCCATCAGGGCCGTGGTGAATCCCGCGAAATCGGATTACCTGTACTTCGTCGCGCGCGGCGACGGCTCGCACGAATTCTCGCGCTCGCTCGAGGAGCACAATCGCGCAGTGGCAAGATACCAGCTGGGGAAATAGTCGCGGAACACCGGGGTCAGACCCCGATGTCGTGGATCAAGAATGGCTGACGAAAAAAATGCACGCCTGAATCGGGGTCCGGCCCCCGAGGGTGACGCGGCCCGACGGGCGAGCGCCTGCGCGAGGTCGTGCTTCATTCCGCCATGAGCCCCACCACCGAAGCCCTGGTCATGTTCGCCGCGCGCGCCGAGCATGTCGCCAACGTCATCAGGCCGGCGCTGGAAGCGGGCGAGTGGGTGATCTGCGACCGCTTCAGCGACGCCACCTACGCCTACCAATGCGGCGGGCGCGGCCTGCCGCGGGATTTCGTGGTGAGCCTGGAGCGGCTGGTGCATCCGGGCCTGCAGCCCGACGCGACATTTCTCTTCGACCTGGATCCCGCGCTCGCCTACGAGCGCCAGCGCGCGCGCAGCCACACGCCCGACAAGTTCGAGCGCGAGCAGGCCGAGTTCTTCACGCGCGTGCGCGATGCCTATCTCGAGCGCGCCCGCGAGCATTCGCGGCGCTTCCACCTGATCGACGCTTCCGGCACTCTGCAGCAGGTGCGCGACCGCGTCGAGGTGGCCTTCGCGCAGGCTTTCCATTGAAGCCCTTTCCCTGGCACCGCGAACCGTTGCGCCGGGTCCTGGCGCAGCGCGATCGCATGCCGCACGCGCTCCTGGTGCACGGCCCTTCCGGGATCGGCAAGGTCGAGTTCGCCCGCGCGCTGGCCGCCGCGGCCCTGTGCGAGTCGCCGCGCGACGGCCTCGCCTGCGAGGCGTGCGCCTCATGCCACTGGTTGTCGCAGGGCAACCATCCCGACTACCGCGAAATCGTTCCCGAGGCCTCCGCCGAGGAAGAAGAGGGCGAGGCCGAGCCGGCCGCGAAGGCCGACAAGGCGAAGAGCCTCGTCATCAAGATCGACCAGATCCGCGCGGTCTCCGATTTCATCGCGCTCACCACGCATCGCGCCGGTTATCGCGTGCTGCTGATCCACCCGGCGGAAGCGCTGCACCCGGCCGCCGCCAATGCGTTGCTGAAGACGCTCGAAGAGCCTCCGCCCCATACGCTGATCGTGCTCGTGAGCGACCAGCCCGCGCGGCTGCTCGCCACGATCCGCAGCCGCTGCCGCCCCTTGCCCCTGCAGGCCCCGCCGCGCGACGAGGCGCTCGAGTGGCTCCGCGAGCAGGGTGTGGCCGATGCCGAGGCCGCGCTCGCGGCCGCGGGCGGGGCGCCGCTCCTCGCGCAGGAGCTCGCGCAGCCCGAGGAAGCGGAGCTTCGCAAGCGATTGCTGGCCGAGCTTTCCCGCCCCGGCGGGGCCGATCCGCTCAGCTTCGCGGCCGGCGTCGATCGCGCGGGCGTGGAGCGCTTCATCTACTGGATGCAGACGTGGGTCTACGACTTGCTGCGCGTGCGCCTCGCCGGCGACGTGCGCCACCACGTCGAATTCGCCGCGGTCCTCAAGTCGCGCGCGCGCGCTTCCGATGTCGAGGCTCTGTTCGGTCTCGAACGTAGCCTCGTCGCGGCGCGCGCCCTGGCCTCGCATCCGCTCAACCCGCGGCTGGTGGCCGAGCACCTGTTGATGGCCTACAATCGGGCCACGATCGGAGCGAAGCCATGACCGATGTCGCACCCGAACCCGCCCCCCACCGGCCCGGCGTCTTCACGCTGACGATCCGGTCCAAGGCCGCGCTGTACGCGGCCTGGATGCCCCTTCTGCGCGGCGGCGGAATCTTTTTGCCCAGCAACCGGTCCCATGCTTTGGGCGAGGAAGTCCTGATCCTGCTGTCGCTGCTGGACGATCCCAACAAGATACCGCTGCAGGGCAACGTGGCGTGGATCAATCCGGCGCACAGCGCGGGCAACCGGCCCCAGGGTATCGGCGTGCAGCTGCACGACAGCGAAGTCGGCCGCGAGCTGCGCAAGAAAGTAGAAGGACTGCTCGCGGGCGCGTTGCAGTCCTCACGTCCGACCCACGCCGGGAAGTCGATTTTTCGGAAAAACCGCGCGTCACGGTGCGCTTGCGCAACGCGCGCGCCGCCTCCGCGCTCGCGCGGCCCTCGCTCCTGTCGCTCGCCGAGGCCTACATCGACGGCGACGCGGAGCTGGAAGGCGACGTGCGCGAGGCGATCCGCGGCGCCGAGGCGATCACGCGCGCCATCCCGAAGCCTCTATTCCAGTCGCAGGGACCCACCAACGGGCGCCACAGCAAGCGCGACGACCGCGCGGCCGTCCAGCACCACTACGACGTCTCCAACGAGTTCTACTCGTTGTGGCTCGATCCGCGCATGGTGTATTCGTGCGCCTATTTCCACGACGAGGCGGACACGCTCGAGCAGGCGCAGGTGCGGAAGCTGGACCACATCTGCAGAAAGCTTCGCCTGCAGCCGGGCGAGCGTTTCCTCGACATCGGCTGCGGATGGGGCGCCCTCGTGATGCACGCGGCCGAGAAGTACGGCGTGGACGCGACCGGCATCACGCTATCCGAGAACCAGCACCGGCTCGCCAACGAGCGCATCCGCGCGGCGGGCCTGCAGGGGCGCTGCCGCGTCGAGCTCCTCGATTACCGCGACGTTCCCGGGGAAAACACCTTCGACAAGATCGCGAGCGTGGGAATGTTCGAGCACGTGGGCCTGCGCAACCTGGCGGTGTATTTCAGCGTGGTGCGCCGCCTCCTCAAGGAGCGCGGGCTCTTCCTCAACCACGGCATCACGTCTTCGGACACCGGCAACCGCGCGGTAGGCCTGGGCGCCGGAGAGTTCATCGGGCGCTATGTCTTTCCCAAGGGCGAGCTACCGCACCTGCACCGCGCGGTGCACGACATGAGCGACCAGAACCTCGAGGTGCACGACGTCGAGTCGCTGCGCCCGCACTACGCGAAGACGCTGGATTTCTGGAGCGGCAACTTCGAGCGCCGCATGCAGGAAGCGGTCGCCGCGGCGAGCGAGCGCACCGCGCGCATCTGGCGCCTCTACCTCGCGGGCTGCGCTTATGCCTTCGAGCAGGGTTGGGTATCGATCTACCAGATTCTCGCTTCGAAGCAAACCAAGCCCGGGCGAACGGCGCTGCCGCTCACCCGGGACTGGATGTACCACCCCTAGTAAAGCGAGCTGTAGCGGCTGCGCCCGCGCATCTCGTACGTCGCCGAGAGCACGCGGTTGGTGCGGTCGTTCATCACGCACTCGTAGCTGAGCGGCCGCGCGTCGTCGCGGTTGCGCGCCCACGCCTCGCCGCGGATCCGCTCGCGGTCCACGCCCGCATCGTCACGCGTCGTGTTCGGCGTGAACTCGAGATAGGCGTCATCCGAATTGCGCGCGAGGAAATCGCGGCGCACGCGGTCCTGGCAGGCGCGCGTCTCGTCGTAGGCGGGGTAGAGATCGTTCGAAGCGACCGGTGCCGGGGGCGCGTCGGGGTTGCGCCACGTCACGACAAGCTCGTAGGTGCCGCCACCGCTTTGCGGATCCTCGATGCTCACCGAGCCGGTGAAGTTGTTGCGTCGCATCGGCGAGCGCACCTCGGTGATGCGCCCGCGGGCGTTCTCGGCGGTCACCTTGAAGTCCTCGACGCGATGGAACGGCAGCGGCTGCGTGCAGACGCTCCCCTGGTCGAAGCTGCGCCGGCCGGAGTTCGTGTTCACGATGATCTGGTCGCCGCGTAGCTGGACCTGCGCCTTGTCGTCGACCCAGATGCGCAATCGGCACTGGCCTTCCGGCGCGCTCAGGTTCCACTCGGGCGCGCGCCCCAGGCGAGACGTGTAGTTCTGGTCGTAGTAGGTGCGGTAATCCTGCGCCGTGGCGGCGGCTGCAGCGCCCAGGCCAAGGGCGGCGGCGACGGCGGTGCCGATGATCTTGCGTGTCATGGGATTTCCTCCTTCGTGGGGATATGCACTTTCCAGTATCGGATGCCCGCGGCGCGCGGACCATCGCCAGGTGTCCTGTTCGCCTGTCGGAGGGCGCTTGCGCCGGTAGAATCACGGCATGCTCGTCGACTCCCACTGCCACCTCGATTTTCCGGAGCTGCGCGCCGACCTGGCTGGCGTCATGTCGCGAATGAGCCACAACGGCGTCACGCACGCGCTCACCATCAGCACCACGCTCGAGACGTTTCCCGCCGTGCGCGACGTGGCCGCGTTTCCGCACCCACATCCGCGCCGCGCGCCGCGCCGCCAAGCCGCTCGTCATCCACACGCGCGCGGCGGCCGAGGACACGCTGCGGCTCATGCGCGACGAGGGCGCCGGCGAGGTGGGCGGCGTGATGCATTGCTTCACCGAGAGCTGGCCGGTGGCGGAAGCGGCGATGGCGCTCGGCTTCCATATCTCGTTTTCCGGCATCGTCACCTTCAAGAACGCGAAGGATCTCAAGGAAGTGGCGCGGCGCATGCCGCTCGAGCGCATGCTCGTTGAAACCGATTCGCCCTATCTCGCGCCGGTCCCGCACCGCGGCCAGCCGAACCAGCCGGCCTTCGTGAAGCACGTGGCCGAGGAGATCGCGGCGCTGCGCGGCATCACGCTGGAGGAAGTCGCGAGCGCCACCACGCAGAATTTCTTCCGCCTCTTTCGCCACGCGCGGCCCGCGTGACGGCCTCCCGCCTGCTGCTCCAGGCCCGCGCCGGGTTCGAGAAGGAGACGGCGCAGGAAATCACCCAGGCCGCGAGCGAGATGGGCGTGGAGGGCTTCGTGAAGGCGCGCCCCGAGAGCGGCTTCGCCGTCTTCCACGCGCACCAGGAAGACATGGGCATGGAGCTCGGCAGGCACCTGGAGTTCCGCCGCCTCGTGTTCGCGCGCCAGATGGTGCGCGTGGGAGAGCTCCTCGCGCTGCCCGAGGCCGATCGCGTGACGCCGATCGTCGCCGCCGCGCGCGCGCTGGGCAAGCGCTTCGCCGCGCTGTGGATCGAGATGCCCGACACCAACGAGGGCAAGTCGCTCTCGACCCTCACCAAGCCGCTCGCGCCGCACCTCGAGAAGGCGCTGCGCAAGGCGGGCGTCGTCTTCGACGACGAGAGGGCCGAGGAGCGCCTGCACGTGTTCTTCGTGGGCGGCCGCGCGTGTTACGTGGGCCTGTCCGCCGTGGCCAACAGCTCCCGCTGGCCGATGGGAATCGCGCGGCTGCGGATGCCCTCGGCGGCGCCGTCGCGATCGACGCTGAAGCTCGCCGAGGCGCTGCTGGAGTTCCTCGACGACAAGGAGCGCGCGCGGCGCCTCGCGCCGGGAATGACCGCCATCGACCTCGGCGCTTCACCGGGCGGATGGACGTGGCAGCTCGTGCAGCGCGGCATGATGGTGATCGCCGTCGACAACGGCGCGATGGATCCGAGGCTCATGGAGACGGGGCAGGTGAAGCATCGGCGCGACGACGGATTCCACTTCCGCCCGGTCGAGCCGGTGGACTGGATGGTGTGCGACATGGTCGAGAGCCCGTCCAAGATCGCGCGGCTCGCCTCGAAATGGATCGCGGAAGAATGGGCCCACGAGACGATCTTCAACCTGAAGCTGCCGATGAAGAAGCGCTGGGAGGAAGTCGAGCGCTGCCGCTCGATCATCGGCGAGGCGATGGGCGGCGGCGGCTACTACCTGCGCATGAAGCAGCTCTACCACGGTCGCGAGGAAGTCACGGCGTACCTGGCGCGGCGCAAGCGCGAACCGATAAACTCCGGCAATGGCTAGCCGGATCGTCATCAGCGAGTTCATGGACGCGCCCGCCGTCGAGCGGCTGCGCGCGCGCTTCGACGTGGACTCCCGCCCCAAGCTCGTCGACGATCCCGCCGCGCTCGAGGAGGCGCTGCGCTTCGCCGACGCCTGGATCGTGCGCAATCGCACCCAGGTGCGCGGGCGCCTGCTCGAAGCGGCCGCCAACGTGAGGGTGATCGGGCGCCTCGGCGTGGGACTGGATAACATCGACCTCGTCGCGTGCGAGGCGCGCGGCATCAAGGTGATCCCCGCGAGCGGCGCCAACGCGGAGTCGGTGGCCGAGTACGTCGTCACCGCGGCGCTCGGCGGGCTGCGCGGCGCGTACTTCTCCACGCGCGCGGTGGAGGCCGGAACGTGGCCGAGACAGATGCTCTCGCTCGGGCGGGAGGCGGCGGGTAAGGTGATGGGCATCATCGGCCTGGGCAGCATCGGGCAGCTCACCGCACGCAAGGCCGCGGCGCTCGGCATGCGCGTCATCGCGCACGACCCGGGGCTGCCGGCCGGCGCCGAGGCGTGGCGCGACGTCGAGGCGCCGCCGCGCAGCCTGGACGGCCTGCTCGCGGAAAGCGACGTGGTGTCGCTGCACGTGCCGCTCACTTCCGAGACACGCGGGCTGCTGGATGCCGGGCGCCTGGCCCTGATGAAGCGCGATGCGATCCTCATCAACACGGCACGCGGCGGCCTGGTCGACGAGGCCGCGCTCGCCGCGATGCTGCGCGCCGGGCGCCTGGGCGGCGCCGCGCTCGACGTATTCGAGAAGGAGCCGCTCCCGGCCGGCTCGCCCCTGGTCGGCGCGCCACGCCTGCTCCTCACGCCCCACATCGCCGGCGTCACGGTGGAAGCCAACGAGCGCGTCTCGGCGCTCATCGCCGAGCGCGTCGCCGCCGCCCTCGGCGCTTGATGCCTGCTCGCCGTTCCCGCTAGTATTTGAAGACTTGATACAAATTGTTGAACGAGTCGGTCCATAGCCGCCAGTCAGGCCGAGGCGCGACGGGCTCGGTCGCCTCCACGATCGACGGCAGCAGCACGAACGACTTGCTGCGCGTCATGACGACCCAGTCGCTCGTCGTGCCGCCGCTCTCGCCGCTCTCGTGGAGGAACGCATACTCCAGCCCGTGCTTCTCGGCGATCGCGAGCAGCACCGGCTTCAGATCGAGGAAGCGGTTGGAGACGTGGAAGGCGATCACGCCCTCGGGCTTCATGTGGCGCAGGTACTGCGTGAAGGCTTCCACGGTGATGAGGTGCACCGGGATGGAGTCGCCGGAGAAGGCGTCCACCACGAGCACGTCGTATTGCTGCGGCGCCTCGCGCTCGAGGCTCAGGCGCGCATCGCCCAGCACGATCTCGATCCGGGCGGGCGAGTCCTTGAGATACGTGAACCAGTTCTTCGCCACGTACTCGACCGCCGGATTGATGTCGTAGAAACGGTAGACGTCGTCGGCATCGCCGTACACGGCGACAGACCCGGCGCCCAGGCCGATCACGCCGACGCGGATCGGCTTGCCCTCGAAGGCAACCAGCGTGCGCCCGATTCCCGACGTGGTCTTGTAGTAGGTGGTCGCCGAGCGCCGGTACTTTTCCGAGAGCCACTGCTCGCCGTGCAGGATGGCCCCGTGCACGAGCGAGCGGTAGCGCGTGTCGGGATCGTCCGCGCGCGACTGGTTCTCCTTCACGCGGAGGACCCCGTAGTAGTTGCGGTGGATGTAGACCGTGTCTTCGGTGAAGTTGCGCACGCGATAGGCGAGGGCCGAAAGAGTGAAGGCAAGGACGGCCACGAGGAGCCACAGCACCGGCTGCGGCCGCTTCATGTTGGTGAGGATCGCGAGCGCGCCCACGACCACGAGCGCGATCTCCAGCTCCAGGTAACCCGGCAGCGTGATCGGCGCCAGGATCCCCACCAGCACGCCGCCCAGCACGCCGCCCGCGGCGACCACGAGGTAGAAGAGCGTGAGATGCTTCGCGCCCGGCCTGCGCCGCGCGAGCTCGCCATGGCAGAACATGCAGACGAAATACAGGCCGATCGTGAAGACCGCGATCTGCCACAGCAGCATGAACTGCAGGTCCTTGTCGGCGAGGAACCAGGCCATCACGCACAGGACGAACATGAGGCTCGCGAGGTAGATGTCGCGGCGGTACCAGCGCCGGCCCTCGAAGCAGAGGATGAAGGTGAGCAGGTAGACCGCGAGCGGCACCACCCACAGCAGCGGGATGGACGAGATGTTCTGCGTGAGGTGGTTGGTCACGCCGAGGAGCGTCACGCAGCCCATCGTGGAGAGCGTGAGCCAGAGCGCGATCTGGCTCGCGCGCGGGCGCGGCTCATCGGCGGTGGCGGCGATCTGACCGCCCGCGACAGTCAACGGCGGAAGGTCGCGGCTCTTCCAGGCTAGCGCCGCGCAGCACAGCGTGAAGGCCGCGTAGCCCGCGGACCACCACTTCGACTGCTCGTAGCTCGCGAACCACGGCTCGAAGAGGAACGGATAGCCGAGCAGCGCCAGCATCGAAGCGAGGTTGGAGAGGGCGAAAAGCCGATACGGGCTCGAGCCCGGGAAGGCGCGCGCGAACCACGCCTGCACGAGCGGGCTGGTCGCGGAGAGCAGGAAGTAGGGCATTCCCACGGTGGCGAAGAGCAACGCGAGGATGGGACCCACGGGGCTCGATCCGCCGGCGGGCTTCCACGAGGGATCGGCGGCCACCGGCAGGAAGGCGAGGCTCGCGGCGAGCAGCACGATGTGGATCGCCGCCTGGCGGCGCCCGCTGCCGCGTCCCGCGAGCCAGTGCGCGTACGCATAGCCCAGCAGCAGCACGAACTGGAAGAACACCATGCACAGCGTCCACACGATGGCGGCGCCGCCGAACCACGGCAGGATCTGCTTGGCGAGGAGCGGTTGCACGAGGAAGAGCAGGAAGGCGCTCAGGAAGACGGTCGCGGCGTGCAGCGGCATCAGCGAGTTTCGGGGGGCGGGCGTGCGCGAGGGTGCGCCGGATGTTAGCACGCCCCTCCGCTATA
>WNFI01400044.1_pt1 | contig 10686 bp, 11 predicted proteins | sample 5400471 | NCBI WGS metagenome assembly WNFI01 (sample SAMN13153348, study PRJNA577476) | soil metagenome | isolation source: 100 cm saprolite on Douglas fir-dominated hillslope | place: USA:California | collected 2013-09-17 | reverse complement strand
TGTCGCAGGTCCTCAATGGTGTCCTTCTGCCCATTGTCCTCATCTTCATGCTCCGCCTCATCAACAAGCATGACCTCATGGGCGAATACACCAACTCCCGCTGGTTCAATGTGGTCGCCTGGCTCACCGCGGCGATCGTCATCGCACTCTCCGCAATCCTGCTCTGGAACGGCCTGCATGGCTAGAGCGAAATTAGAGTGGGTGTATCCGCGGTCGTCGTGCCCGGCGACAACAAAGGCGTAACGGTGATCAAAGAGAAGAAACGGGATAAAAAGGACAGCGTCTTGGCGAGTTGAGCGTGCTGTCCCGTTCAGTTCTTATCCGTCTTTATCCCTTTGATCACCGTTACGCCGTTCGGGGGTATATCTTCCATGATTTCGCTCTAAAGCAGGAAGACTCGCCTAGAGTAACTTTCCGTCGGACAGGTCGCGAATCAGCCCCAGATCCGCGGCGAGAAAGTCATAGTCAGGCAAAGTCTTGAGCGGAGCCCACCGCATATCATTGAAGATTCGATTTTCCAGCACTCCGGTGAACTCGTTCACAACGAAGAACTGGAGATCGATAGCGCCGCCGTTCCGGTATTTATGCCGAATCCGCGCCACCTGCCGGCCAATGGCCGCCGTAATCCCCAACTCTTCATCGAGTTCACGCGCCAACGCATCTTCGGAGGTCTCTCCTTGCTCTATCTTTCCCCCAGGGAACTCCCATTTCAGGCTCATCGGCTGATCCGGCTTTCGCTGGCAGATCAGCACCTCCACCCCGGATTCGCCTTCGCGGAGGATCAGAGCCGCCACCACAAGCCGCAGAGGTCTGTGAATCGCATCGACATGTCTGTCCAGCTTGCGAATGGCTTCTCTCACCTGACTACAGTTTAGACGCCAACTGCATAATAAAGGCTTCGTCAAGGCATACTTAGGCTGGCCTGACAGACGCTGGATAGTAAACCGCCCAGCCTTCCTGCGCACTGCGCTCCAGCAGAGCGGGAGTCGGATTCACGGGAAAGGCTCGATGCGCCATTGCCAGCATAGCCGCGTCATGAATAGAGTTGCCGAAGACCGCATCCGGCGTCGTAATGCCCGCCCGAGCCAGCGCCGTCACCTTGGCCTCGTCCGTGGGGACATCCAGAAGCGCGTCCGTGACGATGCCATTCTTCACCTGAACGCGCGCCGCAAGGACCCGGTCGGTGGGTATGGCGAAGCGCCCAACGCCCTCCTCGATGACCCAGTCGTTGGTCGAGCTGACCGCCCAGATGTCCACCCCCCGGCTCTTGAGCTCTGCCACCAGCTCCAGCATCTCCGGGAAGATGTTCCGCTCGATGTGGCTCTGGAAGAACTCCCGTGCCGCCCGGCGCATCTCATCCTCGTGCAGTCCCTGGTAGAGCTGCACCATCTCACCGCAGATGGCTGCCTCGGAGACCTCGCCCCGCTTATAGCTGCGATACCGCCCATCGATCCAGTCGGTCGCCTCGCGTGACACAAGGCCCATATCGATCGTCCAGTTCATGAACGACGAGCCCGCATCGCCCGACCACAACGTACCGTCACAGTCGAAGACGGCGACCGCAGGCGACAGAGCATGGACGGAGGAGTGAAATTCCCTGGTATCGAGAAGTTTGGCGGTAAGGGTATGGCTCACGGCTGAACTCAACTTTTCTGCGCGGCACACGTCGCGCGTCAATTTCTATTCCTCAAAATTAGATCGATTTTACTACTGGCTGCGTGGCAACATCTTCCGGTCTGCTGCTTAGCCAAGGTACCCCTCCCCCCTGGGGTTCGGCTGGATCATCTTTGTTTTGTTTGACTTGAGGATGATCGACGCATGCAAAGTATTCCATCTAAAGGGTTTATCGGTAAAGTATTCTAAATAAATGAGTTATGTATAAAAATGTTGAGGTTGTATCTGTAAAGTATTCATTATAAATTAGTTATCGTTAAGGTATTCATTCTAAAAGGAAAGCCCCGGAGAGTGTCCGGGGCTTTTGACTCTATAACTAGTTTAGCAGGTTGGGGAAACTACTACGGCACGCTGATCTTATTGATTGGACGTGGGTTATGGGGGTTAGGGGCTTGACAAGATTTTGGCTTCGATCCGGGCGGCGTGGGTTGAAGCGAGACCGTCGGGATCGGGCTTTCGCCCGATTACCCACCTTAGGTGCAAACTACGCGCCGAAGATGGGGCACCCGGCGCATGGGCTGGGTGGCGGCGAGTTAGGCGGGTTAGATGGGCGGCAGCCCGTCAACCACCGTCACGCCGGCTGGGGGCGTAAAGACAAAGTCCTCGTTCTTTACAGGTACATTCTCCTGCATGTCGGAGAACGCAAACTCGGTTACCGCTCCATCCACCTCTTCGAGACGCATCCGTTCGATCGCACCTGTCGCCGTTACGCCCAGGGTCAGCAGCTTTATCCTCTGGGCCATTCCTTTGGGCACGCCAGAGACCCGAAACCCTGAACCCTCAGACGTCACCGTCAGATTGTCCAGCTCTTTCTTCAACTGGGTATGCCCCAGAAGAAACCGCAGCGGGGAGCGCAGATCGTCGAGTTGCTTCGCGGGAACCCGCTGCGCCTGATCGGTGCCCGGTGTGTAGGACCAGGCAAACTTCCCATCGAGCACGAATACCTTGCCGACGGGCTGGTCGTAGGTCCACCGCATCCGTCCGGGCTTCTTCAGGACGAGCGTGCCCAACTCCGTACGGTCCATGCCCATGCCGGCGTAGTGCTCCGTGTAGCGGGCACGCAGGGAGCTGAGGTGGTTGTAGTGGTCGTCGACCTTGCGGATGAGCGCGTCGCCATCCTGCGCCAGGAGGCTCGGGGCGCAGGATAGCGAGATCAGCAGAAGAGCTTTGGCAAACATTATTGAATGTGACCTTGGTGCAGTTGGTGACCGCGAATGTGTAGCCCGCCTTCTGGCCGGCAGACAGGTCTGGTGCAATTAGCTGTGCCGCCTGTGCCGTGGGCGCTCCGGCCTTGGGGTCGCCTCCCAGCGTTTGTAGCGAGCACGAGAAGCCATTCGCCGGATAAGCGGAGTTGTACTGCAATTCGGCCTGGCCAATGGTCCGCAAAGACTGGACCGCTGAGGTCTCATTGGCCTGCTTGCGCAGCTTCAGCAACTGAGGCACGGCGAGCGTCATCAGGATGAGCATGACGGACATCACGATCAGAAGTTCGATCAGGGTGAATCCTGCTTCGCTGGTTCGGGCTTCGTTCGTTCGGTCGGTGCGTAGGCGGGCTGCGTGTCGGTCAAGTGCGGTTATGGTCTTCATCATTCCTCGGCAAATCCAGTATGTCTAACACCGAACAAAACTCTATCAGCAAGCCAGGTCCTCCTGCTCGATCTTCATCGAGCCAAGATTCCCGAGCAGCGTCAAAGCCATCGCCTCCGGCTGGAACAACCGCTGAGCCAGCTCCTGCACGTCGGCAGAGGTCACTGCCTCGATCTCCTCGATGATCTCATCGAGGCCGAAGAACCGCCCGAAGTACATCTGCTGCCGGGCGAGGTTCGACATCCTGCTGCCCGAACTCTCGAGTCCGATCACCATGTTGCTCTTCAACTGGTCCTTGGCACGCTTCAACTCGGTTTCGCTGACTGTCTCCTGTTTGAGACGCCGCAACTCCTGCAGGGTAAGCTGCAGCACCTTCTCGGTCTTGTCCACCGAGGCTCCCGCATAGACGCAGAGCGACCCCGTATCGCGGAAGGGATTCATCTCCGAGTAGATGGAATAAGCCAGCCCCTGATCCTCGCGGATGGTCTGGAAGAGGCGCGAACTCATGCCTCCACCCAGTATCGTGTTCAGCAGGTAGACCCCGTAGCGGCTGGGATCGTTGACCGGAGGAGCGGGAACTCCGAGACAGAGCTGCACCTGCTCGAGTGACTTCTTGCGCTTCAACGTAATGTGCGGCGTAGCCAATGGCGCGGGCGGCTTGGCGGTCAGATTGGCGCCGGACGCGGCGAGGGAGCCGAACTGCTGCTCGACCTGCGCCACAAAGGCATCGTGGTCGAGATTTCCCGCGGCCGAGAAGACCATGTTGCGCGGGGTGAACTGGCTGGCATAGAAGTCGAAGACGACCTGCTGGTTGAAGCTGGAGACCGTCTTCGCTGTACCTAGGATGGGACGGCCGAGGGCATCGCCCTTCCAGAAGTTCTGTGTGAAGATCTCGTGGACCAGATAGTCGGGATTGTCCTCGTCCATCTTGATCTCTTCGAGGATCACGCCCTGTTCGCGGGCCAGCTCCTCGGGGGTAAAGGTCGGGTGCAGCACGAGGTCCGAGAGCACATCCAGAGCCGGCGCGACGTTCTCGTCGAGCACCTTGATGTTGAAGCAGACCATCTCCTTGCCGGTGAAGGCGTCGAGGTTGCCTCCGATGGTGTCCACTTCGCGGGCGATCTGCTGAGCAGAGCGCGAGGTGGTGCCCTTGAAGACCATGTGTTCGACGAAGTGGGAGACGCCGTTCACCTCGGGCGCCTCGTCCCGCGAGCCCGACCCGATCCACGCGCCCATGGAGACGCTGCGAAGATGGGGCATGCTCTCCGTCAGGACGAGCAATCCGTTGGGGAGAACGGTTTTGCGGATACTGCGAGAGGCGTTTTTGATAACAGAGGTATCTTCAGTAAGCGTTGCCGGCATGCGACTCCTTGCTCCTTCATTGTTTCACAGGATTGGTGGGGGGCGGTTGGGTGGGAGTACACTGGAGAATGGAGAGTCCGGACGAAGACTTGATTAGTATGTATCAGAAAATAAAGGATATAGACGATACTGCGACACCGGCCGTGAAGGCTCTGTTCGGGATGCTGCCCGAGGAGCTGAAAGGGCTGATGGAGGAGCTGGGGCAGAAGAGCTACCGTGCGGGGCAGCTCGCGGAGGCGCTTTATCGTCAGCGAGTTACGGGGTTTGAGGAGATGACGGCGCTTCCGGTGGCGCTTCGGGAGGAGCTGGAGGCGCAGGGGTACGGCGTGGGGATGCCGGAGCTCGTGCAGACGGCGCGGTCGGTCGATGGCACCGAGCGGTACCTGGTGCGGCTGGCCGATGGCGAGACGGTGGAGACGGTGTGGATGCCGGATGGCGACGGCGGCGAGCGCGGCGATGGGAGTGAGGCTGCGGCGGAGGAGGAGGCAGCGGAGGGGCTCGAGGGGAATGCCGGGCCACGGCGGGATATGAGAAATGTGGGGGCGCTGGAGCGGAACGGGTACAGCCGGGCGACGATCTGCATCTCGAGCCAGGTGGGATGCGCGGTGAACTGTCAGTTCTGCCTGACGGCGAAGCTGGGGATCAAGCGGAACCTGACGGCGGGGGAGATTGCGGGACAGGTGGCGGCAGTGTTGAACCGGCATGGGGTGAAGATCGGCCGCGACCGCATCAACCTGGTGTTTATGGGCATGGGCGAGCCGTTTCTGAACTCGATCCGAAAGTTTGCCGAGGAGCCGCTGCGGCCGAAGCTGGCGCTGAGTCTCAATGCCTCGAACGACGTGGTGCGCGAGCAGGTGATGCCGATTACGAGGAAGTGGAACATCGCGGCGTTGCTTGAGGCGGTACAAACGCTGCCGCTAGGGAAGCGGGAGTGGGTGACGTTCGAGTATGTTCTGCTGGGCGGGATAAACGACCAGCCGGAGCATGCGCGCGAGGTACTGGAGCTGTTGCAGGGGAAGAAGGCCAAGGTGAATCTGATCGTGTGGAATCCGGGGCCGGGGATCGATTATCACCAGCCGAAGCCGGAGGATGTGGCGGTCTTCCAGAAGCTGCTGATCGATGGCGGGCTGCCAGCGTACATACGCAGGCCGCGCGGGCGCGATATCTATGCGGCGTGCGGGCAGCTCAAGCGGACGGTGGAGTCCTCTCCTGCTGCAGGCGCTGCTCTAGTCGAGATCGCACCTGCGGCCAGTCCTCGCGGATGATTGAAAACCAGACACTGTGACGTTGGGTGCCGTCGGGCATCACATAGTGATTGCGGAAGGTTCCCTCTTCGATCGCTCCCATCTTGCGCATCGCGGCCTGTGACTGCACGTTCTCGTGGTGCGTCTTGAACGCGACGCGGTTCAGCTTCAGGTCTTCGAAGGCGTATGCCAGCTGCAGCAGCTTCACTTCGGGATTCAGCCCGGCGCCGTGGTACTGCGGGGCGAGCCAGGTGTATCCCAACTCGACTGTTCGGTGTGTCAGGTCGAGGTCGGCAAAACGCGTGCTTCCGATGATGCGATTCTCGGCCTTTAGAACGGTCACCCAGGGGAGGAAGGTGCCGGCCGCCTTCGCCTGCAGCGCTGTATTCATCCAGTTGCGAAGGTCGTCCTGGGTCTTCACCCACTTCGTCATGTACCGCCAGATGCGGTCGTCGTAGGCGACCTCCTCGAGTGCGGGGAGATGCGCTTCGGTGAGCGGTTCCAGCCTTACTTTCAGGCCATCGAGAACCGGTGTCTCTGTGGTCATCGATTTGTCCATGTTTCTCTAGCTGTGATGAACCAGCACGGGTGTGGCACGCGACATGCCAAGCGCGAGCAGGGTCTCCGTCACACGATCGTGATCGTGCCGCAGAACGTCGCCCTCGTTCAGGAAGTTGCCTGTTATGGGCTCCACGCCGAGAGCGCGTATGCGGTCGAGATCGACTTCTATTGGCTGCTGGCCCCCCCTGTTGTACTGCTCCAGGCGAAGGGCGGAGATGGGCTCGGTGTTGATGAGCGCGTAGTCGAAGATGGGAGAGTCCGCGCCGCCACAGTGCTGCAGAATCTTCTCGATGTGTTGCGATGCTGTGAGGCCGAGCGACTCGTTTGCCTGGGTCATCAGATTGCAGACGAAGACCTTGGTTGCCGGCGATGCGGCCAGCGCCTCGGGTATGCCGCGGACGAGGAGGTTCGTAATCAGCGATGTATGCTCTGCTTGCTTGCCGTGATATTCGTCTCGCCCCGCACGATCGAGCCGTCGTCCATCTGGGCCGACAGCGTCACGTTGGTGTTCGTCGCGGGAAATATCCGTCCGCGTGTCGCCAGGATCTGCGACGACATCTGCACCGCCTGGGCGAAGTCTCCCGTGATGTGGGAGAGCGCCGCGACGAAGAGATTGCCGAAGCTGTGCCCCTCGAGCTCGCCCTGGTCGAAGCGATATTTGAACAGCTTCGAGAGCAGATGCTCGTCCTCGGACAGGGCGACCATGCAGTTGCGGATGTCGCCCGGTGGGAGCATCTTGAAGTCTTCGCGCAGGCGCCCGGAAGAGCCGCCGTCGTCGGTCACGGTCACGACCGCAGAGAGCTCGCTGATGGCGCACTGGGAGTCCGGACATGCGACAACCGGAGGGTTGGCCTGATCCTCAGGCCGGTCAGATCTTCTGCTCTTCCGGCGATCGGGCGCTGCCACATAGCGCTTCAGGCCCCGCAGCAGGGTCGACAGTCCAGTCCCGCCTCCGATGGCAACCACACGGAGTGATCTTTCGCTGGATCTGGTCGTGTTCAGCAAGGGCACGCGCATCTCTTCCATAACGTCTCTGTACCCATGTTAGTGGATGCGGGCTGAATTGGCTGTTACACCTCTGGGTATAAGAGCTCTGTGAAGCGCGGATCGTCGGCCATATCCTGAAAGTCCGAGTCTGCCCGCGCCTGGATGCGGTTGCGCGGATTCTGCCGAATCGCCTCCGTCAGGTGCTCCAGACAGGTGTGCGAGTCGCCCGTCATGCTGGCCAGCACTGCAAGGCCGTAGAAGGCGTAGTCAGCCTTGTCGTTCTGCTTCAGGATCGCCGTGAACTGCTCGCGAGCATCCTCGTAATGGCCATCATTCAGCAGCGAAATGGCATAGTCATAATGCTCTTCGTGGCTTGCGAAGCTGTTCTTCCCCTTCGATACCTGCTGGAGGCATGCGTTGATGTACATCCGTATGCGGTCCGCAAGATCCCCGGGGCCCGCGGCCAGCATCTTGTCGAAGGCCGCATGAGCCTTCTCGTACTTGCCCTCCTGCATCAGCCGGAGAGCAGCCTCATAGTGAGAGAGGATTTGCGCGCGCCCATCGTCGGTGGTAGCAGGGACGGTTCCAGCCAGCGTACGGGGTGTGCGTTTCGCAGATACGGTTTCGGTCTTAGTTTGTGCCATGGTTAATATCTGTCGCCTGAGGCGCTCCTGAGCTTACCAGTTTTATAGAGGCAGCCATTTTTTTTCTGTTTTGCTCTAGTCTCGGTTTTATACGCAGACCGGAACGCAAGGTCAACTCCCCGTACCGCTCATTGCCAAATCGTCCCGCATTCTGTATTGACGTTGCTGGTTCGTTCTGCGCGCCTACTGCCGTCCATACACGGCAGGGTTCAACTCTGGATCGTTATACATCTTCATCTGCCGGTATAGTTTGAACCGCCTTTGGCCCTTCAGCACTTGCTCCCACAGTACATCGAGACAGCCTGCCAGATCCTGGCGCTGCTCCTCGAGAAGCGCCAGGCGATCGACGTTCCGTTGCCGGTGCGAGGCGGTGGCCGTCGTTCGGTTCGCCTCCTCGCGGGTGTGGTAGATCTTCAGCGCAAGGATGGACAGGCGATCGATCATCAGGCCGGGCGTCTCCGAGTGCAGGGGAGCTTCGGCGTTTTGCTCGAGCTTTCCCATGAGCCAGAGGTCGATCTTCTCGATGAGGTCGTTTCGTCTCTGGTTCAGTCCGTCGATCGCCCGTTTCACTCCGGCAATGTCCTTGTCGGTCGCGGCGGGGTCCCGCGCCTTGTCTTCCTGGTGCCAGAGGTCGAAGTTGGCCCTGTGCTGCGCCATCACGATGGCCATCAGGCGGTCTGCGCTGGTCTCCATGTTGAGCTCGGCTCCCGGCTCGCGTTCGGCCTCGTGCAGAGCCACCGTCATCTCATCCTGCGTTCGGGCAATCAAAAGAGCGTCGAGCATGACTACACAACTCCGTTGCAACTTACCAGAGAAACTTTATCAGTTCACGAGGTGCAGTTGCCGGAAGCAACCGGAGCAAGCAGACTAGAGGCAGACATGACGACTTCGACCAAACGGGTTCTGATCTATCGCCTCGGCAGCCTCGGTGACACTCTCATAGCTCTTCCCGCACTGCACCTCGTCGCACGCGCCTTTCCGGAGGCGGAGCGCCGGATGCTGACGAACTTTCCGGTGAATGTGAAGGCTCCACCAGCTGCGGCAATCCTTGAAAACACCGGACTTGTGCATGGGTTTATTCGTTACGCCGTCGGGGCACGTAGCCCGCGCGAGTTGCTGGTGCTTTGGTGGCAGCTGTTTCGGTGGCGTCCTGAAGTGTTGATTTATCTGGGGCCTGCGCGGGGTGTTGAATTGGCTCGCCGGGATGCCGCCTTTTTCCGGGCCTGCGGGACCAAGCGCCTGATTGGCGTGCCGCTCACGGAGGAGATGCGGCGGAATAAGCTGGAAGATGCGGGTACGCTTGAGCCTGAGGGGGCACGGCTTGCGCGCAATATCGCGGAGCTGGGCGATGCTTACATCGATGCTGCGGAGAGCTGGGACCTCCATCTGACTCCGGCGGAGACGGGACGTGCTGCAGACGCTCTTGCGCCGGTGGCAGGGCATCCGCTGATTGCGGTCAGCGTGGGGACGAAGGTGCAGTCGAAGGACTGGGGGCGGGAGAATTGGCGGGGGCTGCTGGCTGAGGTGGGGAGGCTCTATCCGGGTTATGCGCTGGCTTTGAGCGGGGCGACGGAGGAGAGCGAGGCGAGCGAGTTTGCGGCGGAGGGCTGGCGGCAGGCTGGGGCGGGGCGGGGGGTGAATCTCTGCGGTCTGCTGACGCCGCGTGAGAGTGCGGCGGCGTTTGCGCGGGCCCGCGTCTTTCTTGGGCACGACAGCGGGCCGATGCATCTGGCTGCGGCCGTGCAAACCCCTTGTGTGGCTATATTTGCGGCTCGGAATAAGCCCCGGGTCTGGTTTCCCTATGGGAGGCAGCACCGGGTCCTGTATCACAAGACGGAGTGCTGGGGATGTGGTCTGGAGACCTGCATCGTCGAGCGGAAGCGGTGTCTTACCTCGATTACGGTTGAAGAAGTCGTGGGGGAGGTTCGGGCTGTTCTGGGGTGATTTTTTGCAAAAAGATTGTGAGTGCGTTTTCGTCGTTTTTCGGGGGTATTTTGGGAAAAATGGCATGTAGACGTGGTGTTTTTGTGGTCAGGTTGTGGTGAAAAGCGTGGCAAACGTGGACAGCGGACGTCACCTTTTCGGCGACGAATTTTATGCCACGGTTTTGAGGTTTTTTGCGTCGCGCTGGAGATGCGATGATGGATCCAAGGAGATTGTCTGCGCATGCTGCCGGAACTTCATTCGATCCTGAACCTGCTCGAGGGTGGTTTCAGCCAGCTCAAAGTACTGGTAATAGGGGACATCATGCTCGACCGGTACATCCACGGCGAGGTCGAGCGCATCTCCCCGGAGGCTCCGGTTCCGGTGATTCGCCATGCGCAGCGGTACGAGCGGGCGGGTGGGGCGGCCAATGTTGCGATGAACCTGGCGGGGCTGGGCTGCAAGACCTTTCTGGCCGGCTTCTGGGGCAGCGATTCGGAGCAGGGGGAGCTGGCGGCCATTATGGAGCGTGCGGGGATCGATACGGTGGGGGTTGTGTCCAGCTCGCTGCCTACGATCTCGAAGACGCGGATCGTGGGGCGCATGCAGCAGCTTCTGCGGCTGGATATCGAGAGCCGCGATCATCCTCCGGCTGCCGAGGCCCAGCGGCTGCTGGAGCGGGCTACGGAGCTGGTGGGGAAGGT
>WNFI01569951.1_pt1 | contig 10687 bp, 9 predicted proteins | sample 5400471 | NCBI WGS metagenome assembly WNFI01 (sample SAMN13153348, study PRJNA577476) | soil metagenome | isolation source: 100 cm saprolite on Douglas fir-dominated hillslope | place: USA:California | collected 2013-09-17 | reverse complement strand
GTTCCCATCCCGAACACGGAAGTTAAGCCTCGCCGGGCCGATGATACTGCACGGGCAACTGTGTGGGAACGTAGGTCACCGCCGGGATTAAATTGCAAACGGCCGGTCCCGGTTTTAACCGGGACCGGCATTTTTGTTTGTGCATCCCAAGGACTGTGCTTCTTAGTCCGAGTGACCAGGAGGGCGCAGTCGAAAAAGTACTATTGACGTCAGCAATTCCCAGGACTAAGGTAAAGTTTCTACCCCCCGGACCCGGTAAATACCCACAGCGAGGTTCCCATGACTACCACTATCGCCAGCAACACCGCAGCGAACGCTCTACAAGAACGTTGGGAAAGGCTTCGAAGCCACAAACGCATTATTTCCCGAGTGAAGCTCCAGGTAGAGTGGGAGCAAGGCGGAGCCAAGGAACGTGCCAACGCCGTAACTGTTGACGTGAGCCACACTGGGTGTCTGGCAGTCGTGGGAGCGGATGTTCCCTTGCACAAGCGCGTGCGGCTGATCCATCCAGAGACCGGCCGCAAAGCCGACGCCGAGGTTGTCTGGCGCAGCCATGAAGCGTGGGATGCGGGCTTCGAGCTGGTGAAGCCGGATGCTTCCTTCTGGGGTCTGAAATAGTCTTCCTCGCCACTTCTGCGGTGCGCGTCTAGTTGGGCCACTTCTCCTTCGGCAGGCTCTTCTGAATTGTTTCCAGATTCTGAAAACCATCCTTGATGACCGTCTGTTTGACGTTGTCCTTGGTCACGGTGACAGGAACCAAGAGGATTGCAGGAATGATTTTGTCCCCGATCGAAACTCCAGCGGTGGTCTTGATGCTCTCTCCTCTTGCCCATGCCACTGCCGCTTCGGCGGCTAGGGTTGCTTGGGAACCAAGCGGCTTGTAAATGGTCATGGTCTGAGTGCCATCCAGAATCCGGATGATGGCGGCTAGATCGGCGTCTTGGCCCGAAACAAGGACTTTTCCTGCCAGCTTGTGTTCCTCAAGCGCCTGGATCGCGCCTCCAGCTGTACCGTCGTTCGAGGCAACTACAGCGGCGATGTCTCCTTTGGTGGATTCAATGGCTGCGGACATGTGCGCGTAGGCTTCCGCCGGCCGCCGATCAAGACGTAGTTTCCTTTTGGAGCCAGCTGAGAAAGAGAAATTGCCTGCATGCTGCCAACTGCCGAGGCGTCGACCCCAATAAAGAAACTGACGTCCGAATCGCGGACCAGGCGTTCGTAACAGAGCAACGGCACTTTCCTGGCTTTCGCGGCGCTGACGATGCGTATCGCTTTGCCCGCGTCGTGAGGCACGAGAACCAGAACCTTGATGCCCGAAGCCAGCAGCTTCTGGGCCTGCTGCAACTGCAGCTCATCGTCGCCCTCCGCCGTTTCCACGAGCACTTCCGCGCCTAATTCAACGGCGCGTTTCTGAAATTTGTCGAGATCCGTCTGCCAGCGTTCAACCTTCAAAGAATCCATCAGGAATCCAATCTTGAGAGTTCCGGATGAAACCTTCTTGTCTTGCGCTTGCGAATTCGGGTTGCAAAAGAGCAGGAACGCAGCGAGGATCATCGGCTGCAGACCTCTCCGCAGGAGAGTTAACATCGAATGACCTCCTAAGCCATTGCAGGAACCGTAGCACCGTCACGCAACCGGCACAATGAGAATGCTATAGAGCACATTCAATTCGTTATGTTGAAGCATCTGCTACCGTACCGCGAATGATACCCAGGGACGAGTTCATCTTTGAAAAGCGTCGGACCGAAACGTATAGGAGCCGAGCACGCGCCATAATTCGCGCGTTCGAAGGCCGTTGGATCGCAGGCCGAACGGCGGCTCATGCTGCCGCACATTTGCTGAATAGCATCGTACTCGTGCTCGTCCAGCCAGCGCCGGAGATTGGCGAGGACGTAAGCAGCGTGAGGAATGCCTTGGTGAAGCAACGCGGAAGCCATCATGGCCACGCGAGCGCCCGCCATTATGCACTTGACGATGTCCGTTGCATTGTGGACTCCCCCGGTGATGGCCAGATCGGAGCGGACATGGCCGAACAGAATCGCCGTCCAGTGAAGGCGCAACAACAATTCATCCACGTGACTCAGTGTCAGACGAGGAACGACTTCCAGCGGCTCGATGTCGAAATCCGACTGATAAAACCGGTTGAAGAGGACGACGCCTCCCGCGCCAGCCTCACCGAGCCGCACGGCGATGTTTGCGGGCGCGCTGAAGAATTCTGACAGTTTCACTGCAACGGGGATGCGCACGATGCGAGTGATTTGGCGCACGAGATCCACGTAACCCTTTTCCACATCGGCCCCAGTTTCGGCACGTTCTGTGGCGATGGAATAGATATTCAGCTCAATGGCATCTGCTCCGGCTTCCTCCATCAGGCGCGCATACTCCGCCCAGCCGCCAGGTGAAACTCGGTTGAGGCTGGCGATAACCGGGAGGTCCACCAGTTTTTGCTCACTGTGCGAAAGTTGAAGAAAGTAAGCAGTTTAGTGGGGAGCGCGATTTACACAACAGATCTCTGGTGGGAAACTTTGCCCCCCTTCGTTTCTCAGGACGGGCTCTAGCTAGGTGCTGCCGGAAATGAGTTGATCGATGCGGGGAGACACGCGCTCGCTGAAGCGGGCGACCCACAGCGCTGCAACAATGCCTGTGAACACATCCATGGTGTAATGCGCTCGCAAGACCAGCACCGTTGCCACTTCGAAAATGACAATTAGCAACGCAAGAACCGTGAGCCCATTACCTCGCAAGCGGGATATCTCCATCGCTCCGAAAACCGCGATAGCCGTATGCCCGGAGAAAAAGAAATCGTTGGCTACCTGGTAGGTCACCAATAGCGAGGGGAATCCTGGGTAATGCCAGATCATATTGGGCGGAGGTGGAAGTGTGCAGATGGCCTGCATCAACTGGCGCAGGGCCATGAGCAGGAACAATCCAAGGAACGGTCGAACGCTTCCGCCGAAGAGCCAGCGTCCCAGGAGGAACAAGCCTAGGGCATCAATCAGTGCCGAGCTTACGATCAGGAGCGCGTTGGCCGCGCTTGTGTTCCGAGCGAAGTAGGAATTGAATCCAGCGGTCAGGTTGTGGAGCGCGTCGCCAAGTCCGGTTGCAGGCGCAACTCGTGAGCCGATCAGTGTCTGCGTCCAAAACCAGAGCGCGAGCACAGTCCCGCTAATTAAGAATCTCAAAAGCAGCCTGCGTTGGCGAGCCGAGTTTGCCGCTTCTGTCATACAGTGCGATTCAACGCCGGCCCGCGATCAGTTATTCGTGGATCGCCCGTTGTGTCATCTCCAACGCTAGTCCTCTCGCTTTGCGCAGATCGAGCTTTCCCGTGCCGAGATAAGGGAGACTCTCGATGCGCACAAACTGGTCCTTTCGCGGCCGCCAGAGGGCGGGCAAGTCACTCTTTCCCAACTTCTCGAGGCATTCTTCCAGCCGAGGCTCGTCCAGCGTATGCAGCACCACCAGACGCTCACCTTTTTTCTCGTCAGGCACGGCGGTGACCACAAAAGTTTGTTCCGTCGCACCAGCTAATTCCTGCAGCAGGTCCTCGACTTTAATGTGCGGCACCATCTCGCCGCCAATCTTGCTGAAGCGGCTCAAGCGGTCGGTGATGCGAATAAACCCATCTTCATCCATTCTCGCGACGTCTCCGGTGTTGTACCAGCCATCGCGGAGAACCTCGGCGGTTTTCTCCATAGGTTGCAAGGTTTCGGGATCCACGATCTTTACCGTGATTCCCGGCAAGGGATGGCCGATGCTGCCGCGCTTCGCCCCCACCTGGCGGAATGACGCAGCGCGGAAATCGATCATGTTCACGGTAACCGCCGGCGAACATTCCGTGCACCCGTAACCTTCCTGCGGCCGGATACCAAAATGATCCTCGAAGGCTTGCGAAACGCGGTCCGGCAATTTCTCCGCGCCGGCCATCACAAACCGCAAACTGCCGAATTCTTCCGGTGTGCAGCGGCGCGTGTAGGCATTCAGAAATGTTGGCGTCGCGAGCAGCATAGTGACCGCGTACTTGTTGATCAGAGCCCCAATGACGCGCGAATCCAGCGGATTGGCATGGAAAACGACGCCAATACCGGTGGCAGCCGGTAGGCAAAGCGTCCCCGTAAACCCAAACGAGTGAAAGAACGGGAGAATGCCCATGATGCGATCGTCGGCGTGCAGCATGAAAACCTGGTTGAGCTGCTCCACATTCGAAGCAATGTTGTAGTGTGTGAGGATGACGCCTTTGGGGTCACCTGTCGAGCCGCTGGAAAAAATAATCGTGGCGATGTCATCCAGCGACGCATGGCGGTCGCAACCTGCAAATTCCTCGACAGCCTTTGCCGGCAAGAGGCTTGCGGCTAACGCTGCGGCGACACGCTCAGCGAAGCCCGCGGCCTTGGCGACATCCTCGATGAAAATCGTTTCGCCAGGGGGCTGGATTTTAACCTTTTCTAGAAAGACTCGCGCCGTAACGACCGTTTTCAAATTGCATTGCTGCGCGCACGAAGCCAACGTTTCATTTGAAACCGTGTAGTTCAGGTTCACCGGCACCTTGCCCAGCAACATGGCGGCGTAATTCACGAGCGCCCCGGGAACCGATGGCGGCAGCAGGACGCCCACCATTTCCTGGTCTTGCCATTGCTTTCTCAAACGCCGTGCGAGGACCACCGCACCCACCAACGCCCTGAACCAGCTCAATTTTGGACTCTGCCCATCGGCCATGGCGAAGCGAAACGGATGCCTCCGCGCCGAGTAAATAAATGATTTGGGCAGCGTGTGCATGTGCTTCTTGCGGCGCGCAAAGGCTTCCGCGCCAAGATCCTGCACCGCGCGGCGCACATCCTGCGCCGTGGCCGTCGAAGCTAGCGGCTTTCCAAGTGTCACCCGCACGGGATACGGAATTCGCCGCGGAAATTTCCAAAGAAATCGTCCGCCTGCAAAACTGAAGATTGATCCCCACACTCCGTCCAGATTCACCGGAACGATCGGAACATCGACGCCCTTGATAATGCGCTCCATGCCTCGCCGGAAAGGCAGCATCTGGCCGATGCGCGTCATCTGACCTTCCGGGAAAATGCAAACGATTTCACCGTTCTTCAGGGCATCCGTGGCCATCCGCAAGGAATGGATCATTTCGCGCGGTCCTTGGTCCGAAGCGATGGGAATCACACCCATGATCTTTGCAAACGGTTTTACGAGCGGGTGGTCGTAAGAGCCTTTGAACATGATGAAGCGAATCGGCCGGTCGATGGACGCGATGAGCAGTACGGCGTCGGCCATGGAGACGTGATTGGGGGTCAGCAACGCCCCCCCGCGCGTTGGCACGTTCTCCCGTCCCGCCACGTCCAGGCGGTACAGCGTATGCGTGGCAATCCACAGCAGCAACCGCAGCAAAGAATCCGGCAGCAGCCACACAGTGTAGATCGTGGCTACCAGCGACATCACCGCTGTCCAAATGAAGAAAGACGCCAGCCCCGTGTGCAAATAGTGCGTGGCGCCGGAGTAGATCGCCGAAGCAGTGATTACCCCGACGAAGGAAAGAAAGTTGGCGAAGGCGATCACGCTGCCCTTGTGGCTCTCCTCTGGGCGATGTTGGATTAGCGCGTTGACGGGAACCACAAAAAACCCGCCTGCAAACCCGAGGGCTCCCAAGAGGAAAAGAACCTGAAGAAAACTCAATCCGCGAATCGAGATGGCCAAGGCAAATGCCGACATTCCGATGGCCCCGAGCGGGATGAGGCCGTATTCGATCTTCCCAGACGAAAGTAATCCCGCGGCATAGCTTCCTACTCCTATGCCAATAGCCAGTGCCGCCTGTAAATAACCTCCGCGTGTCTCGTCGAGGTGCAGGACTTCGCGCCCGTAAAAAACGATGACGAACTGCAGTAGCGCCCCGAGAAACCAGAAATAGGTATTGCCCGCAATCGCCAGATGCAGGACGCGGTCCGGCCGCACGAGCTGAATTTGTTTCTTCAGATCGCCGAAGATGTTGAAGCTGAATTTCTTGGAAGGATCAGCGGCTTGCACGTGCGAAATACCGAAGCTCGTCGCTAGGCCAAACAAAGAGCAAGCGCCGAAAATCAAGCCAGCAATTGCTTCTCGCCCGTGAAAATGCTGAGCCAGGGACGGGCCGATCACCGCACCAGCAATAATGGCCAGGAACGTGGTGAGTTCGAGAATACCATTGCCCCAGGACAGCAACTTGTCCGGCAGGAGTTCCGGAAGCAAACCGTATTTCGAGGGCCCAAAGAAGGCGGCTTGCGTGCTTGCCAGGAAAATCACCGCATACGCCATTCGGGTGTTACCCCGCGCGAACGCGTACATGGCGAAAAGCATCGCGCAAACTTCGAAGATCTTTGTGGCGATGGTCACGTTCCGCTTGCTGAAGCGATCAGCTAGGAAACCGCCGGCCATCGAAAACAAGAGAAATGGGAGAGCGAACAGATTCCCAATGACAAAAACCAGCCAATCTTTTTCCGAAGCTGTTGGATTGGTGCCCAGGATCAGGAAGATGACAAAGAATTTCAGGCCGTTGTCGTTGAAAGCGCCTTGGAACTGCGTGGCGATCAGGCTCCAGAAGCCCAGCCGCCAGCCTTTCTCGGGCTCGGGGGTAGACAGGTTTTCGTCAGCAGGCATGCACCCTCACCTAGGCTTTGCGATTAGAACGCATGATATGGAATTAGTCTAGCAACCTAATCGACCTGAACTGCGCCGCGACTCGCTCCGATTCGCGATACGATAGCGTGCGCCAAAAGGGGGCGGAATGGACGCGGAGCGCGGAACTCAAACGGTTTTGATTACTGGTGCCACGGATGGATTGGGAAAGGCCGCAGCGCTTTTGCTCGCCGAGCGGGGCTATCGCGTTTTTGCGGCGGGACGCTCGGCCCGCAAGCGCGCTGGTCTCGATGCCTTGGCTAAACAGAAGGGACTCCTGCTTGAAACGCTGGAAGTGGACGTGTGCGATGACAGCTCGGTGCGTAGCGCCGTTTCTTCAGTGCTTCAGAAGTCAGGCGCCATCGACGTGCTGATCAACAATGCGGGTCTTGTCTATGTCGGCGCCGTCGAAGATCTGCGCATGGAAGACTGGCGCCGGCAATTCGAAACGAACTTCTTTGGCGTGATTCGCGTGACGCAAGCGGTTCTTCCGCAAATGCGCAAACGCCGTAAAGGGCGTATCTTGATGATGAGCTCGGTCTCAGGTTTTGTGACCCCGCCGACGCAAGGCGCTTACAGCGCCTCGAAACATGCCATCGAAGCGCTCAGCAACGCGCTGCGTCACGAACTATATCCTTTTGGCATCCATACCATTCTCATCCAGCCCGGTTATATTGTGACGAACATCCAGCCTACCGCTATGGACCTTGCGCAAACCTACCAGGAAGAGTTCACCAATGGACCCTACGCCAAAATCTATGCGTCCTACTTGGGAAGCGCCACGAGCACTCGCGCGCGCTCCAAGACCACACCTGAGGATTGCGCTCGCATCATGTTAAAAGCTATTGAAGCCCCGCATCCCAAAGCGCGTTACGGCGTAACCTCGCTCGCGGCATTTGCAAAATTGGTCAAGTGGGCCCTCACGGACAGCGCTGCTGATCGCATGATTCGCCGAAGATACGGAATTACGTGCGAAAACTAAGCCTCGGCAGTGCTCACGGATTGGAAACTTGGAAGGAAAGGCTGTTCTCGCGTTGCTCCTGCCACATTTTGGACCACGTCTCATGCACAGGGCTTTCGGCGTAGTCGGCGGCGGCTTCCGCGCTTGTGAATTCGATGGCGTAGACTCCGCTGAAATCCTTAATTTGGTTGCGCCCGGTCTTCAGCCACACGTTCTTGATGCCGGGAATTTTCCCCGCCATATCCCTGATTCCGTTGATGGCCTTTTCCCGGTCGTAATTCGACACATTGTCTCTGAACTTGTACACCACCACGTGCAGCACCGTTTTTGGCTGCCCGAAGCGGTTCTGTACTGCCGCACTGCGTGCAGGCAGCGTGCCCACCGCTATTCCCGCAACAAATATCGTCGCGGCTAAGACCATCTGCGAGGTTCGTCTCATGGTTGACTTCATCTCTTCCTCCGCATCAAGAACCCTGCCAGTTTATGCAAGACGTGCGTGCCGAAGCAAATCGCGGCAATAACGGACCGTCATCGCCCCTTGAGTGGTTTGACGGCGCAGCCACTGAGCCGTTACGCTCCTTAGGCTGATTATCCTCAGGGAGAGTAAATGCACAGAGGAATTCGTGGGGTTTTGTCGTTTTGTCTAGTCGCAATTTGTGCGCCCGCGGGACGAAGACATAAAAGTAGCCGGGCCAAACGAACGCAAAAAGAATCTCGTCGCGCGTTTCCGTGGAACCGGAAAGCGCAAGCCCATCCTATTTATCGGGCACCTGGACGTCGTCGAAGCGCTCCGCTCCGATTGGACCACCGATCCCTTCGAATTCATCGAGAAAGAGGGCTATTTCTACGGCCGCGGCACTGAAGACATGAAGGAAGGCGACGCCATCCTGGTAACCAACTTCATCCGCTTGAAAAAAGAAGGGTATTCGCCCGATCGCGACCTCATCCTCGCGCTGACCGCTGATGAGGAAGGCGGATCCTCGAACGGCGTGGACTGGCTCCTCAGAGAGCACCGCGATTGGATAGATGCGGAATACTGCATCAACCTGGACGGCGGCGAATTTGAGAAAGATAAAGACAAGCGTCTTCTCGCAGGAATTCAAGCCAGCGAAAAAGTCTATGTGGATTTTCAATTCGAATCGCTGAACGCCGGCGGCCACAGTTCGGTCCCCAGCCCGGACAATGCCATTTATCACCTGGCCGGCGCGCTTGCTCGCTTGCAGTCATTTTCGTTCCCGGTAGAGATCAACGAAATCACACGAAGCTATTTCGGACGTACCGCGGCGATGGAGAGCGGACAGGTTGCCGCGGACATGAAAGCCGTGGCCAAACAACCTCCGGATCCCACCGCCGTCCAACGGCTCTCGTCGATGCCTTATTACAATTCACTTCTTCACACCACGTGCGTTGCCACTATGCTTTCCGGCGGTCATGCACCAAACGCACTTCCGCAAACCGCGCGCGCCAACGTCAATTGCCGCATCTTTCCCGGCGAAGATCCGCAGGAAGTCCACAAAACTCTCGAGCGCGTAGTCAACGATCCAAAAGTGAAGGTCAGCATGGTTCCGCAACTCGCCCCGGACGGAAAAGTGGTGCGTGTCGTGCCCGTACTTCCCTCGCCGTTGCTCCCGGAAGTCACCCAGGCCATGGAAAAAGTCTTGAGCATGGTCTGGCCCGGAGTTCCTCTCGTCGCCACCATGTCCACCGGCGCCACTGACGGCAAGTACGTACGCATCGCCGGCATCCCTACCTACGGCGTTTCGTGCATGTTTTTTGACAAGAACGACAATCGCGAGCATGGAAAAGACGAGCGCGTCGGCGCGCAAGACTTTTATGACGGCGTGGACTTCAATTACAAACTAATGAAAGAACTTTCCTCGTCGAGGTGAGCAACACACACCAAAAAGGGTAAAAAAACGGCCCGGAGAAGAACGCTTCCCCGGGCCGCAATACTTGCGAAAGTGAAATTGCTAACTACGGTTTGCCGGGTGCGGATTCGCTGGTTCCAGGCGTGGCTGGCTGGGCTGCACTTGCGGCTATGGGTTTCGTGTTCTCAGCGCCATAACGCATTAGATAGGGCATGAAAGGTGTGACTTCGAACGGCATCTTCTCGCGTTCTGCCACCGCTCCTACCGGTTTGCTCTTGATGAGTTCCAGTTTATCGTTCCACGGATCCAGTTTCACGCGCCCGCCGATCGGAAGCGCGGTAATCATCTGCGGGTTTTTCTTCGCCTCGGCATCAGCCGGCATCGAAGACCTGAGATCACCGATGACCGGCACGCGGTCGCCGAGGTGCGGGCTGATCAGGTTCGGAATTTCCTTTTCTCTCGTCGCCAGCGCTGTAAGAAATAGGCTCGCATTCCCCAGTTGGTTCTTATAGGGCGAATTGTTCAGGATCTGGATCGCCTTCACGTTGGCAGCCTTCTCTTCGTCGGGAGTCCGCGCAAATCCGAAATGGCGGAAAGTTTCCTTGTCTTCAATCAGCAATTGATCGAAGAAGGCCAGGCTGGAATCGAGGCGATGGCCCAGAATGGCGTGGCTAAGCTCGTGCGCTATGATGGTCGCCAGGCTGGCTTCATCGGGAAGCACGTCGATTAACCCACGGCTCAACACCACCGTGTGGCCAACGGTATAGGATTCCAATGTCGTCGTCGTCATCACCCGGCAGCGGACATCAGGTTCGATGTCAATGTTGTTGGTCACCTCGAGGTTGTTGACTACCGTCTCGAGCACTTTGTCGACTTCCCCCTTCGGCGCGATCAGCCCGATGCGCTCCAGCCGGTCAATCACGTTATCTTCCGCCTGGCGATCCCAGGAGCGTTGCGCCTGGACGGGTGTAAGGTCATTGGCCGTTTTGGTTTCGTCCTGCACCGGCGTCTCAACCAGGATCTTGCTCAATTCCTGTTCCTGGCTGGCGTGGCCGAGGTTGTATCCCCACAGCCGCGTCTGTGCTTTGAAGTCTAGTTTCTTCGACAAATTATAGTGGACGTCCTTTTCTTCGCTATACACGAAGGAAGGCACCCACACGCCCGGCTGCACGTTGGTGCGCCAGCTGTCGAAGTGGAACCACCAGCTGGTGTG
>WNFI01352159.1_pt1 | contig 10687 bp, 13 predicted proteins | sample 5400471 | NCBI WGS metagenome assembly WNFI01 (sample SAMN13153348, study PRJNA577476) | soil metagenome | isolation source: 100 cm saprolite on Douglas fir-dominated hillslope | place: USA:California | collected 2013-09-17 | reverse complement strand
CACACCCTGCGCGTGGTTGCCGGCCGACGAACAGACCACGCCGCGCTTCTTCTCGGCGTCTGACATCTGCGCGAACTTGTTGAGCGGTCCGCGAATCTTATACGAGCCCACGCGCTGGAAATTCTCCGCCTTGAGGCGCATGTCATATCCGGTCGCCTCGCTCAGTTGGCGCGATGTGAGCAGCGGCGTACGCTTGATGTGCTCGGCAATCCGGGCACGGGCGTCCTCGAAATCCTTCAGGCTCAGTGTGAGCATTCTTGTCAGCGGGCGTGGTGTGAAGATCGTAAGTTACGACGAGCCGAAAACGCCACTCATTCGAGCGAATAGCCGACCTGCAAAATACTGCGGGGCCGGTGATCCAGGGCGGTAGACTCAGCCTCTACCGCGCGGGCGAGATCGGCCCAATGCTCAGCCTTGAAACAGGCGCCGCATCATTACATGATTATGATCATATAATGAGCCAGCCTCTTCAATCCACTGCGTATGCCAGCCTCGCGTGAAGCGAGAGTCGTCGTCACGGGCCTCGGTGCGGTCACTCCCCTTGGGTTGTCCGTTCCCAGTTTCTGGGCAAGCCTGCTCGCCGGCCGAAGTGGTGCGGCACCCATCACGTCCTTCGATGCATCCCTTTGGGACACGACGTTCGCGTGCGAGGTGAAGGGGTTCGATCCCCTCGCGCATATCGAACGGAAGCTCGCTCACCGGCTCGATCCGTACGCGCAGTATGCAGTCGCGGCCGCCGACGAGGCGATTGTCGACAGCGGTTTGAATCCATCGAGCCTGTCGTCGTCCGCGCGGGAGCGCATTGGGGTGCTGTTCGGTAGCGGCATCGGTGGAATTCAAACGCTCGAGAAGCAGTCGATCGCTCTACAGACGCAGGGTCGTCGGCGCGTCTCGCCATTTCTCATTCCGATGATGATTCCGGACATCGCGGCGGGCGTCATCGCGATGCGTCATGGATTCCACGGCCCAAATCACGCTGCCGTCAGTGCGTGTGCGACTGGAAACCACAACATCGCCGACGCCCTGCACACGATTCGTCGTGGCGAGGCGGACGTGATCGTCTGCGGCGGAAGCGAGGCGCCGATCTGTGAGCTCGGCGTCGCAGGCTTTGCCGCGTCTCGCGCGCTGTCCACGCGCAACGAGTCACCGCAGACCGCGAGCCGGCCGTTCGATGCGGATCGCGATGGCTTCGTCATCGGCGAAGGTGCCGGCGCCCTGGTTCTTGAATCGCTCGACCACGCGCGTCAACGCAGCGCGCGCATCTACGCCGAGGTGCTCGGCGCCGGGAGCTCTGCGGACGCGCACCACATGACCGCGCCGCATCCCGAGGGGCTTGGGGCGCGCCTGGCAATGGAGCGCGCGATCGGCGCGGCGGGAATCGCGACCGGTGACGTCGATACGATCAACATGCACGGTACCTCGACGCAGCTCGGCGACGTCGCGGAAAGCATCGCAGTCCGGCTGATGTTCGGTGATGCGGCGTCGCGTCTGACGGCGACGTCCACGAAGAGCATGACAGGCCACATGCTCGGCGCCGCTGGAGCGGTCGAGGCGATCGCGTCGATTCTGGCCATCGTTCATGGCGTCGTGCCACCGACGATCAATCAGTGTGCGTCGGATCCAGCATGCGATCTCTCCTATGCGTTCAATGCGCCCGTGCACCGTGAAATACGAGTGGCGATGAGCAATGCGTTCGGCTTTGGAGGCCACAACAGCACGGTCGTGTTTGGCGCGTACGAGGAGGCGGCGCCATGACGCGCTATCCAAAGAAGCACAAGGAGGAGACGCGCCAGGCGATCGTGACCATCGCCATGGCAGCGATGCGACGGGAAGGGATCGAGGGCGCGCGGGTGAGCGATGTCATGAGCGAGGCTGGGCTCACGCACGGCGGCTTCTACGGTCACTTCACCTCGAAGGATGATCTGATCGCAGAGGCCTGCGCCGCCGGTGTGATTGCGGCGCGCGAGATGCTCGTCGATGTGGCAACGCGGGCGTCGCCGAACGAGCGAGTGCGCGCCTGTCTCGATGCGTATCTGACCCGGGACCGTCGGGATGCGGCGGGGTGTACGCTCGCGACACTCGGCGGCGAGATTGCTCGGCAGCCGGCTCAGGTGCGCAGACGGTTCACCAAGGAGCTGGCAGAGAGTCTCGAAGCGCTCGCACCGCTCATGCCCGCGCTCGACGAGGAACGCCGGCTCGACCAGGTCCTCGCCCTTGTCTCATCCATGGTCGGAGCGATGATGTTGTCGCGCGCGGTAACGAGTCGGAGATTGAGCGACCGAATTCTCGAGATCGGCCGACGAGCAATGGGTGGTGCGGTCGAACGGGCGGGACGCGCGGAGGACGGCTGAGCCGGTGCGCGAGCTAGCGCGCCACGGCGTACGCGGCCACAAGTGCGAGAAACAATATGCCGCTGAACATGGCTGGTACGGGGAAGAGGAAGCGCCAGGAGATGATGCCGCCCACGAGCGTGTTCAACGCGAACACTGCGATCATCGGTCGCACGGACACAACGTTCGTGCGGGCCTGGGCGGCCAGCTGCCATAGAAGCACCGTCTGCATGAACATCGCGGCGCTGAGCGACCAGCCGAAGCCCATGAAGAAATCGAGATACGAGCGGCTCACTCCCATCGTGTCGAAGTGAACATCAGTCATCTGCCTCAGCACTTCGTTCTCTCCCATCGGTGACCACCGCTTCATACCGCCCATGGTGTGGCCGAGGGTGAAGAGCAGGGAAATGGCCGAAGCAATGCGCAGGAACAACGTCGTCAGGTTTGCGGACATGGCGCTCCTCGATAGGTAACCGATTGATTACCTATATATACTGAGCGAGCCGACTCGTCAACTGTGAAAACCAGGCCTCGCACCGACGAAATGATGCTGATAGGTTACCTGTCATGAGCCGTATTCTCGCGCACGCCGACGTCTTCCGTGCGATCGCCGATCCCACGCGCCGTGCGCTGCTTGACCGGCTGCGCGGTGGTCCGGCGCCGGTCAACGTCCTCGCGGCGGAGTTCTCACAGAGTCGCCCCGCCATCTCCAGGCACCTCCGCGTTCTCAGACAAGCGCGACTCGTGAACGAGACGCGCGCCGGCCGCGAACGCCTCTACGAGCTCGATCCGGTGCCGCTCCAGAAGGTCGTCGGATGGATCGAAGGATACCGCGCCTTCTGGCAGACGAGCCTCACGAACCTCAAACAGCGTCTCGAGCGCAAGTGAGCTCGGTGTCGAAGGGCGACGCGCGCGCCGTCGCCGACCTGTCCACGGGTCTCATCCTGGCATCGGTCGAGATCGCCGCCCCACCCGAGCGTGTTTTCGCCGCGCTCAGCACCGCCGAGGTCGCGGAATGGTGGGGCTCGCCCGACAGCTATCGCGTCACAAAGTGGACTGCCGACGTGCGCCCGGGCGGCAGCTGGTGCTGCGATGGCGTCAGCGCGAATGGAGAGGAATTCACGGTGTCCGGCGACATTCTTCGTGTCGAACCCCCGAACCTTCTCGTGCAGACGTGGAAGTACGCGGACCAGACCACGCCCGCAACGACGCTTCAGTACCGTATCGATGCCATTCCCGGCGGCTCGCGCGTCACCGTTCGCCACGAGGGATTTACCGACATGGCGTCGTGCGAGGCGCACGCGATGGGATGGGAGCGCGTCCTGGGCTGGCTTGCACAGTACGCGGCGGCACACTCGTCGGAGGCCGCCGAAGAGTCACTTTCTCAGCAACGGCGTGCCTGAGAGGGCGCTTTTTGCGTGACAAACACACTCCCCCCAAAGGAGACGCAGGATGCCTCTCTCCGCGCGACGGCAATTTCGCCCAGGGTTGGCGCTGTGCTCGGCAGCGCTCATCGGTGTGGCGCCGGCACTGACCACCTCTTCCCGGAACACCTCGTTCTTGTCCGAGAACAACGCCGCCGTGGCGAAGATGATGGCGGCCATGAATGTGGAGCCGTCGGGCGATGCGGACGCCGACTTCGTCGCGGCGATGATTCCGCATCATGAGGGCGCAATCGACATGGCGACGGCCGAGCTTCGCCACGGCCGGAACGAGCATCTCCGGCGTCTGACCCAGGAGATCATCGCCAGGATTTGTCGCCATTTGCGAGACACGTGTGCGATACCGGCCGATGCGATAGCTGAAACCACTCGTTACTCGAGCCGTACGAGCCAAGGTACACCTTCCAACACTCGAATCCTCGGAAGTCGCACATGAACTCCGCCAGGACCATGGGTCGCATGGTCGGCGTGCTGTTGCTCGTGCAGCTCGCTGGCTTGATTGTTCCGTTCGTCATGCTGCATGCGCTCACCGCACAGCCGGGCTATCTCCAGTCGGCGGCGCAGAGCGCCGGAGTGATCCGGTGGGCGATGCTCCTGCTGCTGGCGAATGGCGCGCTCGCGACGGGCATCTCCATCCTCGTCCACCCTGTCCTGCGGCCATCAAGCCGCGCGCTGGCGCAGTGGCTCATCGTCCTCGGAGCGACATGGCTCGCGCTGCAAGCCGTGGACTTGACGCACGTGATGGCGATGCTCTCGCTGAGCCAACGGTACGCCGAGTCGGCGGGGGCGCCCGCGCAGCTCTTCGCGATCATCGGGCCCGTGACATCGGCGTCGCGACTCGCGGCGCACTACTCAGTGCTGCTCACCATCGGCGCGTGGATGCTGGTGTTCTACAGCGCGCTCTGGCGTGCCCGGCTCGTCCCGTGGGTGCTGCCCGCGCTCGGCGTTCTCGCCGCGGCGATTCATCTGACCGGCGTCTCGCTGCCGGTGTTCATCGGCCACCGAAGCGTGATGCTGGTGGCGCCCGCGCTCGCAGTGAGCCACGGCGCGCTGATACTCTGGTTGCTCGCGCGAGGATTCAAGGAACCGCCTGCGGCGTGACCTCCTCACATTCAACATGTAGTGAACCCGGGGACTTGCAGCAAGCCCCGGGGCCTGCCTTAGAGTCGTCGACATTCTTCAGACGACGCACAAGGGAGGACGCTGATGGGCCGTTACGTGTTGAGTCTCGAGGAAATCGACCGGACGCAGATCGCGGTCGTTGGCGGCAAGGGCGCGAACCTCGGCGAGGTCATGCGGATCGAGGGCATCCGCGTGCCGGCCGGCTTCTGCGTGACGACGGAGGCCTTCGAGCGAATCATGGCCGACGCGCTGTCGCTGGACGGTCAGCTCGACCAGCTGTCGCGGCTGAAGCCGGACGACCGAGAGAGGATCCGCACCCTCAGCGCGGGAGTCCGGCGGACCATCGAGGGGATCGCGATCCCTGACGATCTCGCGGAGGCGATTGTCCGCCAAGTGGCCCGGCTCGGCGAGCACGTCGCGTACGCGGTTCGATCCAGTGCGACGGCGGAGGACTTGCCGACGGCCTCCTTCGCGGGGGCAGCAGGACACGTATCTGAACGTCGTGGGGCCGGCAGCGATCCTCGAGCACGTGAGCAAGTGCTGGGCGTCGCTCTTCACCGAGCGCGCTGTGACTTACCGCCTGCGCAACGGATTCGACCACCGGAAGGTCAAGATGGCGGTGGTCATACAGGAGATGGTTTTCCCGCAGGGGGCAGGCATTCTATTCACGGCGGATCCCGTCACCGGAATCGGAAGGTCACCTCTGTGGAGGCCACTTTCGGCCTCGGCGAAGCGCTGGTCTCCGGCCTGGTAAACGCGGACGTCTACAAGGTGCGGGACGGCGATGTCGTCTCCAGGGCGGTGCGGCAGGAGCAGCCAGTGCTGACGGACGCGCAGATCCTGCGCCTGGCACGACTCGGTCGCTTGATCGAAGCGCACTTCGGCCGCCCGCAGGACATCGAATGGTGTCTCGTGGACGATGACTTCCACGTCGTCCAGAGTCGGCCGATTGACAGTAACGGCGATTCACGAGCCGATCCCTTATTCGTCCCCAAAGCGTCGTTATTTCAGACGCTAAATATGCCGAAGAGTCACTTTCTCAGCAACAGCGTGCCTGAAAGGGCGCTTTTTGCGTGACAAACACACTCCCCCAAAGGAGACGCAGGATGCGGGACAGGCTGCGCACCTCGCCCTTGCATCGTTGGCAAACGGCACTCTCTCCGGCGGGGCGCAGAGCGCTCCGACCAGCGTGTCGCTGTTCGATCAGGGCTTGCTGCAAGTGCTCCAGGCATCGGTCACAGGACTTCGGCCGAAGCAGGCTTATGTCCTCGCGCTCTCGGCCGAGGCGAAGGGCGGTGGCGTGCTCGAGGCACTTGCTGGCTTCACCACCAATCCAGCGGGCGCCGCCATCGTCAACGCGGTCGGGCCGATCCGACAGGTGGTGCGGGGCGAGGGCAGCACACCGCGCCGATATCTCGTGATCGTCTCGGGCACCCCCGGCCAGCTTGGTTCACCTGTGCAGGTTCAGGTACCGTGAGCTCACCGGACGCCTTCCTCGCTGAGATCAGAACACAGCTGATGGAAGAGCTTCGGCGACAACGCAGATTGCGGCAGTCCATGGGCCCGCGTATGATGGCGATCATGGGAGGTTCTGTGGGCCAACCAATTTGCATCGCGTCCCTCGCATTGGCAGTGCTCCTGAATCCGGCGCACTCCACCGCACGAGCACAGGGCACAGTCGTCGTCGGCCCGACGCCGTCACCAGCCCTGCTCATTCTCTCAAAGGCTGATCGCGTACTGAGCATCGTGGATCCCGCCACGCGCACCATCGTAGCCCAGGTTCCGGCCGGCCCTGACCCACACGAAGTCGTTGCATCGGCGGCCGGACGGTTTGCGTACATCTCGAACTACGGCGGCGGCGCGTACAACACCATTACCGTGGTCGACCTCGTGCACCAGTCCGCGCTTCCGGTCATCGACCTCGGTCCGCTACGCGGACCGCACGGCCTCGAGTACGCCGGCGGAAAGGTCTGGTTCACCGCTGAAGTCGCGAAAGCCATCGGCAGCTACGATCCGTCGACGCACAAAATCGACTGGGTGCTCGGCACGGGGCAAAACCGCACACATATGATTGCCGTCTCCCCGATGCTCCGACGCATCGTGACGACGAATGTGAGCTCCGGCTCCGTCACCATCATCGAGCCAAGCCGTGGTCAGCCTCGCGGACCGGGCGCACCGTCCACTTCCGCGAGTGGTCCACCGTCCGCGCCGCGGTCGGACTGGGACGAGACCGTGGTTCCCGTTGGCAATGGAGCAGAGGGCTTCGACGTGTCCGCCGACGGCAGCGAAGCGTGGGTCGCGAACGCGCAGGACGGCACGATCTCCATCGTCGACCTCGCGAACAAGCGCGTCGTGCAGACGCTGGCTGCGGACGTGCGCGGTGCCAATAGACTGAAGTTCACGCCCGACGGGACGTTGGCGTTCGTATCGATGCTCGGTGGTCCGGATCTCGTGGTGCTCCGAGTCGCAACGCGGAGCGTGATCAAGCGGGTGCCCGTGGGGCACGGTGCGGCCGGGATTCTCATGGATCCCGACGGCGGGCGTGCCTACGTGGCCTGCACGCCGGACAACGACGTCGCGATCATCGACGTGAAATCACTGTCGGTCATCGGTCGGATTGCGGCGGGCAAGCAGCCGGACGGCCTGGCGTGGGCCATCAGGCGTTAGCAGGGCTTCGCGAGGACAGCCAGACGCTCCAGCAGCTCCGCCGCCTGGCTCGATACCGGCATGTCGGTCAATCCCAAAGCGAAGCCGCGCTTGAGCAACTCATAGACCGCGTCGAAGTCACGCTGGGCGACTTTGCGTCGCAGGGCAATGCCGAGAAGGAGTCCTGCGATAGCATCTCTCCCACGGTCGCCGAGCCGTTCGAGATCGTCGCACCAGTGGGGTCGATGTTCATCGTCAGCCATGAGCTCCAGGATCGCGCTGGCGCAACCCCGTACGTTCCTCTTCGCTCCGATCATCGACGGCAAACTTCTTCCCGGCAGGAGAGCGGCGGCGCATAGAAGTCCCATGACATACGCGGTGTGATAAGCTGTCGCGAGCAGGTAGTCGGTGCGCTCGCTGCCCTCGAGCCTTGCGAGACGGTCGATACGCGTGCTCGGACTGGGCAGGAAGCCCGCCTCGTCCTCCACTCGCGCGAGCACGGCGAAGCCGAACGCTGACGCCGGACTCCAATCCTTCCCAGTCAGCGGCCACGCGAGGAGCACTTCACCACCAAGATCGTAATCCTCTTCGTCGAGACATCGACCGAGCGCCGCTTCGGCCTCGGCCAGAATGACGTGCCGCGCGCGCGGAAGCCGTCCTGGATGCCGGTTGAAATTCGCGACGTACATCAGCGCATGTGTGAAAGCGTACGCGTCCTCCTTGCTGCCGCTGAGGAGGTCCATTGGCCGATTGAGCGTGGATGCGAGTGTTGCGCGCGAGAGACGATTGCCGTTCCCTCGTGTCGGCCCCCTCCAGATGGCCGCGAGCCACTCTTGCTCCAACACACGATGCGGAGGGCGCTCGCGGCCGGTGGAGGCCTGTGCGCGGAGGCTTCGACGGAGAAGTGCATCGAAGGCGTGATCAGTGTGGCCGAGCTCACGGAGACAGACGTGCGCATGCGCGTAATCCCACGCGAGTGCGGGCTCGAGGCAGAGCCCCAGACGCATGCGCTCGCTCCGCACATGCGGGAGGAGCCGCTCGCACACGCGGGCGATTCTCTGCGTCAACTTGCGCTCTGGCGGCACGCGCGACGCGGCGTACAGCAGAAACGCGGTCTCGGAAATCAGCTTCTCCGGCCGGAGCTTCTTTCCGGCATCCTCGGCGTCGTCATAGCCATGGTCCGCGAGACGCTCGATAGCGCGTTCGGCAATCTCGAGAGCATGACACAGACGACGCACGAGGTCTGTCCGGCCCCCCACGCGCGGCTTTGCAGCACGATCCGTCGAGCGAGAACTCGTCATGCTGCCGGGCCACACTCGTCTACCTGGACTTCAGCTCTCCAGCCGCTGCGCGCAGCGCTCCCAGGTTGTCAACGGGAAATCCTGGGTGCGGATTGACGATGTAGAGGCGGATGAAGTGTTGCATGGTCCCACAAAAGCCCTCCCAGGGCTCATCCGCGAGTGCCAGCGCGGGCCCGACTGCCGCCGCTACCTTGCCGATTGCCGCGAAGTCCACTGTCTTGGCGTCCAGCAGCTTCTTGACCAGTTCCTGGTGATTGACGTGTTCGCTCATCGCAGCCTCCTGTGTGAAATACGGCTCTGCTGTCTTGGCGAGGCGAGCATACAAGAGACGGATACGCAAAGCAAAGCCAGCCTTAGGATTTCTTAAGCTGTGACACCGCGGATAGCATTCGCACGAACCATTGCGTAGCCACCAACAGTGACGACCATGCCGCCACAATTGACGGGCTCAGTGCCGACTGTTCCGGAGCTCCTCTATCTGCTCCACGGCGACCCAGCCGACCTCGCAGAGGCGCTTGCCGGCATGCGCGCCGCCGATGTCGCCGACGCGCTCCGGGACCTTCCACCCGAGGCTGCGGCGAAAGTCATGGCCGCACTTCCCGCCGATCTCGCTGTTCCCGTGTTCGATGAGCCCGAGCTCGCACATCATCGCGCCAGGATCTTCGAGCAGATGGGCGAGGAGAAGGCTGCGCCGCTGATCGACGCCATGTCCCCCGATCAGCAGGCTGACCTGTTCCGTGAGTTGCCAGCCAAGGAGCGCCCGCGTTTTCTCCGGCGCCTGGACGAGCCGACGAGAGGAGCGCTCGAGTTCCTCCTCCGATATCCGTCGCATACCGCCGGTGGCATCATGACCACCGAGTTTGTCTCAGTGCCGGCGACATGGAGCGTCCAGCAAGTCCTCGATCACGTCAGCCAAGTCGGGAGAGACAAAGGAATCGTTTACGCGATCTATTGCCTCGGCCCCGAGCAAGGCACGCTGGTGCAGGTCGTCTCCCTCACCGATTTGCTCGTGTCGCCCGACCGAACCCGGCCCGTTGGTACGCTTGGGGACCAGCGTACGCCGATCTCGGTGACTGCCGACATGGACCGCGAGGAGGTCGCCCGCCTCATCTCCAAGTACAACCTTCTCGCCGTGCCCGTGCTCGACGAGGCGAATCATGTGATCGGCATCGTCACGGTGGACGATGTGATCGACGCGATCGTACATGAGCAGACGGAGGACGCACAGAAGTTCGGCGGTATGGAAGCCCTCGATCATCCGTACCTCGAGATCGGCTTCTGGGCGATGATCAAGAAACGCGCGGGCTGGCTCACGGCGCTGTTTCTCGGCGAAATGCTCACGGCAACGGCGATGGGACACTTCGAGCACGAGATCGCGAAGGCGGTCGTGCTCGCGCTCTTCGTCCCGCTCATCATCAGCTCGGGTGGAAACTCGGGATCACAGGCGACGTCGCTCATCATCCGAGCCCTCGCGCTGCGCGAGCTCAAGCTCGGTGACTGGTGGCGCATCGCACTCCGCGAGCTACCGTCCGGCCTCGCGCTCGGCGCGATCCTCGGCACGGTGGGCGTGATCCGCATCGTGCTCTGGCAGCAGCTCGGCTGGTATGACTACGGCGCGCAATGGCCGCTCGTCGCATTCACGGTCGGGCTCGCGCTCGTGGGCGTCGTGACGTTCGGATCGCTCTCGGGCTCGATGCTGCCGTTCCTGCTCAAACGCCTTGGGTTCGACCCTGCGAGTGCTTCGGCGCCGTTCGTCGCGACGCTCGTGGATGTGACGGGACTCGTCATCTACTTCAGCGTCGCTGCGCTTATCCTCGGTGGCACGTTGTTGTGAGAGGACTCACCA
>WNFI01266517.1_pt1 | contig 10688 bp, 7 predicted proteins | sample 5400471 | NCBI WGS metagenome assembly WNFI01 (sample SAMN13153348, study PRJNA577476) | soil metagenome | isolation source: 100 cm saprolite on Douglas fir-dominated hillslope | place: USA:California | collected 2013-09-17 | reverse complement strand
GTGACGCGAACGTACAAGCGCATCGTCACCCACCAGTCTCCCGCCTCATCGCGCCCAGGGCGGAGGGTCGGTGCCAGTTGGTAACGGAAGTGACTCGCTCGTTCGCCCCAACCGAGCTGCCGTTCTCCGGTGACGGCCACGTGGGTGTGCCGACCATCGACATGTTCGAAGGATATGTTTCGGTTGCGACCGTCAGTCGGGGCGAAGTGGAACACATGACGGTCTTCACACCATTCAAGGCCAGCGCGCGCGCAGGCCACATCCAGACTCCGACTCAGAAGCTCGTTCACCACATTGATCGTGAGCTTGCCTTCGGATTCTTCGTAGTACTCCCATGCATATTCCCGCGGGTGCGCCCCGGGCGCCCGAGGTACCGAGTCTGGTGCCTCGTGGAATGCGAGCAGCTTTTGGCTACCGGCGATGACGAAGGCCCATTTCGGCCGCAGCGCCTTAATTGCATCCTCACTGAGTGGCTCTGGCAGGTCGTAGACTAAGATCGACTTGGGAAGGGTCGCTCGAAATACGTTCGAATAAACTCGCTCTGGTTTCGCCTTGGTGACCGGTTCGGGCACGTAGGCGCGTAACGCAATGCTGCGGCCCTGCTCAGGAGGGTAACGCGGCTCGATCCCGCGAGAGTGCAAGCCTTTCAGCACATCTTGAAGACCTGCAGACCAGCCTTCGTGAAATCGCGCGGGCTCAAGTCGGCCCATTCGCGATTGTTGGAGCAAGTCGGCGACGGATTCCGACCAACACGGAAACACAAGGCCGTCACGCGCACCAGCCGCGCCGCAGCGATCCATAAAATCGCGATCAGTGAGCGAGTCTCGCGAGAGTACCGGCAAATACTGAATCGCGCGGTTGTCGATTAAGAGGCGCGCGGACGCGTCGGCGTCCTCCCCCGCCAGAGGCGCCGTGCCGTAGCACCAGGTTTGAAAACCCGCCAGGGAAAGCCTCCGATCTAACCACGCGGCCAACGCGTGGTCCGCCGGCAGGTGGTCGATTACGAGAGTGTCCGCTGAGACTGCCACCGACAGTCCCCCTCGTTGTGGGAACCACGGCGGGCAAAAGATCGCCGGATGTTGCGCCACCAAATGGCGAAGGTCACCGGTTAGCAGGATGCGTAGTCGCTCAAGGCCATAGAGCTCAAGCGTCCACCCAAATTGCTGTTGAACGGACGCCTGCGCCTCATCCTTGTCATGTCCGCTGAGCGTGCTCGTGCACGCAAATACCAGACGTGTTGGCGCGTGACCTTCCTCTCTTATGCGAGTGCAGTCCTGGTCCAGTTTTCGACGCCAGTCCGCCCGCACGGCGTAGGCGAAAATGGTTAGGCCGTCTGGACCGCAATGCAGAGCATCTCGTCCGCGGTCGGAAGTGCCGCCGATGGGGTCGATGTTAGGGTAGCCGGAACCGGCCATCACGTCAGAGCACAGCCGTTCGAACTGCCGGTAGTCGGTGAGGTGCTCCAAACAGTAGATGATTGGATCTGCCGACATCGCCGCAGATGTCCTTACGGCTTTCCGTGGAGCAGGTCAGCGACGGGCTCCAGGAATCGGGTGGGTTCGTCATCCCAACCTAGTCGAGAACGAAGTTGTATTTCCTGATCAACGCGATCCGGAGCGCCTCGGTTGATCTCGTCAATTTCAGACCACGCCCTTCGTTCATGCTCGCCTCCAGGAAAATGACGCCGGCTTCGACAAACGCTCGTTCAAGAGCCACCTGATTTGAGCGTATGGGCACGCGCTGACCGGCCTCGAAGGAAATGATGGTTGAGACACCCACGCCGGACGCCTCCGCGAGCTGCTCGATGGTCCAGCCTATGAGCGCGCGGGCGCTCCGGCATAAAGAGGAAGTGAGGGCCATGTTTAATACGATATCAGTGACAATATCCGAGGTCAAATAAAACATGTGAGAGTCTAGCAGAAATCATCTTCCTATGCCTCCATATTCTCTTATTTTCTCTACAAGTGCAGAATGATACGCTATATTGGCGGCATGTCGGAAAATATTCTCACCATTCGGGAGGTAGCGGACCTTCTGAAAATCAACGAGAAGACGGTCTACAAGCTAGCCGCCGCTTCGAAGATTCCCGGCGTCAAGGTCGGCGGATCATGGCGGTTTGATCGCACGACGATCTCGACGTGGATCAGCACCAAGTCCGCCGTGGACATAGCCGTCCCCAATGACGGCGCGGCTGCGGGGCCGGAGCAACCCAGCGAGCCTAAGCTCGCTAGCGCGCACTATTCGCCTCAACAGGGAACCTTTTTCGCGCACCGCATTACGTTGGAGGGAACGGGCCAGGACGCGCTAGCGCAATCGCTCTCGACGGCGCGCGTGGACATGAACCCGCATCAGGTGGACGCAGCCCTGTTCGCGCTGGCGTCGCCGCTCTCCAAGGGCGTGCTGCTTGCCGATGAAGTCGGCCTCGGCAAAACCATCGAGGCCAGTCTCGTCATTGCGCAACGTTGGGCCGAGCGCCGCCGGCGCATCCTGCTGATCGTGCCCGCGTCGCTGCGCAAGCAGTGGAGCCAGGAGCTTTACGACAAATTCTCGCTCCCTTCTGTGATTGTCGAGCGCAAGAGCTACAACGACCTGCGCAAGAAGGGCATTGCCCGGCCGTTCGAGCACAACGACCATGTCGTCATCACCTCGTACGAATTCGCGGCGCTGAAAGCCGACGAAATTCACGCCGGCCAGTGGGACTTGGTGGTATTTGACGAAGCGCACCGCCTGCGAAACGTCTACAAGAAAGACGGTGGGACGCGCGCCAAGCGCCTGCGCGACGCCACGCGGCCGTTCTTCAAGATTTTGATGACAGCCACGCCGCTTCAAAACTCCTTGATGGAACTCTACGGCCTCGTTTCCGTGCTCGATGAGCACCACTTCGGCGACGAGGACTCTTTCCGTAGCCAGTATGTTGCGGGGCCGGGAGCGCGCAACGGCCATATCTTCCTGCGCAAGCGGCTAGAGCCGATTTGCAAGCGCACGTTGCGCCGGCAGGTGCAGCAGGCGGGTCTCATCCGCTTCACCGAGCGCAGTCCGCTGACGATGGAATACGCGCCGTTGCAGGCCGAGCTGCAACTCTATGCCGACGTTTCCGCCTATCTCCAACGCAAGGATACGATTGCCTTCGGCAACAAGCCGAATCAACTTGTCACGATGGTCGTGCGCAAGATTCTCGGCTCATCAACCTTCGCAATCGCGGACACGCTCAAGAAGATCACCGAACGCTTGAGCCAAATGCTTCCGCCGGTTATCGAGACCGTCGCCGATTACGACGTGATCGACGAGGAGGCCGAGGAACTTGACGACAGCGACAACGGCGAGACTGAAGCCGCGACGCCCGTTGATCCCGTCCAACTCAAAGTCGAAATCGCGGAATTGGAGGAATACCGCAGGCTCGCGCTTTCCATCGGCGAGAACGAGAAAGGCAACGCGCTCATCAAGGCGCTTCCAGGCGTGCTTGATGAAATTGTCAAGAAGGGCGGAGAGCGCAAAGCCGTGATCTTCACGGAATCCGTCCGCACCCAGCACTATTTGGCGAAGCTCCTCGCCGACAACGGCTACGCGGAGAATATCGTTCTTCTCAACGGGCAGAACAGCGACCCGCACAGCAAGGCGATCTTTCAAGACTGGCTCGCGCGCCACAAAGGCTCGGACACCGTCTTCGGCTCGAAGACGGCGGACATGAAGGCCGCCGTCGTCGAAGCGTTCCGCGACCGCAAGACCATTCTCATCGCGACGGAGTCCGGCGCGGAAGGCATCAACCTTCAGTTCTGCTCGCTTCTCATCAACTTCGACCTGCCCTGGAACCCGCAGCGCGTCGAGCAGCGCATCGGGCGCTGTCACCGTTACGGCCAGAAGATCGACGTGACCGTCGTCAACTTCCTCAACCTGAAGAACCACGCCGAGCAGCGCATTCACCAGCTTCTCGGCGAGAAATTCAACCTGTTCAAGGGTGTATTCGGAGCCAGCGACGAGGTGCTCGGCGTTATCGAGCGCGGCGTCGATATCGAGCGCCGAATCTTCCAGATCGTGCAGAACTCGCGCACGGAAACCGAGATCAACGCCGCCTTCGACAGGCTTCAAGACGAACTCAAGGCGCAGATCGACGAGCAGATGCTCGACGCGCGCAAGCGCCTTCTCGAAACCGTGGACGAAAAGGTCATCGACCGGCTCAAGGCCCGTAAGGACGAGATCAAGAGCCAACTCTCGGGCTTTGAGAAACAGCTTCTCTATGTCGCACGCGCCGAGCTGCCCGACGCGCGATTTCACGCAAACGACGAGCGGCGCTTCGACTATCGCGGCGACACCTACACGACCGAGTGGCCGCTGGCCGACGAAAAAGGCTGGAAGTTCTTCCGCCTGCTGGAAGGTACGCTTGCTACGAAGGGCGGCTGGGCGCGGGTCGCCAAGCTTCACATTAAGACACCGGCCGTTACGCGCGAACACCTGGTCATTGCGGCCATCGCCGACGATGGAGACCCTATCCATCCCGAAACCTTTGAGCGCCTGTTCCGGGTTCCGGCGCAGAACGAGCCGCCTTCCGGCGCGCCGCCCGCGGCGGATTTGCAAAGCCGCGAGGCCCTGCGGCGCAAAGACCTGCTCGATGAGGCGGAACAGCAAAACGCCGAGTGGCTCGACGTTGAAAGCGAAAATCTGGATCACTACGCGGAAGACCTGGAGCGGGCCTTCGAGACGGAAATCAAGACCGTCGAAGTGGAAATCCGCGAAGCCAAGAAGGCCATGCGCGGGTCCACTCTCCCGATGGCCGAGAAGGTCGCCGAGAAACGCCGCATCAGTGCGCTGGAAGGCAAGCGCGACAAACTGAAAGCGGAATTCTTCGACCGGCGCGCGAAAATCCGCGCCGATGTCGAGGCCATGCTCGACAGGATTCAGGAGAGCCTGAAGCTCGAACCCTCTCTGACCCCGCTCTTTACGATTCGCTGGGAGGTCACATGACGCGCGACCTTATCAGCAAGACAACGCGAAACGAGTTCCGCGAGATTCTCGTGGGTTACGTGCTGCGGGAAATCGAGATAACCTTTGATGCCGGCGGACTCACGTCGCGAGCCAACTATCAGCCGACCGTCGGCGGCCAGAGGCGCGGCCTCGTAGAGGCTTACTACGCCAATATCACTTTCTCGTCCATTTCCGACGTGAAGAAGCTGCTTGCCGTGTATGAAGAGATTATCGAGAACCTGACCCAAGCCGCCGAGCGTCAGCCCAACGAGAATCACTCGGCTACGATCAACGCCTTGCTTCGCCGCATGGAGCGCGACGGATTTCGCTACCAAGACGGGCACTTCGTGTCCGAGGCTCTGAACCTTGCCATCGTCCACGCGCCCTCCCTCGTGCGACTCACGGATGAATCGATTCAAGAGCATGTGGAAAAAGCCCGACACAAAAGTGCCGACGGCGACGCGGCTGGCGCCATCGCCAATGTCTATACGCTTTTCGAGGAATTCCTGAAGCAGCTTCTGCGCAAGACCGGCACAGCCTTTAACGAGAGCGAGGGGGACATACGCGCGCTTTACAAGCTCGTCGCCATTCCCCTGAACCTCGTGCCAAAGAACGACTCGCTGGAAACGCATCTGAAGACCATTCTTGAGGGGCTCCAGAGGCAAATCAGCGGATTGTTCGAGGTTGCAAACAAGGCCAGCGACCGCCATGCGCGTCGCTATAACCCGGCTCCGCACCACGCAAAACTTGCAGTGAACGTCGCTTTCACGCTATGCGAGTTCCTGCTGGAGTCGTATGAATATCAGCAAAAACGAGAAGCAAGGCGAGCATCATGAGCACGCGTAAGCCACGACTGGAACTGACCTGGATCGGCAAGGACGAACGCCCGCGCCTTGAGCCGCGCATCCTCCTTGAAGACACGGACAAGTCCTACCACGCTAAGGCCCGCGTCACCGACCACGACATCTTCGACAACATCCTCATTCAAGGCGACAACCTGCTCGCGCTCAAGGCGCTGGAGCAGGAATACACGGGCAAAGTGAAATGCGTCTTCATCGACCCGCCTTACAATACCGGAAGCGCTTTCGAGCACTACGACGACGGAGTGGAGCACTCGCTATGGCTCTCGCTGATGCGAGATCGCCTCGAACTAATCAAGCGTCTGCTCTCAAACGACGGTTCGCTCTGGATCACGATCGACGACAATGAAGCGCATTACCTCAAGGTACTCTGCGACGAGATCTTCGGACGTTCCAACTTTGTCGCATCCATGGTGTGGGAAAAGGATAGTGGTCGAAAGAATGATACGGATGTCTCCTCATCACACGACTACGTTTTGCTATTCGCTCGGAGCCGAGAGATATGGCGCAAAACGCGGAACATGCTTGAGCGAACCGAAGAGCAGTTGGAGCGATACCAGAATCCTGATGGTGATCCGAGAGGACCTTGGCGTCAGGGTGCGGACGGCACGGCCAAGAGCGGAAGCGACAAAGTATTTGTCCGATATCCAGGATGGCGTCGTCCCGAAGACATGGTGGCCCGCCGACGAAGTGGGCTCCAACCAGGAAGCGCGCCGGGATCACTTGAGAAAATTACTGCCGGATATTGAGCCATTCGCGACACCAAAGCCCGAAAGGTTGCTCAGAAGAATCGTGGAGATATCCACTAACCCCGGCGACCTCGTGCTCGATTCGTTCGGCGGCTCCGGCACCACCGGCGCTGTCGCTCAGAAAATCGGGCGGCGCTGGATTATGGTTGAGCTCGGAGACCATTGCGATACGCACATCATTCCTCGTTTGAAGAAGGTCATCGATGGGCATGATCCGGGCGGCATAACTGAGGCCGTTGGTTGGAAGGGCGGCGGCGGTTTTCGCTACTACCGGCTCGCGCCGTCGTTGCTGGAGAAGGACGCGTGGGGAAATTGGGTTATCGCGCGGGAATTCTATGACCCAGGCAAGCTTCCCCAGGCCGTATGCAAGTTGATGGGTTTTGTCTACCAGCCGGATGAAACACGCTACTGGATGCAGGGCCGGTCGTCAGAGGCTGACTTCATCTACGTCACCACGCAAAGCTTGACCCACGAGCAGCTCGCCGCAATCTCCGAAGAAGTTGGGGATGAGCGCACGCTGCTCGTCTGCTGCAAGGCGTTCCGCGCCAACGCCGATGCGTTCGCAAACCTCACCATCAAGAAGATCCCACAAGCCGTGCTGCGCAAGTGCGAATGGGGTCACGACGATTACAGCCTAAATGTCGCCAATCTGCCCGGAATGCCGCGCGTGATGCCGGCCGGTGACGACTCACGGCAGAGCAGTAAAACCCGTAAGAAACGCATCAATGGAGGCAGCACGTCACAGGACGATCTCTTCGGCCAGGGAGAGGACAAGTGAGCGACCGCACTGTCCGCACCATCAACCAGCGCCTCTCGCTTCGCGGGCCGCAGACTGATTCCCTCGAAATTCTTGCCGACATTGTGACCAAGATGGAGTTGACCAAAGGCGGCGATACGGCCACCGTGCTTGCTGCCATCCACGACTTCTATCCAGGGGTCGAGGCCTTCGAGCACGATTTTCCGTCTCTATGTTTTGCCATTGCGACCGGCATCGGCAAGACCCGCCTCATGGGCGCGTTCATTTCTTACCTTTACCTCATTGGCAAGAGCCGCCATTACTTCGTGCTCGCCCCAAACAAGACCATATACGAAAAGCTCATCTCCGATTTTTCGCCCGACAGCCCAAAATATGTCTTCAAGGGCATTGCCGAGTTTGCCGCGAACCCGCCGCTCATCGTTACCGGCGACAACTATGAGAGTGGCGTCGGCGTGCGGTATGAAACGCGCCGCTCGACCGATATTTTCGGCTCCGACGTTCATATCAACATCTTCAACGTCGATAAGATCAACAAGGAGGAGAGCCCGCGCGGAAAGCCGCGCATGAAGCGCCTCCAGGAGACCATCGGCGAGAGTTATTACGAATACCTCTCTAAGCTCGATGACCTTGTGTTGCTGATGGACGAATCGCATCGTTACCGCGCCAGCGCCGGCGCCAACGCCATCGACGGTCTCAAGCCCATTCTCGGACTGGAACTGACGGCCACGCCCAAGGCCGTCGGCGCGCGGCCCGTTCCGTTCAAGAACGTGATCTACAGCTACACGCTCGGGCAAGCCATGGCCGACGGCTTTGTCAAAGAGCCGGCCGTTGCCACCCGCAAGGACTTCGACCCAAGGTCCGTCGACGAAAAGGAGCTGGAGCGCATCAAGCTCGAAGACGCCGTCCACCATCACGACCATGTGGCCGTCGAGCTGGAACGCTATCACCGCACGACCGGCGCACCAAAGGTTGTGCCGTTCATTCTCGTCGTGGCATCGGACACGACCGAGGCAAAGCGGCTGCGGGACTTCATCGAATCCGAAGACTTCTTCAAAGCCCGCTTCAAGGGCAAGGTTGCCGAAGTTCACTCCGCCCTGCGCGGCGAGGAGAGTGAAGAAGCGACCGAGCGTCTGGTGGCACTGGAGAAGGACGGACGCACGGAAGTGGTCATCCACGTTAATAAGCTCAAGGAAGGGTGGGATGTCACCAACCTTTACACCATCGTTCCGCTGCGCGCCTCGGCCTCCGAAATCCTGACGGAACAGACGTTAGGGCGCGGCTTGCGCCTGCCCTTCGGAAAGCGCGTGTCCAAGGGCGGCGACGATGACTTTGCCGCCGTTGATCGCCTGACCGTCATCGCCCACGAGCGGTTTGACGAAATCATTGGCAAGGCGCGAGAGCCTGGCTCCATCGTCATGAAGACAGTCGAGATCGGCGATGGCGGCGATATTTCCGTGAGCGGCGCGACACTTGTCACCGCCCCGTCCGTCGCCGAAATGATTGTGACCGGCGCACAGCCGGAGATTCCCGGCTTTCAGAAGGCGCAATGCGACGCCTTCGCCTTCAACTCGCCCACGGAAGGCAAGGCCGCTGAAATCACCCTCGACGTCATCAAGCGCTACGAGCGCAAACTCGGAAGCGCCGAAGCGCTGCGCGACGTGGACGTTCAGAAGCAAATTGCCGATGAGGTCCGTGACCTTGTGCGCCCCGTACAGGGAACGCTCGAAGGCATCATCGAAGCGCCGCGCATCGACGAGATCGTGCAGACCGTCGCCAACACGGTCGCCGACCGTACCATATCCATTCCACAGATTGTCGTTCTTCCAAAGAAACAGGTCACATTCACCTTCGAGGATTTCGAGCTCGCCAACCTTTCGGCCATCAACATGAGGCCGATCGAAGACGGAATCATCATTGAAAACTTGCGTACCCAGGCGCGCGTCTATCTCGCCCGCGCCATCGACGACCCGCGCGAGTCCCGCGCCGAGGACTATCTCCTGCGCTACCTCATCGAACGCAACGAGATCGACTACGACGCTCATGCCGCCTTGCTTTACAAGCTCGCTGGCCAAGTCGTCGGGCGCGTGAAGTCCTACCTCGCCAACGACGCGGAGGCCGAGAACGTCCTGCTCCGGCACGGACGCCAGCTTGCAGACTTCATCTTCGCGCAGATGATGAACCACTACCGGGAGACGCCGCTCGGCGAAGATGACTATGAAGTCACTGTCACGCGAGGGTTCATGCTGCTCCAGGCGCAGGCAATGAATGTGCCCTCTGGGCAGCGCGTCCGCAATTTCAGGCAGGCCATCGCGCCGCTTTCCGACACCCGCAAGCACGTGTTCGGCGGCTTTACGAAGTGCTGCTATCCGCTCCAGAAGTTTGACACGGACCCCGAACGACGCCTCGCCGTTGTCATCGACGGCGACGCAAGCGCGGAAAAGTGGATCAAGCCCGGCCGCAATCAGTTCCGCATCGACTACCGTTCAGGGGAATCCTATGAGCCGGATTTCGTCGTCGAGACCAAGACAAAAATGCTCGTCTGCGAGGTGAAAGCGCAGAACGAGCTCGACGACGTGACTGTGAAGGCCAAGGCGGCGGCGGCAACGAAGTGGTGCAAGACAGCGACGCAACACGCACCCGGCGGCGGCACGAAACCATGGGTCTATTTGCTCATCACGGACGACCAGATCAGAGCCAACTCCACCGTGGATGGCCTGGTGGCGAAGTTCGCCACTTCGTAAGGGAGCGTCAGATGACCGGCGGACAGAGTCACAGTGCAGACTTCCAACGACTGATCGAACGTCGCCGCAAGTTCATCGAAGGTCTCGACGCCAACAAGGGCGAAATCAACCTCGAAATCTTCGAGGACTTCTACCCCGACCGGGCGCATTTCGTTTACGAGCTTCTCCAGAATGCCGAGGACGCGGGCGCGACGGAAGTCGCCTTCGCCCTTATGCCTGACCGGCTCGTCTGCGAACATGACGGGCGCGCGTTCGCCCTGGAGGACGTAACGTCGATTACGGGTCTCCATGACAGTACGAAAGTCAATGCGCAGGACAAGATCGGAAAATTCGGAATCGGTTTCAAGTCCGTATTTGTCTACACGCAGGCCCCCTCTATTCGCTCCGGTGACTTTGCCTTTCGCATTGTCCAACTGATCCTTCCGGAAGCAGTCGCACAGGAGCCGTCGCTTGGCGGGCGGACCCGCTTTGAATTTCCATTCGACAACCCGAAGAAACCCCAGAAGGAAGCCCATTCTGAAATCGCCGCTGGCCTGAAAGAGCTGGATGAGAAGACCCTGCTCTTCCTTTCCAACCTTCAGTCGGTCCGGTGGCGGATCGGCACGGATGCCACGGGCGGAGT
>WNFI01428749.1_pt1 | contig 10689 bp, 10 predicted proteins | sample 5400471 | NCBI WGS metagenome assembly WNFI01 (sample SAMN13153348, study PRJNA577476) | soil metagenome | isolation source: 100 cm saprolite on Douglas fir-dominated hillslope | place: USA:California | collected 2013-09-17 | reverse complement strand
TCGATTATCATCTGCCTGCATCAATGTTGACAATAGGGTACGATGAAAATTTATTTCAGAGATAGTAAAGCTGAGCACCACAACGCAAGATAGAGGAAGATTTGAGAGTAGTACATGTACGTTAGAGGATCGAAATATACATAACGGACTACAGAGGAGTATAAAAAAGGTTGCCGTCGTGATCCCAACAGTCCACAAGACCCCGCCTGCCAAAGATATGCGAAGGTCATACCAGTAACAAGCTTCATCTGAGACAAGCCTGGAACTCACATTGAAACCACGCGCATGATACCGGCGTTGCAGAAACCGGTACTTCACGCACCAGTAGAGACCATTGGGCGCGGGTGAAGGGTGGATAGGGTAAGGGGCCCGTACACAAAGAGTCTGCCAACAGGTTGGTCGGACGAAGGCCCAGAGGCCGGTAGAGAGCGTTGGCCAAGAGTGAGGAGGTGAACGGAGAGGACTCGAGTCCGACGGCAGGCTAATTCTCCTGCCTCAACTTTGAAAGCCGCAAAGCCTTCCTTGGGCTAGGGTCCATGTCGAGCACATTGTCGTTTCCTAGAGAGTAAAAGTCGGACGGTCTACACACTACGACTCAACGAGGGTTTTGAATGGGAAGGGGTAAGGACTTCATTCTCTTAGGCAACCTCAAGAGCTACATTAGGCCCTTGGGATGGGTGCAAGGCCAATTCAGAGCCAGAACGGGGTTAAATCGGTGAGCTTTTCAAAACATTTTGCTGCATAAGCACAGGTCTTCGGGCCCGAAGAATGGGGGAGCTCGGTATTAGAGTACGGCTCCGACGGAGCCGATCCTCTTCACCCATCATTCCCCCTCCTTCATTCGATTCCCACCACCAAATGCTTCCTACTGAGGTCCTCACAAGTATCCTATCAGAATTGGAGCCCTGGGATGCATGGCCGTTACGTCTCGTGTGCAAACACTTTGATTCATATCTTCTCCGAGTGCTCGGCCCACGAGTATACCTGCCACTTACACGTATTTACATTCGTAGAGCAGAGAGCTGGATATTTTACAACCCCAACCCGGATTATTGCACACCCCCCTCAAGCACGGTCGATCTCTCGAACGATGGTGGTCCCATCCAACCCTTCGATCATCATCGTGGCCAAAAATTCATCTTCTCCGGGTTGCACTTCCGACGTACATTCGGTTCTCCACCAAAAGGGCATGAGCTTGCACACTACGTTCCGGCACGCGACGAAGAGCGTGACATCATCCAGGAGAAACTGGGGACTGAAGTTCAGGTCATCGTTCTCATCAAATACCGTTATTATCGTCAAGTTCGCCTCCCCTCTCTTGCCATTAATCGTGATACTCTCACGTTATCTTTTGATTGGAAAGAGATGCTATGCGCCACGTTGTCCGTACCCGACAACATCAGACGGCTGCAAGAGATGCGACCAAGCGTTGTATGGATCCCAGAGCTAGAGGATGGGGACCTCGAAGAACAAGGTTTCGTCAGACGTATATGGCGGGATAATATGAGCGATAGCGGGTCCGATATGGAGCAAGATTCCGACAGAGAGGACCCTCTTCGAGATAGCACATCCTCGGAATCATCAGAAGATGGTTTCGATCTAGGGGCTATAACACCCACACCTGGATCGCTCCTTTTTGCACAGATGTACGGGGACGCTGGAGCTTTTGAGGAGAAGAATTCTGACCAACATCCGAGCAGCGATGAGTCGGCTCCCCCCATTACTTCGCCGTCATCATCTATACGGGGCAAAGAATCCTACGTGAGCGGTGACTGGGCAGAATGCTTGGGCCTTGCTAGGGTAGCTGGGGATAAGGAAAGAGGCTCTGAGGGTGCATGTACAAAGCCACCTATAATCTACCCGAGTTCGTCAGCACAGCCATCTGAGGACACAGTATTGCATACGTTCGAAGCTGCAGGCGCATCAAAGACATTACTCACCAGGGACATGGATAGTAGAGAAAGGTGGATTCCATCAGAGGAAGATATACGTGTACACTCGTCGTCATCAACTTCTTCGCACAGGTTGCCAAATGTTTATTTGGAGGAAGACTCAGCTGCTTTCGAGACGTCGCCCAGCGCGGCTACGGTCCTATCAGCTGAGGTGTGTCATGACAGTGCTGAAGGAGTTTCGTCGAGGCCCGTGGTGCACGAGTACGGTTTGTTATCGAGCAAGGAAAGGCCACCCCCCATCCTTCAGGCCTGTGGTAGCTTGGATGAAGCTCGAAAGACTTTGGAGTATCAGGAAAGGGGCATCCAATTGGGGGATCGATTAACATACCAAGAGAAGGGTGTTCAGGTCACTCCGATCCAACTGATAACGTCCAGTGTCACGGGCATTCTTCGTGTTATCGGGAGGAGATTTTCGTGGCCATGACAAAAACATGGAGTCTTAACCTTTGTCCGTTACATGTGAAGCCATGTCTTCATTCTACATTAGCTGTTTCAGACCCAGAAATTTTCGTTTTTCGCCCTGTCCCCTCCTTGGCTTTGCCGTAGGCATGCCCGTTTCAAAGCAATTTCGCATCCAACGATAGTCTTTACTATACTGCCAGTATACGTGTGCTTCAAGTCCTCTTCATACGCCACATGTTCATTGAGCAATTAGAAGTACTTGTTGCCTGGAGCGATCTCCCATAACGAGTTGCGAAGAATGAGACGGACAACTCTGCCAAATACAGCAAGGTTTGTCCACATGATCTCGGACCTGACCGGTCCATCGTATCTATATTGCAGCTGCAAGTCTGACTCACGAGTTGTCGTGTTCTGACTTGATTCCGCCACATTACCCAGAGCCACCGACGAGGCCACGATGTTTGGTACATGGGGAAATAACCAGAATAGTCAACAACAGCAACAGAATCAAACCGGTAACTTTGGAGGTGTGCGACTCTAATCCTAGTTGCTATTCCCTTCTTTACTGATGCGGCATATTTCAACAGCGTTTGGGCAACCATCCCAGCCCCAGCCCCAGCCTCAGCCCAGCGCTTTTGGGCAGCCTCAGCAGCCTCAGGGCGCTCCAGCCACTGGTTTTGGCAAGCATATTTTGCGTTACCCATCAAAGGCGCGACGACTAACCCCCATCTTTGTATACTGCAGGCGCGTTTAGTCAGCCCCAAAATACCACTTCAGCATTTGGGCAACCTCAGAATCGCTTTGGTGCTTTCGGCTCTTCCACGGGCGCGTCAACAACTCAGCCTAGTGCGGGATTTGGTGCCTTTGGTTCTAACACCACTTCCAACACAGGAACCTCGACATTTGGCAGTTCTACCGCATTTGGGGCTCCACGACCTGCATCAGCATTTGGTGGCGCTGGCGCTGCTGCGCCGCCGACCCCTAATATTTTTGGTGCTTCGACGTCTGCCCCTAGTGAGTCATTCCTCGTGACTCAAATCAAGAACGGTTTCCTCATTTTTCCTCACTTCCTTCAGCTCAAGCAAACGGCACCGCAAATCCACCATACCAGCCGTATCAAGAGAAGGATGTACCTAATGCATCCGGTATCGCAGCGACCCAACATTTCCAGGCCATTAGCGCCATGCCTGCTTATAAGAATTACACCTTAGAGGTAATTTTTTTCTCAATACTTTTTTATTTCGTTTCATTAATATTTGTGATAGGAACTTCGCCTTCAAGATTATGCTCAAGGCCGTAAAACAGCGAATCAGTTTAATTCTTCCAATGCTGGTGGCTTCGGCACGAGCCAACCTGCTTCGGCCACCGGTTTTGGTGGATTCGGACCCACGCAGCCTGCGTCTACTGGCACAGGGTTCGGTGCTTTTGGTGGCAATGCTCCAACCATTGGGCAACCGCAACAAACTCAGTCCACCGCTTTCGGTGGTTTTGGTGCTTCCGCGCAACCACAGCAACAAACCAATGCCTTTGGTCAACCATCGACGACAGGTAATGCGTTCGGAAGTACGACAGGGGCTGCTGGTTTCGGAGGCACTAGCGCCTTCAGTCAGCCTCAGAATCAGCAGACCGGCACCACAGGCGGTTTTGGCGCATTTAATCAACCGAAACCTGCTACCGGATTTGGGGCTTTTGGTTCTTCCACCGCCACCAATCCCTCGACGGGTTTCGGGGCCTTTGGGCAGCAGCAGCAACAACAACAACAGCAACAGCAGCAACAGCAGCAGCAGCAACCGCAGCAGCAGCAACCGCAGCAACCACAGCAGACTAACCTATTTGGGTCCCAGCCTTCTACGGGGGGATTTGGGTCGTTCGGTCAAACAAGTCGGTGATTTCTCCTTTTTTTATTCTTTCTTTATTGTTTGAACTTGTTCGACTTCTTCTAGATCCGTCAAGTGCCTTCGGCCAGACCGCGCAGCAACCTCAACAGACGACCAACATCTTTGGTCAGCCGCAGCCGGCTCAAAATGCCGAAAATAAGCCAAATCCTTTCGGGGGCTTTGGGGCTAGCTCTACAAATGCCTTTGGCCAATCAGCACCACCACAGCAGCAGCAGCAGCAGCAGCAACCCAATGGTCAGTTCTCCCATACCTTCATAGTTTCAACTGCTGAAACGTAAGCCGCCAGCATTTGGGCAGCCTGCCTCACAGCCTTCTGCATTTGGTTCATTCGGTTCTAACACTCAGCAACAACCCTCTGCGTCGAGTCCCTTTGGCGCCTTTGGCAGCAAACCCGCTAATGCTAATGGTGCCACCAATATCTTCGGCTCATTTGGGCAAAACCAGAATCAGAGCCAGCCGCAGCAGACCCCGGCCTTTGGAGGCACTAACACAGCGACTGGGAATCCTTTCGGGGGGGGAGCGACCTTTGGGCCGTTCGGTGCGAACAATAATACGACTGCCGCGCAACAACAGAATCAATCCGGTGCGACGAATATCTTCGGAGCGCCAACCAAACCAAGTCCATTTGGAGCATTCGGGCAAAACACCAACACCACCTCTACTGTGCCGCAAAGCACTGGCTCTTCTCTTTTCGGCGCATTTGGCCAGAATAACAACCAGCAGCAGCAACAGCAGCAGCAGAATCAACCACAATCATCCATCTTCGGTACAAATACAACACCCAATGCTGCGAATAAGCCAACCTTCGGATTGTCTGCAGCCGCTCCCCCGCCTCTTTTTGGTCGTGCTGGCACAAACGGTACACCGTCGGCACAGAATCTGTCAGCTTCGGTTGATCAAAATGTCTTTGGTCATAATCAATTCCTGACCTCCCTTGGACCTGGACCTCATGTTGTCAATCTCAGCGAATTAGAGGACAAGAAGCAGTCCCCACCTGTTTCCTCTTTTCCACATTACATGCGCCACGTGCCTAGACCCCATGTGCCAACTATTGGACGCTTGAGGGGATTCTCCAATGCTCCAGCTGACGCCTCTAGCGGCCTCCAGGGTCGTGCCGGCTTGCCTCTGCGTGCTTCTAGCGTTGGTCCAGCGGGCCAAGAGAATGCGGGGATGTCGAGTCCGTTTGCTTCTCGTCCTGCCTTCGGTGGATCGTTAAGCGAAGCGTTAGGAGCCTCGGGATCATTGCGTGCCTCTCCTGGTTTGAGCCCCGAGGCTTTCAGACCCAAAGCCAGTGTGAAGAAGTTGACAATGCCTCATCGTGTTGATGGTGAACGACTCGGTGATGAAGTGAATCGTGGGGCAGAATCCTTCCGTGCATCTTCTTTGCCTCCAAGTTCGACATCGTCCTCAAAGATTCGATGGAATGTCGGCGTCGAAATGGCTGTTAAAGTCTTTCCTATGGACTCTGCCGTTCAATCCGGAAGAACCGTGCCGTCTACTTCGGCTGCGAGATTGTCACCTGGCCCAGCACCTGCCACTTCCAAGCCCATTGATAATGCCGATCCTGCGGAAGGCGAGTACTGGGCGCGTCCAAGTATAGCCGAGCTTCAGAAGAGTGACTGGGTGGATCTCTCCCGAGTGGAAAATTTCACCGTCGGTCGCGTTGGCTATGGTGAAGTGACGTTCCTGCAACCGGTCGATCTCACTACCCTTAAGGTTATCGCTGATATCCCAGGTGGGGTCGTCGAGTTCACAGAAAGGGCATGCGTTGTCTATGTGGATGAGAGTATCAAACCGCCTGTTGGCGAAGGACTTAACGTTCCAGCCAAGATTACTCTGCAAAATTGTTGGCCGCGAACGAAGGATACCGGTGAGATCGTAAAAGATGAAAATCATTCCCGCTTCAAGAAGCATATAAAGGTTCTCCACAACATGCCCAACACCACATTCATTTCTTTCGACGTCAAGACCGGTCTGTGGAGTTTCCGCGTCGAGCACTTTACACGCTACGGTCTCGATGATGATGATGACGATGATGCTGAGAGCAACATCGAGGTCGAGCAGGATTTAGCGCAGGCTCCTATTCACGAAGCGATACCAAATCCTAGGTGGATTGAACCTCTGCCTCTGCCAGAGCTACCCCCCAGATCAGCCTCACATTCTAGTGCAGAGGTTGACAATGAGAGTCGTGCTTCAGATGATGAGGAAACAGAGGAATTGGATACACTTCAAGAACCTCGCTCTTGGCCATCTCGTCTTGGGCTCGACCCGCATCGTGTCAATGTGATGCAGGCTTCTTTCTTTCCTGACGTCCCAGATGAGGAAGACAGACAACCAGCTGCACATTCATCCTATTCTCCTTTCCCTAAATTAAGCAATGACTCAGGTGCTGTTCGAGATGTAAGCGCGACGAAAGGCGCTGGTACCCTTGATGGCGGGGTGAGCATGCGATATCTTTGTATATAGTATTACCCTTGCGGTGTTCTGCAAACATTAATTTGACATCTTCTCTCGTTTCGTCTTGTCATTCGTTCCCACAGACAGCAAACAATCTCGACGCGAAAAATTCTCGACGCGATTATGCTCTACCAGCCTTGGCTAGGGATTATACCAAGGCGTGGGTCCCTGCCTCTGCTTCTGCTGTCGTTGGACAGGAACGGCAATATCTCGATGCTGGTCTGGTTATGGGACGATCTTTTCGTGTCGGCTGGGGCCCCTCTGGAACCATAGCTCATGTCGGTAATCTTTGCGGTCTGCATTCAACAAGGTGAGCACCCTAATCTGATGGCCGGGTTAGAAATTACACATTCACTGGATTTAGTTCCACGGCACATTTCTCCGTTGTGCAGATTACTCCCATTCCTGTACTTTCAGCACTGAAGGTAAACGGGTCTGGATTTTCCGGTCAAAGCAGAATCTTACTTTATTATTCTAGTCCGATGAAAGAGAGGATGCGCTTAGGCTCCTTGAATTGCAGAGAGGCCATTCAACAATTCAGCCAGACGAACGTGGATACCCCATGGCATCACCCTTGCCAGATCTTCGTTTCACTCTCTTTGCACAGCTATTTAGTCCTGATGACCAGGATTATGAACCGACTGTTTGGCGTTTAGGAGCTGCTCTATTTGATGAGATAGATCTTCAATTGAAGACGCCTATTTCACCAGACGCTCGTGACCGTATCACAGCCCTTCGAAGGCATACAAATCTCTCTGCATGGCTGAAGATTGCTGTACGCTCAACAGTAGAGAGCGATCTGCGATCTCATTCAAACGCTTGCGCTTCACGCAGGATTTTTACGATGTTGAGTGGCTATCAGATTAATCGTGCTGTCGACACTGCTCTAGCTGAAGGAGACTTCAATCTCGCGAGTCTCATTTCTCAAGTGGGAGGAGATCCTGATTTTCGGGCCGATGTAAAAAGCCAGCTTCAGAAGTGGAGGGAGCAGCACATTGATGCTCATATAGATGAATACTATCGCAAGGTTTATTCCCTCTTAGCTGGAGTCGTTGATGTGTTGCCTGCCTCGAAGAGCTCTGATCCAGTGGAGAAGTGTCACGAGCTGGCCATAGCAGAGGGATTAGATTGGAAGCGTGCCTTTGGGCTGCATTTGTGGTATGGAATTGGCATTGACACCCCATATGTCGATGCGTTAGAATCATACCGATCTACGAGGCCTGATATTGCCAACCGTCCGCTCCCATGGTATCAGGAGTCCCACGACAGTAGCCGTGTCGTGCATTCGTGGAGCACGACCATTCAGGAGAACGATGCATTGTTCCAGTTAATCAGTCTCAGTGCCAATCCAGTGGCACCGCTCGAGCGTGCATTACTGTCTCGTTCCTTCTCTCCGAGTCCATTCGACTGTCGTCTGCCCTGGCACATTTCTATCCTTCTCTCTCGTTGTTTGAATTTTCGTGATTTTGCGGACCGAGTGACTGAAGATGTGTCAAATGGTAGAGACTCACACAAAACCCACTCCGTCAGCTTGAATGCGAACAAAGTCGCAGTATCCTACGCGTTCCAGTTGGAGAACCAAGGCCTGTGGGAGCATGCTTTGTTTGTACTTTTACATCTTGAGAGATCAATAGAGTATGTCCCCTCTATACTTCCTTCTTGCGACATTATCCTAATTTCCTCCGTAGCCGCGAGATAGCAATCAAGGATATGATTGCGAGGCATGTAGAGTATATGACAGACAAAACGGAACAGTTCCTTCGCAACCAGCTAAAGATTCCCGGATCGTGGATATATGAAGCAAAAGTATGTAGAACACATCCGGCCAAATTATTCCTACTCAGTCTGATGCTTTTGGAGGCGATATTATGCCAATATCATGGCAAGGTGTTCGATGCATACAATAGCTATCTCCTTGCCGAGAAACCTCAAATGGCTCATGATGTTGCTCTTGATGAGTTGGCGCAGGAGGTTATCCTTCGTGACGATTACGAATTACTCAAATCACTCTTCGTCACGTTCGATCCAAATGATATCAAGGATTGGTCTTTCCGTGGCAAAGTAAATTCGTCGTTTCGTTCCAATTGCGATTGGTCTAATTCTGCTGCTGTAGCTTTATCTGAATTATGTGGAGTGCCTGAAAGAAATCCCTTCATTGTTTGCAGCCTCACAAGATGCTTTCCTTGATGTTGTAGAGGCCGAGAAACTGGAGCGACTCCAGCGCACCGTTCCGCTACTGATTCAACTCCTTCCGGGCATTTTGAACGATAGAACAAATTGGCGTCACAATGTATGCTTAGCTCGTATGCTCTCGAGGTTACTGGGGCTGCAATTGCCTAATGTAAGTTGTCCCTTCGAGGGTGCTCTTCTCGTCGTTCATGCTTGTTACCCAGATATCCGGTAACGGTGTGTACAACGGTCAAGTTTCTGAAGCGGCTAGACTGCAGAACATTCAAAGCAATGCCTTGCGCCGTTTCGCATGCGTTCTAGAAGCATCGGCATAGTGCAATCACAGGAACTACATCTTTCGAACCACATCCAGCTTAATCAGTTGTAGTATCCGTCTTCGGAACTAAGAATGCTCCTCTTTGTTTGATCTGCATCCCGATCTTTTCTCAAGTACCTAAAGGGTTAATTGGCCCGGTCTGAAATCCATAGCATGGCTACTGGTTGAATATAAAGCTGTACCACTGTTGTCAATGACGAACTTAGGGTGTACATTGGTTAACCGAACTACCGGTGAAGAACTTGCAGCAGCTGAGATTGAAGTGATTATGAATGCCTTTTTTTCCGGTGGGTTACATGGCACGACCGTAAACTATGGCCTGAGAGAGGGTGTGGGCCATGAACTGAACTGGTACCTGCACCCAGGTTACGTGGATGTCACAGCGCGCAGTATATATCGGAAGTTTCAAGTCATTCCGACGAACTAGTTTATACCCCGGGGGCCCGAACCAGAGAACCGCAGTAGAATTGTTTCTTACGCAACCATACACAACTCTGAGCCGGTTGAGATTTCAATCTGAACTCATGAACGCCGAATACTAATAAATCAGAGGACTTGTGTGTTCTCACGAAAAAGCACTCCGATATGAGGTAGCCGAGACAACAGCCCCAAGATAATTCGAGACTTTGAATTTGAGCAACCCGGACAGAAAAGAAAAGAGGCAAGCGCCCCATCAACCACAACAAAGATGAATGATAAAATTGGGGAAAGCTTTGCACGGGTAAGGGGATATATGGTAGTGATGGCCAGGTTCGGTTCAGTCCGGTTCAGTAGTGATGGCCAGGTTCGGTTCAGTCCGGTTCAGGAGGCCTTTCAGGCGAACCACGAACCGAACAGCTGGTTCGGTCCGGTTCAGGTTCGGCTTATGTAATATAGGTCCGGTTCGGGTTCGAACTGGTTCGAACCAGGAACACCTAGATTAGGGTAATGTGATCTCACCCTCCCTTATTTGGCAGAGCACTCTTGTTGAGTTTCGCCAAGTTCATGCATGTATTAATTATTTTTTTTTTTGGAAACTTTGTAATTTGAACAAGAACAATATTTTACCTTATTGTGATTTTTTAAAATGCTAATATTAGAGAACAAGCCGTAGCATGTATTTACAGCCAAGATTTTATAGAATATTATCACGATTTTTCCACTCAGCCCAATATGCATTTTCGCCTCTGGTGTATTTGGGCCTGACATTTAAGGTAGGGCACGGCTGGGCCAGGAATTGTGATGGTGAGTGGTGGGCCTATTGTCATGGTACGCCTCATCCACCTCATCCGCACACCCCTGACCATCTCCAATCATCTCTGACTCCGTCCGCCTACACTCCGGTGTCACTCTGATGCACACTGCATAAGCTCGCACAACCACACCACTCCTGTTGCCGGACTAAACTCGGATCAATGTCTAATTTCCCCGGACTTTGTCCCTATGTCTCGGGCCACCACCTATTTGTCTTTTTCTCCATATGCCGCATTTGCCT